>Ga0102925_1000898_pt1 | contig 16187 bp, 11 predicted proteins | sample SalPonR1_A_D1_MG_FD_78216 | JGI IMG/M metagenome (GOLD analysis project Ga0102925, IMG submission 78216) | Salt pond soil microbial communities from South San Francisco under conditions of wetland restoration - Salt Pond MetaG R1_A_D1_MG | ecosystem: Environmental > Aquatic > Marine > Intertidal...
GAAAAGGACGGGAGCTCGAAAGCTCAGGACAAGGTTAAAAATCCAAAAAAATCGTCCAAGAAAGCCTCGGCCCCGGCCCAAAATCCAAAGAAGGGTGAGAATAAAAGTTCAACGGGTGAGGAGAAAATTAAACCATCTCTACCAGTGACGCCGAGAGTACCACCCAAGAAACTGCTCAAGATAGTTTACAAAGATGGCCAATTTCCCCTGCCTTTTAAAAATAAGAATGAACCGGCAGCGCTGATGGATAAGCGATTCACTTTAAACAATTTGGTTAAAGCAATATACGTGGATGGTGATATGAACATTACTTGGTGGTACGTTTTTATCTATTACGCCGAATCTGGACAAGTGTGGGTCAAGTATGCTAAAAAGAAATATCTCACAGACAATGGGTTATACTTTGATGCTAAAAAACATGGAGATCCACATCAAACCAAGGTGGAGAAGATAACCTTTGATAAAGTGTTTGGAAAATCATCAAAATCTGATAAATTCAAATGTGACGTGCCAGTTTTCCCTGAGAATGCATTACCTCCAAGTGCTGGATTCAAAAAACCAATCGTCATAAGACACGAACCATTCACTGATGAAATAATCAAAACAGTTAGAGAAAAATTGCAAAAAGAGGATGGTAAAAAGAAACAGGTGGACAAAAATGAAAAAAAGGCCTTAGAATCCACCAGTGCTGAGGAACAAAAAAAGCCCGTGATTGAGAAAAGTAATACTCAGAAAGAAGTCATTGAAGAGATGAGTTGCTCCACTTCTTCAAATTCAACCAACCGGTCCATTTTAGAATCGGAAAGTAGTGGTAGCTGTTCTAGATCCACTGATTCAATCTCCAGTGATTCGGGAAGAGGTGAAGAAATGGTTAAAATGTTACAATCAAAGGTTGAAGAGGAAGAAGGTGATGATAGTGGCGAAGTAAAGGAATCAGATGGTGGTAGTGCCGAGAGCTTTTCTAACTCGTCAGCGACTGATCTGGATCGGGATGGCGAAAATGACTCATCCAGTAGACTATTTAAGACAAGGGGGTCAATTAGTGAAAGTGATGATAGTAGAGGCAGTGGCTCATATAGTTCCTACAGCTCAAGATCATCGCATTCATCATCATCATCATCAGTGAGTTCCAGTAGCTTTGAATCTTCTAAATCTGATGATAATGATGATGATGTAGATTATAATGAAAGTCAATATTGAAATGAAGATAAGAAATTGAATTGGTTGCATAGAGGGTTGAATTATTTTTAAAAACAAATTATATAATAAATTTTTTTTCATTATTTGTGTGGTTAGTAAATTATAGGCACTTCTCCTGATCAATTGATTGGGAACCAGAGATGTCCAAACCAGAATCATTTAGAATAGATGACAAATTCATGTCATATTTATATGTTTTTCGTAATTTTAGTGCAAATAAAGGTACTTAATTTATCAACAATCACTCACCTTCATAATTTTAACAATCAATAGTTTCCATACAACAAAAGAATGATGGTTTATTTGGTGTGAGTAAACATGATTTGGCTGTAAATCACACGTGCGACGTCAAAATGTGCCATCCTACCAGGGATTCTGGTACACTGTGTAAAGAAAAGAATAAATCAAGCCATGTACATCACGGGGTATTATCGAATGGTCACCAGGATGAAAACAGGACATGTGAAGAGAATATATTTTTGTGTAAGGAAGGATGGATACACATTTGTCAAATGGGTGGCACTGCATTCTCTCCTTGTAATATAGATTTTTTAAAATACCAAGAAACTGGCGTGTGTATTTGTAAAATATCTGGTAAAATGACCCTATTTAACAAATGGAATGGTGGTTCATTACTTCCCATAATGTCTAGTGTGCCCAGTATTTATTTTTTTTCCATGAACAGAATGTTGGTAGATAGAGTGACTAAAATATTAAACAAAAATCTAAAATATTCCAAAAGTGTAAATACACCACTAATTTCATTCAATGATCCTACACCACTGGTTTCGGAAGGTGAGGGAAATCTAAACAAACGAAAAAGAGAGGTTGATGTAAGCAACGATGGTGAAGATGTTGAGGAAGTAAGTGATAAATGTGGTGTGATAGACATTAAAAGAACAATACTTCCTTTCAATAGCATATATGGAGGTATTTTGAAGAGCAGGTGCGCTAAAACTAATGGTGACACTAGAAGGCATAGAAAAAAGAGAAAAGTAGTTAAAAACACAAAGTTCTGGGAAGTCAGGGGCACGAGTAGTACAGAAAAGGAAAACATAAAAAGGTTGGATTCAAATTCGGAACTCACGAGGAATGATAATGCTGAAGTCGATGATAACGGTGATGGCGGAATGTATTATTCTGGATTGACTGATGAAGAAATAGAGTATGCAAAGAGCTTGGAGAAGATTGCTTCGAATAAAAGAAACCAACCGGAAGAGAAAATTTTACAGTATTTTGAAAAGGTTAATGTCAACAAGGAATTTTATCTGCTGTTTACAAAATCTGCACAATGTCCTTTACTGGGAGAAAAGAAGAATAGATTGATTGAAGCAGAAGGTATACTGAATGATTTGATATATAGCAACAACAGGGTGAAAAAATTTAACGAGGCATTGAATTTAAAAAGGACTGAGTGCAATACAGAGCTGGCTCAATTATACATGAGTCAGTTGAGAGATGAGAAGAATGATGGTACTCTGAATTTAAAAGAAGGCTATGATTTAATAGTGAGAATCATGGAATCTAGTAGAAATGGTTATTATTGCGATTTTGAACCAGTTTTGGAAAAGCACATAAAATTCATAAGGTATTACAAAGAAATGTGCTGGTTGCAATGGTGCGTGGTATGTGCTAGTGACCACATGGATAACATAATGAAAAAAAAAACACCAGCTGATTTCAAACGCCAGCGCCCTTTACAAAATAACAACAATAGACCTGGCGAAAGAAATGTAAAGAAGGCAGAACAGACAAACACCTTTAGTAACCATCAACAGTGTGCAAACACTATCACGTATTCTAATAATTGTCTTGCAGTTTTTTACGACATGGTTGGTGGGTATTATTACAAAGGGTGTGTCATGATACCACCTTGTAAATATGTCCAAGAGGTAGCACCGCCTTTAAACCAACTGCCAGACTATGGGTATTTAAAAAAGAATTACACTAATGGTACACAGCAGAAGAACATGGCCTATTGCTCTATTTCAAAACAAAAATTGAAAATGATGTGTGATTTTAAATTTGAAGATTGGCTTTGATTTCTTTTTTATTTTTAAAATAAACTCAATAATGCATACATTGTTATTTTTATTAATTCTTATTGTTATATCACCACTATTGTCGTTTTTCATGGTATAATTCTACAAGGTTTTCTCAAAAGAGGGAATCAGAGACATTGGAGTAATTTAAATCATTCAAAGGGTTTGATTACATTAAAATAACCAAACTAACAAGTTGTTTTGTACACACATATTATTTATTTCGAATGAGCATAGAAAGTAATAGTGATTTACCTAGCCTTCCGTATTGGGTTTGTTTATTGGTAAATCTAACCAATGGGGCAAAAACGACAGAAATTATCGTAAGCACGGATCCAAACAGAATATTGATTGAAAAAAACCACCAAAATAAGCAAAGTATACTGAACATATTTGTAGTAGTCATGAGAGTGGGCCCATTTGAGAGTAGTGAAATTGCTGATAAATTCCACAAGAATTGGAGTAAGCAATCCAGGGGTAGTGCAAGTAGAATGAAAAAAGGACTATCCTTATTGGAGAATGGTAATTTTCACCAAGCCTCTGATGGGTCACAAAATGAAATTAAAGTTAGTGTGACCATTATACCCTTTCTCAAATCGGATTTGACAAAAACCATACTAGACATGAAAAACCATGCCCCCGTGTGCGTGAGAAAGGATATTTATAATCCAGTGAATGGTGCTAGCTGTAGTACATTATATCAACTCTGCTCCAGTTTAGCTCCAATTTTAAAAATACAATCACGCCCCTCAACTAAATTGATAAGTGAAACGATTCAAACGGATAGAACACATCACCATAACGTGGAGGTCAAAACCAAGGTTCGCGCCAATCATCATTATAAGAGTGGTCATAATTTAGATTGCTCTTGTGATGGTCAATATAAGTTCAAACCGGCACCAATTAAAAAGAATAACAATGCAACCACGTGCTATCAGCCTAAATTAGTAATAGTGAAAAGAAAACGCAAATACCAGTACCTGGGCGGTGAGAGGCAAGAAAAAGGACAACACAATAAGCGGAGACGACTAGGTGAGAACATAGATGCTGAACATTACCAATATGGAAAAGTCTGTACTTGCGAGTTCAGAATGATATATCCAAGTTATTATAAAAAAATGAAGCAAGATAGAGATTTCCCAGTCAATGGAATTTGTTTATTAGAGAAGTCAGGAGATTTATTGTATTCTTTAGGAGACATGACAATACAAGAATTGTCTAAAATGAAAATGTAAATAAAATTAGAAACCCTTGTTGCTCTCAGTTTATTTTACAACACTCTTCTGATAGACTGCCCTCTTTGCTTGCACCATTTCTTTAAACCCAGCTTCGTCAAAGTCTTTTTTAACTCTATCAACTTTTTGTTTTTGCTCTGAATGGTAGTTATGAAATTCTCGCTCGCTTAACGTGGCCTTTTTGCTACTATTCAATAGAGAATATTCCCTGTCTAATTTCTTTCGCCTCGTGGCAGACATATTTGGCTTACTTAAGTTCTTTTCTATACAATCTCTTTTGATTTCGTATATTAACTCCCCATCCATGTCGGCTTCGTTCTCGGGGAACAAGTCATCATAGTTAATTTTATGCAAGGCTTCCATAGATATTTCACTTTGTTTTCCATCTCCTCCGTCAATTATCTCTAAATAATCCACGGGGTCTATCTTTTTCCTATTAGAATAGAGTTGTTTCGAAGTTCTTCGTGGCCTTCCACCTCTCCTCGAAGACATGACTCACTCTTTAAGTTTTAAAAAAGTCTATGATAAATCCACATATATTGTTTAAAATGTAAATATACAAACTTATTGAAAAGATATTAAAATATAATAAAAAATTAATAAAACAGCCTCGATTTGTTATTAAATCAGGGAATATAACAAAACAAGCTTTGAACAATACCATGCCAAAAAGAACCACCAGGGTAAAGCCAAATGGAAAAAATGTCGCCGACGTTATAAAAAAAGCAAAGGCTCCGTCAAAAGTTGAAACTACTTCTGATGAGAATGCTGCTATTCAAAAGAAAACCAGTAGACGGAAATCATCTATGGTGAAATTTCGGGAAGATACTATTAAGTATAGTAGAATTGTGGAACCTTTGACGGCAAATAAAACTATGCACAGGGTGTTTAAAAAACATCTAGAGGATTACCTGACGAAATACCCGATAGACAAATATGATATGGGTACTTATAAATTGACGAAAGTTCGAAAATTTACGTTTCGTGTACAAATATCGGAACCGGCTTTGAAAATTATTAAAGCCACCCATTGGTCTTATTTGGAAAGATTATTGGCTGAAGCTAGCAAAATAACATGTTCTAGGGGAGAAAAGAAGACTAATTCCAACGACCTGAGTTCCGCCATCTCCACATTACCTCAAAATTACACATATCAACATCAGTCATTTTCATTTTAAACAAATAAACACTTGGTACTTTTTAATTTGATTTTTATTAAAAATTGTTCGTGGATGTGTGTGTGTGTGTGTGTGTGCGTGTGTGCGATTGTATATGTGAGTGCAGGATCATAATAATTGAGTACCATTGTTTTGATTAACATGAGAGATAAGGATATAGTTTGTGATATTCGAATCTAGGCCATTTTCTAATTTCACCTTGTCTAATTCGTTTGCATCCAGGACCTTCTTCTGGGCCCATGTGACCTCTGTTAGGACACCAGAATCCAAGTGAACCACCACTTCCTTTGTAAGGATTCCAATACCAAGCCGAACCCCGTGCACAAATAACATTCTTTTTTGGCGCTATACCATTAGAACCTAACGTGCTTTCAAAACCATCAGTTTCAGCCTGGTTCCAATTCCAAGTATGGTTTGCTCTAGCGCTAGTACTGTAAGATGTGTCATAACTATTATTGTCGTGTCGGATGGCTTTGGATGAATATTGGGGAATCCTTCCAGTCACTGATATGATTTCGTCACATAGAATTTCATTCTTAGGCAAAGGTAAAACCATGACAGATGGATAATTTTCTCTGAAGGTTCTGTATCCGGGCATGTCACTGTTATACATTTCTGGTGTGTAGTATTTAGTACCTCCACCAGTTCCAAAGTCTAAAATTGCCAAGTTGTCTTGGATGTAACAATTTTCTGGATGCATGACAACCGGTGCAAACCATAGGGTCAAGTGAGCATTCCATTCTTTGTTCATAACATTAGAACCAGCATCATAATCTAGACCAGCCACTGAAGTGAATCCCAGGGTTTGTAAACCAGGTGCCAAATAAGCACCTGATTCTGTAATATAATTCATATGTGGTCTGACTATTGCAAAGGATAGGGGTAGTTTGATGTTATTCTTCAAAAAGCTATTCAAAGTGTTGTATTTGAATGGTGATACCAAATAAGCTATCGCTGCCAACATTTGAATACCCCTACCACATTCTTGTGTGATTTTATAAACCAAATCCCTCATGTTATCAGTCACGTCTCTAATGTTAATACCAAAGTCATTAGCATTGTGTTGTCTGTCTTCCATTGTTTTGCCCTCTGGCTTACTCCCAAGAAAGACCCTGGTCCCTCTTTTTTCTTGGCTCAACAAAGGTATTGACCAACCTTTGGATATCAATGGTGATTGTGCACTATTTAAGTTGTCATGTTCTTCCAAGCTGTCTGGTAATTGTCTTATGTTTTGATATCTAGGAATACTCTCTGGTTCAAAAGACTTGTTGGCATTTTTTATGGCTTCTTTCATGGCTTCGAAATGATGCTTGGATAAGTAATGTCTAAAATTACTTGGATCAGATACTCTTATATCAAATATGTTTTCCCATTGTTTGTCTTGAGTAGATATAGCCAACAATTCTTCTACTTGCTCTACTGAAAAAGTCAGCGAAGTCCTGTAAAAACTAGATTTGTCCTTATCCGTCAAGATGGAAGGTCGGCCCCTAGCTCTTTGGCGAGTGGCTTTGCTACCAATGATGGCCTGAGAAGTTTCCCCTTTATTCACCGGTATATTAACTTTTAAATTACCAGCGACATCATTTAAAGCAGCGGTGATCTTAGCATCATTTAATGCGTCAGTCCCCAATAGATTTAAATTCATATCAGTTATAAGTAAAATTTCACCGTCATCAGGATTATCATTCAAATCTTTGAGCCATTGACTGGCCTGTGGCGGGAGTTTTTTGGATGGCGACTTTTTTGAAGAAGATTGAGTAAAAGTATCATTGATAAACTTAATTAGAGCACTTATTCGTTGATCCAACGTCACCGCTCTCTTTGCATCAAAAACATTCACTTTCAATGTCTTCAAACTTGTATTAATCGAGTCAATGTTAGTACTTGACAATATCGCATTGACCACTTCCACTACAGTTCTGGTATAGACATATTTTTTCTTAGATCCGAATACAGCACCGTAAACCCTATTCAAATCCAGTTCGTCTGTAACATCATCATCATTATCAAGATTTGCATTAGAAGTTCTTACATTTAATTGAAAAAAAGTAGATGAATCTCCTTTGATATCATCTAGCACCGTCGCATCTATAGCAGCCACAATATCGGTTAACGCGTCAGTACCATTCAATTTCGTAAATGGATTTACAATTTTTGCTGAAAAATCTTTGATTTCGACAATCGCAGCAGATACCGGTCCTGATTTTGTTTTTTCATACTCTTCTAAAACTGTAAGTTTTTGGATTATTTCCACTAAAGGTTCCCCCATATATCTATTGTATATAGCTTTAAACAGCGCCAACAAAGCTTTGAAACGACTAGTATTCGGAGCAGTAGTTCCAGAAAGAAAATTCACAGGGGTAGGATCGGCATTGTGCACGGCTTCTCCTCTGGTTTTTTCCATGATGAATGTTTGGGCATGCTTTAAATTCATCCAAACTGGAATACCAACCATACCCAGCATTTTTTCAGCCACCACGGCCTCTTTGGTTTTATCTCTGGAATGTACAGATTGTATACTCTCTTCAGTAAACAACTCACAATCAGGCAATAGGCGGAACAAAGTTTGAGAAAACTTGTTGATCAAATTGACAAAATCATTGGCTATTTTTAATTTATCCATATTGTAGTGTTTTATAACGCCCTCTTCTCTAGTATTGTAAAGTCTAGCCATCTCTTTCATGCCATCAAACGAGGCGTACCCAGCCAAACTCACTTGCTCTGTTCCATCCGGTAGTGGTAATATAGACCTCCCTATCTGGTCTTTTAATTCAACCAACCCGTTCATGTATTCATCTGAGGTGCACGAATTAACAATGTCCTTCCATATAGCATCTTTATCAACTGCACCGTCGGTATAATAAAAAAATTCTTTCACCTCCTTTTTGGATTCTTTCACATACTGTTCCAATGCTTTATGTGCAATCCACTCATTCAAAGCCGCGGCGTGTGTAATAGTATTGTTTTTTGCATAAGAGATATAGGTTTGAATAGAAGGCAAACTTCGAACATCCGAGACTTTTCTTTCAATCACATCGATAGGTTGGCGTACATTAATATCGAATATAGCTTTTGCCGCACGAAATGAACCATTTAGATCAGATGGAGGGGAAACTTTATTCTGAGCGCTCGTAGTTCCCGCATAGGGCTTGATTTCACGAGAAAATGCTGCTATTGCCGCTTGGACGTCAGTACGTTCGTTAATACCCCCGGTAAAAATATTGTAATACCTAAATTCAGTGCGCGTTTCGCGTGTCTTTTTTTTATCTATTTTATCCTCATACTTCCAAAGAAAGTTTTTTTTTACAACATCTTCGAAAGTTTTATCTAATGTTTTCAAATTAACTTTCCTTTGACACAACTCCTTATAAAGAGCCATTCCTGCATTGTATTGAGATGTTATCTCAGATATATTCAAACCCATGTACTTAGATAAACTCAACAAAATTTGGTAACCTGCTGAACAATAGTCGATCGAACTGAAATGTTTTTGATCCATGTGACCAATATGTTTCAGAGGTTCCATATTAGGTAATGGTCCTTTGGTGATTTGTTTATGTCTGGAACTCCTTTGCCGAGTGTCATTTCTTTTGTTTAAAGAGGGTCCTTCCAAAGATGCTGGGTTTATTTTACCCAAATAAGGGTGGTAAGCTGGTCTGACTACTCTACTTTTATCATAAATGCCAAAATCTTCACTCACATCATTGATATAATTAGGATCATTGCTGTGGGAAGGTAGGTTTTTAATGGAGCCATCCGTTTCAAACAAATTAGAATAAAAGAGCATTTCTGATGCTTTCATTTCTACAATGTTATCTTTCTCTTGATCATAGATCCACACACTAAGGCACTTGGTGGTGTATGCTTGCAAATACTTTTCATCATATTCACCAGAATTCAAATCAGGTATTTCACCAGCCCACGCATAACCGCCAATCTGTACATCTTTGTGCCAAGGACCCAATTCAACACCAAATCTTTCTGGATAAGTTTGTGTGTAGTAAATTGGCATGCCGCCGGGCATGATGCTACGATTTGGGTCTCTGAGAGTAGAGACTGCATCCGGACCACCTACACTATAAATAGTCCTGTGGTCTTTAGTCAAAGTGTAAAAATTCAACCTTTTGGTTAAAATCCACGTGGTCGCGGTACCTTTGTTTCTGGCAACTTCTTCCATCAATTCAGTGGTTAGTGTTTCTATACCAAAATCATCCTTTTGGAGCATGCAAAATCTATTAATCTCTTTCAAGATGGCTTTTCTAACATCCCTAGGTCGATAACTACCAGTTTCTTCCAAGAATTCTCTAGTTCTCCTGTTACACCTCAATAGTTCATTTTGAATTCTTAAATTCATCCCTTCTTGGACTGAAATGGCTATTTGTTTTAAATTCAACATTTGATTTAACTTACCCCTCTCAGTCTTTGCATATTCTTTAGACATGTGTTGACCTATGTTAAAATGTTCCATTTGAGTAATTGCCTTCATTTGATAAGACTCCAGCATTCTGGGTGGAGCCGTTTCAGCAGATGGACGTAACTTCATCTGGGGAAATACCCATTTACCATAACTAAACACCCTTACTGCCCATCCATAATCCACCAAGGGTAGAATGACCTGGGTCCAAAAAGGTTCCTGGGTATCAGTTTGTGCTACAAAGTGTACCATATCACCCAAGTTCACGACTTGGGCAGTATCAGGTACTTCAAATCTACTAGTTGGTCTCATGGAAAATGGATCCATTTGTTTTAAATGAATAGGGTTTCCACTACTACCCCCAAAAAGATTCATTAGTGAATTCCCAGCCTGTGTTTCTGCAAAACTCCCCCCACTCAGGGATTGTATCGGAGTGGATTGATTTAACATAAGTGTTGTTGCCATTTTATCTTTCTGTTTCTAACTTTGATGTTCTCAGTTAATGTACTTTTAGATTTTTTATTTTAGATTCTCCTCTAATGCTGAGAATACCAACACCAACCTAAAAATAAGCGTTTGTATGATTATAAAATCCCTGATTAAAAATATAATATTAATGAATAAATATTATAAAATAATGTTTAATAATGAAAATAATATTAAAAAAAGTAAATTTGTACCCCGAGCCCCGGGTTAAAAACATGATTATCGGATTAAAGACGAGAAAAATTATTCATTTTTATAAAATATTACAAGTTGTGAGGTGCATAATGGTGATGGTTAATATGAATGATTGAATTTTTTTATTATTTTCTTATGTTTGTTTTTGCAGCCCATTTAGTTTTGTTGAGTGGCGTTTTATGTTCATTTGTATTTTTCAATATTGGTGTATTAACACTACAAGCCAATTCCAACTCCAGTGGTATTTTATTTTCATTAACGGGTAGTCCTCTCTCGTGGTTAAACTTCTCTTTAAAAGCTCTCTCTATTTTAGACACTCTGGCAGCCTCTGCTTGTAAGTTGTAGGTTGGTTTTGAAACACCCCCGGCCAAGGTGGGGCACCAAAAAGCCCGTTCATGCTTCACTAGAGATACCAACCAATTTTGTCTATTTTTTTCCGATTCGTCCAACTTGTTGAGATTTTTATCAATCGCTTGTTGTAAAGTTTTCATCTTTCTAATACCAGTTTGTTTTTCAGATTGGATTTTCATTAAATTAAACAGATGGCCACTAATAGTGTTCGATCGATCCAACAATGCACCAAGATGCAGGGTGCATTCTTTATAACTCCTTTCTAACCTCTCTAATGGTCCATGATCCTCAATCGAAGGAGAAGGTGATTGATTACCACTCTCGCCAAGACTTGAATTGTATTCATAATTACTATTACTCAACCTCAAATATTCTTCCAACTCACTGATGCTTTCTTTCATACCCTTGATATTCTCGTACAAATTGGTTAAATTAATCACCTCTGGGTCTTTATTACCATTTTGAATACCATCTTCCATGAATATATCAGGTATATTAGACAGCCTGTCTATTTGTTCCTTTAGTTTAGCCCTATCTTGTATTAATTGAGTCCTTATAGTAGACTCGTTGGAATCCATCCTCTCTACATTCTCTATGCTAAGATCGTTGGTGTTATCTCCTGGATTGAAGTCATTCTTACCAAGTCCTTTTATCCTCTTAGTTCTTCTCTGGTCTCTTTTTAAATAATTCAACAGGTTCTTGCAACCACTTCCATCCTGTTTGGCTAAATTGGACATGAAGGTGTTTTTTCTTTTTTTCCTCCCATTAGCAACCTTTTTGATTACTTTATTACCCTTTTTTGCACCAGATGACCGTTTCCTGCCATTTGGTTCGTTAACTGCAATCACATTGCTTTTCGCGCCACTCTTAGGCTTCGGGGTTTTGGGCATTTACGGGTTCTTGGTGAGTAGATGAACTTACCGCCTTCGATGGCACTGATTTTATATTTATATATATTTATACGACTGTTATATTATCAATAAATCATGACAAAAAGTATTATGTTTATATTTTTTTTGATAAAATAGAAGCCAGCCAGTGATATAAAGATGGCCAATGATGGACAAAACATAGTCAAACGGATTCAATACATAGCTTACATGGAAACTTATCAAAGATATCTAACCGGTCAATGCTATTTGATGGGGTCATTGAAACCCACGCTATTGGATTATCTACAATCAGATCTTAATGATAGGTTGCATTTTATAAACCAACGCTCATTCCATAAATCACCATCAAGCACACTTGCAAACACAGTGAAGGTATTTAATCAAAATGATCTGGACAAATCTCGTGACAATAAAGATTCTCGTAGGATTATAATCGTACAAAAACCTAAAAGTAGACCCAAGATAGAGCCAGGGACTTTAACTTTCAATTTATGGGATCAAATCGCACACATTGATTTAACGGGAGTGTTTAACTTAAGTTCAGTGGGTTTAAGACGAGGTTTTAAAACATCTAACATGGCCTCTACTAAAGAGTTTAATAAAAAAAGAATCATAAATCAGATTAGACACAATAGAAAATATCAAAAAAATCTTCGGAAAATATCAAAAAAATATCCCGAAGTGATGAGTGAAAGCACCTCTGCAAGCAAAAGCGATTCTTCGAAAGAGGTCACGACCGGTGGTGGTATGAGCTCGGAAAATAGAGCATTGATTGATGATCCCTGGGTTTGTGGGACACCATTGCCGAGAGACTCTTTTGATAGTTCACAAGAGTGGGCTAAAGTGGTGGAGATATTAAATGAAAAGACCAAAACCCTCTTGGAACGTACATTACATGAATTGGGTGATGATGGTAGGCATCAATTGGCTTCACCAAGAGAGTATCTGAATTGGGCTTGTTACGCGAGAGACAGAGTTTTGGACTATTTTAGATCACTGGAAAATGATGATTGTGTGTTGAATTTCTTACCGGAACTGGAGTTGAAATACGACAGGAGGTTTGAAATATGTTCCATGATAGGTTATACACATCTGATTATATGTGGGCCGAAAAAACCCAAAGACACTTGGATGGAAAGGATAAAAAGAGACATACCTTTCATCATTTGTGAAAAGGTTAAAAAAGTTCGCGCCTATTATGGCAAAAAAGGGAACAGAAATATAACAGATGTTGTACCTTCCGAGGTAATCAACTTCTACCAGAAGAGACCCGTTGAAGAAAATGCCAATACTCTGAGCGAAGACCTTAGGGATAGCACCTATTCATCATTTTTCTTTGCCAGTCTGGTCCGTAATGGTATAGAAAACCCGATACTATCTGACAATTGTTCAAAGAAACCAACACTTTCAAAGACTGAGCTAATGAAGCACAAAAAGACCAATCATGCCGCCAATCTTTTGAAAAGAGAGGACTTAAATAGTAAACAGCTGGAATACTTGGATGATGATTCGAACTTACCAACTTTATCCACTTTATCAAAAATGTACATACCCAAAGAGAAATATGACACTGTCTATTTAAACAAAAGTTTGGTAAGAGTGCCTAGAGCTTATAAAGATTTCAAGAAGGGTAAGACAGAAGATGAGTTTTACAGTGAGATGGTCAGTTGTTACAGAATACGAATATTATATAGCGCTGTTCCATGCCATTGGATTGACTTTGAAAGATTTGGTGCCAGTCACAAAGACAAGGATAAGTATGCTAAAATAATCTCATTGAGGAAATTCCCTGAAAGAGCATTGGAAAGGAATGAAGATTCACAGAGTGGTGAAAAGGCTAATCAAATGATCCCATTCAATGGTGATTTCAAACCAAAAAAGGTTGAAGAACTGCTCAGACTAACTAAACTCCAAAGTGACCGGAACAATTTAAATTCCTCTCTTAAAGTAAAGATTAGAAAGAAGAAGAATAATAAGGTTGAAGAAACTACTAAAAATATAAAAGGATTCGCAAAAGAAGCCGGCCATGAAGATATAAAAAGCCTTTACGCCAATGCAGAGAGAATTAAAAAAGAAGAGATATTAAAAAAGGAAATGCTGGCTGCTAAAATACAAGAAGAAAAGGATAAGTCACGCAAAAGAAAAAGGCAAGAAAATGAAAGTAAAAAAGTTAAAAAGAGTAATCAGAAGAAACCCCAGCGAAAGAGAACTAAATTTAGTAGTGTGTGCGTGGGAAATAGAAACATAGTGGATATGTTTTCTTTAAAAAGAACGGGGACGCAATGATGGCCGTGGTGGTTATTTGTAAATAAAATGGTATTTATAGTATAACTAGAGTTTCTCTAATCATTTATTTTATTACAAGTAGTTACTGTTAGAGCGTAACGAACACATTTCAGAGGGACGGAAATGATGTAAGCCATCTTTTCTCTTATAGATCTTTCGCTATTTTTAACCAAGCAATGATTTACAATTTCCAATAGACATTTAACAAGCTTTCCTTCCAGATATGCTACTATTAAAGATACTGACATGATCATTATAAAAGTAATTATCGTGAAATATAAAATATAATACTTCCATGTCACTGTCAGTATCAAAAATATACTAATCATCATCTCTGTTATCAAAGCCGCGCTTATAAGTAACCTGGATGATATACTTAAATGTGATTGTCTTTTCATTTTCGGTGTGGTGTGATTTGTAGATTTTCTCATATTAGCCCTGGTTTTTGATCTTTTAAAGCGTCTGTTGTTCTTTTGATGTTGTGATTTGCTCCTATCCTCCCTTATCCTGTGATTTTTTATCTCTTCACTGTAATCAATCAAATCGATATCCTCTGTTTCTAATGTATTTATGCTAGAATGTTTATTAATGGTTTTAACTTCTTGGCTATTTTCCATATTATCAGTCCATTCCATTTCATCCTCCCATTCTCGCTCAGATTTGACATCGGCCTCTCCTTGAGTCTTGTTTTTTACTTGTCCGAGGTCTTTGCCGGGTGAATCCATATCTATGATAGTGCACTCGCTATCACCCTCCAGTTCATTCTCATTTTTTTCCATTTATCACCACATATTGGTATAAAACCAACACTCTCAATAACTTGGTGGTATATATATATTATTTTAGTACAAAAATATTGAAAAAAAACTAGGTCGCTATTATCAACTCAGTTTTATTAAAATTGAATTTAGCAATGGCTTGTAAAAAAATACCCTTACGTGCTCAACTTCACACCTCGTTGCACACGGAAGGTAACGAAATGTCCATGAGTGTTAAGAACCAAATCAATGCTAAATACATCAAATACAAGACCATGAGTGAGTATTTGTTAGAGACAGACGATGTTTGTAGAAAAAGAATGGAAGGAGATTTCATCTACATGATGTTTTATGAATCTAACCGTGGGAATCTGATGCTTTATTTTCAATACATAAAAGTTTTCCTATTTGATTGTTATTTGTATCCTAAATCACACGAACACGAGCAATCGGAGGTTCAACACGCAAGGAATGGCGAGTCATTCAGTCCATTTGAAAGCATATTGCTAAATATACAAAATGAGGGCTTTGATGAGAAGATGAAACAAAAGAGAGCAGGGAAGTATATAGAAAGAAATGAATCCTACATCAGATTGATTCTTAAAACATTGGAATCCATCGAGGAAAGAGTTGAATTTGATGAATATGTCAATTATAGGGCCGATTTCAACAATGCTAACTTCTCCAATGTACTCAGAGATGACACGACGTTAACTCAGAAAGAAAAGGAAATGCTAGAATTGATGGAGAGTATGTCAGAAAGAGAAAGAGAGATGTTGGACAAGAAGGTGATGAGCAATTTGAATATAGCCAAATACCTCACCTCTTGTAACTGGTGCTATTTTCATTTGAGGTACTTGATTTTAGTTTGTATAGGATCTGATGATAACATAGCAGCCTACTTGGGCAAGATGTGCGACCGAAAAAAGTATGCAAATTTCCCACTGTACGTCAGTATTTTACTCAAAGAAATTGAAAACAAGCCCTTCAATAATATCACTTCGAGTTCTATCATATCTGAATTTTTAGAAGATTGTATGAATTTCTACGACGGTGGTGTCGTGAAAATTGTACATGCAAGCAAATTTTACAATCATAGATTGTATAAACGAGATGAAAATACATACCATTATTAAATAAATGAATAAA
>Ga0102925_1000899_pt1 | contig 16186 bp, 25 predicted proteins | sample SalPonR1_A_D1_MG_FD_78216 | JGI IMG/M metagenome (GOLD analysis project Ga0102925, IMG submission 78216) | Salt pond soil microbial communities from South San Francisco under conditions of wetland restoration - Salt Pond MetaG R1_A_D1_MG | ecosystem: Environmental > Aquatic > Marine > Intertidal...
CGCGAGTTCGTTCCGACGTTCGACGCGGCGTTCGTCCTGCCGACGACCCAGGCAGCCCCCACCGGCCCGGTCCGGAACTTCGGCGGCTTCACGGACGGCGACCGGGCGGCGTTCCTCGCGGATCACTTTGGTGCCGGCGAACTCCGTTTTCCGGGCTGGGACTTCGACGACCCCGCGGTCGGCGCGGAGAAACGGCGGAAACTCGAGTGGGCCGAGCGATTGCTGTACTGGCTCGAACGGCGACGCGGCGATCGGTTTTCGGTTCTGGACGGTCGCCGGAATGGCATCGAGCGGCGGGCCCTTCCGATGGAGTGACCTGGTCGAACGTATTCTCCGAAATGATTCCTGGGTGACCGGTGCCCTTTTGGGGCGGCCGGTTCACCATCGTCAGGATGCGCCACAGTATCCACATTCAGCCTGATGGTGATCGACCGTGATGGGGGTCGAATCGTGACTGCCCGAACCGTCCACCTGCCCGTGGCGGCACAGCCCCGGGTCGAGGACCTGGTCGAACTGAGTCGCCTGGCCGAGAACCTCGGCTACGGGCGCGTCTGGATGCCGGAAACGTGGGGTCGCGACGCGGTGACGGTACTGACGAGCATCGCCCACGGTACGGACTCGATCGGTCTGGGATCGAGCATCTTCAACGTGTATTCGCGATCCCCCGCTCTCCTGGCCCAGACCGCGACGACGTTGCAGGAGGTGTCGGACGGGCGATTCCGTCTGGGGATCGGGCCCAGCGGTCCCGCAGTGATCGAGGGGTGGCACGGCGTCGAGTTCGACCGTCCGCTCCGGCGCACACGGGAGTACGTCGAGATCCTTCGGACGGTCCTCTCCGGCGAGCGCCTCGAATACGACGGCGAGGTTTTCTCGCTCTCGGGGTTCCGGTTGCGGTGCGATCCACCCGAGACCGCCCCACTGATCGACGTTGCCGGGATGGGCCCGAAGTCCGTCGAACTCGCTGGCCGGTTCGGCGACGGCTGGCACGCCATCGTCATGACCCCCGACGGAATGCGAGATCGCCTCGGGGATTTCCGCCGTGGGGCGGACCTCGGCGACCGGGACCTCGACGACCTGACGGTCACGCTCTCGCTGACTGCCTGCGCCCTGGAGGACGGCGAGCAGGCCCGCCGTCTCGGGCGACAACACCTCGCGTTCTACGTGGGCGCGATGGGTACCTACTATCGAAAATCGCTGTCCCGGCAGGGCTACGAGGACGAGGCGAACGACATCGCTGCGACGTGGGCCAGCGGGGAGCACGAGGCGGCCATCGAGGCCGTCGACGACGACCTCCTCGACGCAGTGTCGGCCTGTGGAACGCCCGAACGGGTCCGGGAGGAAATCGCGAAATTCGAATCGATCGACGGCCTCGACCGAATCGCGGTGGGGTTCCCGCGCGGTGCGGACGTCGAGCAACAGCGGGCGACGCTCGAGGCGCTGGCACCGGGAACGTGAAGTGCGGGGTGTCGTCTACCGGCCGTCGATGGTCGTCCCCGGGAACTCCCCCGCCAGGAACCGATCGAGGTCGTCGAGGGCGAAGATACTCGCCGGCACGTCGAGGCTCAGCAACTGTTCGACCTTGCCCGCCATACCACCCGAGACGTCGGTGGCGTCGCTCCCGCCGAGGACGTCGGCCACCTCGTCGAACGCCTCGATCCGGGGGATCACCTCGTCGTCGCGGAGGACGCCGGGAACCGTCGAGAGGAGGCCGACCCGCTCGGCGTCCAGGGCGGTCCCGAGTTCCACGATCACTTCGTCGCCGCTGATGACGGTCGTCCCCTTCCCCGCGTGGGCCACGAGGTCGCCGTGGAGGACGGGGACGAACCCCTCCTCGAGCATCGTCGCCACCTGGTCGGTGGGGAACGTGAGACGCGCTTCGGCGTCCCTCGCGCCTGCGGAGAGGGGATGGACGGGTATCGCGGGCACGCCACGGTCGTGGAGTCTGTCGAGGACGAACCGGTTCAGCGTCTTCATCGAGCCGTGGATGTCCATCACCGCACCGGCGTCGTGGGTTCCCGTCGTCACGCTGACGCCGTGTTTCTCCGCGTTGTGGTGGCCGAAACTCCCGGCACCGTGAACGAGTACGAGGTCCGGCGGTTCGTCGATCGCTTCGGCGACCACGTCCGCGGCCCGATCCAGTGCCTGGCCATCGATCGTCTCCGCGCGATCCTTCTCCGTAATCACGCTCCCGCCGAGTTTCAGGACGGTGGTCATGATTCCTCCACGCGAACGCCCTCGGTCGAGAGTTCCGCCCGGAACGCCTCCTCGCACCCGGGCGTGAACGCCAGCGCGCTCTCCGTTTCGTCGGACTCGTCGAGGGCGACGATACATCCGCCACCGCCCGCGCCGGTCAGTTTCGCGCCGAGGGCCCCGGCCGAGCGGGCGGCCCACACCATCTCGTCGAGCGACCGCGAGGAGACCCCCAGTGCCTCCAGCAGGCCGTGATTGAAGTCCATCAGCCGGCCGAGTTCCTCGAGATCCCCCTCGGCGAGTGCCTGCTCGCCCTGCCGGACGATGTCCCCGATCGCGTGAATCGTGTCCGCGGCGAAGTCGTACTCGTCCCGGAGCGCTCTCACGCCCGAGACGAGCGCCCCCGTGTCGCCGGCGCCACCGTCGAACCCGATGACGAAAGGCAGGTTCGGCGCGTCGATCGTCCGGCAGTCGTCGCCCTCGACCCGGACTGCGCCACCCATCGTCGAGCAGAACGTGTCCGCACGCGAGGCCTGACCGTCCTGCACCTCGTACTCGACGCGGTAGGCCCGTTCCGCCACCTCCTCGGGCGACAGTTCGACGCCGAGTTCGCGGGTCGCGGCGTCGATGGCGGCGACGACGACTGCGGCCGAAGAGCCGACCCCCGCACCGAGCGGGATGTCGCTCTCGATGGTCACGTCGAAGCCTGTGTCCGGGGCGTCCGCGGCGTCCCGGGCCTGGGCAACCGCCTCGTCGACGTACCCCATCGCGGCGTCGATCAGCGAATCCGAGACGTCCACGTCGGGTGCCTCGCCGGTGTCGCCGTTGTACTCCACCGTGAAGCCGTCGAGCGAGAGGTCCTCCGCGTGGACCCGCAGTCGCGAGTCCTCGCGAGCGTGGACGGTCACCCGTGCCCGGCGTTCGATGGCACAGGGAACCGCCGGTTCCCCGTAGACGACGGCGTGCTCCCCGAAGAGATAGACCTTCCCCGGGGCGCTTGATACGACCATACGGGGCTTTCCGGCACCGTCCCTAAGCAACCTTTCGGATGGCGACTGCGACCGGTCGCGATCGGCGGTCGCACCGCTGGGCACCTCGTCGATCGACCTCGGAAAAGGACCAGCCCGTCTAGATCTCGCTCTCGAAGTCGTCGAGCGCGTAGGCGGGTTCGGCACCGCGCCGGTCGAGCGTCTCGTTGGCGAGTAGCCAGTAGACGACCGACAGCGCCTTGCGACCCTTGTTGTTCGTCGGAACCACGAGGTCGACGTTGCTCGTCGAGTTGTTGGAGTCACACATCGCGATGACCGGGATGCCGACCGTGATGGCCTCCTTGACGGCCTGGGCGTCGCCGATCGGGTCCGTCACTACGACGACGTCCGGTTCGATGTAGCCCTCGTACTTGGGGTTCGTGAGCGTGCCGGGGATGAACCGGCCGGTGCGCGCTCGCGCCCCGACGGCCTCGGCGAACTTCTCGGCCGGGAACCGCCCGTACTGGCGGCTCGAGGTCACGAGGATCTGCTCCGGCGAGTAGTTCGAGAGGAAGTCCGCCGCGGTCCGGATGCGCTGGTCCGTCTTGGAGACGTCCAGCACGTACAGCCCGTCTGTCCGGACGCGGTGGATGAACCGGTCCATGTCCGTCGTCTTCTGCTGGGTCCCGATGTGGACACCGGCACCCAGGTAGTCCTCGACGGGGATGAGGAGGTCGGCCTCCTCGTCGGACATGACGTCCTCGTCGAGTTCCGGGCCCGTCTCCTCGGGCGCTTCGATTTCTTCTTCAGGTTCCGCTTCGCCCTCGGCGGCCGCTCCGGCCGCCTCGGCGTCCGATTCCGCAACGGGCTCGTCGGCCGCGGGCTCCGACTCCTCGGCCGGCTCCGGCTCCGCTGCCGGGTCCGGCTCGACGTCGGCGTCCTCGGCGTCGAGCCCCTCCTGTTCGGCGTCGTTGTCTGTCATAGTGCGTCGTCCGCGATTCGGATGAGTTCGTTCAGCTTGGCGGTTCGCTCGCCGCCGACGGCCCCCGTCTTGATGAACGGGGCGTCCGCCGCCACTGCGAGGTGTGCGATCGTCGCGTCCTCGGTCTCGCCGCTCCGGTGGGAGACGACCGGCGTCATGCCGTTCCTGGTCGTCAACTCGATGGCGTCGAACGCGTCCGAGAGCGTCCCGATCTGGTTGGGCTTGATCAGGACGCTGTTGGCCGCGCCCTGCTCGATCCCGCGCTCGATCCGGTCGGTATTGGTGACGAACAGGTCGTCGCCACAGACGATCGTCTCGTCGCCGACGCGATCGGTGAGGCGGGCGAAGGCGTCGAAGTCGTCCTCGTGGAGCGGGTCCTCGAGATAGACCAGATCGTACTCCGAAACGAGTTCGGCGAGGTACTCGATCTGGGCGTCGGTGTCCCGCGTCCGGTCGCCGTAGTGGTACTCGCCGTCCGCGTAGAGTTCGGAGGCGGCCACGTCCAAGCCGAACCCGATCTCGAAGCCGAACTCCGAGCTGACGGCGTCGACGACCTCGTCCAGCAGTTCGAACGCCTCGGCGTCGTCGATCGACGGCGCCCAGGCTCCCTCGTCGCCCTTGCCGGCCGGGACGTCCTTCTCGGCGAGTTTCTCGCCGACCCGACCGTGGACGGCGGCGTTCGCGAAGACCGCGTCGGCCACGTTCGGCGCACCGACCGGTGCGGCCAGGAACTCCTGGATGTGCGTCGCGTCGCGGGCGTGTTCGCCCCCGCCGATCACGTTGCCCAGCGGGGTCGGGAAGTTGTCGCCCCGGAACGCGCCGCCGAGGTGCTGGTACAGCGGGGCACCGAGCACGTCGGCACCGGCCTTCGCCGCCGCCATCGAGATGGCGACCGCGCTGTTGGCACCGATCTCAGAGAAGTCGTCGGTGCCGTCCGCGGCGTGCAACGCGGCGTCGACCTCGCGCTGGTTGCCCGCGTAGACCGTCCCTTCGAGCCGCGGGACGGCCAGTTCGCGGGCCTTCGCGATGGCCTCGTTCGCCGGCAGTTCGATGGCCTCGTGTTCGCCCGTGCTTGCACCCGACGGGGCTGCGGCACGACCGAACCCGCCACTCTCGGTGAGCACGTCGGCCTCGACCGTGCGATTGCCCCGCGAGTCGAGCACGCGGCGCAGCCTGACGTCGGCGATCAGCGTCATTCTTCCTCCCGCCTGACGGTGAACGGCAACACGCCGGCGTCGTACTCCTCGGCGGCGATGAGGATCGGCTCGACCTGGTCGGTGTCGATGAGCACCGGCGCCCCGTAGGACACCTGCAGCGCTCGCGACCCGAGGATGCGCGCCTTCTCGTACCGGTTGTAGCGCTCGTTCCGTTCCATCACTGGTAGGGTGCGACGATGTCAACGAGGTCCTTGTGCGAGACGAGCATCCGCCGACAGCAGTGACGCTCGACGCCGAGGTCGTCAAGCACCTCGGCCGGGTCCTCGTCGCCCTCGACCGTGCGGGCCTTGAACTCTTCCCAGTGTTCCCCCACGACGTTGCCGCAGGTGAAACACCGGACTGGTACCATCATGGTTGGATCTTAGCGGTAGGACTTCTGGTAGCGGGCCCGCGCACCGGGACCGCCCCACTTCTTGGGCTCGGACTGACGGACGTCGTTCACCAGCAGCGACCGGTCGAACTCCATGTAGGCGTCGCGCAACTGCGCGTCGCCGGTGAACTCGACGAGGCCGCGGGCGATGGCCGTCCGCACGGCGTCGGCCTGGCCCATCACGCCGCCGCCCTCGACGGAGACGTGGACGTCCACGTCGTCGCGCTGCTCGCCCGCGATGCGGAACGGCTCCAGCATCTTCAGGCGGGCCGTCTCCGGTTCGACCAGCTCGACCGGCTGGGAGTTGATGCGTACCCGACCCTCGCCCTCGCGCACGGTGGCGCGGGCGACGGCCGTCTTCTTCTTGCCTGAGGTGTTAGTTACCATGTGACATTAGCACCCAGTTGCTCGGAAACGTCGCCCAGTTGGACGAAGCGGATGGTCGAGAGCCGATCCAGCGAGGCGTCCTCGATGATCTCGCCGTCCTCGTCGTAGGGGTTGCCCACGTAGACGCGGACGTTCTCGAAGGCCTCGCGGCCGCGGGGCTTCTTGTGGGGAAGCATCCCCCGGATCGACCGCCGCATGATCGTGTCGGGGCGCTTGACCGAAGCCGGCCCGCGATCGGAGCCGATGGCCAGGCGCTTCTTGTAGGTCTCGAGGACGTCCTCCTCGCGACCGGTAATGACCGCGTCCTCGGCGTTCACGACGGCGATCCGCTCGCCTTCGAGCGCGCGCTCGGCGACGGTACTCGCGACGCGTCCCAGGATGCAGTCCCGGGCGTCGACGATCGTGTCGGCGTCGAATTCGGCGAAACTCATCGAATCACCCGCACGTTCGAGCCGCTCGGATTGTCGTCAAGTGCCTGTTCCAGTCGGATCGCCTCGCCGGCCTGCTCGATCTTCGTCTCGGCGGTCGAGGAGAAATCGACCGCGGCGACAGTGACGTTCTTCTGGAGGACGCCGCTGCCCAGGACCTTCCCGGGCACGACGACCGTCTCGTCTTCCTTCGCGTAGCGTTCGATCCGTCCCAGGTTGACCTCCGCGTGCGTGCTGCGGGGTTTCTCGAGGCGGTCCGCGACGTCCTTCCAGACGTCGCTGCCGCCGTCCCTGGCAACGGACTTCAGCTCGGCGATGAGATCCGTAAGTCTCGGGTTCGTCTTGCTGCTCATGTCCACGAAATCGGGGAAAAGTCATGCAGGGAGCAGGATTTGAACCTGCGGACTCCTACGAGACAGCGCCCTGAACGCTGCGCCGTTGGCCAAACTTGGCTATCCCTGCACGCCGATGCGTTGTCGGCATCGGATGTTGCGCTTCGACCCTTCAAACCACTTTCGGTTGTCGGCCGCCCCCCGGCCGGGGGAGTCGCGTCGCTCCCGGCGTGGCGGGCGTCCGTCAGGGGGTGGTTCGTGGGGTGCATCGGTACCAGTAGTGCCTAGAGTTTGACGGCTTCTTCGAGTTCGTCGGCCCTGTCGGCGAGCGTCTCCGCGGCCCGCGTGACGAGTTCGTCGACGGTCAGCGACCCGTCCGTCTCGACGTGGAACACGAACGCGTTCTCGACGTCGTGGACCTCGACCTCCTTGCCCTCGTAGCGCTGTGTGAGGTCGTTATCGAACTCCTCGGTCGGGATCAGTTCGCCGTCCTCCTCGATGACGCCGCGGAGGATCTGGCGTTCCTGCTCGGCGAACTCGTCGAGTTCGCCGACGACCTCGACGCGCTGGAGGTGACGGTAGCCGACTGCCACGCCGCCCTGGTGTTTGGCGTGTTCCCGTCCGACGTCCAGCACGGCGTCGGCCTCGACCTCGAGGCGCTGGTCCTCTTTCAGGTCGATGATCGGGATGTTCTCGTCGGCCGCCTGCACGAGGTCGTCGCTGGAGACGAGGTCGCCGGAGTAGGCGGTCCCTGGGCCGGAGACGTCGAGGCTCAGCGTTACCTCGTCGCCGATCTCGAAGTCGTCGAGCGGCGTCGTCAGCGGGACGAGTCCCAACCGATGGCCGATCTGCTCGTCGAACATCACCGACGAGTTCTCGACGACGCGAACGGTGTCGATCGAGAACGTCGGGACGTCGGCCAGGATCGCCCGGCGGACGCCGTTGGCGAACGCCGGCGTGACGCCTCTGACGAGGAACCGGGCCGTGCGATCGTCGCGATCGATGAACTGGACCTCGTACTCGGTCATTTCAGTAGCCGCCTTTGCCCTTGGGTGCTCGCGATCCGTCGTGCGGGATCGGCGTGACGTCCTCGATGCGACCGATCTCGAAGCCAGCGCGGGCCAGCGCGCGGATGGTCGCCTGCGCGCCGGGCCCCGGGTTCTTCTGGAGGTTGCCGCCGGGGCCCCGAACGCGGACGTGGAGCCCCTCGATGCCGGCCGCCTTGATCTCGTCGGCGATCGACTCGGCCATCTGCATGGCGGCGTACGGGGACGCCTCGTCGCGGTTCTGCTTGACCGCGGTCCCGCCGGAGGACTTCGCGATCGTCTCGGCTCCCGTCTGGTCCGTCACGGTGATGATCGTGTTGTTGAACGATGCGTGCACGTGGGCGATGCCCCACTTGTCGTCGTTTTCGTCGGCCATGGTTTACTGTCCCTCCGCTCGTTCGGGGTGGAGTTCGTCGGCCAGCGGACTCGTCTCGTCGAACTCGATCACGTCCTCCTCGTCGATTTCGACCTTGTAGGAGGGGACGCGGACGCGTGCACCCTCGACCGTCACGTGGCCGTGGGTGATGAACTGACGAGCCTGCTTGGGCGTGTTCGCCAGCCCCTTCCGGTAGACGACGGTCTGGAGTCTGCGCTCCAGGACGTCCTCGACCTCGAGGGACAGGACGTCGTCGAGTCCCTCTTCGTCGTCGAGGATGCCGATCCGTCGCAGTCGGGAGAGGAAGGGTCCGCCTTCCTCCTCGGCAGCGCCAACGTCGCCCTGCGCCTCGAGACCCAGCAGTTGTCGGGCCTCGCGCCGGAGCGACCGGAGTTCGGATTGCGCGCGCCAGAGTTCTTCCTTGTTCGTGAGACCGTACCGGCCGACCAGGTCGTGCTCGGAGGCGATCCGCTCGCCCTGGAACGGGTGGTTCGGCGTCTCGTAAGCTTTGGTGTTGCGTCCGAGGGCCATTATTCTTCACCACCCTCCTCGGCTTCCTCTTCCATCTCGGCCTGGATCTCCTCGACGTTGACGCCGATCGTGCCTTCGGTGCGGCCCGTCGACTTGGTCCGCTGACCGCGGACCTTCTGTCCGCGGTTGTGGCGGATGCCCTTGTAGGAGTCGATCATCCGCATCCGGTTGATGTCGTGCTGACGGGTCATCTCGAGGTCGTTGCCGACCTCGTGGCTCGTCTCGCCGGAGAAGAAGTCCTTCTGCCGGTTCGTCATCCAGTCGGGGACCTCCTCGGCGTAGTCCTGGACGAGGGCCACGATCTCGTCGATCGTGTCATCGTCCAGGCGTCCGAGGGTATCCCGCCGGTCGACGTCCGCCTTCTGGGCGATCACCCTGGCGGTCCGGTGACCGATACCGTTCATCTCGGTGAGCGACCGTTCGACCGACTTCGTCCCATCGAGGTCCGTCTGCCCGATGCGGACGAAGTAGCGAAGGTCCTCGTCATCTTCGGGTTCGTCCTGTGGTTCTTCTGCACTCATGTGTGGATTCGATCTGGTGGGAATCGTGGATTCCCGCGTCTGAACTGGAAACGGCTCCAGTGGTTGCTGCGAACCTCGCGGTTCGACGTCGTGGCGGGGATTCGAACCCCGGAGGCTTGCGCCACTGAGTTAGCAACCCAGCGCCTTGGGCCAGGCTAGGCTACCACGACGCGCGGACACACTCTCGCCCTCCCGGACTCGGGGGCCGACCCCCTACAGTGGTATTGCACCTGCACGTACCCGGGTCTGGTACTTAAGCGCAACGAATCCGTGGGACGAAACGAGGCGTCAGTCGGCCGCGTCGCCCGGTTGGTCCGACCCGGTCGACTCGCGGTTCTCGCGCAACGATTCGAACGTCTCTCTGGCGTTCTCGACGGCGATATGGTGTTTCGCTGGATAGGCCTCGACTTTCGCCCTGAGAGTGATGCCCACACCCAGTTCGACGTCCCCCTTGAACGCGGCCTGTTTGTCGAGGCGGAGAAACAGCGACGTGTTGTCGTCGATGCGCTCGTCGAGTTCGTCGACCACCCGCTCGATTTCGCCCAGTTCCGTCAACCGACCCAGGACGTGGCGGACGTCGTCGGCGTTCTCCAGCCTGGCCGAGAGCACGACGATCCGATCGCCGTGGTGTCCCTCGGTCTCGGCGCGCTCGATCGGGTACTCCTCCGGCAGAAAGGCACGGAGCGCCCGCTCGACCCGCTTTTCGTCCTCCGTCGCGTAGCAGAACGTCCGCAGGTCGACGTAGTGAAACGGGACGCTCGACATCGATCCGGGTTATTCCTCGTCGTCTTCGGCCGCCGCGTCCTCCTCGTCTTCCAGCTCTTCCTCCGGCACGGCCTCGAGCTGATCCTCGGGCACGCCGGTCTCCTGACCTTCGTCGAAGCTGACCGTGTAGGTCTCGTCGCCGAACATCGTCTCCATGACCTGGGTAATCGTCCCCGTCTCGCCGTCGAAATCGCTGTGCTCGTCGTGCAGGATCACGTGATCGTCCTCTTCGAAGCTCATATCCCGCGGTATCCGTGGACCGGATAAAAAGGGACTGATTCCAGTTTCGCTTGCCTGCCGAACGGTGCCGCTCGCTCGGGGACGCGACTCGGTTCGGCGAGAGGAAGGGACGGGGCGGAGAGTAGTGGGGGGCGACAGGGAAACCTGGAGTCAGCGAAGACCGTTGCCCTCGAGTCCGTCGGGAGCGTCGGTGATCCACCAGATCGTTTCCCAGCCGGGAACTCGGTTCCGGTCCAGCACGCCCTCGCCGGCCAGCTGGAGCAGTTTCTCGTAGACCGTCTCCCGGTTATACGGGAGGGCAGCGACGACGTCCGCCGTCGAGAGGCCACGCTCGGAGTGCTCTTCGAACACTTCAACGATCGTTCCGGTGCTGGGCTCGGGACCGTCCATCGGGGCGGCGTTCGCGCTCATTGTCCGTTCCTTACAGGATGTCCGGGGCCGACTCGTCGGGTGCGCCGTGCAGTTCGATCTCGATTTCCAGTTCGGGATCGTCGTCGCCCTCGAACTCGACTTCCAGTTCCACCTCGTCGCTCGCCTCGAAGGGGAGTTCCCAGTCGTCGCCGGTGATCGTCACGGCGCCCTCGTCGCGCAACTGCTCGCCGAGTTCGACGAGGAAGTCGCCGGCCGTCTCGGCGTCGACGTAGAAGCCTTCCTCGAAGAAGCCGTCGGTGATCGTTCGTCGCTCCGGTTCGTCGGTTTCCGTCTCGGGTGCGTCGACCATCGTTTGTTCCTCCACTCGGGGCTATCGACCGTGGGGAAGATAAAAGTTTGTTGGAATAATATACTCGACCATGTCCTCGATCGACCTGCTCGCCTCGAAGGCCCGAATCGGGATCCTGCGCGAACTCTCGCGACGGGACATGTACGTCCGTCAACTCATGGATACCGTCGGGATGGACGGGACGACGGCAAAACACCACCTCGACACGCTCGAGTCGGCGGGTGTGGTCTCGACCTACGAGGAGGGCCGGCGGCGCTACTACCGACTCGATAAAGAGATCGTTTTTCAGGTGAGTCCGGCACCGAACCGACGGTTCGTACTGCAGTTCCGCGATCCATCGTAGGATCTGGCGGGGGTTCGATCCTGCACCCGGGTTTGCCCCCGATCAGTGGAAGAGTTCGCCCGTCGGCCGGTCGGTCTCGGCCACGTATCGCTTGACGATTGCCCCCTCGGCCCGGTGGAGCGTTTCGCTACAGGTCGATTTCGCCACGTAGAGTTCCGCGGCGAGGTCCGTCAGGGAGACGGTTCGCGGGGTGTCGTAGTAGCCCAGGTCGACGGCGGTTTCGACAACCTCGCGCTGTCTGTCCGTGAGCAACTGCTCGGACTCGACCGCCTGGCGAGTCTCGTCGACGGTATAGGAGACGTCGGCCTCGTCGAGTCGCCGACACAGTGCGCGGAGTTTCTCGCGCGGGGCGGTCAGTTCCCAGGTTGCTCGCCCGTTCCTGATCTCGAAGGGCATCTCAAGGGGGACCCGCGATCCGCGCGCGAACGACAACAACAGCGGGTCCGGCGTCTCGAACTGGACCAGCGCCTCGTCGGCCGTGTGTCTGAGCAATTCGACCTCGGAAACGTCCGCGTGTGTCTTCATGTCCTCGAGGAACGCGACGAGGTCGGCTGCCGTGACCGATGCCAGCCCGGTCCCGCCGTCCTCGTCGGAGACGGCCGCGAGGACCCGGATCGTCGCACCGTCGTGAGTCCGAGTGAGGTCGCCGATCCAGATCGATTCGGGGACGTCGAGGGTGAGAGTGGCACTGACCACGATTGTCACCGAATATGTTCGCATCGTGTTCGAGCCACAAAAGGATCGACCATCGACATCGGATCTGGCGGAGACGAGTCACCACGATTACCCCTACCTGCTATCGTCCGAACACGTTCGGCGACACGTTTCCACCGCTCCGTCACTTACGGGGGTCATGTCCACGACCGACGGAACGCCAGGCGATGAACCCGCCACGACCGTCACCGTCCGGGCGACCGGGAACGTTCGAACGCGTCTCGGGACGAACGAGATCGAGTTCACCTTCGAAGGAGCGACGCTTCGTGAGTTCCTCGACGCGTTCTTCGATCGCTACGACGTCAGCGACCTCCTGATCGCCGAGACGGAGGCCGACGCCGTCGCACCTGGGTGGGTCCATGCACCGAAGCACCTCGACGACTCGTGGTACCGGAACCCCGAGGGCGAACAGACGAGGACCTTCGCGCGAGTGATGGTGAACGGTCGGTTCAACGAAACCCTGGGCGGATTCGACACGCGACTCCAGGACGGCGACCGGATCACGCTGGCACATCCGTTCATGTTCTGCTGTTGAAGAGCTTGCGAGCGACAGATTCTTCCGCACGGCCACAAACGTTATCAGTGGCGGTTTGCACCTGTTTGATCGCCACGCCGGGATTCCACCATTCCCGGCGTTTCGAATCGATGGCCAGTGGTAACGCCGATCGAAACAGGGGATTTCGATCGGGAAGCACCCGCTACGAGAGCGATTCGACGACCGATACAATCGCCAGACTCCGGTGTGTTCCGGTGTATGTAAAACGGATCTTTGTGTTATCCGCAACTTCATATTACTCGGTGTGCTAGGTTCACGCGTCGGCAGTCCGAACGCACCACAGATCCACCCACAGGGTGCCTCCACGCGACGCTGCCGACACGACGGCGGACGAGAAATCGTTCCACGGTTCCCGGATCCAACACGACGGCGCTCCCCGGACCTGTTCTCGGTCTTTTCAAACGTTTTGGTACTGGGCTGCAAACGGACAGGTATGGCTCCGAACGGGTTCGTCTCCTGGTTTCGCGTCATCCATCTGTTCAATGGCTGGGCGCTGACGATCGTCGGTGGATTCGTTCTCTGTCTCGTCTACGCGACGTCGGCCGGTTCGATCTCGACGGTCCCGGTGTGGGCCTGGGTCGTGGTCATCGGGAACGGCGTGGCGTTCGCGCTCTATTTCCTGCTGTCCGGGCCCGTCGCCGAATGGCTCGAGCGAACTGGCCGGATGCCGACCGCGCTGGAACGTCTCGGCGAGCAACTGGCCGCCTGGGACGAGGCCGGTCGCGATTGAGGTCGCGTTCAGGTGACGATCGAGTAGGTAAAGAGCAACCCGAAGTACAGAAGGACGAGGACGGCCAGCGCTTTCAATCGAAAGAGACGGAGGTCCTCGCGTTCGATCTCGATGGCGTCTCCGAAGGCGGTCCGCTCCGCGTCGTCCGCGGCGTCGCCGTGCTCGAGGCCGACGTGCAGGTCGCGCTGACGTTCGTCGACGAACGGACGACCGCAGTGGGGGCATTCGACCGCCGAGGCGTCCAGTGGGACGTCGAACTCGAGGTCGGGGTCGATTGCTGGGGAGGATCCGGCTTCAGGGTCGGACTCGGGTCTCGATTCGGTGGCAGTCATAGGTACGGTGGTGCAAGGGTCGGTTCGGCGACGATCCAGAGGCTGAGGGTCGTGTAGGCGATCATGACCGCGATGAACGGGTACTGGCTCCGGATCGCCTGCAGGCGGTCCGGGAAGAGGTCGAACGCCACGGCGTGGGCGACCCAGATGGCGAGAACGTGTCCGGCGAGCACGAACGCCAGTTCGAGGGCACCGAACCACGCCGGGAGCACCAGCGCGACGGGGGCTGCCGGGCCGGCGATAGGATGCTGGATCGCGGCACCCAGCGCGGGCAACAGGGTGAGGAAGTACCCGAGAAAGTGCGCGAGGTGATACCCGGCCGCGATGGCCAGCAAGGGTGGGGCGAACGCCCGGGCGAGCATGGGGGCCGACAGGTACGTCGGGGCGGTTCGACGGGCGAGGCGGGCGGCAGATCGGTAGACGCCCAGGAACACGCCGTATCCAGCGACCATGGCCACGGCGTAGACCGCCAGCGACGGGACGCCAGCGTCCACGATCCAGCCGGCGACGTCTCCCCAGGCTGCAGTGGTCACGAGACCGTCGAACGTCGTTACCCAGACGAGCGCGACGACGAACGCCACTTCGCCGGGGCCGTCGACGTCCGTCCATCGGGTCAGGGCCATCCCCGGCAGTCGGAGTTCGAATCCCGAGCCACCCCAGCCGATCGGCGCGACGCGACCGTAGTACCGGAACACCCGGGCTACGGGGTCCACGTCAGCGAACCACCGTGGAGGACCGACGGCGACCGCGCCGACGAGCGTGATCGCCGCGTAGATCCCGATCGTGGTCGCGAGCAGGCGCGGATCGTCCGCGAGCGGGCTGACCACCTCGACGAAGACCAGCGCGAGGAGGCCGACGACGCTCGGCCACGCGCCGAGGCGATCGGGGTACTCGAGCCCCGCGGTGGGCAACCGTGACGTGATCGCCCGAAGCGGGTCGATCGCCGGCCAGGCGTTCGCGACCAGGTACGCCGACATCGCGAAGCCGGCCCACCAGCCCACCCAGACGACCATGACCGCTGGATTCCGGACGGCGGTCTCCGGCCCGGCGACCCCGGCCACGATCACCCCCACGAGAGCGACGACGCCCAGCGTGGACCCGACCGATCGTCCCGTATCGAGCCACCGGCCCGCCAGAGGGCGGCGCCACTCGTGGATTGACGCCACGAACGACCGATCGGTCGCGAACGTGACCAGCAGGAACGACGCGCCGATGACCGCGCCGCCGGTCAGGAGAAACAGCCACTGCGGCACCGAGAGCGACTCGCTGGCGGACCGGAGCGAGGCGCTGTGGGCCGCGGCGGTGCCGGCGCTCGCGAGAAACAGCACCGTCGCGACGAGGGTCGCCCCCACGCGACGAGCAGTGCGCGGAGAAGCCATGGATGGGAGTGTGCCTGCCCGCCCCTTATAGACTGGCGCCGACGTACAGCGTCACGACGAGGAACAACCAGACCGCGTCCACGAAGTGCCAGTACATGGAGACGGTGCTGACGGAGACGTGGCGGTCGGCGGAGTACTGGCCCCGAATCCCCCGGAGGAAGACGATGCCGAGGAGCACCGCCCCGAGGGAAACGTGAAGCCCGTGGAGTCCGGTCAACCCGTAGAACGCGCTCGCGAAGAGCTGTTCGAGGCCCTCGGTCGCCCAGATGTTGAAGTCCTCGGCGACGATGAACTCGTAGTACTCGTAGACCTGCCCGCCGATGAACAGGACACCCAGGAGGATGGTGAGACCGAGGAGCCTGACGAACCGCTGGCGGTCTCCCCGTCGCAGGGCCACGTGCGAGAAGTGTAGCGTGAAGCTACTGGTCACCAGCAGGACGGTATTGATCAGGACGAAACTGCCCAGGAGGTTCGGCGGCAGCGCGCCGGGGTCCCACGGACGGACGCGGATGAAGAAGTAGTAAATGAACCCCGCGCCGAACGTGGCGATTTCGCTCCCCAGGAAGAGGAGCATGCCCCAGCGGAACTTGGACACGGCGCCGGAACCGCCGCCGCGCGACCAGAAATCGACGACGAACGCGTGGTACACCCAGCCGTAGAGCCCAACCAGGAAGAGCGTCGTGGCGCCGATGGCGCTAATCGGCCCGGCGAGTTCCGGAACGACGCCGTCGAGTCGGGCACCGAGAACCCACAGGGCGGCGGCGACGTAGAACCCCGCCGCGCCGACCGAGGTGACGAACGGCCACCAGCTCGCCTCGCCGAAGCCACGTGGCCAGTCCTCCACGGCCGGGAGGTGATGCCCGCCGTGATCGTCCGCCGTTTCGTCAGCGACGGTCATCGTTCCACCTCGCGTGCAATCCGTTCGAGACGGTTCCGAGCGGTCGTCGAAGGCGTGCGTTCCGGATCATCCTTGGCAGGTCGCGTTCGTTGCGCTCCAGTTACCGCCGCCGCTCTCACAGGCGTCGCGGAGTTCCTCCTCGTACTGGTCCTGGGGGACG
>Ga0102925_1000900_pt1 | contig 16173 bp, 13 predicted proteins | sample SalPonR1_A_D1_MG_FD_78216 | JGI IMG/M metagenome (GOLD analysis project Ga0102925, IMG submission 78216) | Salt pond soil microbial communities from South San Francisco under conditions of wetland restoration - Salt Pond MetaG R1_A_D1_MG | ecosystem: Environmental > Aquatic > Marine > Intertidal...
CCTCGTAGAGGCGGGGCAGGAGTTTGAGCAGCGTGGACTTGCCCGCGCCGGTCGGCCCGACGACGCCGACCGTTTCCCCGCCCTCGGCGGCGAAGGAGACGTCCCGGAGAACGCCCTCCTCGCCGTAGGCGAACTCGACCCCGTCGTACTCGACGCGACCGGCACCGATCTCCAGGGCCGGTGCGTCGGTCCCGTACTCGATCTCGCTGGTCCGCGAGAGGAGACCGTACACCCGGGTTCCGGCGGCCTTGGCCCGTTCGTAGTCGTCCACCACGTCGCCGAACTGGATTATCGGCCAGAGGAACTGCTGGGCGTAGATGACGAACGTGACGAACTCGCCGGGGGCGACCGCCGTCGTGACGCCGAACAGCGACCCGCTGAGCAGCCAGAGGCCGCCGACGAGGAAGGTGATCGCGAATCCCGCGCCCGCGATCAGCGTCAGTCCCGGGAAGTACGTGATCTGCACCTTGATCGCGCTCAGGTTCGCCCGGAGGAAGCCCTCGGACGCCTCCTCGACGCGCTCGCGCTCGTAGTCCTCGGCGTGTTCGGTCTTGATGACCTCGATCCCGCTGACGTTGTTCTCCAGCCGCGAGTTCAGGTCGCCGATCTCGCCCCGGACCCGGAGGTAGCGGGGCTCGATGATCCGGGTGAACGCCAGCGTGAACAGCGCGAGGATCGGGATCGGCAGGAGCGTCACGGCTGCAAGCGGCGCGTTGAGCGAGAAGAGGATCACCCCGATCCCGCCGACGCTGGCGACGATCCACAGGATCGAGTTCAGGCCGTCGTCGAGGAAGGTCTCCAGGGCGTTCACGTCGTTGTTCAGGATGCTCATCAACTCGCCCGTCCGCTGGCCCGTGAAGTAGCTCATGTCGAGGCGCTGGAGCTGGCCGTAGGCGTCGACCCGGAGGCCGTGCTGGACGCGCTGGGCGAAGACGCTCCAGCCCCAGTCCTCGAACCAGGAGACGACCGCACCGATGACGGTCGCGGCGAGCAGCAGGCCGACCGAGAACCAGAGTTGTCCCGTCGAATCCGCCGGGATCCACGCCTCGGGGACGAACGGGAGTCGGTACGCTCGCTGGTTCAGGAAGACGGCGTCGACTGCCAGGCCGATGACGAACGCCGGGAGCAACCCCAGCGCCCGGCCCACGATCGTCGAGACGGCACCGAGGGCGGCGTAGTGTACGTTATTGCGCCCGTAGTCGGCGTAAAGCCGCCAGACGGGGCTTTTCGGACGACCCCGCCGGGGACGGTCTCCCCCGGCCGCGTTCCCCTCCCCTTCCATGAGAACGTGTTACGCCCTCTGGCCTCATCACGTTGCGGCCGATCCCGACGGAGCACTCCCGACGAGATCGAACGTGGGTGGCGCTCCGCGCGGACCAGCAATATAAATAATGAAGAAAACGATTATATTGGTTAATATGTTATATTATAACATACCCAGAAGACTTTTGTAGGTGGCCCCCATCGAACGAGATATGCTCGAACATAGCAACGAGGGGGAAACCCGAACGACGTACGAGTGTTTCGAATGTGGCGAACTGGCGACTCACGGCACCAGCCCGGGGACCTGCCCCGAGTGCGGCGGCGAGTTCCGGAACCGCTCCCGTCAGCTCGTCTAAATCCGGGACTTCGAGGCGACCAGGACCTTTTCATCCCGATCCATCCGGCTCACAGGCGTCGGTGATCCACCGACGACCATCCTTATACACACCTTAAACGCATTTGTACCGCCGGTCCCGACTCGATAGCGAACCTGCAACGCCCCCGACAGAACCTCGATTCGGTAACGTCGGCGACAGAATTGTAATTCTGCGAACATATATGCCGTCGTCGGTCGTGGATTCGACTGTGATGGAAACGACACCGTACGAATCGATCCGGGCGTTGCGAACGACCACCGGTCGAATCCGGCGAGCGATCCCCGACCACGACGCCGAGAAACGGCGTGGAGGCGGTGCGGCCGCATGAGCGCCATCGAATGTGACGGACTGACGAAGCAGTTCGGTCGCGTCCGCGCGGTCGACGCCCTGGATCTCCGCGTCGAGGAGGGCGAGATCTTCGGCTTCCTCGGCCCGAACGGGGCCGGCAAGTCCACGACGATCAACATGTTGCTGGACTTCGTCCGGCCGACCGCCGGGTCGGTCGCGGTCCTCGGACTGGACGCCCAGGCCGACAGCCTCGCGGTCCGCCAGCGCGTGGGCGTGCTCCCGGACGGCTACCACGTCTACGACCGACTCACCGGCCGCCAGCACGTCCGGTTCGCGATCGAATCGAAGCAGGCGGACGACGACCCCGACGCCATCCTCGAGCGCGCCGGGATTCCCGAGGCGGCCGACCGCAAGGCCGGCGGCTACTCGAAAGGGATGAAACAGCGCCTCGTCCTCGGGATGGCCCTGGTCGGCCAGCCCGACCTCCTCGTCCTCGACGAACCCACCACCGGCCTCGATCCGAAGGGGGCCCGCGAAGTGCGCGACATCGTCCGCGAGGAGCGCGACCGCGGTGCGACCGTGTTCTTCTCCTCGCACGTCCTCGGACAGGTCGAGGCGGTCTGCGACCGCGTGGGCATCCTCCAGGACGGCGAACTGGTCGCCGTCGACACCATCGAGGGCCTGCGCGCCGCGAACGGTGCCGGCTCGCGCCTGCGGATCGACCTCGACCGGCCCTACGAGAAATCGCCTGCGACCATCGAGGCGATCCCCGGCGTCTCCTCGGTCGACGGCGACGGCGACAGCGACCTGACGGTTACCTGCGAGGATCCGGCGAAAAACGACGTCCTCGCCGCGATCGAGCGCGAGGGCTACCGGATCACCGACTTCGCCACCGAGGAGACCTCGCTGGAGGACCTCTTCGTGGCCTACACCGACGGCGACGCCGTGGATTCTCGGGCCGCGACCACGAAGGTGGGGACGCCGCCGTCCAACGGCGAGGGCCCCGCCGTGGAGGTGAGCCGATGACGCTCGCGGCCGTCGCGAAGAAGGACTTCCAGGACGCCGTCCGGTCGCGATCGTTCTGGGCGCTGTCGGTCCTGTTCGTCGGGCTCGCCATGCTGGTTGCGTACATCTACATCGAGCTCCCGGGCGGGCTCATGGTCAACACCGGCAGCAGCGGCGCCCGCACCTCGGACGATGTCGGCCTGATCCTGTTCCTGTCGAGCATCGCCGGCCTGTTCATCTCGCTCACCGCGATCGTCGTCGCGTACCGGTCGCTGGCCGGCGAGCGCGAACTCGGCAGCATGGCCGTCCTGCTCGGCCTGCCACACACCCGCCGCGACGTCGTGTTCGGGAAGGCCCTCGGGCGCACGCTCGTGCTGGCGCTCCCGATCGTCTTCGGGTTCGGCACCGCTGCGCTCTACGGCTACCTCTCGCTGAACGAGTTCTCCCTGCTCGACTTCGGGACGTTCATTGGGCTGGCGGTCCTGCTCGCGCTGGCGTGGATCTCGATCGTCGTCGGCATCTCGGCGGCGACCGGGTCGACCAGTCGGGCGTCGGCCCTCGCAGTCGGCGTCTTCCTCGTGTTCGAACTTCTCTGGGGCGGACTCTCCGTCGGGATCCTCTGGGTGGCCAACGGGTTCGCGCTCCCGGCGACGACGCCCGACTGGCTCTACCTGGTCAACACCATCCCGCCGAGTGCCGCCTTCGACGCCGCGATCATGGCGCTGATCCCCTCGGCCGTGCCCGCGAGCGGCTCCGCCGCCAGCGAGATCGGCGCCTTCTACGGCACCGAGTGGCTCGGCCTGGTCGTCCTGCTGGCGTGGATCGTCGTCCCGCTCGCGATCGGGTACCGGCGATTCAGCCGCGCCGACCTGTAATCGTCTGCTGACGCACGTTCCTCCGTCCCATCCCCGCCGTGACCTGTCCGACGGAATACCTTAGGTGCTCGGGGACGCACTCGGCGTATGTCCGCCGAATCCGACCCCTCGGACGCCGACCCGGCGGCGGCGTTCCAGCTCCTGGGCGACGAGACCCGCGTCGCCATCGTCAGCGCGCTCACCGAGCGCCGCCGGGAAGACCCCGAGGATCCGACGCTGTCCTTCTCCGAACTCCGGCACCAGGTCGGCGCTTCCGACTCCGGGCGGTTCAACTACCACCTGGACAAGCTCAAGGGGCAGTTCGTCGAGCAGACCGAGGACGGCTACGTGTTGACGTATGCCGGCGAGCAGATGGCCGCCGCCATCGTCTCGGGCGCGTACTCGACCGGCGTTCGATTCGAACCGCTCGACCTGGGCCACGGGTGCCCCTTCTGTGACGCCCCGGTGGCGGCCGAATTCGAGGACGGCTACGTGTCCGTCGCCTGCGAGAACGACCATCAGCTGTTCTCGAACGGCATCCCGCCCGGGGCCGCGGAGTCCCGTTCGATGGAGACGGTCCTCTCGATGGCGGTCCGGAAGACGTTCGGTGCGATCCTCCTGGCGACCGACGAGGTCTGCCCGAGTTGCTACGGCACCATGTCGACGGAAATCCGTGAACTCGACATGGGTGACATCTGGGACGAGGAGGCGCTTTCGGCACCCATCGCGGACGAAACCCTCTGGCAGTACGTCGCCACCTGCGAGCAGTGTGGCGAACAGTTCAACACCCCCGCCGGCGGCATCGTCCTCATGCACCCCGCGGTCGTGAGCTTCTTCTGGGACCACGGCCTCGACCTCACGACGGAGTACCCCTGGCTGTTCGAGTTCATCGGCGACCCCCGGACGACGACGCTCGTCTCGGCGGACCCGTTCCGCCTGCGCGTCGCGGTCGAACTCGAGGGCGACCACTGTCACCTGACGATCGACGGGGACGGACAGGTCGTCGACGTGGAACGGGAGTAACCTCCGATCGCCCTCAGGAGCCACCCATTCCGGGCGGTCGCCGTCGCTGTTCGGTCTCGATTCGCCGACTGTACTCCCACCAGCCGATGCCGAAAAACAGGACGAATGCGACGACGCCCCTGAACGCGTTCCCCTGTGCCAGGAACCAGCCGAAAAACGCAATCCCGGCAAGGATCGACAGCGCCAGGGCGAACCGGGCCCGGTTCCTGATGCTCTCCATGTCGTCGTCCATGCCCGTCCCTTGTGGGTCCGGGCCCCTACCTGTGTCGATCCAGGTCACCGCCGACTCGAACCGCACGACAGGACAGCAGAACCACCGAGGAAAAAGATAGTAATTTTATAAATGAATATATAGTTGTCTCATCACAGGGTGAGCCGTGGGGTAGATCCGGAGCTTCGTACACGGGCCTCGACATTCAGTCTGACGGGGAGCTTCGTGATAATTCTCCAATATTCCAAAATATAGCCACAGTAATGGATAAAACGGCCATATTCATCCGGGTCAGAATGAAGATCCCCTCATATGATCAGGGCCACGCTGGAGCCCTGAGGACCCATTAGGATAGCAACGGCCCTATATAGAGATTTAGAAACTCAAAACAGTTTTCAATAATTTCGGTAGGACTCGAACGGGACGGGGTCGAAGTCGTCACTCGTTTGTTCGAGAGTCACCGTCAGCCGAGATCGTCCGGGATCCGATCCTGCCCGAACACGTCGCGACAGGATTGGCGCTCGCGGACGAGCGAGATGTCCCCGGTCTCCCGAACGAGGACGATGGGCGGTCGCGGTTCGGCGTTGGTGTTCGAAGCGCTGGCGACGGAATAGGCACCGATCTCGTCGATCGCGAGGACGTCCCCGGCCTCGAGTTCGGACAGGGTCACGTCCTCGGCGAAGACGTCGCCGGAGAAACACAGTGGTCCCGCGACGTGGTACTCGCGCTCCGGGCGGTCGTCGCCAGAGAGCGAGTACATCGGGTGGGGCCAGCGCGAGGAGACCGCGTTCGTGCCGACGTCGAGGATCGCGAAGGTCGCGTGGGGCGTCTCCTTCACGCTCCCGACCGTCCCGAGGAGCGTCCCCGCGTTCCCGACCAGGCGCCGACCCGGTTCGAGGAGGAGTCGGGGTGGTGTGAGTCCGTGGGCCTCGCTGGCCTCGTGGATCGCGTCGGCCATCGTTTCGACGATGGCCTCGGTCTCCGGGACCGGCTCGTCGTACTGGATCGGGAACCCGCCGCCGAGGTCGAGCAGGTCGATCTCGACGCCGAGGTCGTCGCGGATCTCGGCCGCGAACGACAGGAGTTCCGCGGCCGCGACCGCGTAGGGCTCGACGCCCCGGATCTGGCTGCCGAGGTGGAGCTGGACGCCCGCCAGGTCGACGCCCTCGGCCGCGACGGCCCGTCGGGCGACGGCCATCGCGCGCCCGCACTCCAGGTCGAGCCCGAACTTGGTTTCCCGGGTCGCCGTCGCGACGTCCGGATGGGTGGGGACGTCGAGTGCCGGGTTTGCCCGGACGAGCACGCGGACGTCGCGACCCGTCTCGGCCGCCGCGTCGATCACCCGCGTCAGTTCCGCGTCGTTGTCGACGAGCAGCCGTTCGACCCCGAGTTCGAGCGCGCGTTCGAGGTCCGCCGGCCGCCGGTTGATCCCCGTCAGGAGCACGTCGGACGGGTCGAAGCCGGCGCGCTCGGCGGCCGTCAGTTCACACCGGGCGTAGGCCTCGGCCGCGCACCCAGCGTCCCGGAGGACCGAGAGCACGCCCAGGTTGAAGTTTGCCTTCACGGCGAAGTGGATCCGCGAGTCTGGGTAGTGTGCGTCGAGCGCGTCACGAAGCTCGCGGTAGTTGCGTCGAAGGTCGTTCTCGGAGAAGACGTACAGCGGCGATCCGTGGGCGTCGATCAGGTCCTCGTAGCGCCCGCGGAGGCGTCGCCGCCGGTCGGCCAGGTCCATACGGAACCATCGATCGGTCACCCGTTAAGCGTTGCCGAAACTGCCGCGACGGAGTTCCGAATTCCCTCAGATGTCGGCCACGCGCTCGTGCTCCAGCGAGAGCGCGTCGGCGTCCTCCTCCAGCAGCGCGACGACGAGGTAATCGGTGTACTCCGAGACGTAATCGACGACGGCGTCGATGCGCTCGGAGTCGATCGCCTCCAGCGAGTCCAGCAGCATGAACGGGCACTCCTCGTAGACCTCGTGGGCGAGATAGCCCGCCAGGGCGAACACGAGGCCGGTGACCTCGCGCTCGCTCTCGCTCAGGTGATCGACGGTGTCCTCGTAGGCCCTCCCCGACTCGCCCGTCCGGATCACGTGGAGGTCGAACTCGCTTTGCCGGTCCATGGGCCCGGCGTCCTCGTTCGCGAACCGGCGTTCGATCCAGATCCGTTCCAGGTTCGCGTACTCGAGACGGTCCAGGACCGTCGCCATGTGCTCGTTGAACGACTCGACGGCCTCGGTTTCGAGGGTCTCGATCCGGGTTCGCAACTCGGTGAGTTGCTCGTCGATCCCCTCGCGGCGCTCCGCGAGGCGTTCGCGCTCGTCGAGCTGTTCCTCGATGTCCGCGATACGCTCCTCGACCGACGCGAGTTCGTCCTCGGTGCGCTCGATCTCGATCTCGATCCGGTTGGCCTCGGTATGGAGGTCGACGAGGTCGCGGTACTCGGCGTTTTCCTCCACGTCCTCGACCGCGTCTTCGAGGCTCGCCAGTTCCGCCTCCAGGTCCGCCCGGCGGGCTTCGAGGTCCTCGATGCGTCCCTCGCGCTGCTCGATCTCCCCGTCGATCTCGTCCAGGCGCGATTCAAGGCGGCGTCGCTCCTGTCGGCGCTGGCGGCGGTTGTCCCGTTTCTCCGTGAGTTCGGACAGCCGCTCTTCGAGTTCGCCCCGACGGTCGGTCTTGCGGTCCAGGAGCTCCCGAAGCCGATCGAGCGTCTCCTCGATCGCCGAGCGTTCCACCTCGGTCCCGCACGTCCAGCAGGTGACCGACTCGTCCTCGACGAGTTGGTCCGTCACGTCTCCCCCGGAGTCCTCGAACTCCTCGGCCAGCAGGTCGGTGGCGGCCTCCTCGAGTTGTTCCTCGTTGAAGCGGATCAGGGACTGGAGTTCGCCGATCGCGGCCTCGAGTTCGGAACGGCGGCCGCGAAGCCGGTCGATCTCGGCCTCGAGTTCCTCGGCGTCCGTTTCGGCGTCCTCGACGTCCGAGAGTTCGTCGGCTACGTCGGATCGCTCCGTCTCGAGCGCGTCGAGGCTTTCGCGCTGGGTATCGAGTTTGAACCGGACGTCCTCCAGCGACGACCGGACCGACCGCAAGTCCTCCAGTCGTTCCTCGACCTCGGCGGTCTGCTCCCGCGATTCTTCGAGCGACGCGTCGGCCTCGTCGATGGCCGCCTCCGTCTCGCGAAGGGCGTCCCGTTTCGATTCGATCTCGGATTCCAGCCGCGTGCGTTGCTCCTCCAGACCCGGGAGTTCGTCTTCGAGGTCGGCGAGTTCGTCGAGGGTTTCGTCGACCTGTCGCTTGTTGGCCTCCAGGCGCTGGATCTCGGCGCGAATCTCGGCCGTGTCCACCGGCCGCATGATGATCTCCCGGAGGTCGTCGCCCCGGGCGACCGCCCGCCTGGCCTCGTTCGATTCGAGTAGGAACGCGAAGAGATCGGCTTTCTCCGAATCGTCGAGGAACGGGTCGCCGCCGAGGGCGACGCCCCCGTTCGTCCGGCGGAGCGTCCGGGTGTAGGTCTCGTCGCCGAACTCGAGTTCGACCCGCCCCTCGTCGGCGTCGCCCTTCAGCGAGACGTCGTCGCTTCCCAGCGCCCCCATGATACCCCGGAGGAACGAGGTTCGGTTCGTCGCATTGCGACCCGATAACACGGTCACGCCGGGCGGTATCGACACGGCCGCGTCCGCGATCCCGCCGACGTTCCGACAGCGGACGCGAACGGGATCGTCCCCGGCAGTGACAGTTCTCGTCGGGGAGTTTTCGGAACTCATTGACGTGGGTTTCGGGCCGTCGTGGATTAAGGGTTTATGTTCGACGGGCGGGCCGCGAAACGAGCAGTCGTTAGTCAGGGCGTCCGTCGGCCGAGAGGAACTGGTGTCATCCGCGACCCGTCCAAACTGTCAAAATAACAGTATTACGTCGGAAATGACGGGGGAGGTATGGGTTTCGCCGTTTCGAGATTCCGGACGACCGAACCCGAACGCCGTGGTCGCGATGGCGATCGATCACGACGCCACCGACCGCCGTCATTCGGGCGTTTCGCAGTCACAGCCGCCGCTCTGCAGGAATTCGCTCACTTCGTGACTCCGTCCGCAGTCGTTACACAGGACGCGAACGTTCACGAGGACGTCCACGTCCGCCGCGTCGAGCCCCTCGTCGGCGTGCAGTCGGTCGATCACGTCGGCTGTCACGGCCGCCGTCCGGCCCTGGAGACGCTCGATCCGTTCCTGGCCCGTGGCGAGGCGGTCCTCGGGCGTCGGTTCCGATCGTTCCACGTCGCGATGGTTCCGGAGGTACGAGTGGACCGCGCGGTGGGAGACGAAATCGTCCTCGACGGCGTCGACGTCGACGCCGTTGCGTTCGAGTTCGCGACGTTTCTGGACCCGGTCGCCGCTGCTCGCGTCGCCCGCCAGCAGGTCGTAGGCCGTCTCCACGTCGCCCTCGACGGGATCCATCCCGGACCGTTCCATGCCCGTTCGCAGAATCGCCCGGTTGAGATGGTCGGCTAGCTCCCGGAGGCTCCGCTGTGAGTCCCCCTGGCCCGTCCAGGACCGCTCCAGCAGGTCGCCCATGCCGTCGAGGTCGTATTCGTCGATGACCCGGGCCACCTTGGGCCGTGGTCCGGGACGGCTCGAGTCCTCGCCATCGGGGCCGTTACCGGGCATATCGTGCTGACTTCGGGGCCCCGAACGGAAAAAACCCTTCGCAAATTCGGTACGCTCTCGTGATGTATCTCGCCACATGTATAAGATTACCTTGCATTTCCGGGATCTTATTGTTCCCCTCGACCCGTGCCCGAAGACCCGTCGAAAGGACCGATCCGGACCGGGCGGTGACGGCTCGAACGGTCGTTCGACAGTGGAGAAACGGACGACGGTGGGTTCGACCGTCGGACGAGGTCGCCCCCGTCGATGCTCACGAAGTGTTACACCCGTATTTTTGTTATGGGATTTCCGAACCGGGACAGCGACCGATGACCGGAAAACCCATGGCAGGAACACCCTTCGACCGAACGAGCCGCCGGTTCTTCATGGATAAACGTCCGGGATCCCCCGTCGATTCGAACGTGATCCAACCCGGCTGTCGTCCACCGAGGCGCCGGGAGTCGCCGATCCCGAAAGGGGACCGACCTGTGTCATTCGTACGACTGTTACGAGTCTGCAATTCATCAACTGCCCAACGAGGAAAACCCGACAGTTGAACAGATTCGAATCGAGGCGAGGCCACCCCCTGTTCGTCGATGACAAACGGCAGACGGCGTCAGGAATAGGTCACGTTGAGTTCGATGACGTTCGAGGCCTGGAGCACTCGTTCGGGGAGTTCGCGTTCGAAGCGGTCACCCTTCATGCGGTGGGTCGGCCCCGCGACGCTGATGGAGCCGATGACCTCCCCGTCGTCCGTCCGAATCGGGGCGGCGACGCACCGAACGCCGTTGAGTCGCTCCTCGTCGTCGGAGGCATACCCCTGCTCCCGGATCGTCGCCAGTTCCTCGAAGAGCGCGTCCCGGTCACAGATCGTGTTTTTCGTCATGCGGGGGAGCCCGTGACGATCGATGATCTCCTCGACACGATCCTCGGGCAGGTAGGCGAGTATCGCCTTTCCCAGCGCTGTCGTCGAGAGATACGAGCGTTTCCCGATCCGCGTGTCGATCGGGACTGCCCGATTGCCGGCCGCCCGATAGACGTGGACGCCGGCCCCGTGCTCTTCGACGGCAATGTTGACGAGTTCGCCCGTTTCTTCCGCGAGTTCGTCGGCCTCGTCCTGACCCGCCTCGAACACTCGGTAGTGCCCTCGAATGTATCCACCCAGTTCCAGAAACCGGAGGCCGACCCAGTATTGCCCGTCGACGCAGATAATGTAGCCGAGGTCCTCCAGCGTGTGCAGGTAGTTGTGAACGCTGCTCTTGGGCATGTCGAGGTGCTCGGCCAGTTCGGAGATCCCTGCCCCGTCCAGTTCCTGGAGCCCTTCGACGATCCTGAACGTCTTGACGGCCGCCCCGACCGTGGTTTCTTCCTCCAGGCTCATTACGGGTCGTAATCATTCGACGAGGATCATAAGTGTGCCTATGACCAGCGAATAGCACCCTCGTAATTCGACGATCGTTTGCTTTCGCCCCGTTTTCGTCTACAGTCCCGCACGTGCTCGGTTTCGATTCCAGCGTCCGCGTTCGCCGATGACGAACGGGGGTTGGCGGGGGACGGATCCCAGCGGCCGAACCTGAGTCAGTCGTCGAACGGCCACTCGCCCGCGACGCGCATGGACACGTCCTGTTTCTCGGCGACGAGTTCGTCGCGGATCGCCTCCGGATCACGGCGGTCGATCGTCCGTTCCGCGTCGGCGAGCAACTGGACGATCCGCGCCACGAGAATCCCGTGTTCGCGGATCGCGCGCTCGTCGGTCTTGTCGAGCGTGTCGGCCGCCGTGTGGCCCCACCCCCGACCCGGGCCGGTATCGGACCCGACTGCCAGCCCCGGAACGCCGCGCCAGACGAACGGCCACTGGTCGCTGTGCGTGGAGACCCGGGGGACGGCCTCGATGGGATGGTCGAACTCCGTCGCGACCTCCTCGACGACCGTGCCGAGGTCGCCGAACCCGCAGGTCCGGACGGACATGTCCCGGCCCCGACCCACGCCGTCGCAGTTGACGACCGCCGTCACGGTCGAGGGGTCGGTCGTCTCCAGGTAGTGCTGAGAGCCCTTCAGGCCCAGTTCCTCCGCGCCGAACCCGATCACGCGCACCCGGCGTTCGAGGGCGTCCTCGACGGCCGCGAGGCCGGCCGCGGCCTCGCAGACGACCGCGATGCCCGACGCGTTGTCGAGCGCTCCCTCGCTGATGTCGTGCCCGTCGACGTGGCCACAGAGGACGATCTCCTCGTCTGTGTCCGGCCCGAGGACGCCGACCACGTTTTGCGAGGTTCCATCGGAGATCTCGGTCTCGACCGTGATCGTTCCCCGGACCGACCCCTCGGAGTCGTACCGGGCGAGTCGCTCGCCGGCCTCGTAACTCACCCCCGCGGCCGGGATCGGCCCGACGACGTCGGTGCCGCCGCCGACCGACCCGGTCGGTGGAAGCTGTCCCTCGACGTGGTTCTGGAACAGGAAGGCCGCCGCACCGGCGTCGACGGCCCGGAAGTACTTCTCGCGACGGTGCATCCACCGGTCGTGGTAGTCCGGGACGTCGGACCTGGTGACGACCACCGTTCCCTCGAGGTCGGCGTCCTCGAAGTCCGCGGGCAGTCCGTAGCCCAGGTGGACGAATTCGGCCTCCACGGTTCCGCTCGGGCTTCCCGGCAGGGCGATGGGATCGAACGTCCGCTCGGTCGGTTCCGTCAACTCGACGCGGGCGTCGTCACGTTCCCACTTCGTCAGGTCGAATTCTTGCAGCTCCACGTCGCGGACGCCGGCCGTCTCGAACGCCCGGCGAACGCGCTCGTGGCCCCGTCGTTCGCCCTCGCTGGCACCGAGTCGCGGCCCGATCTCAGCGAGATCCGCCAGCAGGCTCGTTCCGAGGTCGGACACGAATCGCTCGCCGATCCAGTCGGTGTGCATTCCACGTGAACCGACGACCACCGACGGCATAAAGAGTGGCGTGCCGGCGGGATCGTAACGGGACAACGAGCACGAAACATCAATCAACATACCAATACACCCGGCGCCCTATTCGTCCCTCGTGGATGGTTAGAAACGACAATTTCCGGTGCAGTGAGGCCAGAACTATCCGGTTCCCAAAGTTTTTAGCCGGTTCCCGAGGAAGGTATGCACGGCCGTAACAGGCCAGGAGTTCGCATAGTGTCCAGGTGACGGACTCGTATCATCGTCCAGATCCCTGTCGTCCCTCGGTCACCCCGGAGGTCGTCTGCCAACGCCTCATCCGGGAACCCATGCCGTCGTGTTTTACTGTCTGGCCCCGCGCCGGGCGCTGATCCCGTCCGGCGTTAGGGATTTTCGACCGTCGTCCGCAGTCGGAGCGCCGGTGCCGTGACGGCGACGGGAAGTTGCGACTTGTGTTTCGTGCAGGTCCCGGTGACCGTCTCCCGGACGGCGCTCAGTCCGCGCAGCGTCATCACGTCCTCGGGCACGAGTTCGATCGCGCCGCTCTCGAACGCGCCGGCGGATGCGCCACCGTCGAGCGTGACCCCGTGGGCCACCGGCAGGTGGAGGCCCTGTCGTTCGCTTTCGTCCTCGAACTCCGACGGCGTCGACTCGGCGACCCGTTTCGCGTACAGGACCGACGGGGGCATCTGGCTCTCGCGCTTGGTGCGGGTCGCAACGTGAGTCAACTGTCCCGGATCGAACCGCTCGACGTAGAGGTCGGCCCCGTCGCGGAGGTCGTCGATCGACGCCCGCCCCGGTTCCACGTCGAGGTGGCGGGCGTGGACCCGGGGCGGCTTGTCGAGCGCGAGGCTCCCGACCGCGTGGCCGTGCGGGACGGCGTCCTCTTCGGCCGCGCTGGCCGTGTTGTGAAACCGGGTCGTCAGCCGACCCCGGTCCACGACGGTCACCGGTTCGGTCGGACGCCCCTCGGCGTCGTAGGCCCTGGCGGCCCAGGAACCGGCCCTGGTTCGGTCCTCGATCGTCAGGTCGGCCGGCCCGACCGCGTCGCCCACGTCGTACGGGCTCGACTCCATGTAGGCGGCGTCGATCTCGAAGTAATGCGAGAGTTCGTGGACGAGCTGGCCCGCCGCGGTCGGCGACAGGACGACCTCGCGCTCGCCGGATTCGGGCGTCGCCGACGGCAGCGAGCCGAGGCGGTCGCCGCGTTCCGCGAGGGCCGCGAGGTGGTCGGGGATCGCATCGAGGAACGCGGCCCCGGTCGTCGCGCCCGCGTGGCCCTGGACCTTCGGACCGTCGGCCAGGTCGAGGGTCGGTTCGATCGACGCCCGGTCGAGGACCGTCCGGAGGGAGGTCCCCGTCGTCGTCATGAAGAGGTGGGTTTCGTGGGCATCGGCGTACCGGAGGCGTGCCCGGTCGACGGGCACCGCGTCCGTCGTCGCCGCCAGCGCGTCCTCCAGACGGTCGGTCTTCTCCGCCAGGGGCGTCTCGTCGAGGGCGTCACCGGGGCCGGCCCATCCCTCGTGGGTGGCCCGGTGGATCGTTCCGCGGTCGTAGCGGGCGGGGACGTCCTGTGCCAGGTGGCGACCCGCCCGGGCGATCCGGCCCGCGACGTCCTCCAGGTGGGCCTCGTCGAAGGAGGTGACGTACCGATACTCCGCCGCGCCGCCGGTGAAGGCGCGACACCACACGCCCGACTCGTCGAACTCGTTCGCGTTCCTGACGCCCGCCTCGGTCACGACGGCGTCCGTTCGGGTCGCCGCGACGCCGCCGACCTCGACGTAGGCCACGTCGTCTTCCGCCTCGAGCAGGGAGAGCAGGGTCTCCATCGCGTCCACGATCGAGTCCACGTTTTGATCCATTGTGGTAGTGTTCGGCATGGGTTCGGATATATCCCCTCACTTCCGCTTTCGCTGTTGTTGCTCCTCCGCCTCCATCTCGAAGCGCATCGCCACGCGCTCGTCCTGGAGACGGCGTCGATACTCCCAGACGCCGGCGACGACGACCAGCACCCCGACCACTGCGCCCCTGACCGGCGCGCCGCCGAGTCCGAAGTACAGGAAGACGGCGACCGCGAACAACAGCGAGAGACCGAGCGTCACTTGCGCCCGGCCGCGAATCCTCGATGGATCGTCGGTCATGTGTCCCCGTACCGTCCTCAGCCCTGTACGTGTATCGATCGACCCGTCCCGGTTCGGCCGGAAAACGGTCCCCGCGCGATCACTCCTCAAGCGGAAGCGCGACCCGGAGCAGCGATTCGCCGGCCTTGACCGTCGACTCCCGGGCGAGATCGTAGATGATCCCGGCGCGGTCGGTCTCGGCCTCCTGGAGGACATCGTAACTCGTCGGATCGTAGAGAGTTCCGACGTGTTCGCCCGCCTCGTCCTCCTGGCCGATCTCGCGACCGGGATCGATCCGGAACAGGCCCGAATCCGCCGCCTGGACGCGACCGAGGTGGTTGCGCCCGAGGAACCCCTCGCCGTTGGGTTCGGGGTCGGCGTCGAGCATGTCGAGTTCCCGGAGGACGTTGAACGTGCCGACGACGCCGGTCTCGACGGCGGACTCGACGATCTGCTTGTTGTGGGCCAGTTCCGGGCAGATGCTCGGGATGCCCGCGTTCGTCGCCGCCACGCGGAACTTCCCGCCGAACCCGCGCTTGTGCCAGGCCTCGCCGGCCTCCTCGTCGGCCTGTTCCGCGAGGAGGAGGTCGGTGCCGAACGCCTCGGCCAGCGCCCGCGAGTCCTCGTTGCCCTCCATGAAGACGACGTGGGTCAGCGAATTCGGGCTGGCGGTGTGGAGGTCGACGACGGCGTCGGCAGTCTCGGCGTATCGCCACAGTTCGGCGGCCATGCGCTCGTGGAGCGTCCCCTCGCTGTCCCCGGGCCAGACCCGGTTCATGTTCGGGTTGACGCTGTCCAGCGCCTCCGGCGTCGTGTAGGTGACGTGATCGAACGTGAGCGGGTCCGCCACCGGCACCGCGACGATCCGGCCGGCCAGGTCCTCGGGATCCAGTCGCTCGTGGAACCGCCGCAGCACCTCGGCCCCGTTGATCTCGCGGCCGTGCTGGGCCGCCTGCACGTACAGGGTCGGCCCGTCGGCCGCGCCCTCGTACGTGTGGACGGTGGTCTCGATGCGCACGCCTGATGGCAGTCGGGCGAGCGTGACTCGCTCGGCGTCGTGTCCCGTCATGTGCCGACATGATCGACCCGGAGCGAGCATAAGTCCTCGGAAAGCGACGCCGTCTTCCGGTTGGCCGTTCGCACTGCCGCGGGACGGACCGCCCGCTACGGGGCGCGAAAAAACGACAACCAAAAACGGAAACCGCGACGAACCGACCGCTCAGTCGTCCGCGCTGGCCGCCTGCCCGCCCTCGGCCGCCGAGTCCGATTCGGCGCTCTCGTAGAGGTGACAGGCGACCGCTCGCTCGTCGCCGACGTCCATCCTGTGTTCGAGGGCCGGACTGACCTCGTCACAGACGTCGCCCATGTACTCCGAGCAGCGGTCCTTGAACCGGCAGCCCTCGGGGATGTTGATCGCGTCCCCGACTTCGCCGGCGAGTTCGACGCGCTCTCGGGCGACCGACGGGTCGGGCACCGGGACCGCGTTGATCAG
>Ga0102925_1000901_pt1 | contig 16169 bp, 17 predicted proteins | sample SalPonR1_A_D1_MG_FD_78216 | JGI IMG/M metagenome (GOLD analysis project Ga0102925, IMG submission 78216) | Salt pond soil microbial communities from South San Francisco under conditions of wetland restoration - Salt Pond MetaG R1_A_D1_MG | ecosystem: Environmental > Aquatic > Marine > Intertidal...
AGGAGGCGGTACGGACCCTGCGGATGCGCGTGAGGCCCTGATGATGTTCAGACTCGGCACTGCGAACCTGCCCGGAGCAGAGTCACGGTGGGCCGCCCGGATGGCCGGACTGGCCTTGATGGGATTTGCCTCGGTAGCGGGCGCCCTCGGGGGAGCCCCTTTCGATACCTGTTCCTCTCATATTGGTGATGCCACCCTCAACGAGGTCCACCAACACAATAACGATGGGTGGGTCGAAGTGCGCCTACTGGACGAGGAGTTGGACGAGGACACTTGGCAGAGCTGGACCGTAGCCACAAGCACTGGCCCCGATGACGGCGATGAACATGATTACAGCCTTGGTGATGCGACGGTTGATGGGGCCTGGCTTCTTCTGGATGTAGACAAGCAGGCCCTCGACCTCAGGCAGAACGGGGAAACCGAAGTCGCCTTGCTGGATGCGGACGGCGAGTATATTGATTACCTCAGCGTCAATGGCGCCAATCACAATGAACCCGGGAATTGTGATGACTTCCTCTATGATACCGATGCCGTTTCGAGCTCTCAGTACAAGTCTCTGAGGCGGGTTCCTGATGGTGTTGGTAACTGGACGTCGCCCTCCAGCCCGGGGGCCGGTGGCGGAACGACGCCGGGGAGTAGTAACGATGGCGGCGATGGTTCCCAGGTGGTGGATGCGAGCAGTGGTGCATACAAAGGAGACGAGGCGGCGCTCTACACGCGAATCGTGGGCCGCGATTTCAACTTGAGCGTGCGTTATCGCGTCGATGAACCCGAGCCCCGGGAGGTGACGCTGGATCTCGTCGAGGATGACGGCGATGGGGGGTGTGGGGATGCACTGGCAGCAGGCTGGGCCAGCAGTAACGACTTCGAGGATCACCAGGACGGTGGTTACGAGGTAGTTTTCTCCGGGCTTAGCCATGATGAAGCCGTCACGCAGGCCCGCATCCGGATCGAACTGGTGGTCGAGGCTGGTGGTAATCCCGGAGGTGGCAACAATGCAGGTCCGGCCTGTGGCTGGCTCCCGTTCCTGCCTTGGTGCAATTCGGGTGGCGGGGGTGGTAACTCGGGGGGCGGCGGCCAGGAGACGACGCTGGAGTACTGCAGCAGTGACGCCTTCACCCTCCGCCCGGCGGAACTCTCCCTGAGCGCCCGCAACACGGCGGGGGAGGCCCTGACCCGGGGCGACTGGTCGGGATACGCCCCGACGAGTTGCAGCGCCGAGGCCTGTCAGGCGGCGGCTGCGGGATTCATCCTCGGCGTGGAGGCGATCCCCACCGGGCAGGGATTCGACAGCGATATCCAGCTCGCGACCGAGGCGCACCCGGAGGCCCCCGCCTGGATGGATCCCGGTACCCTCGATGCTGACCTGGCCTTCGATGGTACGACCGACAGCACCGAGGCCACGGGCGCCACCTACGGTGAGGCAGGACTAGTGGCCGTCAACGCCCACGATGGCGGGGCCTTCGCCGCCGTCGACAGCGACGCCGGCCACTGCGTCGCCGGGGCCACCCACAACCAGCCGGATGATGCCGGCCTCGTGGGTTGTCGGACGGCCCTTCCCGCCGCGGTGCCCCTGGGGCGCTTTACGCCGCAGGAGTTCGCCCTGGTGGAGCAGCGGATCGTCGATCGGCTGGCGCGGGCAGAGGCGGGGTGCGTGCCGGCCCCGACCGGCTTCACCTACCTGGGCGAGACCCTGGCCACGGAGATGACCCTGGAGGCCCGGAATGCGGCCGGGGTTGTAACCCGCCACTACCGGGGCGCCTACGCCTCCCTGGGGCCCGCGGATACCGCGGACTGGTCGGCCATCCACGCCCCCGGCGGTGCCGGGCGCGAGTCGCTCACCGACCGCCTGAGCCGCGAGAGCGGGACGACCCGGGAGGGCTGGGCCGAGGGCGAAGTCGGCCGGCTCTCCCTGCGCATTCCGCTGACGGTGGATCGGGCGACCGACCCGGAAGGCCCGTGGACCGATGTCCGGTTCGGCCTCACGGCCGCCGATGCGGATGGCATCACGCTGGTCGCCGATGGTCTGGATGCCAGTGGTGACGGTACACCGGACCGAGCCCTGGCGGGGACTACCGAGCTGCGTCACGGCCGCCTGGCGCTGGCCAGTGGCCACGCCGCCGAGTTCGCGGACCTTACGCTGGGTATCGGGAGCGAGTACTGGGTCAGTGCGACGGACAACTTCCGGACCAACACGGAAGACGATTGCACCCCGTTGCGGGATGCGGGCGGCAGCCGTCTGCGCTACCGCTCGGCGCCGGCGGGCGAGGCCTTCGGGGATTGGGGCGAAGCGCCCACCCTGGGAGAGACCAGCGCCACGGTCGATCCGGCGGCGACCGTGAATGGAGGGGGAGCAACGCTGAGCCTGACGGCCCCCCGGGAGGCGGGCCGCGTGGAGGTATGTCTGGACCTGACGGGCCTGGATTACCTCGACTACGCCTGGACCGAACCGGCGGACGGGCTCCCGACCGCCTGCGCCGGCAGCCCGGTGGGTCGGGCGACCTTCGGCGTGAGTCAGGGTAGTGAGGATGTCCTGTTCACCCGGGAGGTCTTCCGCTGAACAGGGGGTTGCCGTCCCGCGCAAGATGAGGCCTATACTCTAGTCTGAATGGCTGGGAGCCTCCTGAAAGTCGTGTGTTCGGGCGGCTTATCAACGGCCCGGGGTCTGGCCCCGGGAAACGGGACTCCGGAATCAGGAGGAACCCATGGCGGCCGGAGTGGTGCGATTCTCCCGGCGTTGGCTATTGCTCTTCGGGGTGTGGCTGCTGCTCACCGGTGCCAGGCCGGACGGCATCCCCTTCGGTGTAGTGGCCGCGGTGGGTGGGGCGCTGGCCGTGCCCGGCGGCGGCGCCTGGCCCCTCTCGCCTCTCGGCTGGCTGCGCTTTGCCCCCTGGTTCGTGGCGCGGTCACTGGCCGGCGGTTCTGACGTGCTGCGGCGGGCCCTGACGCCGGGCCGCCCGCTGGATCCGGACTGGGTCGCCTTCGAGACGGTCCTGACGACCCCTGCCGCGCGCCACCTGCTGGCCGCGACGGTGAGCCTGCTGCCGGGAACGCTGGTAGCGCGGCTGGAGGGGGCCCGTCTGGAATTGCACGTCCTGGACCGGAATGCCCCTGTCCTGGCGGATCTGCGCGCCCTGGAGCAACGCATCGCCGGCCTCTACGGCGGGGAGGGGGCATGAGGGAGGCCCTGTTTCTCGTCGTCGCTGCGGTGATCCTGTTCAGTATCCTGCTGGGCCTGGTCCGCGTGGTATTCGGCAATGAGCCCGTGGATCGAATGATGGCCGCTCAACTATTGGGAACCGGAGGGGTCGGGGTCCTGGTTGCCCTGGCGGCGGCTACCGGCGAGGCCGTGCTGGTGGATGTCGCCCTGGTCTTCGCTGCCCTGGCGTCGGTGACAGTGGTCGCCTTTATCCACCGGATCTGGCGGGTTGGCGAGGGGCCGCGCGATGACTGAGCTCCTGGATGCGGCCGTTCTCCTCCTGGCAGTCACCGGGGCGATCTTCTTCCTGGGGGGCAGTCTGGGACTGCTGCGTTTCCCCGATGTCTATACCCGCCTGCACGCGCTGACCAAGGCGGACAACGTCGGCCTGGGGCTCCTGGCCCTGGGGGCTGCACTCCATCTGGGAGACCCGTGGCTGATCGGACGGTTGGCTCTGCTCTGGATCCTGGTCATGGCCGCCGGGACGGTAAGCTGCCATCTCCTGGCGCGGGAGGCGCACCGTGAGGGGAGGACGTCTTGGCGGCGTTGATGGTGGTTCTGGACGCCCTGTTGGCCCTGGTTCTGGCAGGTGTGGCGGTGGCTACCCTCAACGGGCTTCGACGCTTTCGGGCCGTGGTGCTCTTTGTGGTCTTCGGCCTGCTGCTGGCGCTGATCTGGGCGCGCCTGGGAGCGGTGGATCTGGCTCTGGCCGAGGCGGCTATCGGTGCCGGGGTTACCGGAGCCCTGCTCATGGCGGCCCTGGACCGTCTGCGTCGGACCGAGTCGTCCCGGGCCGTCGCAGGCTCCGCACCATCATTGTGGCCGGTGGTCCTTGTGGCTCTGGCCGCTGCGACGGTGGGGATGGTGGCCGTGCTTTCCCTTGAGCCGGCGGGGCGACCGCCCGTGGCCTTCCACCTCGGGGCCAGTGGGGTGGACCACCCCGTGACGGCCGTTCTGCTCGCCTTCCGTGCCTGGGACACCCTGCTGGAGGTGGCGGTTCTGGTGGCGGCCGGTGTAGCGGTGAGGGCGGTGGGGGTGGTGCCGTCTCCGCCCTCCACCGAGGCCGGGCCGTTGCAGGCCGGCCTGCTGCGGCTGGTCGTCCCGGTCCTGGTGGTCCTGGCGGTCTACCTTCTCTGGCGGGGCAGCCATGCCCCCGGGGGAGCCTTCCAGGCAGGGGCCCTGCTTGCTGCGGCCGGTGTGCTCGTCCAGTTGACCCGTGTTCCCGGCCCCATGGACCGACCCGCCCTCTGGCAGCGGCCAGCGGAGACGATCGGGCTGGCGGTCTTTACGGCTGCCGCGCTGATCACGGCGGCGCTGGACGTGCCCCTGGCCTGGCCGGAGGGCTGGTCCAAGCTGTGGATCCTTACCATCGAGGCGGGTGCGGCGATCTCCATCGCCGTGCTGCTGATGCGACTCTTTGCCGGTGGGGCCCCGGTTGCGGCCGCCACCAGCGATCCCGGGAAGGGGCGGTCATGACGGCCGCGATCTTCCTGTTCCTGGGCCTCTTTCTGGCGGTTCTGGGAGGGCTCACCACCTTTCTCCGCAGTGACGGCCTTCACCGGATCATCTCCCTGAATATCGCGGGTAGCGGCGTCTTCCTGGCGCTGATGGCAGCCCCGGGCGGGGAGGAGGGCGTCGATCCGGTCGCCCAGGCGCTGGTCCTTACCGGGATCGTGGTGGCCGTGGCCATCAGCGGGGTCGCACTGGTGCTGCTGGCGCGGCTTGCGGAGCTCGGAGGGCGATCGTGAACCCGCTCCTCCCGGCCCTGGTAGCCGCGCTTCTCCCCCTGGTCGGCTCGATCCTCGTCTGGCTAGTGCCGTCCTGGTCCCGGGCGCTGGCAGTAGTTACCGCCGCCGGCGTCCTGGTGGCCGCTCTGGGGGTAGTCAACCGGGTGGCGCTCGACGGCGCGGCCATGATGACCCTGGGTGGCTGGCCGGAGACGCTGGGGATCGGTATCGCCGTCGATGGGGTCGGCGCACTCTTTCTGCTCGCCAGTGCCGTAGTGGGCCTGGCGGCGACCGCCTACGGCGCCGGATACTTCCCGGCGCGGCATCCCTTCTGGACCCTGTGGCTGCTGCTCTGGGCCGCTCTCAATGCCGTCTTTATCACGGCGGATGCCTTCAACGCCTACGTCGCCCTGGAGCTGGCCGGGCTCACGGCCGCCGTCCTGGTGACCCTGGGGGGCGAGCGGGATGCGATGGCGGCCGGGTTGCGCTATCTCCTCGTCTCGCTGGTGGGCGCGACCCTCTACCTGGCCGGCGTTGCGGTTGCCTATACTGCCACCGGAACCCTCTCCCTGAACGCCCTGATGGCGGATTCTCCCCCCATGATGGCCGGGGTCCTCGCCCTGGGGGGGCTGGCGCTCAAGGCGGCACTCTTCCCCCTGCACGGGTGGCTCCCGCCGGCGCATGCTCGGGCCCCGGGGCCGGTGAGTGCCATCCTCTCGGCGCTGGTGGTGAAGGCGGCCCTCTATCTGGCCTGGCGCTGGCTGGAGGTAGCGCCGGTGGCCGCCGAGGCCTTCATCCTGCTGGGTATCGGCGCCGTGATCTGGGGTTCCCTCCAGGCTCTGCGAGTGGGTCGCCTCAAGGCCATCATCGCCTGGTCCACGGTAGCGCAAATGGGCTATCTGGCCGTGGGGCTGGCGCTGGCGGTAGAGGGGGCGGCGGGGGCCGCCATGGGCGTCGCCTGGCTGGCGCTGACCCACGCGCTGGCCAAGGGCGCGGCCTTCCTGGGGGCGGCCAGTGTAGTGCGCGCCGCGGGCCATGACCGCTGGCCGCTGGCGGCGGCGCATCTCCGCAACCGGCCGGTGCTGGTGCTCGCCTTCGGCCTGGCGGCGGCGAGCCTGGCAGGGCTGCCGCCCTCCGGCGGTTTCGTGGCCAAATGGTACCTGCTCGACGCGGCGATGGGCGCGGAGCGGTGGCTGCTGGCCGCGGTGATTGCCGGCGGTGGCCTGCTCTCGGCGGCCTACCTTTACCGGATCCTCCATCCGGCCCTGGACCCCCGTCCGGGGGCGGAGGCATCGCATCCGGTCCCGCCGGTGCTGGAGTGGTCGGCCCTGGGGCTGGCCCTGCTGGTGACCGCCTTTGGTGTGGTGGTTCCCTGGGCCCGGGATCTGGTGGGGGTGGCGGCGTGAGTCCGGCGCTGCTGCCCCCGATTGCCGTGGCCATCCCGCTGATTGCGGGACTGCTCATCTTCCATGTTCCCGAAGAACGCCACGGTCTGCGGACGGCCCTCAACCTGGGGGCGGCCCTGGCCAAGCTTGCTCTGGTGGTGGTGCTCCTTTTCGGTGTCGTCGGCGGAGCCACTTACGAGGCTGCCCTGAACTGGCTTCCCGGGCGTGACCTGATCCTGCGGGTGGATGCCCTGGCCCTGCTCTTCCTGGCGCTGTCGTCACTGTTGTGGTTGCTGACGACCGTCTATGCCATCGCCTATCTGGAGGGCGGGAGCCATCGAAGCCGTTTCTTCGGCTTCTTCAGCCTCTGCGTGGCGGCGACGGCGGGCATTGCCCTGGCCGGGAACCTGCTTACCTTCCTGCTGTTCTACGAGCTGCTGACGCTCGCCACGTGGCCCCTGGTCATCCATCGCGGGACGGCCGAGGCGCGCCGGGCGGGGGCGGTCTATCTGCGCTACACCCTCAGCGGGGGGGTGGTTCTACTGGCGGGGATCGTCCTCCTGGAGTCGGTGACCGGCCCGGTGGATTTCGCCATTGGTGCCGCACTTCCGGCGCAGGCGGGGCCGGCGGTGGTCATTGCCTTCGCCCTGATGCTGGCCGGGCTGGGGGTCAAGGCCGCGCTGGTGCCGCTTCACGGCTGGCTGCCCCGGGCCATGGTCGCCCCGGCGCCGGTAAGTGCGCTCCTCCATGCCGTCGCGGTGGTGAAGGCGGGTGCCTTCGGCATCATCCGCCTGGTTCACGATGTCTACGGCCCGGCCTACCTGGCCGCCTTCGGCGGCCTGAACGTGCTCATGGGGTTGAGTGTGGCCACCATCCTCTGGGGCTCCTGGCGGGCGTTGTCCCAGGATGACCTCAAGCGGCGGCTGGCCTATTCCACGGTGTGCCAGGTGTCCTACATCGCCCTGGGCATGGCGGTGGCGGGGCCGGTAGCGGTGGTGGGCGGGCTGGTGCATCTGGTCCACCAGGGGTTGATGAAGATCACCCTCTTCTTTGCCGCCGGTAATCTGGCGGAGACCCTGGAGGTCCACCGGATCTCTCGTATGGACGGGGTCGGGCAACGGATGCCGCTCACCATGGGGGTCTTCACGGTCGGGGCCCTGGGGATGATCGGGGTTCCGCCGGTGGCCGGTTTCGTGAGCAAATGGTATCTGGGGGCCGGGGCGATAGCCGTCGAACATCCCGAGATCCTGGGGATACTGGTCCTGAGCAGCCTACTGAATGCGGCCTATTTCCTGCCCATTCTCCATCGTGCCTGGTTCCGACCGCCGCGGGCGGGGGAGTGGCGTGACCATGGCCGTCCCGGCCGCCTGGAGACCCACTGGATGCTGCTTCTGCCGCCGCTGATCACCGCCGGCACGGCCCTGGCTGCGGGCCTTTTTGCCGGCAGCGAGGTGAGCCCGCTCTCCTGGGCCCAGCGGGTGGCCGAGGCCCTGGGGCATGGCCATGATTGAGACCCTGATCTTCGTCCTGATCCCGGCACTGCCCCTGGTATGGGGGCTGCTGGCCCTGTGGCCCCCGGCCCGGCGCCTGGTCGCTGCTGGCGGGGCGCTACCGGCATTCCCGGCGCTGGTGGCCGCGGCCTTGCTTCCGGCCGGCGCGACGGCCAGCAGCCCCTGGTTGCTCCTGGGGACCGAGTGGGTCCTGGAACCGGGCCTGCGCGCATTGCTCGCCGCGTCGGCGCTGGTGTGGGCGATGGCGGGTCTCCATGCCCGGGGATACCTGGCGGGGCAGCCCGGTCGCTGGCGCTTCGATGTCTTCTTCCATCTCGCCATGGCGGGCAATCTCGGGCTTCTGGTTGCCGCCGATCCCGCGGCGTTCTACACCCTCTTCGCGTTGATGAGCCTGGCGAGCTACGGCTTGGTGGTCCATACCGGAACCGAGGCGGCACGCCGGGCCGGCCGGATCTACCTGATCATGGCGTTGATAGGGGAGGTCGCCCTGCTGGCGGGGCTGTTGGGGGTGGCCACCGGTCAGCCCGCATTCTGGCCTGCGCTGGCACTGGGCCTGGCCATCAAGGCGGGGGTGATCCCGTTGCACGTCTGGCTGCCTCTGGCCCATCCGGTGGCGCCGGTGCCGGCCAGCGCGGTCCTGAGCGCGGCGATGATCAAGGCGGGACTGGTTGGCTGGCTGCGCTTCCCGCCGCCGGCGGGGGAGGCCGAGTTCTGGGGGATGGTGCTGGTGTCCCTGGGGGCTGTCGGTGCACTGGCCGCGGCGGGCGTCGGTCTGACCCAGCGGCGGCCCAAGGAGGTCCTGGCTTACTCCTCGGTGAGCCAGATGGGGGTGATGGTCGCGGCCCTCGGGGCGGCCTGGACCCAGCCCGGGCTGGCCGTACCATTGCAGGCAGCAGTGATCGCCTACGCGGTCCATCATGCCCTGACCAAGGGGACCCTCTTCCTGGTGGTGGGCTGGCTGGATCGGGGGGGCGGGATGGTCGCGCGAGCGGTCCTGGTCGTCAGTGCCCTGGTGATGGCCGGGTTGCCGGTGACGGGCGGGGCGGCGGCCAAGGCGCTACTCAAGGAGCCCCTCGCGCGATTGCCGGAGGGGGCCGGCCTGGCCGCGGCGCTGCTCACCGTCAGTGCCCTGGCCACGACGACCCTCATGGTTCGCCTGTGGGTCGTGGCCCGGCCGAGGCGGGAACGAGCGACCGGTCCGGCGCCGCGCTCGGTGGCCGTGGCCACGATGGCGGTGGCCCTGGCGATGCTCGTTGTGCCCCTGGTCTGGGGGCCGCTGGCCGGCGGGATGGCCGCCTCGGTGGGCAAGGGGCTGCTGGAGACCACCGCCCCCCTGTTGCTGGCGGTGGTCCTGGGCGCCTGGTTGTTCCGCCTGCGTGGTGAGGCCCCTTGGGGGCCGGCCGTCCCGCCGGGGGATCTGCTGGCGCTGAGCCCCCAGTGGCGGTTCCGCGTGGGGGCACGTGGGCCGCAGGCGGGGCGAGCGAGCCGCGCACGCCGGTGGATATCGCAGGCAGCGGCGATGGTGTCCGGCGGTCTCCGGCGGACCGAGGCCCGAATGGCCGCCTGGGGCGGGCTGGGCCTGGCCCTGGGAGTGGTGCTCCTCCTGCTGACTGCCGTTGCCGTCACTGGCAGATAGAAAGAGGAGGGTGGTGGGTCCTCCTCAGGGCAGGACGTGCAGGAAGGGCTCGATCTCCACTCGGGCGTAGACGCCGGCGGCCACGTAGGGGTCGGCATCGGCCCAGGCGCGGGCGGCCTCCCGGGAGTCGAATTCCGCCACCACCAGGCTGCCGGTGAAGCCGGCCGGCCCCGGATCGGGGCTGTCGATGGCCGGTAGCGGTCCGGCGAGGACCAGGCGCCCCTCCTCCTTCAGGGCCTCCAGCCGGGCCAGATGGTCGGCCCGGGCGGCCTTGCGCCCCTCCAGGCTGTTCTCGTTGTCGATGCCGCGGATGGCGTAGAGCACGGGGGACCTCAGCCGTCAGTGTCGTGGGTCAGGGCGTGGGCCTGGAGATCGCGCATGCGCAAGACCTCCAGGGCGATATCCTCGGTTGCCTCCAGGACGACCGGCGGGGCGACGCCGGCCTCCAGCGCCTCCTGCCAGCGCGCCGCGCAAAGGCACCAGCGATCCCCCGGGGCCAGGCCGGGGAAGGCGAACTGCGGCACGGGCGTACGGAGTTCGTTGCCGCGGGAGGCGCTGAAGCGCAGGAACTCCTCGGTCATCTCGGCGCAGACGGAGTGGTTGCCCGGGTCGCCGTCCCGGGTCTCGCAGCTCCCGGTGCGGTAGAAGCCGGTGGAAAGTGCCGGGTTACACGGCTCCAGGGCGGTACCCAGGACATTGCGAAAGGGATTCTCGGACATGGCGCCTCCCGTGTCGGGACGGTATCGGGATCAGGGCTTCGGGGTCAGGCAGCATCCGGACGGATGGCCCCGCTCGTATCGCGAATGATACCGCCGAAGGCGTGGGTGGTATACCGCGACAGCCGCGTCTCGGTCAGAGGGTAGTCACCCGGCAGGCCGGCCTTGCGCCGCAGTTCCGTCAGGAAGTCCCGGGGCTCCGGCAGGCTCTGCCAGACGGCGGGCAGGAAGGTCCCCCGGTTGACGGGGCCGGCCTCCAGGATGAGGCCGTCCACCCCCGGCTGCAGCCGGGCGAGGAGGTCGTCCTCGTCGCTAAAGGGGAAGGGCGCCGGGGCCGAGAGTATCGATACCTCGACGTGCAGCCCCGGCAGTTCCCCCGGTTCCAGGGGCGGGAAGCGGGGGTCCTCCAGGGCCGCGGAACGCGCGTTGGCGATGACGTCCTCGGCCAGCGGGCGGTGGGCCTCCAGGGAGCCAATGCAGCCGCGCAGGCGCCCATCCCGCTGCAGGGTGACGAAGGCCGCCCCGGGCCTGGTCAGCGGTTCGGGCGAGGTCGGCGGCTCGGGAAGCGGTTCCTCGGCGGTGACGGCGGCCAGCGTGCGCCCGGCCAGCTCCACCAGGGCGCGGCCGGTGGCCGGTTCGATGACGGCCTCAGCCATGGGCCGCCTCCGGCTCGTGAAAGGCGAAGGCGCCGTACCCCACCACCGAATCCCGCGGTCCGGCGGTGTCGCCGGAATTGCGCCGGTCCAGGACCTCGCCGGTGAGGCCGTGGCGGCGGGCGCTGGTGAGCAGGCCGCGCACGGGGTAGAAACCGCAGGCCCCCTCGTGGTCGACCCGCTCCGGGTGCAGGGTGGCGATGGCCTTGGCGGTGGCGGTATCGATCCGGTTGGCGGTGTCATAGTCGTGGAAATGGGAGAGATCGGAGCTGATCACGATGAGGGTCTCCGGCCCGCCCCAGAGCCGTTCCAGGACCGCGGCCACCGTCTCCGGATCGGCGTCGCCCACCACCAGCGGGACGAGCCGGAAATCGCCCAGGACCTCCTGCAGGAAGGGGAGCTGGACCTCCAGGCTGTGCTCGGCGGCGTGGGCCGCATCGAGCATGCCGACGTCCGGCAGATCGGCGATGGCGTCCAGTCCCTCGCGATCCACCGGGATCTCGCCCAGCGGGGTGCGGAACCGCTCGGCATCCGGCGCCGCCACGCCATGGAAGGGGACGCGGTGGGAGGGACCCAGCAGGACTACTCGGCGGACGGTATCCCGCAGGGGGGCCACGGTGCGGTAGGCCGTGGCCGCCACGGGCCCCGAGTAGGGCAGACCGGCGTGGGGGGCGATGAGCGCCTTGGGGGGCGCGCCCTGCGGCTCCGGTGCCGCCGCCAGATACTCGTCGACCATGGCCCGCAGGGCATCGGCCTCCGTCGGATAGAAGAGGCCGGCCACTGCCGGTGGACGAATCTTGTGCTCGCTGGCCTTGTGCTCCACGGGGGCATCCTCCATATGTTGGGTAACGGCGATGGTTCGTGCCATCGCGATACCTGCAATATGGGATCGGCCATCGGCCCCGCCAAGGGTGGCCATCCGCAAATCCGTGAGGTGGACCATGACCGATGTGGGACTCGAGGGCGAGGAGACCGTACCGACCAAGTACTGGCATACCCTGGATGACGGCCGGGTGCAGTGCGATCTCTGCCCCCGCTACTGCAAGCTGCACGAGGGGCAGCGCGGCCTGTGCTTCGTCCGCGCCAATCAGGGGGGCGAGGTCGTCCTGACCACCTACGGCCGCTCCAGCGGCTTCTGCATCGACCCCATCGAGAAGAAGCCGCTCAACCACTTCCTCCCGGGGACGCCCGTGCTCTCCTTCGGTACGGCCGGCTGCAATCTGGCCTGCAAGTACTGCCAGAACTGGGACATCAGCAAGTCGCGGGAGATCGACACCCTGGCCGATCGCGCCGATCCGGAGACGGTGGCGCGCACGGCCGAGGAGTACGGCTGCCGCAGCATCGCCTACACCTACAACGACCCCATCATCTTCCACGAGTACGCCATCGATATCGCCGCGGCCTGTGCCGAGCGGGGGATCAAGTCGGTGGCGGTGACCTCCGGCTACGTCTCGCCGGAGCCGCGGGCGGAGTTCTACCGCTACATGGATGCCGCCAACGTGGACCTGAAGTCCTTCTCGGAGGACTTCTACCGCAAGCTCACCGGCGGCCACCTGGAGCCGGTGCTGGATACCCTGCGCTACCTCCACCACGAGACCGATGTCTGGCTGGAGATCACCACCCTGGTCATTCCCGGCCACAACGACAGCGACGAGGAGATCGCGGCCATGTCGGAGTGGATCCGGGGGGAGCTGGGGCCGGAGGTCCCGCTGCACCTGACCGCCTTCCATCCGGACTGGAAGATGAGCGATGTCCCGCCGACGCCGCCGGCAACGCTGCGCCACGCCCGGGATCTGGCCCGCGGTGCGGGGCTGAAGTACGTCTACATCGGGAACGTCATGGATGACGAGGGGGGGACGACCTGGTGCCCTGGCTGCGGGGCGGCCCTCATCGGCCGCCACGGCTACACCATTACCGCCTGGAACCTGGACGAGCACGGCCACTGCGCCCAGTGCGGCACCGCCATCCCCGGTGTCTTCGAGGCCCAGCCGGGCCACTGGGGCTCGCGCCGCCAGCCGGTCCGGCTGCAGAAGGCCGCTGTCTGAGCGGAGTGTTCAGGCGCCCTGGGCGCTGAAGGCCTGGCCGGTGTGGCCCCGGCTGTCGGGGCCCAGGAGGTAGAGATGGGCCGGGGTGATGTCCGCCGGCTGCAGGAGTTCCGTGGGGTCCTCCCCCGGGAAGGCGCGCTGGCGCAGGCCGGTGTTCACCGGGCCCGGGTCGAGGCTGTTGCAGCGGATCCCCTCGCCCTCCAGCTCCTCGGCGAAGATCTCCATGAGCCGTTCCGTGCCGGCCAGGCTCACGGCGTAGGGACCCCAGTAGGCCTTCCCCTTGCGGGCGACATCGGCGGTGGTAAAGACCACCGAGGGGTCCTCGCTGGCCTGGAGCAGGGGCAGACAGGCGCGGGTGAGCAGGTAGGGGGCGTTGAGGTTCACCTGCATCACCTTGGGCCACATCTCCATGTTGTAGAGGTGCAGCGGCGTCAGCGAGCCCAGGTTGGCGGCATTGTGCAGCAGCCCGTCCAGGCGGCCGAAGGCCTCCTCCACCTTGGTGGCGAGTTCCTCATAGTCCTTGGCGGCGGCCCCCTCCAGGTTCATGGGGAAGATGGCCGGCTGCGGCCCGCCGGCCTGCTCGATGCGGTCGTAGACCTCTTCCAGCTTGCGGATGGTGCGGCCCAGCAGGACCACGGTGGCGCCGTGGGCGGCCAGGGCCTCCGCGGCCGCGGCGCCGATGCCGTCACCGGCGCCAGTGACCAGGATGACGCGGTCCCGGAGCAGGTCCGGAGCGGCCTGATAGTCGAGCATGGAAGGGTTCCTCCTGAAATCGGGTTAGGCCGGAGCGGCAAGCAGACGGTGGGCACATTCTACGCCACTGCGAACCGCCCCTTCGAGGGTTGCGGGCAGGCCGGTGGCCGTATGGTCGCCGGCGAACCAGACGCCAGCGGGGCCGTCGGTGGTCCGGAGGCGCTGTTCGTCGACGTCGGGGGCGGGGTGGAAGGTGGCCCGGCGTTCGCGGATCACGCGGCTCTCCAGCGCCGGCGGCCAGTCCGGGCGCAGCGCCGCGAGGATGGCCGCAGCCTCCCGGGCACAGGTGGCTCGATCCCGGCCGCTGTCGTCGGCGCTGGTGACCACGGCCATCCAGCCGGGCTCGCCGGCGGTGCGCCGGTCCACGATCCAGGGAGAAGGCGGGGCGGCGCTGGCGAGCAGGGGCGGATCCAGCCGGACGTGGCGGGGGTAGCGCAGATAGACGGTGGTGATGGCGGCGTGGCCCAGTCCGCGCAGGCGCTCGGTGGCCTCCCGGGCGTCGGGGAGGGTTTCCAGCAGATCGACGGCGTGCCACGGGGCGGTGGCCAGGAGGACAGGGCCCTCGTGATGATCCGGGCGGGTGGCAACGCCGGTTACGCGATCCCCCTCCCGGAGGAGGGAGCGAACCCGCCTCCCCGTGCGGATCTCGCCCCCGTGCGCCCGGATGAAGGCGGCGGCCGGCTCCGGCAGCAGGCGGCCCAGGTCGGTGCGCGGGAACCAGAGCTCCGCACGGCGGCGGCCGCCACCGAAGGCCTCGCCGAGGACGCGCAGGAAGAGCCGGGCCGAGGCGTGTTCCGGTCGCGCGTTGAGGGTGGCGAGACACAGCGGCGTCCAGAGCCGGCGCAGGGCCGTGGCGCCCTGGCGGTGGCGGGCGAGAAGTTCGGCCACGGTGCGGTCCCGGCGCAGCCGGAAGCCCCGGGCGGCCATGGCGGCCGCGAAGGCCAGCGCCCGGCGCCGGCCTCCGGGGCCCAGGCCCCGGGCGGTGGCCAGGGCGGCCACGGTGTGCAGGGGGCCGGGCAATCGGCCCTCGGTAAGCGCCAGTGCCTCGTCGCCATCGGCGACGTGGAGGGCGAGCGGCTCGCGGTGGAAGGCCTGGTCGATATCGACCCCGAGCCGCGCCAGGAGACGCTCGATGGCCGTGTAGGCGCCGATGAGGAGGTGCTGGCCGTTGTCCCGGCCTTCGCCCAGGGTCCGGGCGCGTCCTCCCGGGCGCGGGGCGGCCTCCAGGACGAGGGGCGGGCGTCCGGCGGCCGCCAGTTCCACACCGGCGGCCAGGCCGGCCCAGCCGGCGCCGACGATGATCGGGGCGGTCACTTCCCGGCCTTGCGCGCCCGCTTGGCCTCCTGCCGGGCGGTGCGCCAGGCGGTCCAGAGCTTGTGCCAGGCCGGGAGCCGGTAGCGCCGGGACATGACGCGGTAGCCGTCGGCGGCCATACGGTCCAGCAGGCGCTGGTAGATGGCGGCCATGATGATCCCGCTGCGCTGGGCGTAGCGATCCGCCTCCGGCAGCCCCTCCAGGGCGCGTTGGTAGTAGTCCCGGGCGCGGTCGGCCTCGAAGGCGAAAAGGGCGCGCATGCCCTCGGTCTCCCGCCCCATGAGCAGGTCTTCGCGGCTGACCCCGTGGGCCTCGCGATCCTCGGCCGGGAGGTAGATCCGGCCGCGCTGGGCATCCTCGTGCACGTCCCGGAGGATGTTGGTGAGCTGGAAGGCCATGCCGAGGTCGTTGGCGTACTGCCGGGTCTGGCGGTTCTCGTAACCGAAGATCTCGGCGGCCATGAGGCCCACCACGGCCGCCACGCGGTAGCAGTACAGGGAGAGGGTGCGGAAATCCGGGTAGTCGTGGATATCCAGGTCCATCTCCATGCCGTCGATGATCTCCAGGAAGTGCTCCCGGGGCAGGTCGAAGCGCTCCAGCCAGGGGCTCAGGGCCTGGGTGACCGGATGCTGGGGCTCACCGGCGAAGAGCCGCTCGACCTCCTGGCGCCACCACTCCAGCTTCATCCGTGCCACGCCCGGGTCGCTGCACTCGTCGACGACGTCGTCCACCTCGCGGCAGAAGGCGTAGAGGGCGGTAATGGCCCGGCGCCGGTCGGGATCGAGGAAGAGGAAACTGTAGTAGAAAGAGGAGCCGCTGGCGGCGGTCTTCTCCTGGCAGTACTCGTCGGGGGTCATGGATCCCTCAACTGGAGGTGGGAGCGTGGGATTGTGCCGCGCGAAGACCTATCATACCAATGAATGGAGGAGTGGGCTGTCACGCAACAGTAACCGGACTGTCATAGAGTGCGTGAGCTTGTGACGGTCGCGATCGAAGGAATTGCATGCATCCACCGAATGTCATCGCCGCGATAGACCCGGCACGCCTGGCGCGGCTGGGGAAGACGGTGGTCGACGGGCTGCTGGTGGTGGCCATTGCAGCGGCGGCCGCGGATATCGCCTGGCGGCTGATGCCGGCTGCCGGCCAGGGACCGGCCCCGGCCGCTGCTCCGCAGGATGCCCGCGTGAGCGGCGAACGCGGGCCCGATGCCGCCCGCCATGCCCTCTTCGG
>Ga0102925_1000911_pt1 | contig 16084 bp, 9 predicted proteins | sample SalPonR1_A_D1_MG_FD_78216 | JGI IMG/M metagenome (GOLD analysis project Ga0102925, IMG submission 78216) | Salt pond soil microbial communities from South San Francisco under conditions of wetland restoration - Salt Pond MetaG R1_A_D1_MG | ecosystem: Environmental > Aquatic > Marine > Intertidal...
GGCCGGAATCACCTCATTAAGCATTCCCCTGGCAACGGCGGCGTCTACCGGGTTTACACCGGCCGATTCTGTTTTGATCAATATCTCTCCTTCGGCCGGCAACGGTTGCTCCAACTCCCCGTACTTTACCTGATTTAACTCTCCGAACTCTTCATAATAGGTGGCTTTCATTTTATCACTCATTACTATCTTTTTTTCAGTTGTATCACTTGGTTTTTCTGTTTCTTCATTTAAAGAGATAAACATATAATGAATCCGCCGCGTTTCTCTTTCGCGCAGATTATCCGGGAAATACTTGATTCCTAGTCAGGAAAAGAGCTCCAAATGATACTCTAAATGCCGTTTTTGAGCTTTTCATGTACTACCGCCCTTAAAGCATGTGAAAATTGTTCATTAAAATTTTTCGGGAGATGGTTTCATTACTATATTTTTATGGTTTTTTTCTTCCATAAGCAGCCCTGATCTTTTTATATTTTTAATTGGCTACTCAAAAATACAGGTTGCCTTTTTGTTTAGTATCTTTTCTATCTTAGATTATCATCTAAGGGAAAATATTTTTTATCTGAACTTATGATTAAGCTTAAAATTCTTGGGCCGGCAGAGTTAAGGTCTGCCGATGGTGAGCTTGAACACTCTTTTCTTGCCGGGCCAAAACGACTTGCTTTACTGGCTTATCTGATTTTGAATCGCCCACGCGGCATGCAGCGAAGAGATCGTATTTTGCCGCTATTATGGCCGGAAAAGGGACAGAAAAGTGCCCGAAATTCCCTCAGTAACCTGCTTTATCACATCCGAAAAAAACTGGGAAGGGATATCCTTATTACAAGGGGAACGGAAGAGCTGGGAATTGATGCATCTAAATTTCAATGTGATGCTCTCAAGTTCGAAAAGCTGATAGAAGAGGGTAAAATGAGGGATGCGATTGAACTGTATCGCGGTGATCTTCTTGAAGGATTGCATGTGTCTGATGCTGCCCCGGATTTTGAACAGTGGATTGAAAGAGAGCGGGATAGATTTCGAAATCATTATGGAAAAGCGCTTGAAACACTCGCTGAAAAAGCTGAAAAAAATGGTGATTTCAGGGAAGCTGTCAATTGGTGGACATTGCGAAGCCAGTTGACACCTTATGATACGCGCGTGGTAAAACGCCTTACGGAAGTAGATGCTGCTTCAGGCAACAAGGCTGAAGCTCTTCGAAAAGCCGGGGAGCACGCAGAACTATTGCAGCAGGAGCTGGACATCGATCACCAGGAGACAATGAATATGCTGACGAGGGATATTGACAAAACTTCATTAAAAATGAAGTATCCGGCAGCGGATAAATATCAATCCATAAAACATCTCGATTTTAAATCTGTAGCCATATTGCCTTTTGAAGAAATTGGCAAACATGAAGATACGTCTAATTTTGCGAGCGGCCTTCATAATGATCTTTTAATAAGGCTTTCCGGTATCTCCTCTTTAAATGTGATATCAAGAAGATCAGTTCTGCACTATCAAAATACAAAAAAGCCTATATCAGAAGTTGCGGGTGAACTTGGCGCCGGGACGATCGTTAAAGGAAGTATTCAGTTCAGAAGTGGAAGGCTGCGGTTGAATATCCAGCTTATTGACGTTGAAAAAGAGAAGCATATCTTGGCGGAAACCTACGACAGGGAATTTACGGCCGAACAGTTTTTTGAGATTCAAAGTGAACTGGCTTTAAAAATTACTGACAGCCTGAAAGCGAGACTTTCACCAGGTGAACGAAAACGGGTGGCAGAATGGGAACCCACGGATGATCTTGAAGCGCACAGGCTTTACACGTATGGCCGCAGGCAACTTGAGCAGCGAACAGCGAGCGGAATGAAACGGGCAGCAAAATATTTTCGGAATGCTGTGAATCAAGATTCTGAATATGCGTTAGCCTGGGTGGGCTTTGCAGATGCACTTCTGCTTCAATACGATTATGGACACGAAGTTCAGGAGAAAACACTTCCCCGGGCAGAAGAGGCAATTAGCCGTGCACTTGAATTGGATCCGGATCTGGCCGAAGCATATGCTTCTTTGGGATTGCTTCATTCCAACCGCCACCAGGGGCAGGCAGCCATACGTGAACTGAAGCGTGCCGTCGAACTTCAGCCGAGTTATGCCGAAGCCCATAACTGGCTCAGCTGGAATTACCAGCTTTTGGGTCGGCCCGTAAAAGCCCTTGAAAGCGCAAAAAAAGCCGTGAATTTGAATCCGCTATCACCCGAAGCCGTTAGTAATTTATCTGTATCGTACCTCTATAATGGATATAGTGAAAAGGCTTTGTCTGAAGCACTGCGAGGTCTTGAACTCCAACCCGACTGGGGAACTCCTGCGTTTTATCAGGGTTTGGCACTGTTTGATTTAAAAAGATATTCAGAAGCAAAATCTGTTCTTCATAATCTGTCGGCCCCCTGGGCCGGCAACGGGCCGCTGGCAACATTAGCTCTGTGCCATGTTCTGACAGGAGATGTCTATGAGGCAGAAATAATAAAAGAAGAGCTTACAAATACAGGAGATCTTTTTGCCACAGGCCTGATTGAAGCATCGCTTGGAAATAAAGACCGGGCGCTGGAGTTTTTTCAGCGGATTGAATATTGGGATGATTGGGAAACACTTTCTCTGCATCATCTTTATACTACTATTTTGGGACCTTTAAAAAAAGATTCCCGTTTTAAGGAGATTCTGAATAAAGTGTACAAAAGCAGGGGAGCAGAGAAAGAAAACGATCAGAATGTTTCGGTACCCGATAAAAAATCAATAGCTGTTCTTCCCTTCATCGATTACATGAAGAGGGATGAACTTTCGCCATTTGCTAAAGGAATTCAAAATGATCTGATCACAAAACTATCGAGGGTTGATGGCCTGACAATAATCTCAGGTGACTCCACGAGGCGTTTAAATTTTGAAGAAGTTTCCATTAGCGAGATTGCCCTTAAACTTGGAGTGGGAACTGTTATTAAAGGCGGAATTCAGCAAATGGCAGACCGGCTTCGTCTTACTGTTCAATTAATTGACACCCAAAACGAACAGATTAGATGGGCTGAGACATACGACCGGGAACTCAATACTGAAAATCTCTTTAATATTCAGAGCGAACTCGCCGAAAAAATCACCGGAAGTTTGCGGGCCGAACTTACACCCTTTGAAAAAAAACGGGTTGAAGAAAAGCCTACTGATAACCTGGATGCATACCTCTTATACACCCAGGGGAGGACACACCTAAGCCAGAGAACAGAGCAAAGTATTCATAAATCGCTCAATCTTTTCCGGGAGTCCATCAAAGAGGATCCCGAATATTCCAATGCATGGGCAGGCCTTGCAGAGGCTCTTTTGCTGAACAAGTGGTACAATTATAGTATAGACGAAGAGTTGAGGGACCCAATGGAAGCAATTCAAAAAGCCCTGACATTAAATCCCGACCTGGGAGAAACCTACTGTTCGCTTGGGATATATCATATATACTATCAAAACGGGCCTGAAGCAATAAAGGCTTTGGAGAAGTGCATTGAACTTCAGCCCGGCTATTCAGAAGCTTACAACTGGCTTGGCTGGCTGAGAATGATTATGGGTAATCCGGCCCCGGGCATTCAACCTGCAGAGCGCGCAGCACGGCTCGATCCGCTTTCACCCTACACCAGGGTTTTCCTTGCTGCGGTATACCTGGCTAATAAAAAATATCAGGAAGCCCTGGAAGAGTCGATGAGTGCCAGGAAAATCCGGCCTGAATATGGACTTTCACATTTTATGGAAGGTTTGAGTCTCTACCATCTTGAAAAATATCCTGAGGCAGAGTTTGCCCTTCAGGAATCTTTGAAACAAGAAAATGCAAACAGCTCATTAATTAGAAATGAGACTCTTGCGACTCTGGCTTTAGTACAAACAGCAAAAGGGTTAAATCCGGAAGATAGCAGTTTACCTGAAAAGTTTAAAAACAGTGAGAACTGGTTTTTTGCCGGGCTGGTGGAAGCCGCAATGAATAATTATGAAAAGGCCTATTACCTGTTTGAAAAAGTGGACCGTTTTGGTGCGTTTTCTACACCGATGTGCCGATATTATTTCCCCGAAGTGATGGGCCCGATCCGGAAAGATTCCCGCTTTAAATCCCTGAAAAGAAAAATAGACAAAAGCTGGGGAATGTAGATCGAAGTAATTGCTTCGGCAAATGAATGTATTGAATTTCCGGGTAGTAATGTCACTCCTTTGCGGGTTATATGTTGTGATTACTTCTAAATAAATTTTCCGGGTCCCGCTTCTTTTTGATCAGTATAAGTTTTTATGACAGGGATGGCAATCCGGTTTAAATTAAATCCATTTCGATGACTATGGATGATTGAAAAAGCTAGCTATTCTTTAAAAACCTGCTCCCGTTCATTTATACTGGAGAATTTTCCCTTCTCATATTTTGGCTCCGTTTACAGGGTATGGGTATCAAATCCTCCGGATCAAAAAAACTATCTATGCATTAAAAATTTCTCTTAGATGAGATCTAAGAGGTAGAATAGAGCGAACTAAGAGTGACTTGTTATTATCGATGTGAACTAAATATCTCACTCAAAAATTTCGGAGAAGTTATGAATAATTCAAAAACATTGACATTTCTCATAATACTGGCAAGCATGAGTATGCTTGTTTTTACACTTTCTTCTTGTACAGATTCGCAAAGCACTATTTCTGATGCTATATCAGATCAAGAACCTGCCTCTCAAACCTCAAAATTGGTTGTTAAGGGCGGTCCAAATCTTGTAGAGGTAACGACAGGCCATGACCACGATGCAAACTTGCATACCTTTAATCTGAATATCGATGAAGTTCCTGAGGGATGGACTCGTTTTCAACTGACCAATGGTACGCATTATGACCATTTTTTCTTGCTATATGAAGTCCCACAGGATGCTATCGATGCTGCAGACGCAGCTAACCAGTCAGTTTTAGATCACTGGTATAAAAGCGTTACGGTTCCTTTTCAAGCTGAGTGGAATCCCTATTATAATGGAAGCATTGATTTTGCGACCTTTGTGCCTAATCTTTTTGGAGCCGTATTGGGCTCGGCGCCTTGGTTTCCAAATGCAGTTACCATGGGCGGACCGGGAATCACTGCGGCCGGATACACGTCGCAGACAACCGTACATCTTGAAGAAGGTGTCTACATTGCTGAATGCTATATTAAAGATGATAACGGAGAGTTCCACTCCTATAACGGCATGCTTGAAATGCTGACAGTAACCGGTGAATCGTCAAAAGAACGCGAACCGCGATCAACGTTTGATGTAGCGATTTCTTCTGAGGACGGAATAGAGAATCCGGAATATGTGCGGCCGGGTAAGCACACAGTTGCCATCCATTTTGGGGAGCAGCCTCAATTTGGTTACGAGCATCTGCTTGGCCACAATGTTCAGCTGGTACGGTTTGATGACGGATATGACCAGGCTCTTTTGGATGAGCTGGAAGCATGGATCGACTGGTCTGTACCAGATGCATTTACAGACAATTCACCAAACGGTACAACTTTCCTTGGAGGTGCAATGGAGATGACGGGCGGAAGCACTGCCTACTATACCGTAAACCTGAAGCCCGGCGACTACGCGTGGATTGCTGAGGTACCAAATGCTTCCGAGAAAAATATGCTGAAAACTTTTTCTGTACCTTTTGGCGGAAATGGTCAATAACGAAATCTATCTACTTTTTAGAAAGTCAGAGTGATTAAAATATTTTCGGCTTTTCTCAAATAAGCCTGTCAACTGTATAGTTGGCAGGTTTTTGTATTTTCCATTATAGCCTCTCAAACTAAATGTACATTTTTGAATCTTTTCTCCTTCACTGTATATATTTATCATTCACGAGTAGTATCCTACGCGTACAAGAGACTCATCAGATTCGGCTTATCACCCCGGACGCCAAACGTTCAAACACTGTCTTGTGATCCAGTGCTGTTGATTACGCCCTCTTTGGTAACTCTTTTTACTTTGGGTTCAAACGGAGATACAATTAGCAATCGATCAGTTTCAAGAAGTTCTTTCAATTCAGGCTCCCACCTTGTTTTTAAACCCCTTGGCAAAGCTAACATAATCGGCTGATTGTCTTTTGCAAGATAGTGGAAGACATCCTTCTCAAGTATTGAATGAAAACCTCAAATTACACAATTTCCGATTTCTCTCTCTTTAATCGCCCAATCATAGCATTTCAGCACAGCAGATGCAGAAATTTTCCGAATGCATAGAAAAGCAGTTTCCTTTAAATGTAATAATTCTTTGTTTCCCTTAGACTCTTTGATTTCAAACATTTTTCTATCATTTAAATTTAAGTTCAGAGGTCTGTTTAAGCCGGATCACAATCTTGCTCTTAAAATCAACTATATCGGAAAATTCCTCTTTTAAAACCTTGATGCATTCATCTCTATTTGGGTCATCTGTTTCAGTAAATATTGAAAGAATATTTTTTAGGTGGATTAAAAAATCGCCTTCAAGTTTCTTCGTTTTCTTGGGCTCATTATTTAAAATCTGGGCCAACTGCCCTCTAATCTCTGTAATACCCACTTCAGTATATCCAACCTGCGTTTCTCATCTTTAATAAAATTGGGATAAATAAGACGGCTATTCATCCTTAATCTCAACTTTTAGATTATCATCTTTTGCTTTCTTGATATATTCAAACCATCCGTAGAATCTCTTTATAACTTCCTGACCACCAAATTCATCATTTTTATCATAAACCAAATGTTTGGTGCCAGCTCCCCTGAGAATCATTTTTCCATACATTTTTTCCCAATAGGCATGGGTAGTAAACAAATAGTTGTCATCGATTAAAAATCCTAACATGTTTGGCATATGATCATAGTGATAGATATCAATTTTCGAACCGGATATATTTTCTGCGACGTAGTCGGAAACATTCTCGATTGTATTGGTAATATTGGTCACCGAATCAAATCTTTGAAATTCACTCTTAGATCCCGATACTTTTTCTGGATTAAATAATGCAATTTCAATATTAAAATCCGTTCTATTTGATATTAAAGAAGAGGGGTCATTTTCATTCAATAATCTTTGGAGCACTGTATTCCAACCATTTCTACCAGCAATACCAACATACTTGATAGATACTTTTTCTTCATCGTTAACAATGTCTAATATCTTGCTATGAAGATCATTGGAATCTATTAAAGCAAATTTTGATTCGTTTTTAACAGACTTCTCATAAATCTTAAACAATACTTCTAATAATATTAGAGCGAGTGCGATGAGTAATGCTGCATAAACATAAGTTCTTGATTGCTCAGGAATAAGTTGCGACGGCAAAGTTTCAAGCAATACCGATGTTAATACCAAAAAATATGCTAAAGGTTTTTTTGCCTCTTCGTAACCGTCTTTAAGTCGGTCGACCAGTGATTTATTTACATCTTTCATTATTCATACATTGATAGTGTCATAGTTATCTACTCGTATAGCAATGCAAAAAGATACTTAAAACTGAAAAACGATATATTTACTTTTATTCACTACTCCTTGATAATTAAAAATAAACACTGAGTTTTAAAATAATTATAATTAATAATAGAAACTGAATTTACAGAAAACAGGTTTAAATTACCAAAACTGCAATGGACTTTTTCAGTAGCAAAAACCTATCCACATAAACAGGTAAAAATAACAGTTGTATATAGATAACAAGAAATCTGTATAGCCGGTGGTGTGAGGAGCCGCATCCGTTTCGGGCTATCGTGCTCCCCAGCCTATACCAGTTAATTAAACCCGGTATAAAATCGAATCCGGATTGTAAATTTTTTGTTAATATAAGCCGAACAAAAATAAGTGGATTATTTGTTGCCATTGAATACAGGTAACTTCAAAACAGATAAATAATGAAACAAAAAATATCGGTTACTCTATTCGGCCTTATGGTGTTATACACGTCCGGTGCTATGGCGCAGAGTGAAAAAAATGAGGTGGAAGACTCCATCGAAAGAGAAGAGATGCCCGGAAAAGCTCTTGAGACATTGAGTGAATTTTGGCCAAATTTGAATGATATTCGCTACTTCAGTCAAACAGACGGAGAGACGGAAACCTACGAAGCCAAACTGGAGTGGCAGGGAAAAATTTACAGCATTGAATTCGCCACCTCCGGCAGCATAATTGATGTGGAACAGCTTGTGGAGATGGAAGAAATAGCGTCCGGGGCAAGGATGGGTATCGACGAGTACCTGCAGCAGCAATTTGAAAAGGTTAGAGTCACACGGCTGCAGCAGCAGTTTGTTGCTGACGATGAGGATGGAATTGACGATATAGATTTCATCGAAGATATCCTGGAAGAGGACAAAGAAGATTATATAATCCGGTACGAACTGGAGATAGAGGGACGCAGCGGTTCCCATATCGGGGCTTTTGAACTTCTTTTTGACCGCAATGGTGATATCATGCAGCGCCGGAGAATTGTCAGAAGATCCTTGGATAATATATGGTGAGCAGGTATTTGAGATCATCCATGAAAGCAATTGCTGTTGTTTTATTTATCATAGCAGTCCCCTTTTCAGCTGCTGCACAATCGGGACCGGAGTGGATTTGGAACCCGGAGTTCTCCTATTCAAAAAAAACCTCCGAACGCACCACCCTGATAGCCAAACTTTCTGTCTTTAACTCACTCGAAGATTTCACGAATCAGGAGTCACTTCAGTATATAGAGCCACAGCTTTCGGCTGCCTACACACTTACTCCACGATGGAAAGTGGGTGGCGGGTACTATTTCCGCTGGTCTGAGCCGCTGGCTGACGGGTTCAGCTATGAGCACAGGCTGTTGCAGCAGGCCGGTTACGTAAGCTTCCTGGGCAGCCGGCGGCTTGTCCATCGCTTAAGGCTGGAGCAGCTAATACGTTCGTCATCGTATCAAAACCGGTTCCGTTATCGGGTCAGTTTTGATTTCCCGCTGCAAGGTGAACAGCTTGACCCCGGTGAAAAATACCTGATCTTGAAAAACGAGATGATGACGGCATTTAATGCCTCCGAAGCAGATGCTGAAAACAGGGCATCGCTGGGAATGGGCTGGCTTTTGCGCGGCAGTCAAAAATTTGAGATGAATCTTCAGTATCGCACACAAGATATCTTCAGCGGTGACGGTCTGAGCCATCTTCTTCTATTCGGTACAACTTATTATATAAGCAGATGATGTTTTTTTAATGATGTATGGAAGCAGGGGGCTGGGTGATTTTGGACCATTGGATTGGCTTCACGTTTTGCTTTTTTAACCCTTTGATTTTGTTTTCGTGGCAGCAAATTTCCGGTTTTTTACCACGAAGTCCTCAGAACACGATGTAACACGAATAGGGTGTTTACCCCGTGCAAAAGTTTACTGAGAGAAAACAAGTAGCACTCACGAATATTTATGACATCTGCAGCTCTCGCAGTATCTGTTTTATAAAGAGTTAGATAAAAGGGGTTCAAAATTGCTTATTTTGTATATACAAGTATCAATTTCCGGCATTTGATTTGTGAAGGCGGTGTATGCTTGAGCGGGAATTCAAGCGATAGGGCCGAAGAACTGCTTCGGAACATCAACGCCCAGATCTTCATTCTACTTTTCATTCCAACAAAAAACCCCACTCCGGATGAAGTGAGGTTTTTTTTGGTACGCCCGACAGGATTTGAACCTGTAACCGCCTGATTCGTAGTCAGGTACTCTATCCAGTTGAGCTACGGGCGCATTTTGTATTCAATATTTCAATTTAAAAATCTTATTCCAGTACGTCAGGATTTGAACCTGTAACCGTCCCGACACTCGTGTCGGGGTACTCTATCCAGTTGAGCTACGGGCGCATTTTGTATTCAATATTTCAATTTAAAAACCTTATTCCAGTACGTCAGGATTTGAACCTGTAACCGTCCCGACACTCGTGTCGGGATACTCTATCCAGTTGAGCTATAGGTGCATAATATAAAACTTGATTCTCAAGAGTGAAATCCCGACTACTGTCGGGGTTGAGCTACGGGTGCATTTGTTATCAGCATGTCAATTTAAAAAATCAATCAAAGAACAATCTTTAAGAATTTCAAAACGTACAGCTATGTACAGAAATTATTAACCAGCATAAAAGATACGGGTTTTCATCTCCTATCTCAACGGTTTGTTTATCAGAAATTGCAGCCAACTTGAAATCCGTATGTATAAATCACGGCGGAATTATAACTTTTCCTGTGTCTGACACCAGGACACCCGGAAAGAACATCAACCACATAAAAATTTTGTTCAGATACCTGCAGATGCTTGTGATGAAATGGTATCTGATTGATCTCACAATTCCATTAAAATCATTTTGTACTGGTTCGGCAAGTGTTCGTTGTGCTGCCACTTGGGGGACTCCCTATCTTCTCCTACATTTTGCTATCAAGGCCGTTTATACCGTCAGGAATATCCGATATTGTAGCCCCGGATTTCAATCCGGGGTAAGATGGTCGATCGGTTAGCAAGTGCCGTATGGCACGGACGATATCTGCCCGTTGGATCGGACCGGTTCGCTGTACCCTCATGATCCGTATGTATAAATCCGAGCTGAATTAAAACTTTTTACCCCTGTTTTACGTAGGTTCATCTAATTCATTTTTATATTCAGCAAATAAATAAAAACCAATAGATACCTATGATTGAAAGAATGACCATACTTCTTTTCTGCCTGCTTTTGGCAATTCCTTTCCAGGCGGATGCGCAGAAAAAGAAAAAATCAGCAGATAAAAATGCTCAGGAAGAGCAAAATGACGGAGATGCGTTTAACAAACTTATTAAAGATGCCACTCACATCGAGGGATTCTTTGATCTCTATCAAACCGAGGATAAACTCTATATGGCAATTGATCAGAATCACCTGGAACGTGATTTTCTGATGAGTTACCAGATTGCAAGGGGCGTGGGCGCTTCCGGTCTTTACGGGGGTACCATGCTCAGCATTTTTGAACCCAATATTGTGGCACTGCAGAAGCATGAAGGCAAAATATTTTTGGTTCAAAAACCCCATCGCTATAAAACCGATGAGGATACGCCTCAGCAAAAAGCATTGACACTTACCTATGGCGATTCGGTTGTTGAAACTGCTAAAGTGGAAGCAACCAGTGAAGACAGCGTGATGCTTGTAAATGTCTACGACTGGTTTGTGGGAGATCTTTCCAATATCAGCCGGCGGGTCTCTTTTGCCGTTGCAAGCAAACCGGGTCAGCCCGGACGGGTTTCGTTCGATAAAAGCCGGAGCCATCTCGAATCTGTCAATTCTTTTCCCGATAACACAAATATTCAGGCACGGCTGACTTTTAAAAATAACGAGATGTCTGCACCCCGCTCGGTTGCAGACGGACGCTTTATCCCGCTCTCTCTTCACTACACGCTTGCGCGTCTTCCGGAAGAGCCCATGAAACCGCGGTTTGCGGATGACCGGGTGGGATATTTTATGACCGTCCATAAAGATTTTACAGAGGTGGATAAGACATTTTTTAAACGGCATATCAACAAGTGGCGTATTGAATGTGACGGTGAGGCCGGAAGTGATGGTCTGTGTACACCGAAGGAGCCGATTGTCTATTATATTGACCATACCGTTCCCGAGCGTTACCGCAAACCGATGATGGAAGGTGTGGAAGCGTGGGCTGATGCCTATGAAGCGGCCGGTTTCAGAAACGGAATCCAGGCGAAGATGCTTCCGGAAGATGCAGACCCTGCCGACATCCGCTATGCAACCCTTCGATGGAATGTCTCCGATCAGCCCGGTTACGGTGCGATCGGTCCCTCAATTGTGGATCCGAGGACCGGAGAGATCCTCGATGCGGATATACTCTTCGAAGCCAACATGATTATGGGTTTTAAATCCACATACCGGAATATGGTGGATCCCCGGACGGCTATTGATGAGATCTACAATGTCTCGGAAGCTGAAATGGAACAGATGCAGCAGGGAGTGAAAACAGCAAGTTTCTACAATGAGCTGGGTACCCAGGGAAACCTGATCAGGGGATACCTGATGGCAAAGGGTGAAATCTCAGCAAATGAACCCGTTCCGGATGAGTACCTGGATGAAGCTGTGCGATGGGTAACCATGCATGAAGTGGGTCACACCCTGGGGCTTCGCCATAATTTCAGGTCATCCACAGATACACCGATGGATAAACTTTATGATGCCGATTGGGCAAAAGAAAACGGTGTATTCAGCTCTGCGATGGAATATCCATCACCGAATATTGCGCCGGATACAGAAGAGACCGGACATTTTTACAACCCGGGTATAGGGTCATACGACCGCTGGGCAATCAGTTACGGTTATACCCCGGATGACGGAGACGCGGAGGAAATTGCACGCATGGCCGCTCAACCCGGCCATGCCTACGGTTCGGACGAAGATGCCAGGGGGGCGTCTGCTGTTGATCCCACTGTGAATGTGTTCGACCTGGGTGATGACCCGCTTGCCTGGGGAAAGCAGCGTGCAGAATTGATTCGCGGGATGATTCCGCAGCTTCCGGAAATTGCTCTTGAAGACAATATGCCCTACCACGAATTGACAGATCTGTTTCAGAATATGTTCTTTCAATATGCACGTGCGCTTGCACCGACTGTAAAGTATATTGGCGGACAGTACCAGTACCGCGATCGTGTTGGTGATCCGGATGGACGCATGCCGTTTGAACCTGTTGCCCGTGAAAAACAAACGGAAGCCCTGAATACCATCGTTGATTATCTTTTTACTGAGGATGTGATTGATTTACCACAGGACGTTTTCCAAAAATTCGGCGCCAACCGCTGGAGCCACTGGGGACAGAGCAACACGTACAGCGGCCGCATTGACTATCCTCTGCATGAGATGATGCTGGGTGTGCAGACAAGCGTACTCACTCAGCTGCTGAATGAGACACGGCTCTCCCGTATCAGGGATACCGAAGTGAAATTCGGAGCTGAAGAAACCGTAACCATTCCGGAACTGATGAGTCATCTTTCAGAAGCGATCTGGAGTGAAGTGTGGACATCACCCGGCACCAATATAAACGGTAACCGCCGTGATCTTCAGAGGGCTCACCTGGAAGAGATGATTGATATTGTGACCAATGCATCAGACAACATGCCTGCTGATGCCAGGTCGGTAGCCAGGATGCAGGTCAGGGATCTGCAGGAACGGCTCAGCAGGAGATTAACACCTCCCACTGCTGAATTTGATGACTATACACGGGCGCATCTCTCAGAATCACTCGAAAGGATTAACCAGGCACTTGACGCCGGTTTTGACCTTAAAAATTAAAACCCCGATATTTGTAAGCGTTTTTGGATCATAAAAAAAGCCGTTCAGACTTACCCTGAACGGCTTTTTTTTAAATAGTCAGGGTTTTAATTATGAAGCTGAAATACAATTGGTAAACTGTATTGTACACGAACAGGCTGTCCGCGCTGCATACCCGGACGGAATTTAGCCTGACGTACTACCCGGAGTGCCTCTTCATCAGCACCGCCACCAATTCCTCTCATAACTCTTGGGTCTTCAACTTCTCCTCTTTCATTAACAATAAACTGAATGATAACACGGCCTTCTATTCCTGCGCGTCGTGCCATTTCAGGATAGTTGATTTTTCTTTGAAGTTCACCCAGTCCGCCAATCAGTTCAGGCATCTCTTCAACCACAACAAAAAAGTCCTCTTCTTCCTCCTCTTCTTCCTGCGGCGGGGGAGGCGGTGTGCTCAACGGACCGTCAAGAGTCATCTCCGCGTCAATATTTATTTCCACATCTTCAATGATTTCATCATTTGGAACTTCAACGGGTACAGGCGGACGCGGTGGTGGTGGCGGAGTCTCCACGTGTTTCGTAATCTCAATCTCTTCCATTTCGACTACTTCCTGCTCTTCAATCTGGTAGTCCTGCGTTGTTTCGCTGCGTAAATCAAGATTTACGGCTACAATAAAAATGGCAAGTGCAAGAATTAGTCCAAATTCCAGTATTACGGTATAGTAGTTTCTCAGATCGGCATCGGGCTTTTTTCTCTCGGTCATGGCATGGCAATTTCGTTAGAATTTTAGTGAAATCACATTTAATGCTATCGTACTTAAAAACGGTTTAAGTACATTAATATTATATATTTTTTCGGATTGAAAATCAAAATGTTTAACCGGGAGGTGTAAATAGTTTATATTTTCATATATTTATTCATGAACCATTCTTTAACAAATTAAAACAGAGGAACCGGATGTACAAAATCAGGTTTGGCATTTTAAGCACGGCTAAAATTGGCATCGAACAGGTGATTCCTGCCATGCAGAATGGAGAGTACACTGAAATAGCCGCAATTGCATCGAGGGAGAGAAACAAGGCAATAGAAGCTGCGGAAATACTCAATATCCCGAAAGCCTATGAATCTTATGAAAAGCTCCTGGCTGATCCGGAGATTGATGCGGTTTATATCCCGCTTCCTAATCACTTACATGTGCCCTGGTCGATAAAAGCACTGGAAGCCGGCAAGCATGTTTTGTGTGAAAAACCGATTGGCCTGAACGCCGTCGAAGCACAGCAATTATTGGATGCATCGGCAGAGTATCCTCACCTGAAAGTGATGGAAGCATTTATGTACCGGCACCATCCCCGGTGGATTCGGACCAAAAGCCTCATCGATGAAGGCCGGATCGGATCCTTGAAATCGATACACTCATTTTTCACTTACTTTAAAGATGAACCGGAGAATATCCGGTTTAGACCTGGAATGGGCGGAGGCGGACTGATGGATGTGGGATGCTACAATATTTCGCTCTCAAGATTTCTCTTTGATAAAAATCCTGACCAGGTACAGAGTATTACCAAAATTCATCCCGAATATGGTGTAGATATTCTCTCATCCGGACTTCTTGATTTTGAAAGCGGCACATCCACATTTACATGTTCCATGCAGTGCGCAGGCCTGCAGCATGTTCAGATAATGGGAACAATTGCGCGTATTGAGATGAATATGCCTTTCAATCCGCCTGTTGACCGTGAAACCGAACTTTATGTTTATTCCGGAGATACGGTTGAAACGATCCGTTTTGCACCCTGTAATCATTACACCATTCAGGGTGACCTGTTTGCAAAATCTATTCTCGACAACACCGATGTACCCACACACCTGCAAGATGCTGTGGATAATATGAAAATTATTGACAGTATATTGGAGAATAAATAAAAATGTCCCGGTTCAGGGACATTTGGTGGGTAGCCCGTATTTCTCACCAAGAAATTTTTTCCTCAGCAAGGCGAAGGTAAAATGGTGGGATTGACCTTACAAATCCAAAAAAATAATTTTGCCTTGGTTCGGCAAATGCCTCTTCATATACTGCCAGTAAGGAATACCCTATTTTCTTCTTTAACCTGCTATATAGACAGTGTATGCCGTCAGACATATCCGGTATTGTAGCCCCGGATTTCAATCCGGGATTATAGCCCGCCAACCTGACTTTCAGTGCCGTAGGTACGATTCATCTCACTCATCAAACATATCTTCGAATGCACGCTCTGTCTCCTCTGCCGGCGTTGTCATAAGACTCACGATCCAGGTTACAAATAGTGCCATTAAAAAGGCCGGGATCAATTCATAGATGCTGTTTTTAAGCGCAGGAATAAGATACCAGCCAATTGCCGCAACCGTGCCTGTGATCATTCCGGCCAGCACACCTGCACCGGTAGTCCCTTTCCAGTAGAGGGCAAGAATGGACGTAGGGCCGATCGCTGCACCAAGACCTGCCCAGGCAAAAAGAACCAGCCAGAAAACGAGGTCCTCAGCAATAAATGCGAGAGCCAGTGACAGTCCAACAAGAAGAAAGACAACCGTCCGGCTTATGATTACCAGTCGCTTTTGAGGCAGCTCCTCCTCTTTTTTAATCAGTTTGTCATAGAGATCGCGGACAATGCTTGATGCAGCGACCAGCAACTGAGAGTCGGCTGTAGACATGATGGCTGCAAAGATAGCAGCCAGAACAATTCCGAACAGAAACGGGTGAAGATGCATCTGTGCCAGCATCGGAAAGAGGCTTTCCGTATCATTTGCAACCAGCATCTCTGTTTCAGGAAAATAGATTCTGCCTACGATGCCGGTAAATA
>Ga0102925_1000912_pt1 | contig 16070 bp, 14 predicted proteins | sample SalPonR1_A_D1_MG_FD_78216 | JGI IMG/M metagenome (GOLD analysis project Ga0102925, IMG submission 78216) | Salt pond soil microbial communities from South San Francisco under conditions of wetland restoration - Salt Pond MetaG R1_A_D1_MG | ecosystem: Environmental > Aquatic > Marine > Intertidal...
ATAACCGTCTTTACAGCAAACATTTAACAAGTTATCAGAGCATACTTATGGCATTAATGATCTCAGTGTCCGGCATCAGGGGAATTTTCGGATCACACCTTACTCCGCAAAATATTGTAGAATTTACGGCCGCCTATGGCACCTGGCTTGATGGAGGCACCGTTGTTGTCGGCCGGGATTCACGCGTGACCGGCCAGATTTGTGAGGATATCGTTTGCGCAACGCTTCAGAGTGTTGGCTGCGATGTGGTAAAGGCAGGCATCGTACCAACGCCTACGGTTGCCATGGGTGTACTGAAACATAGCGCCAAAGGTGGTTTAATCATTACGGCCAGCCACAACCCTGCACAGTGGAATGCGCTTAAAATGCTGAATGAAAAGAGTGAGTTTCTTGATCCTGAGCAGGGTAAACGCGTGATAGAAATCGCTGAAAACAAAGAGTTTGAATATAAAAATTTCGATTCTATCGGTTCCATCAGGTTGGATGATAACCTGATCAGCTATCATATCCAGAAAATTCTGGAGCTGCCGTATATTGATGCAGACCTGATAAAAAAACGGGGATTTAAAGTAGCTGTTGACGCTGTAAATGGAGCCGGTTCAAAAGCACTTCCTGCTTTGCTGAAGGCACTTGGCGCTACTGTTCATCCTCTGAACTGTGAACCAAACGGCATCTTTCCGCATAATCCCGAGCCGCTGCCGGAACATCTCAAAGAAATTTGTGATGTTGTGAAAACAGGCGACTTTGATCTTGGTGTTGTCACTGATCCCGATGCCGACCGCCTGGCGCTTGTCGATGAAAATGGACGGTTGTTTGGCGAAGAGTATACGCAGGTTGCCGCCTTCGATTTTATGCTCGCTAACAATGCCGGCGACACAGCTACCAACCTCTCCTCGTCCCGCGCAGCAGATGTCATATCTGAAAAATACAAACAGACATGCCACCGGGCATCCGTGGGCGAAATCAACGTGGTTAAGGCGATGCAAAAAAATAGTGCCGTTATCAGCGGCGAAGGTAATGGCGGCGTGATTAACCCCGACCTCCACGCCGGACGCGATGCCCTTGTCGGAACAGCCATGATTCTTCAGCTTCTTGCCCAGCGTGAGCTCAGCGCATCAGACTACCGGGATTCACTGCCGCATTACGAAATGGTGAAGCAAAAAATACAGCTCGCCGATCTGGGAATGGACGCAGACGACCTGCTTGCAAAAGTAGCAGATGAATTTGCTGATGAGCGCATCAATACGCTCGACGGGGTAAAAATCGATTTTGACGAAGGATGGGTCCATTTCCGGAAATCCAATACAGAGCCTATTGTTCGCGTATACAGCGAAGGAAAAAGTGAAGCTGACGCCCGGGCACTGGCCGATAAAGTTCTGAATGTAATTCGTTAGACCTTGCCCGGACTAGTGCACATGCCACCGCAGTCGCTCATTAATCAGACACGTTGCTGAAAAGATTATGAATGTTTGTCTCAAACTCAGGGTAGATAATCCCTTTCTCGGTGATTATCCCGCTGATGTTTTGATGGGGCGTGATATCAAACGCCGGATTGTACGCCTTTGTGCCCTTAGGCGATGACAGTTTTTTGTTGAAACTTGTTACTTCAGCCTCATCTCGCAGCTCAATCTCAATCTCAGATCCATCGTCAAGGTTCATATCGAGTGTTGAATATGGTGCGGCAATATAAAATGGAATTCCGTGTTCTTTGGCAAGTACCGAGAGTGTGTATGTACCGATCTTATTTGCAGTATCACCATTTTTAGTGATGCGATCGGCCCCTGTAATAACCATATCCACTTTCCCGCGGCTCATCAAAAATCCGGCTGCAGAATCAACAATAAGTGAATGCGGTACCGATGCTTTTTGAAGCTCCCATGTTGTCAGCCGTGCCCCCTGCAGCAGCGGGCGGGTTTCATCAACCCATACCTGTTTTACCTTTCCCTTCTGATGCGCATGGAAAATGACGGAGAACGCGGTTCCATACTGCCCCGTTGCCAGGCCGCCGGTATTGCAATGAGTTAATATCCTTGCATTATCCGGCACGATATCAACCCCGTTCAGGCCAATATTCTTACAGAGCTCACGGTCTTCGTTATGAATGGATATAGCTGCCTGAAGAAGCATCTCCTTGAGATCCGGAACCGGCATATCTTCATTCTGATTTACTTTCTCCACCAGTGCATTTAGCGCCCAGGATAAATTGACCGCTGTTGGCCGGGAGGAGTTCAGGTAGTCGGCCACACGCCTGCATTCAGCCAGAAAATCGCTGTAAGAACTTCCCCCGAATTCACGGATACCAAGGTAGAACCCGTATGCTCCGGCAATTCCTATGGCGGGAGCACCACGAACTTTTAGCTGGCGGATAGCATCCCAAACATCCTCAGCATTCACCAGCTCAATTACCGACTCCTCTTCCGGCAGCTTCGTCTGGTCGATGATATAGAGTTTCGGGTTTTCCCACTTGATGGACTGATATAAATCGTTTGTCATCTTCATTCTATACGTTTTCAATGTAGTTTCGGACGTAAGATATTGCTGAATGGGTGAAAATAAAATCAGGGCAGATCGTAATCACGCATTACCCCTTCTGTTCAATACGCTTGAGTGTGGCAGATATTTCTTCAAGCAGTGGTAACAATACATGATCTTCAGCGGCTGACTGATCCTTTTTGCCATTCGATCGGTTGTACGTTATCTCATCTCGCTGTTCAAGAACCATTTGCCGGAATTTTGATGCATCTATAATCCCAACCAGCTTCATGTCAGTCATATTAGCTGCACTGTTTCCGGCTGTTTCAATCATAAGCGAACTAAGTCCGAAATATCGAAGCAGTGGCCCCTCTTTAAAGGTGAGGTCCTGGATTTTATCTAGCGGGATCGTTCGTTCGGTTGTAAACAGAACACCTTTTTTAAAATGGAGTGCACGGGTTGTAAGCTCGCAGTACAGATTGTCGAAGTACCGGTTAAGGTAAATACTTCCAAAGATAAGCCACACCGGAATGAGCACTATCCCAAATATGGTAATTGCCATTGTTAAAATTACGGAAGCGTGGATATACGTTTTAATTCGTGGCTCGAACTGCGCCTCGAACAGACGTTGTGGTTTTGATGATGTTGAACTCATAATTAATAGGTATAAAGGTTACATGGATTGCCTGATTTATGTAAGGGGTTTATCATACTCATTTTTTCCCAAATTGTTGTACCGTTTTTATCGGTTTCAATCCCGGGAATAATCAGGGTATTCAATTTGCAACCACTGGTTTACAGCGTACTTCTGATCGATGAATGATTCGCGGGCAAGTTTCTGTTCTTTCAGGAAAGCTTTGTAAAACCCTGTGGTATCAAAATTATAAAACACTGAGCGCCATTTATTCATATATAGCCGTTTGGAGATCCCGAATCTGGGTACGGTTAGGATTGCACTTATCCTGAGGTTTTACAAAAGCCTTCTTCAATTAATTAAAAATAAACTGCAGACTTATGAACCAGCAAGCCAAAGCTATCATCAATCACCTGAATCTCGAGCAGCATCCTGAGGGCGGCTATTATAAAGAGGTCTACCGAAGCGAAGGTGTCATTAACCCGGACAGTGACGAGACTGTCTATCCTTCGAGCAGAAATTTTTCAACATCAATATATTATATGCTTGAGGGATTGGATACATCATCATTCCACAGGATCAGGTCAGATGAGACGTGGCACTATTACACCGGCTCGTCTGCCACTATCCATATTATTCACCCTGACTCACTGTATGAAGCACGGTATCTTGGCCCGGAGCTGTCACGGGGCCAGTCGTATCAGTTAACCATTCCGGGCCGCAGCTGGTTTGGCGTAACCGTGGACGATCCGGATTCTTTTATGCTGGCTGGATGCACAGTAGCACCGGGTTTTGATTTTAAAGATTTTGAGATGGGTGATCCTTACCAGCTGAAGCAGGCGTTCCCCGAGCATAAGGCTATCATAGACCGCCTGAACTAACCGGTTTAGTGTTAGATATTTGTATCATCCGGGTTTTCCAGTTCACTCAGTGCTTCTATTAAGAGTGGCGCCCGAACATTTCCGTGAGATGCACTCCAGAAAGGTGACCCGTTATGAAGCAAAATAACCTGCGGAGACTCATGCCTTATACCAGTTTTCTGAGATATTTCATTTGATAGACTGCGTTGAGCTATCACATCAATCAAATGAACATCTGCGTGTTCTGATATTTTTTCAAGTTCGCTTTCAAGACTGCTTTTTGAAAACAGCGACACTGCGCAGCTGTAGCTGTGCTTGTAAATAACCTGCGGTTTTTGTGTACGATCAAGTATGTCATCTAACTCAACAGCAGTTTGCGGCTGATTCCAGAGTTCACTTTCCTCCTGCCGGCTACCCACCATACTTCTCAATGAACTGAATATTCCCATATCTAACTCCGGTAATCAATCTTTTTTAGAAAGGCAGGATAAACCCGCCTGTTCTCTTATGCTGGTTGTGATTCTTTAAACCTGAGTCCCTGTAAAGCCACACCTTCGCGGAGAGCCTCCAACCCCTGGCCTTCACGAATAATTTCCGGTAACGGGCCGGTAAGATCCACTATTGTTGTTTCACTGCCTGATAATTCCTGCTGGTGATCAACTACTAAATCCACGAGCTTGTCGAAGCGGCTGAGGTAGAGTTCTCTGTCTCCGCTATCTGGCTGGCCGTTTTCAACATTCGGCAGTTTAGCCGTAATAGCCATCACGGGCCGGCCAAGCTCCTGTATTGTTTCCAGGCAAATCGGGTAATTCGGCACCCGTATTCCTACTGTTCGTTTTTTGGGATGAGTGAGCAGGCGGGGCACCTCCCGGGTGGCCGGTAATATAAAGGTATAGGGTCCCGGAATAAGGCGTTTAATCAGTTTAAAGTTATCATCAGATAAGTTGGCAAAAGTTGAAGCATGCTCAAGGCTGTGACACATAACGGACAAATGATCCTTTTTCCCCATTTGACGGATTTTCCTTATACGATCCATTCCGCTTTTATTTTGGTAGTCGCATACGAGAGCATATTGGCTGTCAGTGGGAAGCAGGATTACCCCCTCGTCTATCAGCATATCTACAAGGTCAAATATCTGTTTACGTTTAGGGGATTCCGGATTGATTTTAATACGTTCTGACATAAATATTAGTTTAAATTAGCTTGGATTTAAATTTACGCGACTGCACCGCCCCGGTCTACATCGGTATCGGTGTGATATAGCTCTTTATTAATACTACAGATTTCTTTGTTTGTCAACGATAAGTTTTTAAACTGTGTTATTTTTACAGAATAAACACATATATAAAAAAGGAGATAAATGAATACAAATATCAAAGCATGGTGGCTTGGCCATTCAGCATTCAAACTGGAATCCCAAAACGGGACTATTATATATATCGATCCGTTTTTGTCGCAAAATCCAACCACACCCGATGAATTCAAAGACGTTGATGATGCAGATATTATTCTGCTGACCCACGGGCATGAAGATCATGTAGGAGACACGCTTGATATTGCCAAAAAAACAGGGTGTAAGGTTGTCGCACAGGTAGAGCTCTCGCACCTGCTGAAAAAACACGGCCTTGAAGACGATCAGCGAATTGAGTTTAACAAAGGGGGAACCGTTGATTTTGACGATTTTTCCGTCACGCTGGTCAACGCCAACCACAGCTCCTCATACCAGGGTGAGTATGCAGGTGAAGCCGGTGGTCTGGTTTTATCATTTGAAGACGATATTGCCTTCTACCATCTTGGTGACACCAATATTTTCAGCGACCTCGAAATTTACAGAGAGATTTACCAGCCGCATGTAGTTGCTGTCCCAATGGGAGATCATTACACAATGGGACCTCAGGAAGCAGCAATATGTTGCGAAATGCTAAATCCCAAACTGGCCATACCCATCCATTTTGGCACGTTCCCGGTATTGACCGGTGATCCTGAAGAGTTTAAAGCATTCACCGAAGATTACTGCGATGCCGAGGTAGCAATACCAGAAGCCGGCGAGCAGTTTCTTGGAGACTAACTCTTTATAAATATACGGTATCAACTAAAAAGCCGAGCATTTAAAAATGTTTGGCTTTTTTTATATCTCAACCAGCAGCGACCTCACATCGAATAAATTCCTAAACGTATGAATTGAGAATAAAGAAAATAAGCACACCGGTCACTGACACGTAGAGCCAGATCGGAAATGTCCACATCGATACTTTTCTGTGAGCTTTAAACTTACCGGAAAATGCAAAGTAATAGCTTGTGAGCACAAGGGGGACAACAAAGGCCGACAGAATAATATGGCTAATCAGGATCGTAAAATATACCGGGCGAATCCACCCTTCTCCGGGAAATGGCGTATGCCCCACAAAATTGTGGTACACGAGATAGCTTATCAAAAACAGGGACGAGGTAATAAAAGCTGTAAGCATCAGCTTCATGTGCGTGATATACTTCTTTTTCTTGATTGCCACAAACCCTGACAGTATAAATACTGTGCTTGCACTATTAAGCAGTGCATTCAGTGCCGGAAGCTGGCTTACCCATGCCGCAGTAGTGGGGGGTGCCTCTTTATAATAGAGAAGCCATATCAAAAACAGAAAGGCAAACGTACTGATCAGCAGAATTAAACCTATAGCTTTTGTGATACTTACCTCCTTTAAAAAACGAAGAGTAATTTTTTCGCTGATGTCAGAATCCATAAAATAGTAAGTTGGAGAATTTTTGATTAGATGATATGCTCAATTCGGAGTGCTGAACACAGGAAAAAATTTAACACCTTTAGAATAAAAGATCGTTTCAGATGGTAAAAAAAAGAAATCCGCTCCAGAATTTAATTGATAACTGCTTTCTAAATCCAACTCGTACAATATTGTAGAATAGTAGTTAAATATTGAACATTTATGTACGATAATCAGTGCGAGCGGGAATAAATTAGTGTGCTTTTTTTTGCACATTTAATGAAAGTCTGTCCTATATTTGTACATCTTGGTCAAATGGTGACGGCTTCTGAATCCTCTTTATTTAGAACGATTTTAAATACTGATTGTCGTATTTCAGATGTATGTTCGTTAAGAAATTTTCGGTACTTTCTGTTCCCAACAAAATTGGCCTTCTACTATTAATAACTGGTAATATTTATCACCTTTTATGGCTCAGATTTTTCCAAAGTGGACAAATGAAGCTCCACGCAGAATACTCATAGGCGCTATTATTATTGTTAATGCATTGGTTTTTGGTGTTTGGTATTTCTTCTCTCCGGAGTTTACCAATGTCGGTTACGCTCCTGAACAGCCGGTTCCATACAGCCATCAGCTACACGTTGGGCAGCTTGGCATGGATTGCCAATACTGCCATACGCAGGTAAATGATTCGAAATATGCGAATATACCCGCAACGCAAACGTGCATGAACTGTCATAACCAGATTGCCACTAACAGTGAAAAACTTGCTCCCGTTCGTGAAAGTTGGGAAACCAACCAGCCAATTGAGTGGGTGAAAGTCCATATGCTTCCCGACTATGCATATTTCAATCACTCCGCTCACGTAAATGTTGGGGTTGGCTGTGAATCCTGTCATGGCAGAGTGGATCGGATGGAGATTGTATACCAGGCAGAACCTTTAAGTATGGGATGGTGCCTCGACTGCCACAGAGAACCTGAAAAGCATGTTCGGCCCGTCGATGAAGTCACGACCATGGGATATCAGGTCGACAACCAGCTTGAAGTAGGTCGCGAACTTGTTGCCAAGCACAATATTAAGGCACCAACGTACTGCCAGGCCTGCCACTACTAATCTTTCTGATTCGAACCGTATTTCGAAACCGTTTCAATTAAATATTTTTCCATAACGAATGAGTGATCAAAAGACGAACGATACCACTTACTGGAAAAGCCTTAGCGAGCTCGCCAAGAATAAAGAGTATGAGAAGTATGCCGAACGGGAATTCCCCGAAGACGCATCTGAATTAACTGACCAGGTTTCGCGCCGGAGCTTTCTCCGTGTAATGGGTGCATCTATTGCGCTTGCCGGATTTGCTTCCTGCCGTAAACCCTATCAGAAAATTCTCCCCTTTTCGAAACAGCCTGAAGACCGGGTACTTGGCGTGCCCTATTTTTATGCTACAAGCATGCCTTTTCAGGATACTGTTGCAGGACTTCTGATTGAAAATTCAGAAGGCCGGCCTTCTAAGGTTGAAGGGAATGAAATGCACCCATCAAGCCGCGGAAAGACAAGCATTTATCACCAGGCATCGATCCTTGGTATGTACGATCCGGATCGCTCGCGGCACCCCCGCAGAAACGGCGAGCAGGTCAGCTACAGCGATTTCGCCCAGTTTGCCGCATCTCATTTTTCAGACACAGACCGAAACATTCTTTTTATAAGTGAAGCCAGCTCTTCACCATCGCGACAGCGTCTGAAGGAAAATGTGATGTCTCGCTTTTCAAATGCTCAGTGGGTAACCCATGAGCCGTTTAATGACGATAATCGCATTGAAGGCACAAATATAGCTTTTGGACAGCGCCTTCGAACTGTCAACCATTTTGACGAAGCCGATATTGTTGTTTCGTTTGATGATGACTTCATGTCGCCATCAGGCCACAAAAACAGTGTAGAAGCTGCACGTCAGTTTTCCATGGCCAGAAACGTCAAGAGCGTTGAAGACTCTATGAGTCGCCTCTACTCTATCGAAAACTCCTATTCTATTACAGGATCAATGGCGGATCACCGGCTCCGGCTGAAATCGTCTGAAATTGAAGCCATGGTGTATGCCCTGGCCGGTCGACTGGCTCAGGACCTGAACGGACTTAGTGCTTTTTCAGGCTACTCTAATGACATGAGTGGTCATGATATGATTGAAACGCTTGCAGCTGAATTGCTTGCAAACCGATCGAACTCAATCATTACTGCCGGTACAGGTCACAACCCCGCCGTACATGCAACAATTTCTGCCTTAAACAATGCGCTTGGTAATATAGGGTCTGCCGTTACCGTACACGAACTGCCGTTTCAGGACAATGCGAACAACAGCGCCGCATTTGCGGAAGCCGTTGCTGACGCACGGTCCGGTGCATTCGATACCGTTGTAATTCTTGGCAGCAACCCCGTCTTCACCGCTGCTGCTGACCTGCAGTTTGAAGACGCCCTCTCAAATATAGATACCAAGATACATCTCTCAGATTACGTGGATGAAACCTCGCAGGCGTGCGACTGGCACGTAAACAGGGCTCATTTTATGGAATCCTGGGGTGATGGACTTGCCTACACGGGGCAGCGGTCGATTATTCAGCCGCAGATTGCCCCTCTGTTTGATGGAGTCAGCGATATTGAACTTCTTCACACAATAGTTACCGGTGAAGCCGGAAACGGGTACGATCTCGTACGCGAAACCTGGCAAGATGTCTTTTCAGGTGATTTTGAAACACAGTGGGAACAGACGCTTCATGAAGGTATGGATATCACCGGCAGCGGCTTCCCTGCCGCGTCTGTGAGTATCGATTCTGGGTTTGCATCACAAATTCAGCCGATGCTTGAAACAGGTGTCTCAGACGGAATTGAGATTACGATAAAGCCTGACCCCACTCTTTTTGACGGACGCTATGCCAATAACGGCTGGCTTCAGGAGCTCCCCGATCCCATGACTAAAATTACATGGGATAACGTGGCCCTGATGAGTCCGTCTACAGCTGAATCTCTCGGATTGCCCAGAGAACGGGCATTTAACAGCAGCGATGTTCCTGTTGTTCGTATTGAAACAAGTGACGGCGCCATCGAAATTGCGGCCTGGGTTCAGCCCGGTCATGCAGATAATTCTATTACACTTTATGCCGGGTATGGCCGAAATACAATAGGCCGGGTGGCTGATGGCGTTGGTGTTGATGTGTATCCGCTGCGAACCACCGATAACTCCTACTACAGAACTGCAGATGTATCTGCAACCGGCCAGATGTATGAAATTGCCTGCGTTCAGGATCACAACAGCATTGAAGGACGTGATATGGTCCGTGAAGCAACGCTTGACCAATATCGTGAAAACCCGAATTTCTCTTCCTACGAAAGTGTACACGGCTATGAAGTTCCCGGTATTGAGGAAGCAGAGCACGAAGGTGATTCTAAAGGACCAATTTCTCTGTTTGATGAGCAGTACGGGCCCGATTATCAGCCCCAGTGGGGAATGGCCATCGATCTGAACACCTGCTTTGGGTGTGGGGTCTGTACCATTGCCTGCCAGGCAGAAAACAATATTCCTGTTGTCGGTAAGCGTGAAGTAAGCCGCCGCCGGATTATGCACTGGATCCGAACAGATCGCTATTATGAAGGCGATGAGGATAATCCCGGTGTATATCATCAGCCGGTTCCGTGTATGCACTGCGAACTTGCGCCTTGCGAGCAGGTATGCCCTGTAGCAGCAACGGTTCACAGTGAAGATGGCATGAATCAGATGACCTATAACCGGTGTATCGGAACGCGGTACTGTGCAAATAACTGCCCGTTCAAGGTTCGCAGGTTTAATTTCTTTCACTACTCACAGGAATATCTGACAACCGGCGACGATCCGGAAATTATCCAGATGGCGATGAATCCGGAAGTTACGATTCGTTTCCGCGGGGTGATGGAGAAATGCAGCTACTGTGTGCAGCGGGTTAACCGTGCAAAAATTGAGACCCGTAAAGAAACCGGGTCCAGGAAACCAGCAGATGGCACCGTGAAAACCGCATGCCAGCAGGCATGCCCAGCCGATGCCATTACATTTGGTGATCTGACGGACAGAGAAAGTGTTGTATCCCAGCATAAGATGAATGAGCGCAACTACGTGATGCTCGAAGAGATCAACGTAAGGCCCCGCACATCTTATCTTGCCAAACTTCGAAACCCGAATCCTGAATTAACATAATTCAACAAAGATATTTAATCGCAACAACTACAACATGAGCAAAACGTACGACTACGTTCCTGAACCGGCACTGGTAAAGGGGAATCACGATTTTAGCAGTATTAACTCCCTGATCACGGATATCAACCTGAGGCCTACGCCTAAAGGATGGTATATCGCTTTCGGACTGTCTAACTTGTTACTTTTTGTACTGTTGGGTTCCATAGCCTACCTGATATGGGAAGGAACAGGAATCTGGGGGCTTAACCAGCCGGTAGGATGGGGCTGGGCTATTATCAACTTTGTATGGTGGGTAGGTATTGGCCACGCCGGTACGTTGATTTCAGCCATTTTATTTCTCTTTCGCCAGGACTGGCGTACCGCAATTAACCGGTTTGCGGAGGCAATGACCATTTTTGCGGTGATGTGCGCGGGTATCTTCCCTGCAATTCACGTGGGGCGTATATGGGTGATTTACTGGGTGTTCCCGATACCCAACTCAATGGCTATGTGGCCCAATTTCAACAGTCCTCTCCTTTGGGATGTGTTTGCCGTATCAACGTACTTTACCGTATCCCTCCTCTTCTGGTATGTAGGGCTTGTTCCGGATTTTGCAACTCTCCGGGACCGAATCAAAAGTAAATTCGGTAAAATGGTGTATGGCGTTGCAGCACTGGGCTGGCGTGGCAGTAACCGCCACTGGTGGAACTACGAAAAAGCCTACATGATTCTTGCAGGCCTGGCCACACCGCTTGTACTCTCTGTTCACACGATTGTATCCTTTGACTTTGCCGTGTCGATCATTCCCGGCTGGCACACCACCATTTTCCCTCCATACTTTGTTGCAGGAGCCGTTTTTTCAGGCTTTGCGATGGTACTTACCCTTATGATTATCTGCCGGAAGATCTATGGTCTCGAAGATATCATGACCGATGATCATATTGAAAAGATGAACCTGATAATCCTGGTTACCGGCTCAATGGTCGGTTTTGCCTACATCATGGAGTTTTTCATCGCATGGTACGGGCAGGTGGAGTATGAGAAAGCGATCTTTATTATTCGCGCAACCGGTCCGTATGCCTGGGCTTACTGGATTATGATAACCTGTAATGTATTGTCGCCACAATTCTTCTGGTCGAAGAAACTTCGCAGAAATGTCACATTCACGTTTATCATATCCATTGTTGTTAACATTGGTATGTGGTTCGAGCGTTTTGTTATTACTGTAAGTTCTCTATCAACCGACTATCTGCCGTCGTCCTGGGGTTATTTTTCCCCTACCATCTGGGACGTGCTAACGTATGTTGGTACCTTCGGTCTGTTTTTCACATTCTTTCTTCTGTTCCTCCGGTTTATGCCGATGGTTGCAGTAGCTGAACTCAAAGGCGCGATGCCTCAGGCTGACCCGCACAATTACGATCCGGAAACACGAGATTATGCTCCCCAGGAGTTAGAGATTCCAGAACCTAACAAAGAATCTGTATAACCATGAGTACTGAATCCTCAGAAAATAAAATTTATGGAATCCTGGCTGAAGTCAGGAATCCAAAGGAACTGATTGATATTGCCCGAACCGTTAATAAGAACGGCTATAAGAAGTACGATACGTTCAGCCCGTTCCCTATTCACGGTATCGATAAAGCAATGAGCCTGCAGAAATCAAAACTCGGCTGGATTGTACTCAGCCACGGTCTGATTGGATTAACCGGGGCCTTGGCCATGATCTATTTCATGATGGTTTATGATTACCCGCTGAATATTAGTGGTAAATCACTGCTGAACATTCCTGCCTGGATTCCGGTAACCTTCGAGCTTACCATTTTGCTCTCTGCCTTTGGAGCTGTGTTTGGCATGTTTTTTCTTAACGGGCTGCCAAGACTGAATCATCCGCTGTTCAGCTCTGAAAATTTTAAGAAAGCCACCAACGACGGTTTCTTCATCTGCGTGGAAGCTGATGATCCTCAGTTTGAGCCTGAGAAAGTCCGTCACCTGCTTTCTGTCGCCGGCGCAACAAATATCGAAGAAATTCATGATGACGCCTGAAATTACTGAATACCCTATAAGTAGAACGACTTTATTATGAAATTGTCAACATCACGTATAGCATCCCTGCTTTTTATTTCACTGCTGCTGATGTCATGCCGCGGCCAGCTTTCAGAAAAGCCGCCAATCAGTCCTCAGCAGAACATGCAGTTCCAGGACCGGTTCAATGCACAGGAAAAGAATGAATTTTTTGAAAACAATATGTCCATGCGTCCGCCGGTTGAGGGTACGATTGCCCGTGGCGAACTTCGTCAAAACAGCGTGCTTTATGAAGGGCGTGACGAAAACGGGGAGTTTGTAACAGAGATTCCCTTTGAGGTCACCCGATCATTTCTCTACAGGGGAAAAGAGCGGTATGACATCTTCTGCACACCATGCCACGGAGCTATCGGTGACGGACAGGGTATTATTATGACCGGTCAGTATGGCTATGTGCCGGCGCCAAGCTACCATCGGCAGGCCAGCTACGACATGCCTGACGGGCAGTTCTATTCGGCAATTGCAGAAGGAATTCGAAGTATGCCTGCTTACAATACTCAGATTAAGGTTGAAGATCGCTGGGCTATTGTTGCCTACATCAGGGCATTGCAGAGGAGCCAGAACGTGCCCCGTGAAGAAATTGAAGAGTACGATATTGATTTAGCACAGCTTCAGACAGAATATGAAGCGATGATGGAGCGACAGGAAGCTCTTGCAGAGGCGCAGGCTGCCGGCAGCGCCAACGAGGAGATTACAGCCGAGCGCGGCGAACGCCTTTATACGGCAAATGCTTGCCAGACATGTCACTCACTTGACGGAACTCAGCTTGTAGGCCCCAGCTTTGCCGGCCTTTATGGTGCCGACCGACAGTTCGATGACGGATCATCAGCGGTGGCAGATGAAGATTATATATCTAATTCTATTATGAACCCGGGCGACAATATAGTTGAAGGCTATAACAATGTTATGCCTCCATACAACTACCTCTCGGATGGCGAGATACAGTCGCTTGTTGAATTCATCAAAGCACAATCAGATAACTAACGAACAGCGAAAGACCTTAATCAATGGCTTCACATAGTCCACAACTTACAGATTCTGTTCAACTTCCATCACAGGTTGACCTCACCAAGACGTTCTTTGGAATTGGTGCCGCAGGTTTAATTGCCAGTTTTGTCGGTTACTTTTTAAATCCATACCAGTTTTTCTTTTCGTATCTGACCAGCTTCACCTTTTTTACGAGTTTCGCACTCGCATCGATGATCATGGTTATGATTCATCACATTACAAAATCATCATGGGGAACGGTACTTCGACGAATTCCTGAAACCGCTTCATCCAACTTATGGATCTGGGCATTTCTTTTTATTCCCATTTTGTTTGGCATGAGCAACCTTTACAAGTGGACCAGTACCGAGTACGTAATGGGAGACCCGATTATGATGGGTAAGATTCCCTATCTGAATGAACCGTTTTTTGTAATCAGGCAGCTGCTCTACTTTTCAGTCTGGGGATATTTTGGCTATAAGCTGCACAAAGTATCGACTGAGATGGACCGTACCAACGACTGGGGCCTTACTACACTGCTGCGTAAAATCAGCGCACCCGGTATTCTTATTTTTTCGCTCACGGTTGCATTTGCAAGTTTCGACTGGCTGATGTCTCTTGATGCGCACTGGTTTTCCACTATGTTTGGCGTCTACTTTTTTGCAATGAGCTTTCAGGCTCTCTTCCCTGCTTTGATTCTTGCCACGTTCTGGCTGCATAAGAATGGCCTGCTGAAGAATACAATTACAAAATCCCATATTTATGATCTGGGAGCCTGGTTCTTTGGTTTCACTGTCTTTTACGCCTATATCGCGTTCAGCCAGTTCCTTCTTATCTATTATGCCAATATTCCGGAAGAGACCCTGTGGTTCTATCACAGGCTCGAGGGAAGCTGGTCTGTAATCACCTATAGCCTGATTGCCTGCCGGTTCGTTATTCCATTTATCATTCTTCTGAACCGTGATAAAAAGCACAATAAAACGCTTTTGATTATTGCTTCGGTCCTGATCATTGTGATGCACCTTATTGAACTACACTGGATTGTAATGCCGGTACTTCATCACAGCGGTTTAGCGATCAGCTGGCTCGATATTACAACCCTGATCGGTCTTGGAGGTATTTTTCTTGGTCTGTTTTTCCGACGATTCAAAAATCACAAAATCGTACCGGTGAACGACCCTACTCTCGCCGACTCCCTTGACAAGCACTACCATCAATAACACTCTGAATTTCGATTGCTGATATGAGTAACGACTCTAAAAATTTTACGCTCGAGGAAAAGACAAAGATTGCTCTTGAAGCCGCATCAGGGGATCGCGGTACGATGATTAATCTTGCAGAGAAACACGACATTACCGTCGAGAAAATTGAAGAATGGATACGCGAAACCGGAGTCACGAACGTTACCTCAACCGACGCTGATGATGAGGAATCGCTGTCTATCATTGCAACCGAGGATTTCGCAAAGGATTACGAGTTTGGTGCAACACCTGACAACCTGAATTACAGGCGACTTTTCTTCTGGTCTATTTTCGGTACAGCCGTTATTCTGCTCTTTATTATTGCTGTTTTTAATGTTTACGACTACACCTACGATGGTGTTCAGCAGCAAAATGCTGAACGAAGCCTGTACTACGATATCGACCAGCAGCAGGCTTCCAGCAGAGAACATCTTAATTCATTTGGAATTGTTAACCCGGATGAAGGCATTTACAGGATTCCAATCGACAGCGCAATCACTAAAATTGCAGAAGAATCAGAATAGAGGTTAACGCTTTATGAAATACACACTGAATATCCTTGTGGTTATTTCAGTGTTTCTGTTTGTTGAATCTGCTTTCGGGCAGCTTAACAACAGAAAACCTGCCAAGATTGACGGAGTAGGTATTGAAGAAAATCTGGGTGATACAATCCCCACAGATCTTATGTTTGTCAATTCCGAAGGTGAGACCGTTTCTATCGGCGATCTTATTGAGGAAGGCAAACCGGTACTTCTAAACCCCCTGTATTACGAATGTCCCACCCTTTGCGGATTGGTCCTGGACGCCGTTTTTAATGTAGTTGACAAACTAAAGTGGAATCCGGGTGATGATTACACAATTATCTCGTTCAGTGTTGATCCTGA
>Ga0102925_1000914_pt1 | contig 16043 bp, 19 predicted proteins | sample SalPonR1_A_D1_MG_FD_78216 | JGI IMG/M metagenome (GOLD analysis project Ga0102925, IMG submission 78216) | Salt pond soil microbial communities from South San Francisco under conditions of wetland restoration - Salt Pond MetaG R1_A_D1_MG | ecosystem: Environmental > Aquatic > Marine > Intertidal...
ATCTCGACGACATCGGTGATCTCGACGACATCGGTGATCTCGACGCCACGTCCTTCGGCGGGGTCACCGGCTACGTTGCGGGGGATTTCGGGGCCGAGGTGTTCGTCGGCGCGACCGAAACCTCGCCCGACCTGCCCTCGGGTGTCGATTGGGTCGATTTCGGTGCCAACGTGCGGTACAAGGTATCTCCGACGGCCCGAATTGGCGGGCATTTGATGCGGAGCGATATTTCCGGTTCCGGCGAGGATGTCGAGATCGATACCGTGGGAATCGGCGGTGACGTCGCATTCGGCGCCGGATGGGCGGCATTCGGCGGGCTCAACCATTCGAGCGTCGATCTTGACGATACCGACCTCACCACCTTTGGTATCGGCGTGAGCTACGATCTGCGCCACATGACCGCCATTCCCGGTGCCGTTTCGGTGGAACTCGCACGCTCGCATCTCGATACCTCGGTCGGAGACGCGGATGCCGACACCATCCGCCTCGGGCTTACCTTTCCGCTTGGCGGCCAGGAAAACAGCACGCCGCTCAACAGCGTCGACCGTGCCGTGATCGCCCCGCGCCACAACTCGCTGACGACGCTCCTGAACGCGGCGTTCTGAGGCCCACCGATGCCGGCACCACGGGCCCGGGCCGCGTTGCCCCGGCCCGATGGCGGCCGGGCCGGCGCTCAGAGGTCGAGATCGACCCAGACCGGAACATGATCGGAGGGTTTCTCGCGCCCGCGCACGGCGCGGTCGATGCCGCAGTCGGTCAGCCGGTCGGCGGCCTGCGGGCTGAGCAGCATGTGGTCGATGCGGATGCCGTTGTTACGCTGCCACGCGCCACCCTGGTAATCCCAGAACGTGTAATGGCCCGGCCCCTGCACGCGCGCGCGGAACGCCTCGGTCAGCCCCAGATGCAGCAGCCGGCGAAACGCCGCGCGGCTCTCGGGCAGGGCGAGCGCGTCGTCGCGCCACGCATCGGGGCGGGCGGCGTCCTCGTCCTGCGGGATGACGTTGTAATCGCCGCCCATGAGCACCGGCTCCTCGGTCGCCAGAAGCGCCGCCGCGCGGGCGCGCATCCGCTCCATCCACGCAAGCTTGTAGTCGTATTTCGGCCCCGGCGCGGGGTTGCCGTTGGGCAGGTAGAGCCCGCAGACGCGCAGCGCGGCTGCATCGCCCGTCACCGTGGCCTCGATCCAGCGCGCCTGTTCGTCGCCGTCGTCACCGGGCAGGCCGCGCGTGACATCCTCGAGCGGGCGTTTCGACAGGATGGCGACCCCGTTGAACCCCTTCTGCCCGTGGGTCGCGACGTTGTAGCCGCGATCCTCGAACATCTCGCGCGGGAAATTCTCGTCAACCGACTTGATCTCCTGCAACAGCACGACATCGGGCGATGCCTCGTCGAGCCAGTCGCACAGCGCCGCGTGACGGGCCTTGATGCCGTTGATGTTGAAACACGCGATGCGCATGGGCCATCCCTCCGACGGTGTCCGGCCCCTCGTATCGCGCGTGCCCGGCCGCTGTGCAAGGCTCAGATCGAGAAGGACGTGCCGCAGCCGCAGGACGAGGACGCGTTGGGGTTGTCGATGGTGAAGCGCGCGCCGATCAGTTCCTCGGTGAAATCGATGGTGGCCCCGGCCAGAAACGGCAGCGACACGCTGTCCACCACGACCTTCTGACCCTCGGCTTCGAGGATCAGGTCATCCTCGGACGGCTCGTCGAGACGGATGTCGTATTGAAACCCCGAACAGCCGCCGCCTTCGACGGCCACGCGCAGCGCCTTGCCTTCGGTGCCCGCGCCGATCTCGGCGAGCCGGGCATAGGCGCGGGGGGTGACCTTGGGGGGAAGTTGCATGGATGTCCTCTGTGGTTTCGCGTGGGCCTTCATTCTGCAATATATGCCCCGAGCGCCGCGCCACAAGGACCGATCCATGACCGCCGCCTACGCGACCGACCCCGCCCGCACCCGCGGCCGCCGCGTGGCGGAGGAAGAGAGCGCCTTTCGCTCGCCCTTTCAGCGCGACCGCGACCGGATCATCCATTCCAGCGCCTTCCGGCGGCTCAAGCACAAGACGCAGGTCTTCGTCGCGCACGAGGGCGATTACTACCGCACGCGGCTCACCCATTCGATCGAGGTGGCGCAGGTGGCGCGCACCATCGCGGGCGCGCTCGGGCTCGACACCGACCTGACCGAGGCGGTGGCGCTCGCCCACGATCTCGGCCACACGCCCTTCGGCCACGCGGGCGAGGACGCGCTTGCGGCGCTGATGGCACCCTGTGGCGGCTTCGATCACAACGCGCAGGCGCTCCGGATCGTGACCGTGCTCGAGCGGCACTACGCCGCCTTCGACGGGCTCAACCTGACATGGGAAACGCTCGAGGGGCTGGCCAAGCACAACGGCCCGGTCACGGGCGATCTGCCGCTGGCGCTGGCGGAATGCGACGCGGTGCACGGGCTGGAGCTTGCCACCCATGCCGGTGGCGAGGCGCAGGTCGCGGCCATCGCCGACGACATCGCCTACAACAATCACGACCTGCATGACGGGTTGCGCGCGGGGCTCTTCACCGATGACGAGATCGCGGATTTGCCCATCGTCGGCCCCTGCTACGCCGAGGTGGACCGCCTCCATCCCGGGCTCGATCCCAAGCGCCGCCGACACGAGGCACTGCGCCGGGTGTTCGGAGAGATGGTGGGCGACGTGATCGCCGAGAGCGGCCGATTGCTGACCGCCCATGCGCCCGGTTCGGTCGAGGACCTGCGCGCGCTCGGTGCGCCGGTGATCCGCTTTTCGCCCGCGATGTGGCAGGACCTGCAGGCGATCCGGGCGTTCCTGTTCGCCCGCATGTATCGCGCCCCCGCCGTGAACGAGATGCGGCGCATGGTGGCGCGGGTCATCGGCGATCTGTTCCCCGTCTATCTCGACGCGCCCGGGCACCTGCCCGACGAATGGCGCGCCGACGTGGCGCACGCGCCCGACCGCGCGGCGCTGGCGCGGCTGGTGGGCGATTACATCGCCGGGATGACCGACCGCTTCGCACTCCAGAGCCACGCGCGCCTCGTGGGCGGCTCGGAAGGTAGCGGTCTCGGGCTGGCGCGACCGGATCAGTAGGCAGGGTCGATCCGGTGCCAGATCACGTCCCTGACCCCTTTGTTGCCGGTATTGCACGAATAGCAGGAAGAGGCGCTTTCATCGCCGGCGCGCAGTCGTGATTTGCAACCTTTGCTTTCGCTACCGTCATTGAACACCAAAGTCCAGCACACGTGCAGGTCGCGCCCTGTCTTGTTGCTGAGCACGTAGACGCCGCTGCTGCCGCTCTTGCGGTTGCAGGTATAGATGGAAACATCGGGATGGGCATTGGTGTAGAAGCGTGTGTAGCAATCGTACTTTTGTTCGAGTCCGGCGAGATGAATCATGCTTTGCACCGGCGGGATACCCGGTATTGACGGCGATTTGGCCTGCAAGGGCGAAATCGTTACGGCACTGGCCGCGATGATCAGGAGGGCCGTCGCTGCGGAACGTGGCAAAATCGGATTTTGCATAACAAATCCTTTGATGATTGAACGATCACGATAGGAGCTACGATGGCATCGTGTCAAACCGTGATGGAACTCTCTGATGTGGAGCGATTGCAATCAGCCCTGCACGGGTAAGAGCGGAACCGGTCGCCGGGTCCGCGCGGCGCTGGCGCGGCAGGTGGGCGATTACATCTCCGGGATGACCGACCGCTTCGCACTCCAGAGCCACGCGCGGCTGACCGGCGGCGCGGCGGCGGCGGCCGACGGCCTGCCGGGTGCGCTGTGACACGGGCGGCAGCCGGGCGCGGCGCGCCGCCCCGACAGGCCGCGCTCGGCGATTGACGCCCGTCCCGAGGGTGGTAAACCGGCGCGCATGCCAAAACGGAAAGGCGGGTCATGAACCTCTTCGACGACATTCGCGGTCTCGTTCTCGATACTCTGGGGCGGATGCAGGACGACGGCACCCTGCCGGCCGCGCTGGACCCGGGCAACGTCACGGTCGAGCCGCCGCGCGATCCCGCGCATGGCGACATGGCCACCAATGCCGCGATGGTGCTGGCAAGACCGGCGGGGATGAAGCCGCGCGACATCGCCACCGCGCTGGCCGGGCGCCTTGCCTCGGATGCCCGCATCGACAGCGCCGAGGTGGCCGGCCCCGGCTTTCTCAACCTGCGGCTGGCCCCCGCGGTCTGGCACGACGTGCTGCGCGCGGCGTTGCGGCAGGGCACGGAATTCGGGCGCTCCGGCACGGGGCAGGGCGCGCGCGTCAATGTCGAGTATGTCTCGGCCAACCCGACCGGACCGTTGCACGTGGGCCACACGCGCGGTGCGGTGTTCGGCGACGCGCTGGCGCGCCTGCTGGATTTCGCGGGCTACGACGTCACGCGGGAATACTACATCAACGACGGCGGTGCGCAGGTCGATGTGCTGGCGCGGTCGGTCTACCTGCGCTATCTCGAGGCGCACGGGCAGGAGGTGGCCTTTGCCGACGGCACCTATCCGGGCGACTACCTCAAACCGGTCGGCGAGGCCCTGATGCAAGAGGTCGGCGCGGCGTATGTCGATCAGCCCGAGGCGGTCTGGCTGGCCGAGGTGCGCGATTTTGCCACCGACGCGATGATGGCGCTCATCCGCGAGGACCTCGCCGCGCTCGGCGTCGAGATGGATCACTTCTTCTCGGAAAAGTCGCTTTACGGCACGGGCCGCATCGAGGCGGCGATCGAGGATCTGCGCGGCAAGGGCCTGATCTACCGCGGCGTGCTCGAGCCGCCCAAGGGCAAGATGCCCGAGGACTGGGAGCCGCGCGAGCAGACGCTCTTCAAATCCACCGAGCACGGCGACGACGTCGATCGCCCGATCATGAAATCCGATGGCGGCTGGACCTATTTCGCCCCCGATATCGCCTATCATTACGACAAGATTTCAAGGGGTTACGACCTCCTGATCGACGTGTTCGGAGCCGATCACGGCGGCTATGTCAAGCGCATGAAGGCGGCCGTCTCGGCGCTGTCGGACGGGCGCGTGCCGATCGAGATCAAGCTGTGCCAGCTGGTGAAGCTCTACAAGAACGGCGCGCCCTTCAAGATGTCCAAGCGCGCGGGCACCTTCGTCACGCTGCGCGACGTGGTCGACGAGGTGGGCCCGGACGTCACGCGCTTCGTGATGCTCACGCGCAAGAACGACGCGCCGCTCGATTTCGATTTCGACAAGGTGCTCGAGCAGTCGCGGGACAACCCGGTGTTCTACGTCCAGTACGCCAACGCGCGCGTCAACTCGGTGCTGCGCAAGGCCGCGGGCGCGGGCATCGATGCCGACGACGCGGCGCTGGCCGGGGCCGATCTGTCGGTGCTGACCCACCAGGCGGAACTGGCCCTCGCCCGCAAGATCGCCGAGTGGCCGCGACAGGTCGAGATTGCCGCACGCGTGGGCGAGCCGCACCGCGTGGCGTTCTACCTCTACGATCTTGCCTCGGACCTGCACGGTTTGTGGAACCGGGGCCACGACGAGCCGTCGCTGCGCTTCCTGCAGGAGGGCGATCCGGCCACATCCGCCGCGAAAATCGCGCTCGTGCGCGCGGCAACTGTTGTGATTTGCGCCGGCCTTGGTATCCTTGGTGTCACGCCGGTGGACGAGATGCGCTGAACGCCGCCGCCACCGGTGCGAGCAGGCAACCAGGGCCCGGCGGCCATGTATCGCCGGGACGAGAGGCAGAGCATGGCGGAGATGCAGGCATCCCGGGCGCAGCCCGGCGAGGGTGGTCGCGTGGCGGCCATCGCGAAGATCACGAACATCGCGGGCGCGCTCGTGTCGCTGGGCCTTCTGGTCGGGATCGCGCAATGGGGCTATGATGTCATGATGCGCGACGTGTCGGGCGTGCCGGTCGTGCGCGCGCTCGAGGGGCCGATGCGCGAACCCCCGGACGCGCCGGGCGGACGCGAGGCGGCGCATCAGGGCCTGTCGGTCAACCGCGTGGCAGCGCAGGCCGCAACCGCCGCGCCGCCCGACCGGGTGATCCTCGCGCCGCCGCCGCTCGACCTGACGCTCGACGACGTCGCGCGCCCGGCCCGGACCGGGGCGCGGGCCACCGCCGATCCGGTGCCCGGCAATGTTCACCTCGCGGTGGCGCGGCAACCAGGGCAGACAGAGCCGGCGGACGGCGGCACGCCCGACGCGGCACCGCAGGCGCGCACCGAAACGGTCGAGGGCGGGCTGGGGCGGTCGCTGCGCCCGCGTCTGCGCCCGGATCTGCCCGATCCGGTGACCTATGCGCTCGCCGCAGCGAGGCGTGCGCCGCCCGTCGAGGTCGATCCCGAAAGCCTGCCGCAGGGGGCGCGCCTCGCACAGCTCGGGGCCTTCGACTCCGCCGAGGTGGCGCGCGCCGAATGGCAACGGCTGAGCGGCCGGCTCGGCGATCTTCTCGACGGCAAGCGCCGCGTCGTGCAGCGCGCCGAGAGCGGCGGGCGCACCTTCTACCGGTTGCGCGCCGTCGGCTTCGACGATCTCGCCGATGCGCGCCGCTTCTGCTCGGCCCTGCAGGCCGAGCGGGTCGAGTGCATCCCCGTGGTGACCCGGTGACGCGGTTCGGCGCGGTCATCACCGGCGTTGAAGGACACAGGCCAAGCCCCGGGGAAAAGGCATTTTTCCGCGAGGCGCGGCCGTTCGGCTTCATCCTGTTCGCCCGCAACATCGACAGCCCCGGGCAGGTGCGCGCGCTGTGCGACGAACTGCGCGAGGCGGCGGGGCACGACGCGATCATCACCATCGACCAGGAAGGCGGACGGGTGCAGCGGCTGCGCCCGCCGCTCTGGCGCGACTGGCCGGCACCGCGCGATCACGTCGCGGCGGCGGGCGCGCACGCGGCCGAGGCGCTGCACCTGCGCTACCGGATCATCGCGGCGGAACTGGCCGGGCTGGGCATCGACAGCAATTGCGCGCCGCTGGTGGACGTGGCCGGGCGCGACACCCACCCGTTCCTGCGCGACCGCTGCTATGGCGAGACGGCGGGGCGCGTGGCGCTGTTTGGCCGGGCGGTGGCCGACGGGCTGATGGAAGGCGGCGTTCTGCCGGTCGTCAAGCATATCCCCGGCCACGGGCGCGCGGGCGCGGACAGCCACCACGAACTGCCCCGCGTGCGCGCCCCGGCGACACACCTGGCCGAGGTCGATTTCGCCCCGTTCGAGGCGCTGGCCGATCTGCCGATGGCGATGACGGCGCATGTCGTCTACGAGGCGCTCGACACCCGGCCCGCCACGTTGTCGCCTGTCATCATCGGGACGATCCGGCGCGAAATCGGCTTTGACGGGCTCTTGATGACCGACGATATCGGCATGGACGCCCTGTCGGGCAGCCTGGCGGAGCGGGCCCGGGGCGCGCTGGCGGCGGGCTGCGACGTGGTGCTGCACTGCAACGGCACGCTGGCCGAACGGCAGGCCGTCGCGGCGGCGGCCGGCGAGATGCGCCCCGGCGCTCGGGACCGCGCAGACCGGGCGCTGGCCGCGCGACAGACACCCGGTCCGGTTGACATTTCCGCCCTCGCGGCGCAGCTTGATGCGCTGACGGGCGGGCAGCGGGATGGCTGAAGACACCTTCGATGACAGCGCGGAACCGATGCCCGTGGCCGAGCGGCGCGCGGCCGAGGCGCTCATCGTCGATGTCGACGGGTTCGAGGGCCCGCTCGACCTTCTGCTGACCCTCTCGCGCACGCAAAAGGTTGACCTCAGGCGCATTTCGGTCCTGCAACTGGCGCAGCAATACCTCGCCTTCGTCGAGCGGGCGCGGGCGCTCAGGATCGAACTGGCCGCGGATTACCTCGTCATGGCGGCGTGGCTGGCCTTCCTCAAGTCGCGGCTGCTCTTGCCGCCGGACCCCGCCGAGGAGGGGCCCACGGGCGAGGACATGGCGGCGCACCTGGCGTTTCAGCTGGAACGGCTGCAGGCGATGCGGGATTGCGCCGCAAGGCTGATGGCGCGGGACCGGCTGGGGCGCGATTTCTTTGCGCGGGGGCTGCCCGAGGACGTGACGCGGCGGCGCGAACTGCGCTACACGGCGACGCTGCTCGATCTGATGCAGGCTTACGCGCGGCTTCGCACGCGCGACGAGTTTCGCCCCTACGTCATGGACAGGGAAAAGCTTTTCACCATGGAACAAGCGCTCGAGCGGTTGCGCGGCGTGATCGGCGACTGGGCGACCTGGACCGATATCGCGGGTTTCCTGCCCGAGGGCTTCACCACCGATCCGCAGGCGCGGCGCTCGGCCACGGCCTCGACCTTCGCCGCGGCGCTGGAACTGGTGAAAGAGGGCCGGGCGGAACTGCGGCAGGGCGAGACATTCGCGCCGGTCGAGATTCGGCGGAAGGAATAGGATCATGCCGCAAGACGCGGAACAAGACGCGGAACAAGACGGGGAGAGCCTGTTCGAGGCCCCGCCGATGGCCGAACAGGAACGCATGATCGAGGCGATGCTCTTTGCCGCCGCCGCGCCGCTCGACACGCGCGAGATGGCGGCGCGGATGCCGCATGGCTGCGACCCGGCCGAGGCGCTGGTGCATTTGCGAAAAAGGTATGAAGGGCGGGGGGTCACGCTGGCAAAGGTGGGCGATGGCTGGGCCATGCGCACCGCGCCCGACCTCGGCTTTCTGATGCGGCGCGAGGTGGTCGAGACGCGCCGCCTGAGCCGCGCGGCGATCGAGACGCTGGCGATCATCGCCTATCATCAGCCGGTCACCCGCGCCGAGATCGAGGAGGTCAGGGGCGTGTCCGTGAGCCGCGGCACCGTCGATCAACTCCTCGAAATGGAATGGATTCGTTTCGGGCGGCGCAAGATGACACCGGGCCGCCCGGTGACCTTCGTGGTGACCGAGACCTTTCTCGACCATTTCGGACTCGAGAGCGCGCGCGATCTTCCGGGGCTTGCCGAGTTGCGCGCCGCGGGGCTGCTCGACAACCGCCCGCCGCCCGGGACGCTGCCCCGCATGGGCGAAGAGGAGGACGACGACGACGCCGAAGCGGCGGCACCGGGCCAGAACGAGCTGTTCGAGGACTGACCGGCCCCGGCGCAAGGCGCGGGTGCGCCGCACGGGTCGCGGCGGCACGGCAATGCCGGCACGGTAACATTTCGGGAAAATCCGGCGGAATGCCCTGAAATCCGCATGTTTCGGTGCTAGGTTGTGCGCACAGGCAACGACAGGAGGGCGCGATGAACGTCAACCAGGTGATCAACATGGTGGTCCGCATGGTGATGCGGCAGATCATGCGTCGCGGCGTCAATGCCGGGATCGACAAGGTCACGCGCGGGCGCGGCGACAACGGACCCGACGGAAAGAAGACGGCGCAGAACGCCCGCAAGACGATGAAGCTGGGCAAGCGGATGGGCCGCTTCTGAGCCCGCGTCAGTCGCGGAAGTGCTTGGCGAGTTTCAGCCCCTGTCCCTGGTAGTTCGACGCGATTCCGGCGCCGTACAGGCGCTCGGGCACCGTGTCCATCCGCTCGTAAACCAGCCGCCCGACGATCTGGCCGTGCTCCAGCACGAAGGGCGCTTCGTGGCAGCGCACCTCGAGCACGCCGCGCGCCCCCGCCCCCCCCGCCGCCGCATGGCCGAAGCCGGGATCGAAGAACCCCGCGTAATGCACCCGGAATTCGCCCGCCATCGCCACGAAGGGCGCCATCTCGGCGGCGAAACGGGGCGGGATGTGGACGGCCTCGCGGCTGACGAGGATATAGAACGCGCCGGGATCGAGGACGATATGCCCGTCGCGCGCGTGGACCTCCTCCCAGAAATCCGCCGCCGGGTAGTGGCCGACGCGATCGAGGTCAATCAGCCCGGTATGCGGCTTGGCGCGGTAGCCGGTGAGCGTGCCCGCCTCGGGGCGCAGATCGACCGAGAAGGCAAGCCCGCCATCGATCACCGCGGGGCCGTCCACCAGCGGCGTCTCGGCGTGCAGGTCGTGCATCTGCGCGTCCGAGAGCCGCGCATCGCCCGCCCGGAACCGGATCTGGTTGAGCCGCATGCCGGGGCGCACCAGCACCGAAAAGGAACGCGGGCAGATTTCGGCATAGAGCGGGCCGGCATGGCCCGGCGGCACGCGGTCGAACTCGGTCCCGCCATCGGTGATCGTGCGGGTCAGCAGGTCGAGCCGCCCGGTCGAGGATTTCGCGTTGGCCACCGCCTGCACCTCCGCCGGCAGCGCAAGGTGCTCCAACAGCGGGACGAGGTAGACACAGCCCTTTTCCAGCACCGCGCCGGGCCCGAGATCGATGCGGTGCATGCCGAATTCGTCCAGCCGGTCGGCGACGGTCCGGCCATGCCCCGGCAGGAACGAGGCGCGCACCCGGTAGGCGACCGGCCCGAGACGCAGGTCGAGGCTGGCGGGCTGAACCTGGTCGGGCAGGATGGCGGGATCGGCGGCGATGGTTCCGGCATCGATCATGGCCGCGATTTGCTGGCAGGACAGGACGCCGGTCATCGCTGAGCCCCACGTGCATCGAACCGACGCGGCACGCGATCGGGATCGTCGGTCGATTTGGTCGGGCTAGCAGGACTCGAACCTGCGACCTTCCGTCCCCCAGACGGACGCGCTACCAGGCTGCGCCATAGCCCGACGATGGCCTGTTCATACGCGTTTTGCGCGCGGGGGCAAGGGGGGCGTTGCGAAATATTGCCCCGGCTCATGCCTTTGACGCGCCCGCCTCGCGCAACCGCGCGGCCAGCGCCGCGAGCGCGGGGCCAAGCCCTTCGGGCAGCGGGCGGGGCAGGGCGGCAAGCCGCGTGAGCGGGCCGGGCGCGGCCGCCATGTCGTCGGGCGGGTCGCCGGGAATGTCGGGCAGACCGGGCAGCGGCGGCGGCGCGGCGGCCTGCGGCGCGTCCGCCGGTGACGCCCCGGGTGCCGGCACCGGCGATGGGGCCGGAGCCCGGCCGCTCTCGGGCACGGTCCCGGCCTCCGCGTCGGTCTCTGCCCCGGCCTGCATGCCGGCCTCCGCGTCGGTCTCTGTCTCCGCCTGCATGCCGGCCTTCGCGTCGGTCTCTGTCTCCGCCTGCGTGCCGGCCCCTGTCCGGGCCTCTGTGTCCGGCGCGGGCGCGGGCGCGGCCTGCGTATCGTCGGCGGCGGGCGTCCCTGCCGTGTCCGCGCCCGCCTGTTCCGCCGCGTCGGGGCGGGCAAAGCTGAGGACCTGCGCCACCGGTGGCGGCACGGGCGCGGCGTCTTCCTCGCCGAAGGCCGGCGACAGGGCGGCGACGTGGCTCACGCCCTCGTCGCGCAGCACCTTCTGCACGCCCTTGATGGTGAACCCCTCGTCGTGCAGCAGAACCTTGATCCCGCCCAGCAGCCGCATGTCGGCGGGGCGGTAATAGCGCCGCCCGCCCGCGCGTTTCACCGGCTTCACCTGGGTGAACTTGCTCTCCCAGAAGCGCAGCACATGCGCGGGCACCTCGAGCCAGTCGGCCACCTCGCTGATGGTGCGGAAGGCGTCGGCGGATTTGCCCATCTGCGGCGGAACCTTCAGCGCTTGTTGCCGATCGCCACGCGGTCCTTCATCAGGTGCGAGGGCCGGAAGGTGAGCACGCGGCGGGGCTGGATGGGCACCTCCTCGCCGGTCTTGGGGTTGCGGCCGACGCGGGCCGACTTGTCGCGCACCGAGAAGGTGCCGAAGGACGAAATCTTGACCGTCTCGCCGTCCGCCAGCGCGTCGGAAACGTAGGTGAGAACGCTTTCCACCATCTGCGATGCATCGTTGCGCGACAGCCCCACCTCGCGGAACACCGCTTCGCTGAGGTCCATCCTCGTCAATGTCTTGTTGGCCATACCATCCCCGCAATTTTTCACGACAGTGTGCGGTGAAGCCCGTGCCGTGTCAATCGCGATGGCCGCGCGCGGCGCGCCCGCGGGCGGAATTTTGCAGGTGCAGGCACGGTTTACCAGCGCAGCACCACCGCGCCCCAGGCCAGCCCCCCGCCGATGGCCTCCGACAGCAGCAGATCGCCCTCGCGGATGCGGCCCTCGGCCACCCCCACCGACAGCGCCAGCGGGATCGAGGCGGCAGAGGTGTTGCCGTGGTCCTGCACGGTGACGATGACGCGCTCCATCGGCAGGCCCAGCTTTTTGGCGGTGCCCTGGATGATGCGGATATTGGCCTGGTGGGGCACGATCCAGTCCACGTCCGGCCCCGACAGCCCGGCCTTGGCCAGCGCCGTCTCGGCGGTGGTGGCAAGCTTCTCCACCGCCTGGCGGAACAGGGCATTGCCCTGCATCCGCAGCTTGCCCGCCTCGCCGGTGGTCGAGACGCCGCCATCGACATAGAGCATGTCGCGGTAGCGCCCGTCGGAGTTGAGATCGACCGACAGGATGCCGCGATCGGCGTTGGTGCCGGTGCCCTCGGCGGCCCCCAGCACCAGCGCGCCCGCGCCGTCGCCGAAAAGCACGCAGGTGGAGCGGTCGGACCAGTCCATGATGCGCGAGAAGGTCTCGGCCCCGATCAGCAGCAGCCGGTCGGCCTGGCCCGAGACGATCATCGCGTTGGCGGTGGCAAGCGCGTAGACGAAGCCCGCGCAGACCGCCTGCACGTCGAAGGCAAAGCCGCGGGTCATGCCCAGGTCCTTCTGGACCATGGTGGCGACCGACGGAAAGGTGAGGTCGGGGGTGGAGGTGGCGACGATCACGCCGTCGATGTCATCCGGCGTCAGGCCGGCAGTCCCGAGCGCGGCGCGCGCGGCGTGCAGCGCAAGGTTCGAGGTGGTCTCTCCCTCGGCGGCAAAGCGGCGGCGTTCGATCCCCGAGCGCGCGCGGATCCACTCGTCCGACGTGTCGAGCATGGCCTCGAACTCGGCGTTCGGCACGACGCGCGCGGGCAGGTAGTGCCCGGTGCCGAGGGCGATGGCGCGACGGGTCATGGCGCGGGATCTCCGTGGTTGTCGCCGCCGGTGTCGTGGCGGTCGCTGCTCTCGTCGGTGCCGACGGGCGCGGCCGAGGCAACGCGGGCGGCCAGCTTGGCGGCGAACCCGGTCTGCGCCAGTTCGAACGCAAGCTTGATCGCCGAGGACACGCCGGTGGCGTCCGCAGCCCCGTGCGACTTGACCACCGTGCCGTTGAGCCCGAGGAACACGCCGCCATTGGCGCGGCGCGGATCGACGCGTTTCTGCATCCGCCGCAGCGATGTATAGGCCAGCAGCGCCGCAAGCCGCGACAGCGGCGTATAGGCAAAGGCGTCGCGCAGCAGGTCGGTGATGAGCTTGGCGATCCCCTCGCCGGTCTTGAGCGCCACGTTGCCGGTAAAGCCGTCGGTGACGATCACGTCACAGACCGTGCCGGGCAGGTCGCGCCCCTCGACAAAACCAACGAACTCGAAATCCGCGGTCTCGGCATTGGCCGCGATGAGGTCGTAGGCCTCGCGCAGTTCGGCGCGGCCCTTGTGCTCTTCGGTGCCCACGTTCAGCAGGCCGATGCGCGGGCATTTGAGGCCGAACCCGTTGCGCGCGTAAGAGGCACCCATCAGCGCGTATTGCATCAGGTCCTTGGCGTCGGCGCGGATGTCGGCGCCGCCGTCGAGCATGATGTTGTGCTCCTGCGGGTTCTGCGACGGCCACATCACGGCGATGGCGGGGCGGTAGATGCCCGGCAGCTTGCGCAGGCGGATGACCGACATCAGCATCAGGGCGCCGGTATTGCCGCAGGACACGCAGACCGTCGCCTCGCCCGCGCGCACCGATTCGAGCGCCGACCACATCGACGATCCCTGCCCGTGGCGCACAACCTGCGCGGGCTTGTCGGTCATCGACACGACCTCGGGCGCGTCCCGCAACGTCACGCGCCCCGCCAGTTCGCGCCGCTTGGCCACCAGCGGCGCGAGGGTCTCCTCGGGGCCGTGCAGCACGAAACCGATCCTGGGATTCTTGCGCGCCGACAGGGCCATGCCCGCCACCACGGCGGCGGGTCCCTCGTCACCGCCCATGGCATCGACGGATATGACAAAGCGCGCCGCGCCGGTCATGTCCTGATCGCCCTGAGCGCCCATGCGGCAAATGCCCCCGGATACTGTCTCAGGCGGCGTCGTCTTCCAGGTCGATATCGTCCACCATGGTGACGACCTCGCGCTCGGCATAATGGCCGCATGCCGCACAGACGTGATGGGGGCGCTTCAGCTCGCCGCAATTGGGGCATTCGTTGGGATTGCCCGCGGTGAGTGCATCATGCGCGCGGCGCTTGTTGCGGCGCGATTTCGAGACCTTGTTCTGTTGGACGGCCATGTCACAACCTCACTTCCTGCGGGCCGGCTCGGCCCTCGTTTCACGGGTGTTCGCGGCTCTTAATCCTGACCGAGCCGCCGGTTCAACCCCAAATTCCGGTGAAGGCGCGAAAATACAGGGTTTCGGGGCCGGGGCAAGCGATTCTTGGGCCCCCGCGGTCTCAGCCGGAGGCCCCGCCGCCCGCGTCCCCGTCGTCATCCCCGGCCAGCCGGTCGCGCAGCGCCCCGAGCCCGGCGAACGGGCGGCGGGGCGCCGCGTCGGGGGCATCCCCGGCACCGCCGGGGCCGGCGGCGGCCGTGTCGAGCGCCGCGCCCTCGGCGCGCGGCCAGGGCGGCAGCGCCAGCGCCAGCGCCTCGGCCAGGACCGCGTCGAGGTCGATCACCGCGCCCAGCGGCTCCAGCGTGTCGTCCGCGGGCATCTCCATCTCGGTGCCGGGCAGGTCGCCGGGCGCGGCGACGTCCGGCGCGTAGCGCCGCGTCACCGTCTCGTCTATGCGGGTGGTGACGGGGGCCAGTGTGACGCCGCAGCGCTGCACCACCGTTGCCCCGAGAGCGGCATCGAGACGCCAGCCGCGCGGTCCGTCCGGGGCGATTTCGCCCCGCAGGCTGAGTTTGCGCAGATCGAGCAGGCCGAGACGCGCGGCGAGCGCCGCGCGCGCGTCGGCGGCAGGCGCGATCTCGAACGCGTGGCCGCCGCGCCGCGCGAGGCGCGGGACGGGGATTCGATGGGCGGAACCGGTCTCGGCGGACATAGCGACCTCTTGCTTGGACGTGTCGAACGACTTCTTGAACCCGGGGGCAGCCTTGATGTAAGCGGGATAAAAGCCGCGCGCGGTGGTGACAAGGGGGCAGAGATGACGGCGATTTCAATGCGGCTGCTGAGGCTTCTTGCCCTGTGCGGCGTCATCGCGCTGGCGGGCTGCGGGGCCAGCTACCAGAATCACGGCTACGTCCCCCCCGAGAGCGACCTGGAAAACCTCGTCGTCGGGGTCGATACCCGCGCCACCGTGGACGACACGATCGGCCCGCCTTCGGTCTCGGGGCTGGTGGGGGACGGCGATTACTATTACGTGCGCTCGCGCAAGCGCACCTTCATGATGCTGCGCCCCAGGGTGGTCGAGCGCGAGATCCTCGCGATCTCGTTCAACGATGACGACACCGTCGCCAATATCGAGAGATTCGGCCTCGAAGACGGCAAGGCGGTTCCGATCTCGCGCCGGGTGACCGACAGTTCGGTGGTCGATAACGGCTTCATCCGCCAGATCATCAGCAATGTCGGCTTCTTCAACCCCGAACAGATCTTCGGGCAGTAGCGGCGCGCGGCGCTGTCTTTGCGGTGTCATCCGCGGCGTGCAAGGATGAACGCCGGGCGCGGCAGCGTGGAGACGGTGCGATGAGGGACATCCGGCAGGGGCGTTACGTGGCGCGGCTGGCGCGCGGGGCAGAGGACGTCGCCCGCGCGCAAGGCTTGCGCGCCGCGGCGTTCCACGGCGGGGCGGCGGCGCGCGACGCCGATGCCCACGACGCGGCCTGCCTGCACGTTCTGGTCGAAGAGGCGGATGGCGGGCGGCTGGTGTGCTGCTTCCGGGTGCTCTTGCTCGGGGGCGGGCCCGAGATCGCGCGCAGCTACTCGGCGCAGTTCTACGACCTGTCGGCGCTCTCGGCGTTCGAGGGGCGGATGGCCGAGATGGGCCGGTTCTGCATCCGCCCGGGGATGGTCGATCCGGACATCCTGCGCGTGGCCTGGGCGGCGATGACGCGGCTGGTGGACGATCACGGGGTGGCGATGCTGTTCGGCTGTTCGTC
>Ga0102925_1000916_pt1 | contig 16036 bp, 28 predicted proteins | sample SalPonR1_A_D1_MG_FD_78216 | JGI IMG/M metagenome (GOLD analysis project Ga0102925, IMG submission 78216) | Salt pond soil microbial communities from South San Francisco under conditions of wetland restoration - Salt Pond MetaG R1_A_D1_MG | ecosystem: Environmental > Aquatic > Marine > Intertidal...
AAAAACTTTAGCATACTCCTAACTAACGCAGTGTCATTCTAAGAACAGGTATGCTAGCCTTCTTAGACATTTCGGCAGTGCGTTAGCATCTACGATATGGTGGGTAAGGTAGGATTCGAACCTACTCAGCGTTAGCGCCAGATTTACAGTCTGGTGTGACTCTCCAACTTCACCGCTTACCCATAAATCGTTGGCTCGTTGTACTGTGTACAAAAGGTGATCAACCTCTCCTTACGGACTTGCCAAATTTGGTGGTAGGTGCTGGAATCGAACCAGCGACCACCGCGTTATCAGCACGGGACTCTACCGCTGAGTTAACCTACCAAATTTTTCTCGTTTACAATTTCGTCTACAATCTCTGTCCAATGAGCACTACCGTTGTAGTGGTAAGTAAGAAAGTCAATGGACCCGTCTTCGTTTTTACGAGCGTCTGCAAAGTCTGTTGCACATTCTCCGCGAATCTCAAACTCTACCAAGTAAACCATATCGTTGATAATGGTAACATTGTAGTCGTCTTCGTTCTCACGCAAACACTCTTCTTTCGAGTCGTAAAACTTAGGCAGTTTTCCTGTTACTGCAATCTCTGCATATTCTGCAGGAGTCTTGTTAGTTGGAATCAGCTTGCCTTTGTTAAGCTCCATCTCGCTCATTGTAAAACTCTCTTTGCTGTAAGTGTCTATACAGTATACTACCTTTTTAACACTTGTCAACATCTAATTTGGTGGCCCCACCGGGGGTCGAACCCGGTTCACTGTGTTGAGAGCACAGTATCCTAATTCCACTGTAGACGACAGGGCCAATAAATTGGTGGAACGTGCTGGGATCGAACCAGCGACACCTGATATTTCACACCAGTGCTCTACCTGCTGAGCTAACGTTCCATTGTATGGCGGCCCCGTTCGGACTTGAACCGAAAACCTCCTGAGTCAAAGTCAGGCGCTCTGCCAATTGAGCTACGGAGCAACAATGTGGTGGGCCCGGAAGGAGTCGAACCTTCAACCTCCTGATTAAGAATCAGGTACTCTACCAGTTGAGTTACAAGCCCATTGTTTGGTCTCCCTTAGGGGTTTCGATCCCCTTGCTCCTGGGTGAAAGCCAGGTGATTTAGCCAGTAATCGAAAGGGAGGATTACTTTTAAAATTGGTCTGCGCGGCAGGATTTGAACCTGCGACCGCCGGCTTCCAAAGCCGCTACTCTACCAGACTGAGCTACGCACAGATAAAACTTTCTAAATTGGTCGGAGTGATAGGATTCGAACCTACGACCCCCTGGTCCCAAACCAGGTGCTCTACACAAACTGAGCTACACTCCGTTAAACTTGGTGCGGATAGTGAGACTCGAACTCACAACCTTCGAATTGGCAATCCGACGCTCTACCATTAGGAGCTATATCCGCAAACTTGGTGGGCCGCCGGGGACTCGAACCCCGAACCTACAGGTTAAAAGCCTGTTGCACTACGCAATTGTGCTAGCGACCCAAAACTTTCTAAATTGGTCGGTCGCCCCGGGTACGATCCGGGAACCTACGGATTAAAAGTCCGTTGCTCTGCCAGTTGAGCTAGCGACCGTTATTTCTTAAAGACTACTGTACCACTTCATTCCTTTAGTTGCTCTGCCGTTGCCAGTGTTTCTTGACTTAAATGTAGGTAATTGCGAGTCGCAATTAGGACAAACAAGTCTAAAATTTTCTGGCATATTGTGCGAAGCGTCGCCATCTATGTGGTCCAGTATCATTGTTAACTTCTTACCATTGTGCATTGGCTCTTGGCCACATATTGCACAATTTTCTCCATCTCGTTCTTTTACATACTTCTTGTATGCATTTCTTGCAGTTAGTTGGCCTGTTACGAACTTTTCGTAATTGTCTTCTAACCACTTTTCTCTACGATAATGTCCTTGGCACTTATTGTTGCAAAACGTATTTCTACACGAACTACCTCGATAGTCGTTTAGTTTGTTGCAGTACAAACAATAGTAACCCAGCTTCTTTCTACTCATAGACCACTCCTTTAGAGTATTTATGGTCTACGGGTAATAATGCTCTACCAGCTGAGCTACGCGCCGTTTATTCTAAACTGTAACAGTGTCTCTAAACTGTTATTCTGTTACAGTTGCAATTTGGTGGAGGATAAGGGAATCGAACCCTTACTACCGATGTGCAAGACCGGTGTGCTCCCGTTATCACTAATCCCCCAAAATTGGCGGTCCCGAAGGGAATCGAACCCTCGACCTCTGACGTGACAAGCCAGTGCTCTAACCTACTGAGCTACGGAACCTAAATTTGGTGCTCGGTGCTGGCCTCGAACCAACGACCCTCGGTATGTAACACCGACGCTCTACCAACTGAGCTAACCGAGCAAATTGGTTGTGGTGGGCAGAATCGAACTGCCATCTTCCAGATTATGAATCTAGTGCTCTGCCATTTAAGCTACACCACAACATGGTATCTAATTTTTTAAAGAACGTTTGGACATTTTCGTCCAGGCAATAAAAAAGGGTGCCTAATGCACCCTTTTGTCTTACTTTTCAATTTTCCCTTTACGTACACCGGGTGCAGTGTGTTTGTAAAGTCTCCTGAGGATCACCAAAGCGAATCTCATATTTACCGCCAATTTTCGGCATATCCGCCGCAGGCGCGTAGACACGCGGTCCTACCTGTGGTTGATGCTTCTGTTGTTGTGCGATAAAGTTAGTCATTTCGTTTACTCTTCGTTAATCCTGTTTAAATTTGTGTACTCTCTATTGTTTAATAGTACACGTTTATTTATCTCTTGTCAACAACTTTTTAAAAGTTTTTGACATTTTTTTAGTCTCTAATTTTAGTTTGGCTATGCCGATCTAATCTCTAAGTTTCAATGTACACTTACTATAGTGTCTAGTTTTTACTATGTCAACTATTTTCTGCGTACATTTTTATTTATCTTCTGCTTCTTTTTCTGGTGTCAAAAACGATCCACTGTAGTCGCAGATTGAGTAATCGGATCTTGACACCTCAATCACTGCATCTACTCGATGCTTAGTAGAGTACCACTTGTCTTCTACTATAGCTCGTTCCTTTAGTTCTGTGTGAACGAACGGCCACTTCAGTGAAAGCTTCTTGAAGGGCACGTCGACTCGTTCAAACTCTTCGTACTCTTTTTTCAAGTTGAACTCATTAATGTATTCTTTAGACAAGAGTCCAGCCGGAAGTTTCCGCATTTGAATTTCTTGTCCTACAAGTATCAACCTGTCTTGGTTCTCTTCGTAGCCAGTGACTTTCATTATAGCGTCACTAGCATGAAAGTGAAAATCTTCACCTCGCTTGTAAAACGTGATGATCTTTTGTTCTCTGTCAATTATTGCAATTAAGTTAGCGTCTTTAAGCATTTGTGTCAACCTCTGATTTACGACGATCAACAATCGCGTATGTTGCTTTGGGCAATTTCACGTCAACCATTTCTGTTCGCTTTAGACGCTGCATTCCGCCTTTTAACAGACGCTGCTGTTTGGTTACTTTTGTAATAAACGGAAACCTTGAGGTCCATTCTAAACAAGAACGCTCTACAGGTTCCTCAAACGCACTGTCGTGAAACTTTGATTTCTCACTCTCGCTTCGGGTGTAGTAACTGGGTTCCATGTCCCAGATAAACACATGAAAGACACGCTCGCCTTTGATTCGAAGATAAGAGTCACTCAGCCCAGAAATGTTGTTACAGCGTACACTCATTTTTTCTGAGTCTGCTCCGATAAAGTCGATTCCGTCGTTGTCGACGATGAGCTTTTTGTTCTCGAAGTCAATCAGTACGTTAGTAATTTCCATGTGTGCCTCTTGGCTCTTTAGTTAATTGTCTACACAGTATACTGCCAGACCTACTACTTGTCAAGCTCATTTTGACGCAGTTTCTTTTCTTCTTCTGTCTTGTGCTTAAACAAGAATGTATCGTGTCCTTTGACATACATCCACGTTTCGCAGATCCAAAATACTGACAGGAAAATGTAAAATCCTAAAGTAGCCATTGATTGTTATCCTTGTGTGTTAGGGTAAAACTTCCAACCCTGTTTGAGTTGTTTGTGACACGCAGTCTCTGTGAACTCGCGTGCTTGGCCCTTACGTTCGATGCGACTGTAGACTACCCTACAGAAACCATTACGGATTGGATAGCCGTGTACTGCTTTGACTCCGCCTCGAGCGTCGTCTTTATACCAAGTGTATACTGTACCGTATTCGCTTTCAAGTGCAGCATGTACAGCCGCAGTGTGCTGACGCTTTTGTTCAGGAGTTAAACGATACTGAATTTCAGTGATGTGGCTATTAAAGCTATCAGCAATACTGCCCGGTTGGAGGTATGGCTTAGTTGCACTAGTTGTAGAACAGCCTACAACGCTAGTAAGAACCACCGCCAACGTTAACAATTTCCCAAGTGCCATCAAATCTTTCACAGCGTACACCTCTTACTTTTACCAATTTACCCCAACGACGCTCACTGTACCAGAACTCTTTACAACCCTTGTCAATGCCAGCACGTTGGATCTCTGCTTGTCTGCTTGGACGGTCCGTGCACTCTAGCTCAGTACGGCTCGATACTGTCCCGTCTTGGTTTACAACTTTTTGATCTGTGTAGCAGTAAGGACTCTGATACGAGTACTCTGGTGTTGCAGAACACCCTGCCAGTACACCAACACAAATCAATGCCAGTGCTGTCTTAAACATAGATCACCTGTTGTCGTTGACAAGTTGTTCGAACACTTTTGCAGGCATCTTCAGCCGTACAAAAGTATAACGATCGCCTTGATAAATGAAGGTGTCTTTTTCTTGTTCGAGATGTTGTGTAATCTTGGTGTTGTCAACAACATACGAGATGTTAGTAGAAGTAGTCTTCTCGTCATCTTTGATGTTAATGTCGGTACGCGAGTTTACCACACCGTTAACACGCTTGGCAAAGTTGTTGAGCGCAATCGCGTACATCTGTTCTTCAGCAGCCTGCTGATAGCGGCTCTGTCCTGAACCACAAGCGTACACGTAGTCTTCTGAGGTCCACAAGAAGCCTTCTGAACCAGCTTGTACACATTCTGCATACCAGTCCGGCTGTGCGTAGTTTTCACGCTCGGGGATTTCTGTCATTGAACTGCAACCGGCGAATGCGATTGCTGCGGAAAGTGTAACTGCTGCCTTTAGTTTGCCTTTCATGATTTGCCTCATGTGCCTAATTAATTTAGCTTAGAGTTACATTATAGGGCCTAAAGACAACAGTGTCAACCACTTTTTAAAAATTATGAAGGTAAATTGTAAGCAGTGTTAGGCAGTGCGTAGTGAGCGTTGAAATTATGCTCAATGATTTCTTTCATCTGTTCATACATTTCCTCCATCTCTTCGATAGACATCTTGTTAATGCTATCAATGAGATCGAAAATCATTAGCATCCTTTTTTCATGGTTTTCTTCTAAGTCATAACTTTCGTCCCAAAAGTCCGAGAACGTCTTAAATCCTAGCTTTCTAGTGTATTCTAAGCTACGTGGCGGGCCGACTAGGATAAACGGAGTTTTTGCTTGGACTGCGTTTAACATCTTTTCGCTAACGTTTGCAACAGGCTGGGCAAACCTTGTCTCGTTTATTACTGCACAGAAGCAAGTTTCGTAACTTTTGTGAAACCTTGCATTAGGTAGAAACTTTTTCTTTGCCAAAGTAAACTTATAAGCATCTTCAATTTCTAACTTCTCTGCCATTCCGTCAATAAAGAAGTGCGATTTGTTAAGTTTCTTGTTTTTCTTTTCGAGCTTGTTATTAATTAACGAGCCTGTCCAGTCTACGTTGGTAAAAGCTCCGTTCATATCTCTACAGGTGTAAAACCAACTATAATTTCCAGGTTTGTCTACTAAGTGACACATAACCAAATGACGATGCATCGCGTATCTTCCATTCCCGCACCAGAACGGCTTCTTGATCTTCTTACGGACCTTCGGACGAAACGGTTGTATATGTGCTTTCATAAAGAAATCGTCGCACAATATCTTAAAGCTAGGATAAATCGACTGTAAGAACCTGTTAGGGTGGTAGTCACACGTATAGACGGTTACAGGAATCTTAGTTCTTACCACTAGCTCTTCGATACAATCAAGTTCTGAGGCCCTTGCTGAGCTGTTATTTTTATCATGAAACTCTGAGTAATAATCGTGCGTGTGTTCCTGTCCTTTGATGTACAACGAAACCGGCTCGTATAGATAGATACTAAGACCTGTCTCGCGTAGCTCTTCAACCAGTTTTTGGTTTTCGATAATAAAGGTAAAGTCTATGTAAGTTGTTCCAGTAAAAATAACATACGGAGACTCTACGTCTTGTAAGTCTGTTTTCTTTACCTGTTCAGCAAATTGCTCTAAATGTTCTTGTTTTCCTACTGGGAAATTATTCCAAAAAATTCCTTGTGTGAACCAACTACCCATTACTTCTCCTTTTTAAGTCTAACGTCACACAGTGAAATCCGCCTCCTAGCGTCCTTTGGTGTCTTATAGGTAGCATCGCACAATCAATACCGTGCTTCTCTAACTCTCGACGCAGTGCAGTCTGATGTATTTCAAGAGCAACTAAGTTAGGAGACACACTAAACAGGTTCATATTGATCCAGGTGCTTGCGTTGCAATAACCAGGATAATGTCCTATGTCTGCAGGCTCTGGGCACCATATCGCATCCCAGCTTCTAAACGGTTCTGGCAACACATCTTTGCTTTTGATCCTTGAAGGGTTTAATAACATCAAGCCCTCACGCAAAAATGCAACAGTCGAGTCGATGTGCATGTAGCTGTACACCCCTTCTAGCGTATGCACCTTTGCTCTGTTGCCTAAATGACTTTGCAACATCCTTGCACCTTGCATGTTGCCACTATTTGACACAAGGTATAAGACGTCTTCGTTTGCTCTAATAACGTTCGCTGCGTCAAATGCAGGCTCTACTTCTGTGAGCGCAAGTATGTCTGGGTCGCCGACGCATTGTGTATTGTAAAGCGTCTTTGGCTGCCAAGCGTCTATAGTGGACACTTCGCCTAGATGCTGTTCAAACGCTTTGTATTCGTTTTTGCGAGCGCGTAACGGCATAGGCGTTGCAAGAGTCAAATCGCCGTGTACAAATACTGAGTCTCTTGGGCAATAGTTGTAATAATTGCAGTCTGTTGCTTCTGGACGGACTACTTCTACACCTTCGCCTCTTAAGAACATTGCAAAATGCTCTAAATCTTCATTTGCTTCGTCGATTACCTGCTGAGGATATCTTCCTGTAGGCAGTGTGCTGGTATCACGGACGTCTGCATAGTTCACTGTGCGCAAACTTGCGTCCATGTCAGGAATTTTCGCATTATCTGCAATTCCTACTATAACTTTTTCTAATGGATCCCACTCGTTAGTTGATGTCACTGTTAACCTCGTTTGTTGTAGTGTATATATCAACTCTGATACTGCATCTTGCAAAGAACGGCACGATAAATATCACATATAGGAGAATACAATGAACAAATACGGAGCATACGCTTTACTCTTTGCACAATTAATTGCTCACGCTGCATTAATTTACGGATTTTTTGCATTCAGTTTAGCCGAATGGGCTGCTGTGCTAGCAGTCTACTTTGTCACTGGCTGCATCGGTATGAGCATTACATTCCACAGGTTACACAGTCACCGTTCTTTTAACGCGCCGCGATGGTTTGAGATACTAGGCACGCTAGTTGCATCGTACGGGCTAACCGGAAGCAGTATTGCGTGGGTGAATACTCATCGCGCTCATCACAGATACACCGATACCGAAAAAGATCCTCATTCTCCTAAATTCCTTGGCTATTTTAAGGTACAGTGGCTAAGTATGTTCTCATCACCTACGCAACTACGATACGTTCGCCACTTACGCAAGGATCCGTTCCATGTGTTTATGCACAGGTACTACTTCCACTTCCACCTGTTCATCTTAGCTACGCTGCTATTAACAGTTGGGCCGCACTTGACAGCCGTGCTTTACCTTGCGCCTGCTGCTGTGCTATGGAATGCTGGTAGCTTTATCAACACAATCTGTCATTCACCGTACGGTTATAGAAACTATGACACTAAAGACACTGCCAAGAACAATCCTGCGTTAGGTATTTTAATGTGGGGCGAAGGGTATCACAATAACCATCACGCGAAACCGAATAGTGCTAAATTCGGACACAAGTGGTACGAGCCGGACCTGAGCTGGCTCATTATTAAAGCCGTTGAACAGAAACCAAAGAAAGGACAACCAGTATGAAAAACAGAAAGCACCTTCCAGCGTATGCAAAAGTCGACAAGAAGATAGACTTAGAAGGTTTGCAAGAGTTCTGTGTGCAAAACGGATACACAGACTACGACACGTTCAACGACATCAAGTACAGTGCTAATTCTAAGCACCAGTCGTTTCTTGTCGCTAACGAATTTAATAAAGAAAGTTTTTTTAAAGAAAACGAAGCAGAATTTCTCGAAGGCGAGCAATACAAACAGCTTTACCTTACAGACATAGACCCAAGTAAACTCACAACGCCAAAGGAGCGACTCAGCGAAACTACACATTCAATCTTTTCGCGTAGCAAGCGGCTCGACCCTAATAGCCCACACTACGTTCCTGAAGCAGACGAGCTAAACTACACGTTACGCAACCATCACGTCAAGGGCGTGTTTGAGGATATCTTAGACAGCTTCTCTAGTCAAGTAACTCGTGTACGTTTAGCTGTGCTTATGCCTGGAATGGAAATCAAGCCACACGTTGATTATGATCCCTCGTACATCACACGCTATCATGTTCCTATCTTTACTAACGAGGATGTTGTCTTTGGTGTTAAGGAGAAGGGCACAGAGATAGAGTTTACGATGCCTGCTGATGGCAGTGTTTACTTTTTGAATACTGGTAGGTTACATTGGGTGTCAAACAACAGCAATGAACCTAGGTTGCATCTTATTGTTGACACCCACGGGCAAGACGATTTACATTTTACCGATAGTTAAGGTGTGACGTGTATCACGGTTGTCTTTATACTCCACACCATCAAACACGAACCACATGTAAACGCTGTCAGTGTAAGTAATTACATGTGGGCTCCTTGAGCCATCGAACTGCATGTTGAATATGCTACCGTCCTTAGGAAGAATCAACTTCTGGTAATCTAAGTTAGCTGCACGAATGCGTTTGTAGTCTAACATAAACCTAGTAGGCCATAGTTCGTCGTGCTGATGTATGTCAAAGCTCGGAGCTTCTTCACCGATGTAAAGAGGAATGCCAAACGTCCATACATTGCATCTATCACCGTTCATTAAAGGATGCAAGTGTCGAATACCCATACTCGCACCTGTTACGTCTGTTGAGAACGTAACAAATGTAGCCTTGGCACTTTCTACATGCTCACTGACGTAGTCTTCAATTTCCTTCATCACGGATCTAATATACTCGATGCCTTCGCAGTCGTTGAATACTTTGTTGAAGTCTTCTAACTTACCGCTCCAAGGAGCTAAGAACGTGCTTACTTCTAGGATGTTTGGTTGCTCGTCTTCCAGTGCAAGTAACTTCTTACTGTCAGTATTTTTGCTCTTCTTTAAAAAGTCAGAGCGAGGAACAAATGCTTCAAACGCTGCTTTGAGGTATGGAGTTGCTTGTTCCTTCCATTCTTTGTCAAACGTTTCTATCTTCTTCATAGATCTAACTCCAATGTTAATGTCTTTAATTCGTCAGGTAAGAATTCGCTAACAGCTTCAGGCGTGTATTGCTTGATCTCGTATGTATTGCGTACTGAATTCTTACCTTCCTTGATTCCGTGCTCTGCGTTGTATGCGTTCTTCTCTTCCATGAAGTGCGGACAAGTTTCTGCTTGTGCCTTGCGTAGCTTGTCCCACACTCCTAAGCGATCAACAAGGCGGTTTTCAACATGTTTTACGTTGTGATCGTAGTCAAAGAAGTTAATAGTAAACACGAGTTCGTCTAAGCCTACTAACTCGTCGTACAGTCCGAGGGCAATCTTTTGTGAATAAGTCGCGTCTATAAAGTTCTTATCGTCTGGCTTGACGTTATAATAATACAAACGCTGGACTGGGCAATCTACTACAACGTTTTCGTTCACGGCAGCTAGACCAAATGCAATTTTGTTGTCTTTTGTATAGCGCATACACTTCTTGAATTCTTGCTTCAGGTCTCCATTGAAGTACATCTGCTGAGTTACTTCTTTAAATTCCTTGATACTCGGATGAGAGAACTTGTAGTAATGAATTAAGTCGTTAACTACACCGCTAGAAAATTCAATACTAGGGTCGATGTTTTTTAAATGTTCTTGTAGCTTTTCGTAATAATTGGTTGTTTCGTAATAAAACGGTATTTCGGGTGTTTTGCGTATAAAATAAAAGATTCTGTTTATCATAATTGGCTCCGGCGTTCAACAGCAAAGTCGTCTTGCTCTGCAGGATCGTAATCATCGTTAAATAGCACGTCGTTGAACACTAGGACAACGTAGACGTTATCTCCTAGGTTCTCTAGTGAGTGTATATACCTTGCGCCATCAAATCTCAGGCACAACGTACCTTGGTCTGGAAAAGTTTCTTCAAGCCAGTCTGCCTCGATGCCTTCAAAACTCTGCCATTCGTTAAAGAGCATTTCTGCTCCCTCTAACTTACTCTTGCAGCCTGAAACAATTTCGTTTAGTTCTTTCGGGCGTCGCTCGGTCTTATTCAGGTCTGTGTATTTAAACGTTTCTACTGCATTATGCGACTTATATAGAGGCGTAATATATGTAGAAGTCATGCTCTTACCTGTCGACAATCGAGGAGGATGATAGTGCAAGAACATTCTATTTGTGTTTATATTGCAGTAAGGGTTCTTTCCAGCCAGTTGTAGGTTAAATGTAGAAAAAGAAGCTATTTCCTCGACTACTGTAGGCCACATCTCTTCAACTCGTTCTTTAATGAAATTGCCAAACGGATTATTTCCTAAAAATTCTAGCCATCTGAAGATTTCTATACTTGATTGTTCAGGCGTATTTCTAACAAATTCTAAGTTATTTTCTTTGTTACGTTTCTGCGGCAGAACATAGTGCATATACGCACGTTCTGACTTATACATAAACTGTTGATGTGGAAAAATGTTTTCTGCAAACAACTCTGGGTTAAAGTACTGTAAATCTTCGTGTTTTATCATAGCTTCCATCTTAATATTTCTTGCTGTGTGTTATTTATAGTGTCCACACCGAGGTTAGTACACAGATCTGACACCTTTTTAGCTTGCTGATACAGTTCTGAGTTACGGTGTCGTCTAGTACGCTGCTCGCTACCTTCGTGTTTATACCAAGTGTTATGCCAGGTGTTGTAACCGTTTACTGTGATCCATGCTTGATCGAAACATAGCTCTCTACATACCTCTAACTGAAAAGGGATGATAGTTGCATGTGATATTGGCGCAAGAGTAAAGAAGCTAAAGTGTCTGTTCATAATTAACGCCACTTCGTCACTGTACCGGCGGATCCCGCCAACAGAAAATACTTTGCCGTTTTTGTACATTACAGTGAAACCAGTGTCGAACTTATTCTCTGCAAGCATAGGACCTAATGCCCAAGGTACTGCGTCTGAGTCAAAACGATAATTTTCGTACGCTTCTGTTTTCTTCCGCCTGCTCCAGTAATCTTCACAAGCGTCTTTTACGTCGCTGTAACACTGTGTTGTATCTGTAAAGTGTTTTAGCTCGTACAAGTCTTTGCCAAACGCAAGTGCTCTAGTTTTCAAATCAGGCTCCATGGTATCCGCTCGACTACTTTAAAGAACTCTTCGCTATCCTCTGGGTCCATTTCTCTGCAGGCAATGTGTAGGACCTTTGAATAGTAGTCATTGCAACTTGTTTCTGTATTTTCGTGCCTGTCGTAGTTCTCAAAGCCACTAAATCTGTGTGCAGGTGGATGGTTCAAGTACGATTGTACTCCGTTGTCTTCTAAAAACTGCTTGGCACTGTCTCTATTAGCCTGGTTGTTAAATCTCATCATATAAGTCAAGCAGTTACCTTGCTGATACGATTTAACATGGTTAAAACTGTCTGTGAGTTCGTCTAACAATAAAGCGTTCGAACGGCGTGCTCTTAGTGTTTTATCAAACTTCTTTAATTGGAGCGTTACTAGTGCTGCTCCCATTGCGTTGAACGGAAACTTCATGTTCGACTCGTGCACGTTAAACGTGCCGACGCCGTAATCACCTTTCATTTCGTCTAGTCCACAGTAACGACGAGTGCGATAGTAACGTTCGTTGTCGTTTGTAAATATCATCCCACCTTCGCCTGCTGTTAGCGGCTTGCCATAGGAAAAACTTATAACAGCGTCGTGAGGCGTGCCGGCGATTAAATCTGTACCATCTGCGTAACATGTACCGTACGCGGAAGCGGCATCTTCAACAACAGTCTTATCACAGTCTCGCAAATCTACTACCCTGCTGTTCATGTGTACGTTCATGATGATTACATCATCAGGTAGCTTGCTAAAGTCTATTTGACTAATGTCTAGGTTGCCTGTGTGATCGACAGGAGCGAAGTAAACCTTGTGTCCAGCTTGTGTTATGCTGCCAACAACACCAAAGAATACAACAGAAGGTATTACGACTGTGGTAGGAGAATATTTTGCAAGGGCTAGGTACAGTCCGTTTGTACAGTGATTTACTGCAATTGCGTGTCTGCCTGTAAGGCTTTCAAATTTATTTTCTAGCTTGGGGATATGACGATTGTTTACACCGCCAAGGGTGTCTTTCGGATCGAAGAAACGAGGTAAAAGTTTAAGGTTATCTACTAAGTCGGGTATTTCGTAAATGTTTATCATAATAAGTGCGTGATAGGTTCTCAGCCTCGAGTAGTTGAACTCCACAGTATTTTATTGGCAGCGTATGCGCATCTTCGCACTTCCGAATACTGCTTTAAACTACTTATCACGCATGTATGGAGGCGATAGCAGGGAATGATCCTGCGTCTCCCAAACAAACACATTGACTAGTACTATGTCTTGTGCGCCTAGAACTACACAAGTAAATGTTTGGGCGCTTTACCGTTTAAGCTATATCGCCGTTGTTGGTGCCCTGGCGGGGAATCGAACCCCGGACCGTGAGGTTTAGAGTCTCTGGTCAAACCTATCAGGGCTTTAACAGTTTATTCTTTAACAACTTCGAGGTTATCTTCATGGTAGCCAAGGAAGTCTTTACCAATACGGACGTAATAACCTACTGGTTTCCCTCCGATTCGTTTTATGTCTGTTTTATCCTTCCTAACCATAACTTCGAACTCGCCGAGCTCTCGTTGATGCTTTATTACTACAATGCTACCTTTTTTCATAACAACCTCAGTGTCGGGCTTTTAAAGTTACACCAAAGCTAAGAACCCATCTGCTACCCTTTTCAATCTTAGTAACTCGATGATAATTAGCATCAGCTCTGAACAAACAAAATCTCCACCATCTAAACACTACGTTTTGACATTTAAACTCGCCGCCTTTTTCAGGCTTCTTCAACGTAATGTTGAAACGATAATGCGGTCCGTATTTGTTCGGGTCTTTATGCTTAGGAATCCAGCTACCTTCCGGATAGTGAAACAAGTAAATGTCCCACCTTAGCTTTTTGATATACCCAATTGTAAAGATACGATATCCTGTGTTGTGAATATCGTTGCCCCATCTCCAAAGACGGAGTGACGGTTTCTGTTTTTTGCTGTTCTAGTTCATGATGTTAGTCCTTCGTTGATGATATTATTTAGTGAGCGAATGTAAGCACGTTGGCTTGCAATAACTCTCACTTGGTTGTCGATGAAACCTTTTAGTCCCATCTCGTTAAGCTCTTCGAGAGCTTGCTCTAAATCGCCTTCTGCAAGTTCTGCAAAATCAGCACAGTGTGAACGCAGTTGCATCATAATGCCATTGCGGGCGATTTCCAAATCAGTTTCTGTTGGTTCTACACCGTCTGCCATTTTACAGTTCCTTACATGTTGTTCATGTAGTGCATGAGAGCACGTATTACTCCACGAGCATCTAGCTTAGGATGCTTTACTTCGTCGTCTACGAGCACGTTAAAATGATTATCAATTACCTCACCGTCGGACGTAAGCAAGTGAACTTCTTCGACTCGAATATCTCCGATGCTCGTGCCTGCTTCAGTAAGTACAATAGTGTGCTTTTTCATCTTTACGTACTCTTCTCTAACAATGTACAAACAAGTATAGTTTCGGACTGCGTAGGTGTCAACCGTTCTCTATTCGAGACCTAGTTTTTTCTTGAAAAACCAAAGGCGGGCTTGATGATTTTTTAATTTGGTCTCTGTTTCTTCAACAAGGGTATTGAAACACTTTAGACGCAATGAAGACGCAGTTTCAGTTTCGCCGTCGGCACCTTTGATATAAAACGCGACGTCGAATTGTTTCACTTCTTTTACGCTCTCAATAACGTACAATGTCTTAGGGTTAAAAGACTTGTAGACAATCATACCTACGTAATCTTCTGCTTTAGTTGTGTCGACGTGCATTATTTTACCTCTATAATTCGTATTTATTCGTAGCAGATCTAACACTTGCTTCTTTCGGGTTATTAACCGAACGCCGAAACAAAAAGGGTTGCACCAGCAGCAAAGAGTGCTACCATTACAACAGCTTCACCTGCACCGATAGATGAGATGCCAACTCCTAACCAAATTCCTGCTATTGCAATACCTTTTCCGATATCCATCTTTACTCCCAAATTTGACAAGTTGCGATTGCTGCAAAAAACGCAACAGCGACGGCGCCCATTCCCAACGGAAATGCTGTTACTGCAACCCCGACCCAAATACCGGCGGTTGCAATACCTTTACCTATGTCCATCATTCACCTTGTAGATCAGTTTCTGGATCGTAGTTGTCGTTGTCTGAGTCGAGCTCAACAGCATCCTCAACCTCGATCTCGTCTTCTTTTGGATCAGCTGGATCTAACTCAGTAACACCGAATACTTCCTGACACCATGCAAGGTGTGACTTGCTCTCAATAGGACCTGTTTCGTATCCCATGTCTGTGAGCTCTTGTTTGACGCCTTCAAGGCGTTTAAACTTCTCGTTGTCTGACAAGTCTGTAGCATCAGTTTTGAACAATTTATCAAAGTCGTCCTTGCTCTCAGAAGCGTCGGCAACAAAAAAGCCTAGACGAGTGTCTTCACGGTAGTCATTTGTCATTTCAGTAATTACGCTGAACAAGCCGTTGTGGAAACCTGGAGTCATTTTGTTTACCTATGTTTGTTTAGTGTCTATACAGTATAAGGTCTGAGTATCAGAAAGTCAAGAGAAAAAAATGCCCGGACAATGCCGGGCATATTTGGTTTTAGTTACCGGTGACGTTATCGCCTTCACAACCGTCAGCTGGACATGGCATATCGTAGTCGTCCGGAAGATCCGGGTTACCACAGCCTACCATACCTAGTGTCAATACAGTTGCAATAGCGAAGATACCTAGTAGTTTCTTCATGTTGCTCTCCTTTGTTTAGAGTTTCTTACAACTCTATTTAGCAAAGTAGAACTTAATTGTCACCTGGCATGGCTGTGTCGGTTGTGCAACCGTCTGCTGTGCAATAGTTTAGTTCTTCGTTAACAACAATGAACGCACGTTTGGTTACTTTGTCATCTGAATCATCAACGTACGGGCCTGCTGGATCAGTGGCACAGCCGTCTGATATGCAGTATTCTAGTGTTGGGTCATATGTGATGAACAACGGCTTTGTTACCTTGTCGTCTGACTCATCAACGTATGGTCCTGCTGGATCGGTCTCACAACCGTCTGAGATGCAGTATTCTAGTGTTGGGTCATACGTCAAAAATGCTGGTTCTAGTCTTGGCTCTCCAGAATACTCAACTGACGAACAGCCTACTAGCAATACCATCATTGTTAGTGCTGCAAAAATCTTTTTCATTCCTTTCTCCTTGTAGTGTAGTTGGCGGCTACACTGTTATTTATCCGCTTCCTTGCGCAAAAAACCAACAGTTTAATTAGCGCCGCCCTCGCTACTGCTATCGCGAAATCGCAGTGTTGAGGACTTGACACTTCCACATCCT
>Ga0102925_1000921_pt1 | contig 16004 bp, 19 predicted proteins | sample SalPonR1_A_D1_MG_FD_78216 | JGI IMG/M metagenome (GOLD analysis project Ga0102925, IMG submission 78216) | Salt pond soil microbial communities from South San Francisco under conditions of wetland restoration - Salt Pond MetaG R1_A_D1_MG | ecosystem: Environmental > Aquatic > Marine > Intertidal...
ATCACTATACATATTTAATATGTCTGTATATTCTTCTTCTTCCACTGCTGGTGTTCCTTTAATAATTACTTTTCTCCATTGCAATTTATAATGCAAATCTTCAGATTCCTCTTCTTTAAGTAATTTAAATACGACATCACTGTGACCATCAGCTTTCTTCTTAGCCTTTTTAAGACTACCTTCTATTATCTGCCATATGTTCTCTTGAAATGTCATAAGCCCTTTAACACGGCTTGCTGTTCTTCTATACCAACTTTTTGGTACTCTACGTCCTACATGAAATACTACTGTCATTTTTTGTTACCTCCAAAATATATTGACAAATCATCTTGTTCTAAATTAAATTTTTTTAGAACTTTATTTATTAGTATTGGTAAAAGCGCCATTACTATAAATGTCATCCATAGTGGCATTAACCATCCTATGTATGTTTTCCATAAATATCTTGCCCCTATAAATATACTAATCATTATTGCTGCTTTTAATATAAATAACCCAACATTTTTAAATGACCATTTAAAAGGTGGAGTTTTTGGATATTTTAAATTTATAAATTCTTTTTGTTCTTCGTCTGTTTTTACTGCTATATTTCTAAGCTCATGTAATCTTTCTCTATTACTCTTATGTTCTTTTCGTTTTTCCTTATTTATGACCAATGTAATATAAGTTGATATAAGATATATTATATAGGCAATAAATAGATTAGTCCCTAGGTTCATCTTCATATTCCTCCATTAACATATCTTTAATTAATCCAACATCTATTTTTAATAAATCATGATTTTCATTATTAGTTGTTGTTGCTAATAATAATTCATGATTAACATTTGGATATTTGGTTTGTATTATTATTCTGAATTTTTCTTTCTCATCATTCATTTTTTTCTCAAGAGCTGTGGTCATAATCATTAAACTATTTTTTATATTATAAATTACTTCACTGTTAAATATTGCAATCTTCCTAGCTAAATCTAAAGCTTCAACTTCTTTTACTCCCATATTGTCACCGTGTCACTTCTATTTCCATGAATTGGTATTTTTAATATATCATTTTCATATTTCCATTTACTCCAGTTCGGCCCTTTAAGTTCCCAATAATTTTCTAGTATTATCATGTTGTCTGTTGATTTATAATCTAATGCATAAAACAGTCTTGTTTTACCTATTATTGTGTCATGTGCAATCATAGTATAATCATGCTCTGGTGTACAAAATAACATCAGTCCAAACCGTGTACCTGGAACTCTCATCTTCCATAATTGATTCTGTTTTAATAATCTTGATATCCTTCTTCTAAGAACACATTGCATTGTACCGTTGTCTTTAAATTCTTGTAATATACTATTATAGGTCTGAGGAGCTTCTTTTATTAATTTGACAATATTATCATCATTATAAACTATTTCTCGTATAGCTTCTTCTTTATTATTCATCTGCAGTCACCTTTTCTTCTCTAATTTTAGTAACTAATTGTTTTGCATCAAATAATAAAGATTGGACATTCTTTTTAGAAATGGGTATATCATAAGTATTTTTTATGTGAAGTGTTATACGATTCATATTAATGGTCGTGTCATTCATCATTATATCTTGAAGAGCTAATAATAATAATGATTTATGAATATCATTTGATGTTACCATTTCTCTAACAGCTTCATCATTATATACATTTTTCTCTCTAACCTCTAGATACTTCTCATATAACCATACTGGTGGTTTTGGAAATTTTATTATCTGCCAGAAGTTTGGATGTTTCTTTAATTTCTTTTCCACATCCGATAATTTAGTGAACTCTGTATAAGACCCAACATTCTTGAAATCTTTCATACGCCAGGAATCGTTTACTGGGTTTCTGTCTTTAACATAAATAGCACCTACACCTCTACCAAATAAATCACAATTGTGTACAACCATATTATTAGCTACAAAATTGTGATTATCTTCAACACCAATTATATCATAAACATCTTCTCTTTCCTTCAATTTTTTTATAGATTTTATTTTAACCAACATATCTATCACCTTTACTCCAATTTTCAGATGCCCACATTGGTTGTTGATTGTTATAATTAAAACATTTATATCGTTCACTTTCTTTTGTTAAATCAAAATGACTGCATGGTTTTATATGGTCAATATGCCAACTATCTTTTCCCCAATTTTTCCAAGACATTCCTGGTTTAAATTGTTTAGAAATATACTCTTTAAATTCTTCTACAGAACACCCAAGATATTTGAATATAGGATGTGTCTTTTTGGTTTGTTGATATTTTAATACTCTTCTCATAGCATTACGTAAATTTTCTCTAAGTTTAAAATTTATATTATTTTCTCTATACTTTTTCCAATTTTTTTGTTTACATTTTCTATAATGTTCATAATTATTTTCTCTATATTTTTTATCTCTTTGTCTTAATAATTCAATATTATTATTTCTATAATTTTTAGCATACATATTTATTTTATCTTTATTTTTGGTTCTATATATTTTTGCAGTTTTTAAACAGTCTTCTCTATTATTATAATATCTTTCACTACAACGTTTTTTATTATCTTCTCTATTTAATTCCCTATATTTTTTATTATATTCTTTTTGTCTATATGTTCTTATATTAAATGCATCATTACATTTTTTACAACAATATATTTGCTGTTGTTTTTTTGGAATAAATTTTTCTTTACAAAATTTACAGGTTTTTGTTTTAACTTCTATTTTATCATCATGTGTTAAATCTTTAAGTCTAACCCATCCTCTTTGTGTTAAAAATGGATGGTCTTCAGTACATTTTATTTTTAATCCATTTTCAAGTTCTAATTCAAAAACTTCTGCATCTTTTTTTGTTTTTATTTTTTTATCATATTTTTTAAATTCATATTCTTTTGTTTTAATATTATATGATAAAATTTCAGGATTAAATTTGTTAATATTTTTTATTGGTGTATTTCTAATTATACCATTAACATCACGTGTTATTATTTTTGTATCTCCTGTAAGACACCAATAATTAACAAAAGATTCTAAATAGTTTTTCTCCATCTTATAAATTTTTAATGGAAAACATAATATAAACAATAAGTGTTTAGTTCTTACTTCTGCAATTTTTTTTCTAAGTTCTTTTGAATCTGCTTTTGCCCAGTCTGCAGATGACGCAAATCTTACAGATTCATCTGCTACAAGTGGTTCAAATTTGTTAAGCATATCAATTTTTTCCATAACATCTCTGTTTGTATATGCTAAGTGTCTGTTTGGGTCGAATCTAATACCAAGAAGTTGGCACCATTGACGAGCTAACATTATTGCTGCTGATGACTTACCTGTACCTTTTTCTGAAGTCATCAAAACCATACTATCATAGTTTGCTAAATTTCTATACAATAAATGTTGAGCAAACATTCTAAATACATTAAATCCTCGTTTTATAGAATAAGTTTCTTGGAGATGTTTTTTTCCTTCTTCTTCTTCCATCTCTTGAATTAAATATAGAATTTCATTTAAGTCTAGTTTTTTCTCATAAGGGTCTTCGACTCCCCATGTGTTTTTTATTATTTCGCCAATAAGCCTACGTTTACCGTAGCCTAAACCTTTTAAACTTTCGCCCATTTTCAACCAATTATTTGTTTTCTAAGGTTTTAATATATTCTTGGAACTTGTCAAAACTATCACTATATTTTTCAATTATAGAATCAATACCTTCTTTGATTAATTCGGTACGATTCTTTTTTGTCATTAAAGAAATAACCTTTAATTTTTCAAGACGTTCCTCTTCTAAATTAAAACCAACATAACGCATATTTATATTTATATATATACTTATATATAAATGTTTCTATTTTTGTCAACAATTTATACCTCTGTGTAGAAAATAGTATATTAATATGGTTTTGCATCTGCAACGTCTAGTAATCCATCATTATCAGAATCATTAAGAATTTTATGTTTTAAACGCAACAATCTAAGTTCTTCATCTAAAACGGCCTTTCGTTCTTTTTCTTCAGCTTCAACCTTTTCATATTCTTTAAATAATTCTTGTTTCTGTTTTGGGTCTTTATAAACGTCTAAATATGCTTCGTTGCTTGTATCCTCTAAGAAATCAGAATACTCTTGTTCTTCATCTTTTTGTTTAGTTTTTCTCAAAGCTTCAGCTATTCTTCTCTTCTCTTCCCATGATTGATATGATGGTGATTTTTGTGAATGGTCCTCCCAATTATAAAAATCATACTCATCATCTGTTATTGTTTCAGGGTCTGTTGGTTCTAATTTATTAACAAAATCCCCTTCACGTCCTAAAGCGACACTTCCTGTTCTATACGTATTATTGCTACTATCTGCAATCACTGAATCAAATCCTCGTTCTTTTAGTAATAATGTAGATGGTAGAATATTATTTTTTTCTGATTGTTTAACTGTGTTAAATAATTGTCTCTCTGAAGTTTTGATTCCTGCTTCATTATAATCTTTTAAAACTTTTCCAACTAATGGTTTATTATTCTCAAATGAATCTTCTGATAACATTCTATGATATTTACTAGCTTCCATAAATTTATCATATCCACCATGTGGAAAAACTAAAGGTTTTTCAACTTTCATCTTATATAATTTTCTTCCTTTGTATAATGATGGAGATTCTTTAGCTTCTTGAACTGCTGTGAATTTATCTCTATAACCATAAACTCCTGTTCCTGTCCAACCTGTACTTCTTCCAGGAGTCATTCTGCGTTTTGTAGAATCATCTGCAGGTTTTGGATTCTTAGCTATTTCTTCTTTTGGTGATTGCCAAGTATATAAATTTGTAGTATCTTGACGCATTATATTAAAAGGGTTACAATCAAATATATCTGGAATTCTATCTCCGTCATAATCTCTATATTTTTTTCTAGCTTTGTTTCTTTGAACATGATTCATATTAAACCATTTGTTCTGCATTTTTTTAGATGCACCAAAACTATTAAATTTATTATTTATCATATTGTCAACTATATTAGAAAATTGTTTCTTAGTCTTCTTCTGTTTTCCTAATATTTTATCTACGTCAAACATTATAATTTACCTACGATTATCTTTCCATTTATAAAATTCTTCTTCACTATCAACTTCGTCATTTTCTCCTTCAAAAACATCTTCATCAAATCCTTGTTTGTATCTATATGTTTTTAAGAAGTCTTTTTCTGATGTTGAAAGTTTTGTATAATCTTCATCGACTAAGTCGTGATATTTTCCATAATCCTTTTCTGCTTGCGTCAATGGTTTTCCTTCTGATTCTTTTTCATATATGTCATCATATGTTTGCCATCTATCTTTAGGATTCGTTGTATTTATTTCTTTGGCTCTATCATCATAATATTCTTCCATTTCACGCATGTTCATATTATCTGTAGACATTGCATCTACAAATTCTCTTTCATCATGTGTTAATTTATTGTATGGTTTTTGTTTTAATTTTTTTAAATGTTTTTGAGCTTCAGCTTCTTGTTCATATTCAAAATGTTGCATTTCTTCATAATCTCTTTCTTGTTGTTCAATCATTCTTCTGTCTTTATCAGGAATATCAAAAGAAGTTTTTTTGTTTAATATATGATTTTCATCAGTTGGTGTATATGTTTCTTCTGGGTCAAATCCCCAAAAATCTACCATACTTTGTTTTCTTTCTTTTTCTTTATTACCGCTATCTTTAACTACTTCTGAAACTGTTCCAACACCTTTAATAAATTTTGATTGATTTTGTAATCGTTCGTATCTTTCTCGGCCTTCTTCTCTTGTCATTGGAATATCTGGTATAGCTCCTGGAAACAAATGACCTACTTTTTCATCTTTTGCTAATTCTTGAGCAAAATATGCTGCAGCATCTGCTCTTGTTTTGTTTCTATTACCTAAAAATTCTATAGCGTCATCATCATTATATCCTTGTTTTTTCAATGCGTCTATTGATTTTTGATTAAATTTTTGTTGCCAATTTTCATCATGGAATACCATATTAACTTTATTTAATTGTTTCAATTCTTTATCGTGTTCTAGAATTGTATTCATTTTAGTTAATGGGTCTAAAGAAGTATTTGTTTTAAATGTTGATTTATTCAAAATATCTTTTTGTTGTTTCCATTGTTCTTGTGTTATACCACGTGGTTTCCTTCCAAAGTTGATATCTTGTTTCATTGTATTAAAAGGACTGCAATCAAATATGTCTGGAACTCTGTCGCCATCAGAATCTCTATATTTTTTTCTAGCTTTGTTTCTTTGTGGTGATGTCATGCGCTTCCATTTATTTTGCATCTTCATAGAAGCGCCCATATTTTTTAATGGTTTATTTGTGATATTTCCAACAATATCAGAAAATGGATTCTTTCCAAAAGTATTAGATAGAGTCATATCTGTAAACTTTACATTCTTTTTTGTTTTTTTGTTTCCTAGTATTTTGTCTATATCAAACATTATAATTCACTCTCGTTTATTTCATAAGTATATGATGAACCGTCTTTTTTAGAAGTGGCTTCCATCACAACTTTACCCTCACGTTTATCCACAACTTTAAAAGTATATGCTGAACCATCATTAGCTTCATTTAAAAACATATAAGATTTTAGTTTTTGTTGTTCTGCTAAAGTTAATTGCCCAGGAGGAACTTGTAAAGTATCTTCTACTATATCTTCATTATCGACACCTAAAGAAATATACTCATTATCACTCATAGTTTTCTTTCCACCAGGTAATGGTCTTACATAAGATTTATCATCTAATTTATAATCATCTGTTGTAAATCTATAAATATTTTGTTTATTGTGTTTTTCTTTCCAACCGTCAGCATATTGTTTTGATGAGAATCCAAATACTCGTCCTTCTTCCTTTAAAGTCTGAGAAGGTGGTTTATCTCCAGCATGCCATAAAGTCTGCTTAGAATGCCATGGACCTTGTTTATCAGGGTCATCTACAACACAATCATTATAATTAAGAACACCATCACCATCATCATCTCCAAAAACTTGATTGAATGATTCATTTGGTAAATTTGAATTATTCTGTATAGGGTCTCTCTTTACGTAATTTCCTTTTCCTCTATGTATTGTTCGTTGCCTTTGTACTTCATTCCAATCTTTAGATTGCCAATCACCATGTGAGAAATCTTTAACTCTATGTTTTGTTAATGAATCATTATCTTGTAAAGCTCCACCGTCATTAAGAACTAATTCTCCTTGTTCATTTTCTCCCCATTGTCTATTTGCAAACAATTCATGTGGGTTAAATTCATAATCAAGAATATCTCTACCAATACCTGTCTCATCTAAGACACTATTATCTCCAGAGAATCTTTCACTACGTCTTACTAATTGAATAGGTGCTTGTTGTCTACCATAAGCATTTACTGCATTACGACCACCCTTATCAACTTCTTCGTTATAAGCCTTTCTAACTTTAGCGAGTTTCTTACGACCTGTAGTTGATAATGGTTTGTTTTTTCCCATAACAGCATAATCAAGTCCTGTCTCATAATGCTTACCCATTTCTAAATAAGCTAAATCAGACTCAGAAGTGTTTTGTGTAAGCCCTCCAGGGTTCTTAGCTACCTTTAAGACTTTATCTTTATCTAATTCATAAACAACCCTATCTCTGCCTTGACCTAATTTCTTTAAGCCTTTAAGGTTCTGTCCGCCAAACCTACGAGCTGCGCTCATTTGTTCAGCTTTGCTCTGGTTCCTAAACGGTGAGAAGTCTTGTCTCATCACACTAAACGGATTACAATCAAACTTGTTAATAACACCATCAAAATCCACATCATTTTTTCCACCAAATTTTTTTAGATTAAAATTATTTAATACTTTAGAAAAGTTGCCATCAAAGTTGGCCTTAGAAGTTTTAGGGGAGTGGGGGGTTGTAGCAGTAACAGATTTTATTAATCTGTCAACTGCCACAGAAGGTTGTTCAAACGGGCTAGGTTTGAATGGTTTATTTTTTCTCTTTGATGACATATCTTTATTAATAAGAGAACTCATTTATATATCTATTTTTTTTCATCAAAGTCTTCCATGTGTCTTATGCTATATTTTTCAAAAACATTATTTATGACATTTTGATATCCTACAATCTCAACCTTCTTACCTTTCAAAGTTAATTTTTCACACAATGGTAAAAAATCATGTTTTCCGCTAACTAATATAATCTTATCGTATTCATCAATCTTGTCCATGGCAGAAACGGCTATGCCAATATCTACTCCATGAATATTGAATGAATCACGACTCTTATTATATATTGGAGAATATATATTAAGTACAAAACCAGATTTATAAATATGGCCAAAGAATCCTAATTTTGTTTCTTTTTCTTTTACGCATGTAAAATACTCTGCGGTAACCAATTCATCATCGCCTGTTAACCAATCCTTTAATTCTCCAAAATGAAATTTCTTTCCCTTCATACTATGAAATAATGTTATTCCGTCTATATATATTGCTACTTTCATGTTACCATCTCCTATAATTGAAATAGTCATCCATATAATATTTCATCATATAGATTGTTATATCTGTTCCCCATTTTTCTTTAAACTTTTTTAAGAATGCTACAATATGCAATCTTAAATCTTTTTTTACTTTGAATGTTCCTGTTGCGTTATATTTAAATTTTCCAAGTTTATATGCTTCTTTTAGGTTATCTCCTCTTCTTATTTTAAATAATTCTGAAGAAAACTCTGACACGTCTACTAATGGGTCGTCTTTAAAATCTGATAATGTTATTGATTTATCTGACTCCATTTTAAATAAGTCTGGACTTATTGGTATTGTTAAATCGTGCATTACTCGTCCACGTGGTGATACTGGAAACACTGGTGGATGCAATCCTTCTTTTCCTGTTTTTATAGATTTTACTTTATTAAGTCTCAAATATTTATTAACCATCGCAGGTACGATGTTTATATCTTCTTCTTTAAATGGTCCTTTAAAATTTCCTTTATATATTTCCTCTAATCCATTCTCTGTAAAACTTCTATTATGAATGGATTTTAATAACTCATGTATTTTTATATATTCTGAATCTCTTACACAAACTCCTCCTTGATGTAGTAATATTTTTATTCCATACCATAAAGTGTTGTTTATTCCACCATTTGGAAATGTATAATTTAACATCAAATCAACTATAACATTTTGTTTTAATTTGTTATGTATTATTTTATGTTGCTCTGATAACATTAATGGTGTTGTTTCTTTTATTGATTTTGTAGCTGTTGCTCTTACTTCTGAATCATTATATAAATCTTTAATGTAATCTGAAAACCCATCATTTTTTCCTTCTTGTTTAATTTCAATAATTCCACGTGGAATTGGGTTTTCATATTTATGGTTGAAACTAAAAGGTAATGCTCCTACACGACCTATGTTGAATCCTGTCTTATCGATTTCTACTTTATATTCTTCTTTGAATAAACTTGAAAATTTTGGTAATATTTTTCCAATACCTTTTTGTATTCTTTGTTTTGCTTCAACAAACAAACTGTCTTCATAATACATTCCTGTTTGTTCATCCATTTGTGGTAATGGTATGTCTATTGGTATATCTAATTTAACTATTAATTGTATTCCATTTCCTGAACATATTCTTATATAGTCTTTATCAAATCCGCCCTTGCCTAATTCTTCTAATACTTTGTCAGCTAAAAAGTCTGCATTCATCAAATCTTCTTTTGTTGCTGGACCATTCTTATTGCTCTCAACTCTATCTATATCTACAAATAAAAATTTTGATTTAGAAACATAAATATCTTTTGCTCCAAATGCTAATTTTCCATTTCTATTTTTTAATTTTCTTCTAGGATTTATACCAAACCATATGGTTGACATCTTCTTCATCAACTTTAGAACATTCTCTATTTGCCATGAGTGTTTAACAAAAACACTCTGTTCGTTGATTGGTAGTTTTAATTGTTTAGCACAATATTGTGCATGAGTATATTTGTCGAATCGTAATTCCATATACTCTTCTTCGCCTTCATTCCACCATTCAAGAAAATCTTTTAGTGTGTATTGTTTGTAAACATTCTCATATCTGTCTTTGATATTTAGTTCATACCATTTCTTCATATTCATCACCTAACAAATTGTTGAAATTTGTTGCAAGTTCTTTCGCCTTCTATATATTTAATGTAATATTGTTGTTCACAAAACATGACACATTCATCATATTCTGTTTGTGGAAGATTGGAATATTCACAACCATTATAACAACCTGTCAAACTATGTTCTACTAATTCACATTTCTCTGTTGTTATATAGTTATAAGACATTCCTACAAGTAATCCTACCAGAAATATCACACTGATAAATATTACTTTTTTCTTCCGTTCTAAATCATCCATTTTTTAGTTCTTCCATTACCTTCATAATTTCAAAATATACTTTCTCTGTTGCAAGAACATCTCCTTCAGATGTGTGTGCGTCCTGGAATTGTTCTCCAAAAAAATGTTTATAACAGTTTGATAAACTAACACTTTTAATATCTATAATTCCAGAATCTTTTAACCCTTTCATCATAATCATTGTATCTAATGGATGATAATGCATTAATTCTGTAAACATTTTTTTCTTTGTTCTATAGAATAATACATTCATAAATTGTGCATCAAACACTATGTTGTGTGCTAGAAAGATTGGTTTAAATCCTCCATTGTATCTGATAAATTCTTCAATCTGATTTGCAGCTTCTTTCTCTGAAACACCTTTCTCTTCAAGTTCTTCCAGTGTTAAATTATTAACTCTTAATGCATCTGGATGATACTCTCTGTTTTTTGTTGGTTTAATAAATATTGTTTTTATTAAATCTTCACCGACTACTTTCATTGTCACACTACAAAGTGCTGATTTATATGGTATAAGTCCACCTGTCTCTGTATCTATACAAATAATTTTACTCATAATTTCACCCTTGGATTTATGTTATCATACATACCATATCCTTCTTTGTCCATTATCATTTCACGTTCACAACTTTTACATTTATAACGTTTAAAATTTTTTAAATCTTGTGGTTTATTTTTTAATCTTTTTAACTCGCCTTTACAAGATTCAATTGGACATATTTTACCAATATCTTTTTTGGTATATTTGCTTTTCATTCTGCTCGACCTCTCTTATACAGTTCAGTAATTTTTGCACTGATTTCTCTCATGCATCCATTAGTAAACCATAAGTCTCCAAGCTCGCTAACTGGTACTGGGCAAAATGCCCAATGCATGAATCTCCCTACTCTTCTTCTTTGGATTTCTCCTAAGAATTGTTTTTTGTTATTAAACACTTTACAACGTTCTGTTGTTAGTTTTTCAAAAGTTAATAGTTCTCCCATTTTATAATTCAACACCCTCAAATTTTAAACGTTTAATTCTACCACCGCCATTATATTTAATATATCCTTTTTTCTCAAGGATTTTTAATGGATAATAATATAGTGGAAATAAATATTTACTTCTGTGTTTTCCACCATTAAATGATTCTATGTCTATATTGAGTTTATATTTTGTTATGATTGAAGATACCACTTGTCTATAACCTGTTGATGGATTATCTTCATCTGTTAACATATTAATAATTTTATAAATATTTTTTACATTCTTTGTTGGTATAATGTGTGTAGTGTTATATTTCTTACCAGTGTGTTTCATTTTACGATGTTCTTTAACAAGCCATTCATCAATACCCAATTTCTTAATTTGTAAATTAGTTTCTGTTTTATCAATGAAATTTCCTTTTTCTTTTAATTTTTTTATTTCTTCTTTTAATTTAATATTTTCTTTTCTCAAAGTTTTTATTATATTATTGTTTTGATTTAATATTTCTTCATTGTTCATTTTAATAACATCCCCTTTATGTTCTTTTAACCAATTTATTTCTGGTAATATAAATCCATATCTGGAAAAATATTTATCTGTTAATAATACATTATTTTTTCTTGCAAAAGATAATATATCATTAAACTCCAACATCTTCAAATGTGATGGTGCAGACATTTCTAAATCATTTTCCATTTTTATGACTCCACACATTATCATCTTTAAGGTTGGTTTTTAATGTTCTATCAATCAAATCTCTAACTTTAGTCATATGCCTAGTAAGATATTTAATCTCTGTTTTCATTCCAACTATTTTATTATCTAATCTTTTTTCATGTATTAAAAGTTCATGAATATTATTTATTAATTCTTCTTTACTACGTTTTTCTAAATTGTCTAAATTGTTTTTTATATCGGCAATACTCATTTTTTTGTCCTCCTATATAATTGATACCATTCTCGAATAATGTAGAATATAAATGCTCCTATTATCATTACCCAAAACGGTGTCATATTACTCATCAAATTCACCTAAGTTCCCATCATACCATTCTTGTTGTTCTTCACTCACACTTTCATCAACTAATGAATCTGTGTTGTCAACATATGGACCTTTTATTTTAAACTCAGCGGTATCAACTATTTCTATTTTGTTATCTAAAAATTCTAATATATATTGGAATATTTCGATATCGGCTTTTGTATAATGATTTCGACCATCAATTATTCTTATGAGCCTCAACATATTATACATCATACCTTTAGTACGTGCATCTTGTCTTTTTTCATACTTATCAAGCATTGCATCTACTTTATCAAAATACTCTACATCATTTGTTCCCTTATTATATTTTTCTATATTTTGAAAATATTTACGAAATTGGGATGGGTCCATTATTTTAGTTATCTCTGTGTTATCGGCCATAACTTCACGCATAGCATTTCCTCTAATCACTTTATTTAATTTATCGCTTGTTTTGTCTGAACCTAAAAAGAAATAAAAGAAGAAACGTTGTTTCAAAGCAATCTCTGAACCATCAATCCAGTTTATTTCATTTCTTTCATACTGTGACCTTATCTTTTTAATAGCATATCGTAAATAAGTATTGTGATAATAATTTAACCCAAAAGTCAAATCTATTCTTGAATCCCAAGCTGGTTTTGGCTCGTCATCTTGATTAACAAGTCTCAAACTATCAGACTGATACAAATTTTTAATATCCTTACTATATTTATCAAGATGTTTAGTATCTACATTTTGTGTTGCAACAATATGAGCATTTCTTCTATGTGTCTGGCTACTACCTCCAGCTTTGGAATAATCATAATTAACTTCAAGACCATATTGTTTTAAATTTGTTTTAACATCAGGATTTTCTTTCAACTCGTCAATAACAATCAAATCTTTCTCACCAAACATTCCTCTATATTGGAATCTATGTTCTTTACCGAAAAGAGTGAATGTTTCCATAGTACCTCTTAATTTTGGAATACTGATAGAAGTAGCTGAAGTTACTAAAGAATTCTCAGCATATAAAGTTAATCCCCAATACTTAGCAAACTGCGATTTACCAGAAGACTTAGCACCAGTCATAGCAAGATTAAGATTATTTTCAAAACCATTATTATATCTAGCTGCCATCTGTATTAGCATTGCCATTTTCATAGGTAAAAATCCATAATGCTCATATTGAGTTTTATTATAAATATGTTTATCAACCTGGTTAATTAAAGTAAAAAGATAATGCTCGTCTGCTTTCTTTTCAGGTAATTCCATAGGTTCTTTTCTTATTGGTCTATAATCAACTATATGGAAAAATGTTTGTCCATAACTGTTTGGTATTTTTTGTAATGCTACTTGTAAGTATCCTCTTGGTAATCCTATGAATGATATTGCTTCTGCTTTACAATCTTTTCCGTATCCATCAATATATGATACTTTATAAATATAACATGTTTTTGTTTCTGTTCTTGTATTGTCTGGTGATAACAATGTTGCACAAACCTTTGGTTTTGGTTCTGCAGGAATTAGAGTTGTACATTTGTGTTTGTTGTTTACTGATGTGACTTCATATTCGAATCGTTTACTTATTTTATCACATATTGGGCATCTATAATAATATGTTAATGGATAATCAAAAACTTCTCCTGAATCATTTATGTGCACATCAATTATTTGTGTTGTTAATTTATTTTTATAAAATTGTGATTTTTTTGGAACATCTGAAAAATCATATCTGAATTGTACATTCTTTCCTTCAACATCAGCTTTCTCTCTTACATCTTGGAATGTTGTTGGTTGTGTAACTTCAAATGCATCTACACCATCTATCTTGCTTAGTTCCCACTTCTTATCGTCTTCATCAATATCTCTTAATGATGCACCTATCTTATCAACTACTTTTTCTATATCATCTGATAATTTTGTTATGACACTTTGTTTTAAATAATATCTTGTTTCTCCTCTATCTTCACTTTCATCAAATTTCCCTTTGTTCTTTTTTATAAATGATTCATATACTGCTTTGAATCTAGAAACTTCAATATCAACTATAGTGCCTTCTAATAATATTTTTGCTAATTTTATACTAGATTGTGTATCAATCTTTATAAATTTTTTCTTGATAATAGAAATAATATTCTCATGAGTAGATAATGTAGAAATATCATTTGGACTATTATTTCTTATATTAGGAGGCTTTTCTGTCACTTATATCATCTCCTAATATTTAGTTGGTATCTTCTATATTTTTTGATTCTTCTTCTTTACCTTTTATAATATATGCAACACGTTCATTATTTTCTATTATCTTTTGAAGTTTTTCTTCAATAGCATCTAAGACTATGTTGTGCATATTATCTTCAAGTATTGTTGCAGTTAATTTTAAATCGTTATGCATCTTGATAGGTAGCCTAACGATGTACCCTTTTTCCTTAGAATTAATTTCTTCCTTGATTGGTTTTTCCATATTTTTTACCTCATAAATTTGATATGTAAATATTATCGTATCAACTTATATATAAATGTTTCGATTATCAAAAATATATGTTTTATGTATAATCATTTATAATAAATATATTAGATATATACTACAGTATATTTATATAAGCAAAAAATACCATTTTTATATTTAAACTATATCTTATAACATAGAATAATCAACCTATATGTTTTCCCAATAATATCATATTTAATGAAAATATAATGATATAATAATATCCTTTTTATTTTTATGTTTTCCACAGGAAATATAGCAGTAATATACATATGTCCACACTGATAAAGAATTTTCTATTTTTTTGGAAATATTTTAAAAATTATTCCCAAAAATTTGGGAATTTTCCCTTTTTTACCCATAGTATTCCCAAAAAAAGTATACACTGTTTGTATACTGATATTATAATATCAAATCAATATATTAACAAAAACTGAAATGTGTATATGGAAATTATTTTTTATTTGGGAATTTTGGGTAGCAATCATTATGTTATATTAACTTAGTGCTTATATCTTAAACCGTTAAATTCAATGGTTTAAACCATATGTTAATTATTCGAAAAGAAAAATTAGTATACAACAACTGTATACTTTTTTTGGGAATCGAAGGGAATCGAAGGGAATCCTTTATAAAGAAATTCCCATTGTATACGAAAATGTATACATTTTTTTTTCAAATTTATATTACACCCTATATATTAATTAATATAATTACTATGAGTTATATTAATTAGTGATTGCTACCCAAAATTCCCAAATAAAAAATAATTTTAGAAAACTCAAAATACATTCTTCAGTTCCACATGAAAAAAACACTCCATATGAAATAGAGGTTATATATTTTTTATTAAAAAAAATACAATCATTTATAAATAAACGTTATTTTTATTCCATATGAAATGACCGTTTATATTATATAAAGTATATACTGACAATATATATATTGACGTGCAAACATAATAATAATTTATATTATTTAATAACATTAAATAAATAGAAAAGTTTATATAATAGTTGTGTTTTAATCAGTAGTGTAATAACTATACCAAACGTATAGTTTTCATCACAACATATATTTGAGTATATAACAATTATTATATTCTTTAGTATATGATAAAAATAGAAAGGTGAAATAGAAATGAATAAGGAAAATAAAAAAATGGTAAGAATTTCAGAAGAATATATTGATATGA
>Ga0102925_1000924_pt1 | contig 15976 bp, 16 predicted proteins | sample SalPonR1_A_D1_MG_FD_78216 | JGI IMG/M metagenome (GOLD analysis project Ga0102925, IMG submission 78216) | Salt pond soil microbial communities from South San Francisco under conditions of wetland restoration - Salt Pond MetaG R1_A_D1_MG | ecosystem: Environmental > Aquatic > Marine > Intertidal...
GCCATGACGCCATTCTGACCATGGGAAGAAAATCGATCCATGGTCGAGAAAGGCACTACAGTGGTGGCTCGCTCATCACGGTAGTGACCTGCTTCAGCAACCCCATAGTGAGCAGGATCAGCCGCGTCACGACGTTGAGCGTCAACTGCCAGCCCGGCAAGGCATAACGCCCGGCAAAGCCGTCGCCCTCCGGTACGGCATGTGAGGCTGCCCACAGCGGCGTCGAACACTCTCAATCTCCAGCGGTCGCAATACCCACCCATCCCGGGCTTCGGGACGCACCCGCCGACGATTCCGAAAGACAGGACATCACGTATCGCCGAAGCCCGTCCTCCAATGAAACGCTCGGCTGCCAGCCAAGGCGCGTGATCGCCTGATCAATGTCCGGACAGCGAAACGGAGGATCGTCCTCCGGCAATCCTTCGAACTGCGAGTCGACGGGAAAACCCAGAACGCGCTCGATGGAATCCAGCAGCTCCAACATACTCACTTCAGCGGGATTGCCGAGATTTACCGGCTGGATCTGCTCGTCCTCACAAGCCATCAAGCGGATCAGACCCTCGACCAGGTCATCCACAAAGCAGAAGCTGCGCGTCTGGCGGCCATCACCGAACACCGTCACCGCCCGCCTGCGGAGCGCCTGATGCACGAACGAAGGAATCACTCGACCATCGGCGGCGGACATGCCTGGACCATAAGTGTTGAAGATCCGGGCGATGCGAACCGACACACCGCGAGTCCGTCGATACTCGACGCACAACGTCTCCGCGCACCGCTTCCCCTCGTCATAGCACGCCCTGGGTCCGACCGGGTTCACATTGCCCCAATGGCTTTCATGCTGCGGATGGAACAATGGACTCCCGTAGACCTCCGACGTCGATGCCTGCAGCAATCGCGCCCCTGTCGCCTGCGTGAATTCCAGCAGCCGCCTGGTTCCCTCGACCGACGTCATCAAGGTGCCAATGGGATCGGCCTGGTAATGCCTCGGGCTGGCCGGACAGGCAAGGTTGAACACCCAATCCACCGGAGGAAGATCCGGCAACTCCCGCACATCGCCCCGAACGAACGAAAACCCCGTGCGCTTGCCCAAGGCATCGACCAAGCCCTGGCTTCCGGTGCACAGATTATCCAGGCAGATCACCTCGCATCCCGCATCGAGCAGCCGCTCGATCAAGTGCCCACCAACAAAACCGGCACCGCCGGCCACCAGAACCGCTCCCTGCAACTCCATCGTTTGCCAGCACTCCGTCATCAGGCGCAACAACCTGTATTACACCCCAAGTGATGCGAAACACCCTAACCTTCAAAAACCGGAATCGAGAACAGGCCTCGGCAAAAACCGCCACCTTGACCTTGTCTCCCTGCCGGCCAGGGCCGATCCAAAACCCCATGATTCCTATCAGGAGCGCCTTCAGACGCGAACGGACCACGGCCCAACCGCCACACCAGCGCTTTCGCGGCCAAAGCCGCTCCTAGCCTGCCACGGCGTCGATCGCCTCCAGGTAACGGCCGATCACGATCCGTTCGTCGAACTCGCGCTCGATCTTCTCCCGTCCGGCCAGGCCCATGGTCTGGCGGGCGGACGGCGGCAGTTCCAGGAAGCGCATTATCTGCCGGGCCAGGTCATCCGCATCCTTCACCTGGCAGAGATAGCCGGAGGTTCCGTCGTCGACCACCTCGCGGCAGCCCACGGCATCCGTGGTGATGATCGGCCGGCCCATGGCCGCCGCTTTCAGCAGCGTCCTCGGCGTGCCCTCCCGGTAGGACGGCAGCACCACGCACTGGGCCTCGCGAAGGAACGGGCGCACGTCGTCGGTCTCCCCGGCGTATTCCACCACGCCCTCCTCCACCCAGGCATCCAGCGTCTCCCGACCGATGGCGGTTCGATTGGCCACACCCACCGGACCGAGCAACCGAAACACGGCATCCGGGTATTGCTCGCGCACCCGGCGAGCGGCCTCGACAAATTCCCCCACGCCCTTGTCCCGCAGCATCCGCGCGACCAGCAGGAACACCGGCCGCTCGTCTGCCGGCCAATCCGCCACCGCGACGCGCGACACGTCCACGCCCGAGCCGGGCAGTTGCGCGGTCTTGTCCTCATCCACCGGCCCACGCTCGAGGAACAGCGCCCGATCGTCCGGGTTCTGGAAGAACACCCGCTCCGGCCAGCGCTGGGAGACGCGATAGAGCCCCTCGACCACCCGGGTCAGCCAGTTATCGCGGATGAAGGCCGTGCCCAGCCCCGTCGCCGTATTGATGCAGGGCACCCCCGCCATGCGCGCGGCCAGGCTGCCATAGATCATCGGCTTGATGGTGAAGTGCGTCGCCAGGTCAGGACGCAGCTCGCGGTACAGCCGCCGAAACCGACGCACGGTATCCAGATCCCGCACCGGGTTGGTGCCCTTGTTGTCCATCGGCAGGTCCACCACCCGGCAGCCCAGGTCGGCCAGCTTCTCGCTCAGTCCATCCGGCGGCGCGACGGCGATCACCTCGTCACCACGCTCGACCAGCGCGCGGATCACCCCGCCGCGGAAATTGTGCAGCGACCACGCTGTGTTGGAAGCCAGCGTTATGCGCATGAGGACCTCGAAAAACCGACGGCGCCATCCAATGGCGCCGTCACGCAATCACCTTTGACCCCAAATCCACCAGACATCGCAAAACCCAGTTCCCATGCACCAGAAAGAGCGTCAACCAGCCCGAACGAACCACGGCCCCAATCGCCGTATCACACCCTTTCGCGGCTAAAGCCGCTCCTACAACCCCCATCCGCCGTAGGAGCGCCTTCAGGCGCGAACAGCCAAGCCCAATCCGCGGCACCAAGCCCTTCGCGGCCAAGGCCAGGGCCACTCCTACTGCCTCGTCAAGGGTTCGACTGCCCGCCGCAACCCCTCATCCACCGAGATCGGCGGCTCCCAACCCAACACATCCCGTGTCTCCGAGATATCCATCTGCAGAGACCCCAGCAGCCACCTCGCGCTTCCCCAGCAGCGCCGCTGCTGCCTCGAGCAGGCGCGGCGGTACCGGCATCAGACGCGCCGGGCTGTCCATCGCATTACCCACACGACGCAGCAGATCCGTGGTGGAAAGATCCTCTCCATCGGAGACAAGAAAGACCTCATTTGCGGCCGCCGGATGATCGATGCAGGTCGTTACTAGGTCAACCAGGTTATCCAGCGCCACCAGGCTGCGGCGATTGTTCACCGCGCCGAACGGCAGCGGAACGCCTTTCTTCACCCACCGCATCATCGAGGCGAAATTGCCCTTCACCCCGGGGCCGTAGACCAGTGGCGGCCGAATGATGACCACCTCCATGCCCGTATCCGCCCCGATCTCACGGAATGCCTGTTCCGCCTCGAACTTCAAAACGCCGTAGGCATCTCCCGGTGATGGCTCATCGTCGGCCGCGAAGCACAACACCGGTTCCGTCCAGTCACCGTTCACCTTGATCGAACTGATGAACACGACACGACGCACACCCTGCTCGGCAGCCTGACGCGCAAGTGCGCGCGTGCCGTCGACATTAACCCGACAGTATTCCGACATGGGATCAGCGGTGGCATCCGCCATGACGTGTGCGCGAGCGGCCGTGTGCACGACCACGTCCGCACCTGCCAGTGAGGGGCGCCAATCGGTTTGCGCGTCCAAGCTCCCAACGGCATATCGCTGCACTCCGTCGGCACCATCACGCGTTTCCTGACGTACCACACCCGCCACGGTGTACGTAGGCACCGCGCTCAGCCTTTCAAGCAGCCGCGAGCCAACAAAACCGTTGGCCCCAGTTACTAGAACATGTTGTGTGTCAGGTATCAGCCCCCTCGAGTTCGCGGTATATTGTCAGATGCTGTTCGACAATCTTCTCGATGGCAAACTCGCGTTCCGCGAGCGCGCGACCGGCAGCGCCCATGGCCCGCCGCTCGGTCGGGTGCTCGATCAGATAGGCAATCGCGTCGGCGAGGGAGTCAGCGTCCCTGGCTGGAACCAGAAGCCCGGTCGTACCCGGCTCGATCGCATCACGACATCCCGGCACATCGGTGGTCACCACTGCTCGCCCACATGCAGCGGCTTCGACAAGGCTCTTGGGAAGGGCAGACTCAAGAAGGGCAGACTCAAGCGCATGCATCCAGACAACCCCGAAAAGCAGGTCAGTCACGAGACCATCTACGCGGCGATCTACGCCCACCCCAAGGGCTCGCTTCGCCAGGAGATGATCGAGATGTTGCGGCAGCAACGCCGCCAACGCGGCCCGCGCCGGCGACGCACACCCGCCAGTAGCGCCATGGTGCCCGAGGACCTCTGTATCCGGCACCGCCCGGAAGAGATCGAGGAGCGGCTGGCGCCCGGTCACTGGGAAGGCGACTTCATCAAGGGCGCCTTCAACCGATCGGCCGTCGGTACGCTCGTCGAGCGAAAGACCCGCTACGTCGTGCTCTGCCGGATGAAAGGCTGCGACGCCTCGTCCGCTCTCGAAAGCTTCACCCGCCAGATGCGGCACATGCCGGATTGTGTGCGCGAGACCATCACCTATGACCGAGGCAGCGAAATGGCTCGTCACGAAGAGCTCGCCCGCCGGCTGAACATGACTATCTGGTTCGCCGATCCACATGCCCCGTGGCAGCAACGAGAACACCAACGGCCTGCTCCGCCAGTTCCTGCCCAAAGGCACGGACCTCGGCCAGGTAACGCAGACCCAACTCAACGACATCGTCGAGCTGATGAACAATCGCCCTCGCAAGACCCTCGACTTCAAAACACCCAATGAAGTCATGGCCGAAGAGCTAAATCAGGTTGCCAAGGAGTGTTGCGCTTGACCTTTGAGACCAAGGAGCCACCACCAGCGCCGATACCTTCATTTATAACCCATAATCACTCATGTTGCGACCAGCCTAAAGTACGCCGAGCCAACGGCCTCCCAGGTATATTCCCGTCTAGCAATTTCGAGCATATTTTCACCTATTCTGGCGCCTTCATCGCTGGTCATGGAAGTAATGCCATGCACCAACTCGCCGGAACTAGTGAAATATTTAGCCTTACCCTCCGTCGTCCTCCGGTTAAATGAACAGCCGTGAGCCAGAACCGGGATACCGAAGTGCATCATTTCAACCAAAGAGGGGTTCGTTCCCCCGGCAGAATGACCATGGACATAGACGGTCGCCCGATCACGAAGGGATCGCAATGCACCCGGCTCATACACCGGGTCAACCAAGTGAATGTGCGGATGACCCTGAAAGCGACTCTTCAGATTTCTTCCATACTCACTCTTATCCCAATTCCCCACAAAGACCAGGGGCTGGGACACCTTAGTCCAAGCCTCGAGGATCATCGCCACATTGTTCTCGGGTTCAATCCGGCACAGGGCTAGTGCGTATTCCTGTGGGACGCCGTTTACAGCATCCAAATCAGGCTTCGTCGCCAACGCGTGGTCCCCGCCATACGGTATCGTCGTACAATCGGCGCCATAAGCGTCACGCACGTACTCCGTGATGGCGTCATTGTCAGAAACCACCACGTGGGACCAACGAATCGCAGCACGTTCAGACCAGCGCAGGATCAAACGCGCCAACCCTTTCCATTTGTCTCTCTTCCATTCGATGCCATCGATGTTGGTTATTATTCGCGCATTCGATATCAGACGAACAACAGGAAGAAACAGCGCGCCGGAAACTCCTAAAACAAGGAGCACGTCATCCCGATGACGCACGGCACTAACCATAGACCAGATGTCGTAAGGAATGCTTTGAATGCCATTCGCCTCAAGAGGAACGTACCGCAACCTAGCACATAGAAAATCATGCGGTTTTTCGGATCGCCCCCTCGTGGAGCAAAAAACGCTCAAATGAACATCGTCATGCGAGACACAACCGAACCTAACCAGATTCTCGGCCAGTGTCTCAAATCCACCATAGGCCCCGGGAACACCCACGGTACCAATGATGGAAACAGCTCTCATCCTTTTACGCGGATTCATTGACTAATTTTGGAAAGTTTTTTATTGGTATCCACAAACGCCCCTGCAATCTCTTGAGGCAACTCAAATTTTTTGTAAGCCGTGGGGCACTTCAATGTTTGGCGAGCATAATTCTGAAAGATCTCATCCGGCGCGAGTCCGGCAAACCGAGTTATTTCATTCATCATCAGATCCGGCTCCTTGCAGAGGCGTGAGAATGGAACATGCAAAACGTCCCCCGGATTATCCCGCAACAGCGCCATGCCCTCTCTCATCGTGACAATCCACTCCACTGCCGCACGCAGGCGATGATCATGAAGTCCCCGCAGATACGATCGATGAACCGCAAGATCCTCATGTTCCGGGACCAATTGATCAACAAGCAACTCCCATTTCCGTCCGTTGACACCCCACCAGTCATGCGTCTCACCATCAACCTGTTTTCCCAACCTCCCCGACCAGGCCTCGATCGATGAGCAGGTATCCCAACCGTTACGGGACAGGAACAGAAAACGGGCATCAGGAAATACCTTGCGCAAGAACGGGACACGGAAGATCATCTCAGGATACTTATCAACGACGCGAGAGTTCAGACTGAACCGCAGGTATGCCCCGTAAAGTCGATTGACCTCCCCGACCAAACCAGGAGTGACGTCCCGGATCCCCAACCGGTAGAAAGCATTTCCTCGATGGTAACTGCCGATCAGATCCTCATCGTCACGCAGCGACGCCCACATGGCCTTGGGCTCATTGAGAAATCCCACATCGGGTTGCATCGACAACACAACGCCCAGAATCGTCGTACCCGAACGTCCCGTACCGAGTATGAAAACCGGTTTTCCCACCTTTCTCAACTGCGGCAATCTTTTTTCCAGCGCGAACAGTCGAAAAAGCACAGGGTTGATCCACTGACCACGTGTCGTGACCGGACGACCCTCGAAAAGCCCGTAGCTGACCAGCCGGCTCCATAACCGGGTAGGACGCGTTTTGGCATACACCTTATCAATCTGCGCCACCATCACCGACCCCCCCCTTATCCCTTAGGACCAAATCGACGACGGACAGACTCCAGCAGATGCGGAAACCTCCTTAAGTTCGCGAGAAAAGCGAGCACGAGCTTTGCCGGCAACGTGATAATCGATGGCAAAGACCGAATTGAGAACCGCCCGTTATGTAGAAACTCCCCATAGCCAAATCTTTGCATCCTGTCACGGCAAACCCATTCGACGAGCAAGCGCAGACCCGGCCTCATCCTGGCCTTTCGCCAACCGGCGGCACGATCCTTGTTGATACCGCGTTTGTTCGGATCATCCCGACCGGACGAAGATCCAACCTGGGGGACCGTCAGCATGCGGTCATCAAAGTCAATACCGATAAACTTGCACACTGCATCCAGCTCAGACTCGGGATCTTCCAGCAGGTCCTCGAATCTAATGGACATAAAGCGATCACTTTTTATCGACAGCGCCTGATCCACACAACTGACCCACAATCGACTAACTAGCCAAGGGTGATAGTTGCACCACGCCCTGATCGCTTCCCGCAAGGGTATCGTGCCACCGCCGAGGAATCGTCGTTTCCATTTCGCTCTTTGCGACAGAACGACATCTCTGGGATCCCGAACCATGTTGATGATGTAGGCACCCGGGAAACGCGCTAGGAGCTCATCAGCGACAAACAGGTAACGCGGTGTCTGCTCACACGGTATCACTTTGTCGGCAAGCCGAGTTTCGTGACTCAGAAAAGCCCAATATAAAGCCCCAGAAGTACGATCAGGATTGGCGTCAACAAGTTGCTCAGCGTCACTCCGATACTTGCCGGGCGAGAAGTCCGCAAAAAAACCATCTCTAGCACGGGTCAACAAACGTTCAACCAACCGTATAGCATTTCCCTTTGGCAAAACGATATCGCGTCGCAAATCTTCGACACCCACCATCTGCTCAAAGAAATGAAGCTCCCCGAACGTATGTACCTTGCTATGCGACCCTAAAATGCGGCCCAACATCGTTGTTCCACTACGAGAATTACCAACGATAAAAAGCATCGGGTGCTCGGCGGATCCGCTATCATAATCAGAGACTGGCATAGATTTCTTCCATCGCATCCAAATGCCGTTCAACCGAGAACATCGATTGCGCCCGCTCATAGCTGCTGTGGCCCATTGCCAATGCTTGTTCGATAGTCATTGAGCTCAATGCGCCGGAAAGTTCCTCAACTGAGCCCGAAGAAAACAAACTACCGTCCGTCCCGTTTCTGACGACCTCGGGGAACGCACCACGATCACTACAAATCACGGGCCGGCCTTGGGCCATCGCTTCAATATTCGTAAGACCAAAGGTTTCATTCAATTCAGATGGATTGATCAACGCCCGGCAGTGACGGTACTCGTGGATCAACTCTTCACCCACTCGAACACCCCGCCATTCCACCAGGTGATCGACACCCAATTCAGACGTCATCGCCTGGAACCGACCTTCCTCCGGCCCTGAGCCGACAATGCGCAACGGCAAAGGCTCACCTCCGCTCTGCCTCACATATCGCACATAAGATTTGAGTAACGGCTCCAAACCCTTGCCATCAGCAATGCGCCCCACAAACAAGAAATAATCACCAGGCAACACCGACGGATTTTCAGCTACTTGCGTAAAGTTGTGCAGCACGTCGATCTTGTCTTCATCCAATCCCATGTGGACCAGTTGACGTTTTTGAAAATGACTCACGGCAATAAATCGGTCAACCGACCGACGCGCACCAAGCATCTCGGAGCTTACCGTTTCCAACGCGGAAATCGTTGAACGTAACAAACTCCCACGATTACAACGGTGACGCACCGCGTTCCAATATTTTCTGTTCTTACACGAATCACAAAAAAGGCCGTCACGCAACATCGTCTGCGCCGGACATACGATTTTATATTCGTGAAGAGTTTGAACTACTGGAATGCCGCAATTTACAAGCGGCCGAAGCACTGATGGAGTTATATGACCGTAATATATATGCAAATGAGCTACGTCCGGTTTGAAATCAGGGACCAGTTGCTCCGTAAGTGCTCTGGCCTCGTTATTATAAAAGAAACGGAACGCGTCACCCGCTTTGAAACGCCCAAGCGAACTAAGGCCGTCGAAATCTATTTCCCCTCGCAGCTCACCGTGAACATCTCTCAGGTCTTTCGTTGAGAAAGTACGGACATCATGCCCCCGGGCAGAAAGAGCGCAGGATAGATTCAGGAAATATCTATCACTTCCGCCACGGGGATAATGATAATTATTTAACTGTAAGATTCTCATTTCCAGAAAAAAACACGCAAGACGTGCTTTAAAGAGATTGAGTTCAGCGGTTTATCCGATAGGCGACCCTCATCCGCAAACATAAACGCCTCACAAGCGGACACCCTCAAGCTTTTCAAAACACATTCGACAAAAGACAAACCCACACTACGAGATAGCGCTATCTTACGTTGACTCTTAAATAACTTAATCACCGTAATCTTTTCAAAAAAACCGCCTTTAACTATGAAATCAGCGTTTTGTATCGGGAACGTCCACCAGGTACTCCGGTACCATATAACTTTTCTTTTATTGACATGCGCCAACGCTGCATTACCAATCGGAACGTGATCTGGAGTGACATCATTAGGAGCGGGACATAAAACGTAATCAGCATGTTCGTCTACTCCTTCAAGTCGCGCACTGATCACACTAGAGAACTCCTTTACCCTGCCATCCGGAATATTCCAGTACTCGGGCTCTGAAACTCCAATCATTGAAAGAGCTTCCCTAGTTTCCCGCTGCCGAGCGCAGACCAAGGCATCGTCATCTTCGTGGAATGTAACAACTACTACATGGATATCAGCGGACGAAGACAAAGCCTTCAAGAAAAACCAACAACCAATAACCTCATCGTCATTGTGCGGCGCAATCACCACAACCCGCCTACCGGCAAAATGCGTACTAATCTGTTTGTTATTTAACATCACTTATCGGACTTTCCCACATTAGAAGAAGACACTAGCCGCATATATCTAGACTCATATGACGATTTGGCGGCAACGAAATCTCGAAACACCACATACAAGGAAAGGAAATAAAGGGAATAAAAGACGTCGGAGGCCACGGTCCTGAATATGCCCATGTATAGAACAGAAATCAAAATCACTAGCGATTTACCAACCGGAAAAGGCGTACGAGAAGAATAACGGAGGAGTAAATACAAGAAACCTATGTAAACACTCAGACCGAACCAGCCATACTCGCCAACGACTGAACCGAGCCCACTATCAAAAACCCCCGTCATATTAGCAACCGTAGGCCAATGAGCTATACCTAAAATCTCATAAGCCATGGATCCCGCGGAGAGAGATGAACCAAACTTACCCCCACCTGATCCAAATGGGAAAAATTCTACAGCTAACTGCATTCCACCAAAGAGCATGGCGGCTCTTATATAAAGACCTTCACCGTCTATGGTTCGTTTAACTTTTTCCCAAGTATCAGCAAAATCCAGAATCGGCACTGAGGCGACAAACAACAAAATCCCTAAGACAAGAACCGGTACCAAGGACTGAACTGGAAGTTCTTTTTTAGCATAGAGTCCGTAAATCACAAGGACTCCTGTCAACAGGATAAACGAGCGCGACCCTGTAAACACGAGAAGTCCGAAAAAAAGCAGTGGCAGAATAAAACGCCGCTCGATCAAAACTAGATAAATTACAATCAGACTAAGGAGCGCGGCGGACCTGTTTGGATTCAAAAGAAATCCTATAAAACGACTTTCATCGCGTGCGTATCCGACCTCGCGAAGCAAATCAGTAAACACAGTTGGATCAACCAAAGTGATGGCAAATGCGACCAGATGCACGCATGCCAATAAGTAAATCGAACCCTTTAATTTATCCGCGCTCACATGCCTGGCCAGCAAGAACACAAAAAAGAACTTCGCAAAAATCAGGCTGCTTATAATTGATTCCGATATGGTGGGGTTCAGCCGTCCAAAAACTGAAAAAAGAAAAAACACAGCAACATACGCAGCCAAGATTAATACAGAAACGGGGATCGCATTTCTCAACAACGATCGAACGACAACCCACAATACAATTGCAAAAATAAATAACTGCACAACCTGATTCACACCCGGATGTGCCAGCCGCGACACAAAGGGAGAAAAATAGATTGCGATGCCCAGAACGAAGGCAAATAAAGCGCTAATCCTCATAGTCGGCGACCATGACGACTTCATTTTCGCCTTCCTGCAGGCCTTTTACCTTCGTTCGATACAACACATCCCGATCTGGCGTCATCACGGATTGCCGCGGCCAATTCTTCCGTTACTTCGATTTCACCCAAAAAACTGGATCTAGACAAAACCGACTTTATCAGTCGCGCTAGCGGCCTAAGATACCGGCGGACATTTTCGGATGGACGGACATAGTAACTAAACAGCGCTCTAGACCGATAATATATGCGCGAACTTCTCGAAGCACGGCGTCCTGTCGACACATTTTTTGGCCTAAAATCGAAACCCTCGTAGAACCTTGAATCAAGACCCGCAAACTCACAAATTTGTGACACAAAGCGATATGGATCCTTTTTCATATCTCCAAAATCCAACACAAGACAGCGCGAACCGAATCTTTTTTGAAAAGCCGGCAAATACCTCCTTATTCTGTTCTGGTCCAACGCCCGATAATGTATAGGGGTTTGATCAGTAACCTTTTTGTAAAGCTGACGGCGAATATAGTCATCAAAACTAATGTGTTTACCGAGACGGCCAGTTTGGGCAGCATATTTATACCAAGAAACTGCTCGTTCGACCGGATCCCTGACAACAAAGACAACTCTCGCTTTTGGAGCCAAGTTCGAGATGGCTAAGGCCGACTGCGCATACAGATAGTCAGGAGTTGATTCGAGTAGCGTTTTGAGCCCATCTCGCTCAGGGAAGAACGAAAGATACTCATGGCCATTGAGGCCGTCGAACCTTTTACCACTAGGGACAGGGTAAGTTTCGTCCAAAAAAAACCGAGTTTCCTTAACTGACGACTCGCATACGTCGGGATGATGAGCCAGCCAGTTATGTATTGAGGTAGTACCCGCTTTCGGCTGACCGGCGATTATCAAAAAAGGATGCTCACTTAAGGCGGAACCCATAGATGCTTTCTCCAGGTGACGGCAATGGCAGGAACGCTTCCATCTAGGACAGATCAAACGTTTAGCTTAGACTCAAAGTCGCGAATCAGATCCTCATGCAAGACGCAATCGTCCGAGAGCTCCTCCCGAATTACGCTCATCACCTCACCAGGCGGCAGAGCTGACTTGCCAGCGTTTTTATATGACCGATTTAAATACCGTAGAGCCATTCTGGCTTTGTAACGAAAGCGAGAAGTGGTTAATTTTCGAGCAAAATCCACATACCAAACATCACGATTTACATACAATAATCGACTCAAGATCGCACTACGCGAGCCCTCAGAGGTGACATTACTGGCGCTAGGGGTGAAATGGAAGTTGGGATCAACACCCATAAATTCGCACACCTGACGTACCACCGCCTCCGGCTTACGTGCCAGCGTCTCGAATGGGACTAGAAGGACCCTCGTTTCACCAAAGATATTATTTAGCGAAGCAACCTGCTTGCAGTACCTAGAGTGCTCGAGATAATTCATTTGCAATCCTTCGTAACTCTCGGCCGGATATTCATGACCTGAAATCTCTTCAATAATAGCCTGCTCAAAACTACGCGATTCAATTAACCGCTCCCTCGCAAACCGCCAGCCTGACCAACACCGAATTTCAGGATTGCGCAAGATCAATATGACTTTACACGTGGGCGCCACGCTGGAAAGTCGGCGTGCGCCATACGGGCTATACGCAAGGTTTGCTTCCGCGCCTAGTAACGCTTTGGCTTGTTTCGCTTTAGTAGATTTATAGGAAGACAAGAAATCATTGATACGCCGGCTCGCTTTACGCCCTCCTTTTGAAAACACAGGATAGTCCTTGAATCCTTCGGGAGCGAAGACATCTTCATGCTGGGATAGCCAATCAAACAGCGACGTGGTGCCACTTTTTTGAGAGCCCACAATATAGCAGAGGTTTGAAATAGTCACTTATAAGGTCTCTTTAATTTATATTTTCCCGACAACCCAAACACCCATTCTTAGTCGCACATAAATAACGCCAACCACGTTCATCACAACCACACTTATAGCCGCTGTTATTGCGGCACCCATTAACCCCATTTGTGGTATTAGAAACATGCCTGCAAAAACCAATGTAAGAACTGAATATACAGACGCGATCATCACGTCTTTTTCGTTTCCAGTCATCATCAGAAGGTATGCCACTGACCCTGATGCTGTGTTTACGATTTGACCTATCGCTAAAATTGCTAGTGCCGCCCCCCCTTTCGAAAATTCCGGGCCAAAAAGGCCCATGACGGTGTCACCTTCAAGAATCAACAATAAAAATAACGGGCCAGTTGCTACTGTCGTTAACAGTGCGAAAATACGAGAAAGACGCCCAATAGCTTCTATGTCGTCAACAGCATAAAGTTCCGCAAATTTAGGTGCGATCACTGTATTCACAGCCATCAGAAAAAAACTAACCAGCAATGCCACACGTGTCGCCGCGCCAAAAATACCCACGTCTTCAGCTGTGCTCCAGACGCCGAGTAAGAACAGCGGTGCCCATGGTAACACCGCTCTGTTGATGATCGACATTAGCCACAAAGGGCGCGCACTGGCCCATAAAACGCTCTTATCAAACTCGGTCGCTGATCCTTTCATCCTAGTAGCGCGTTTCCACATCAGCAGGCCGATCACGGCCCCCACGCCTGTACCAAAAGCATACGCCAGGGCTGCCCCCGAGGCTCCAATGATCCCGACCAAGGGCCAAATAATCACGAGAGCGACGGCGGGGTAGATCACTCCAGAAACCAGCATGGCATCCCGGATGCGCTTCAGCCCTTTCAGGCTCTCGGCCAACAGGGTCATCATCGCGAAGGAAAAGATTCCCACACTCATCCAGCGAAGAGGCGCCGTCAAATCGGGCTCCGAAAAGACGCTATCGGCGATCCACGGTGCCATAAGGAGGATCACACCCGCCGCAGCAAAACTAGTTATCCCAGCAATGCGCATGCCGGTGTTGAAGACTCCCTTCACCTGTCCCCAGTCGTTGTGTGCACGCCCCGAGGCGATAAAACGTAACAAGGTATTATCCAAACCGAGTTTGGCAATAACAGCCATTATGCTGGTCACTGACAATGCCAGGAAGTAAAGACCGGCACCCTCCGCACCCAACAATCGCCCGATAACGATGTTGAGCAGGAAAGCGAGGCCTGCCCCTACTGCTCGCAAGACAAGTGCAACACCGGAGCCCCGGAATACTTCAATCGTATGCGCGTCGAACTTACCGAAAAACTGTTTTAGTTTATTCAAACTAATCTCGACTCATTCCTGTGACTTGGCAGGTTCCGTGCGTATTGGGAAAAGCGAACACTGGGTGGTCCGGCTCAATGTGCACCTTCTAATCCGTCGCTGAGCCTGCTAATCAAAAACATCAGCCGTCGAGAACAGGTTCGCGGCAAAATCCTTCTGGGATAACAAGACAGATGATGCCGTGACCGGCCAATCGATACCCAGTTGGGCATCGTCCCAGCGGATGCTTGCCTCACAGCCAGGGGCATAAAAGTCGGTGCACTTGTACTGGAACTCGGCCACGTGGCTGGTCACAAGGAAACCGTGTGCAAGCCGGGCGGGATCCAGAGCTGACGCCTGTTGTCGGCCGAGAGGGTTTCACCCACCCACTGACCGAAGGTGGGGGAGCTCTTGCGGATATCCACGGCCACGTCGAAAACCTCACCTTCCGTCACTCGCACGAGCTTGCCCTGGGCATGCGGCGGCAGCTGGTAGTGCAGGCCGCGCAACGCACCTTTGACCGACCGGCTATGGTTGTCCTGCGCGAAAGTGACCGGGTAGCCGACCGCTTCGTCGAAGACTTTCTTGTTGTAACTCTCGTAGAAGAAGCCGCGCTCGTCCTCGAAGACGCGAGGCTCGATCAGCAGGACCTCGGGGATGGCAAGCGGGGTGGCTTTCATTCAAAAGACCCGTTCTTCAAGCACGCGTTTGAGATACTGGCCGTAACCATTCTTGAGGAGCGATCGAGAGAGATTTTCCAGTTGTTCGGGTTCGATCCAGCCCTGGCGAAAGGCAATCTCTTCCGGACAAGCCACCTTGAGCCCCTGGCGCTGTTCCAGAGTAGCGATGAATTGACTGGCATCCAGCAGGGAGTCGTGAGTGCCGGTATCTAGCCAGGCGTAGCCACGGCCCATGATCTCGACATCGAGTTTGCCGGCGTTCATGTAAGCGACGTTGAGATCGGTGATTTCCAGCTCGCCGCGGGCGGAGGGCTTTAGATCCTTCGCCATGGAGACGACGTCATTGTCGTAGAAGTACAGGCCAGTAACGGCGTAGCTGGACTTCGGCTGTTCAGGCTTTTCCTCCAGGGAAAGCACCTTGCCGTCGCGGTCGAACTCGGCCACGCCGTAGCGCTCCGGGTCGTGGACGTGGTAGGCGAACACCGTCGCGCCATCCTCGCGCTCCATGGCGCTGCCGAGCAGCGCATCGAAATGATGGCCGTAGAATATGTTGTCGCCCAGCACCAGGGCGCAGGGGTCGTCGCCGATGAACTCCTCGCCGATGACAAAGGCCTGCGCCAGGCCGTCCGGGGACGGCTGGACGACGTATTGCAGGTTCAGCCCCCACTGGCTGCCGTCGCCCAGCAACTGCTCGAAGCGCGGCGTGTCCTGCGGCGTGGAGATGACCAAGATGTCGCGAATGCCCGCGAGCATCAGGGTGCTCAGCGGGTAGTAGATCATCGGCTTGTCGTAGATCGGCAGCAGTTGCTTGCTGATCGACAGCGTCGCCGGGTGCAGACGTGTGCCGGAGCCGCCGGCCAGTATGATTCCCTTGCGTGACACGTAAATCTATCTCCTGAAGTATTCTATGTCCGACCCTTTGCCAGAGGGTGTGCAAAGGCA
>Ga0102925_1000926_pt1 | contig 15968 bp, 15 predicted proteins | sample SalPonR1_A_D1_MG_FD_78216 | JGI IMG/M metagenome (GOLD analysis project Ga0102925, IMG submission 78216) | Salt pond soil microbial communities from South San Francisco under conditions of wetland restoration - Salt Pond MetaG R1_A_D1_MG | ecosystem: Environmental > Aquatic > Marine > Intertidal...
ACCTTCGAAATGGACCGGGATCCCTCGCCCCGGGCCGTCCGGGCGCGCCTGCAGGTCGTGGCGCCGCCCTGGCGCAGCGAGCCGGACCGGCCACTGAAGCGCACCACCGTCCGGGCCAACAACCGCACCCTGGTGGTCTTCTCCGGGGAGCCGGCCCGTCGTGCCCTGCACGCCCTTGAAGAGGGACTGTTCCCCACGCTGAGCTACGCCGCCATCGGTGGCCGAACCCGGGTGGCCGTGTCGGCGGTGAATCTCGCCTCGCGCCTGGAGGAGTTCCACACCTGCACCGCCTCGCTCCACCCCGATTCGTTCGAGGATGTTCAGAATCTGCGGGTGCTGTTCGGATCGGATGAGCATCGCCTGGATGCGGACGCCCGGGCCACGCTGGATCGCCTGCTGGCCTACTGGGAGGTCGACCCGACGACCGAGTTCGCCGTGCTGGGTGGTTACTCCGACCGGGTGGGCGATGCCGACTACAATGAGGAGCTGGCCCAGCTCCGCGTGGATGCCGTCCACGAGTACCTGGTCGAGAACGGTTTCCCGGACGAGCGGATCGTCGATCTGGTCTGGGGTGAGGAGCGGCCCGAGACGGCGACCGGTGCAAAGCCCCGGGACTCCGGGCGCCGGGTGGAGGTCCAGGGCCCGCAGAGGCGGGCGGACCAGCGCCGAGTCGAGATCAAGCTGCGCCGGGAGGAGTAGTCCCGTCCGGTGGCGCTGGCTGCTAGAATGCGGCCCTTCGATTCAGGGCGAACATCCAGCGAGGAGCACCCGCACCCATGACCTCCGAGACCCCCGTGCGCAAGGTGGTCCTGGCCTACTCCGGTGGCCTGGACACCTCCATCATCCTCAAGTGGCTCCAGGACACCTACGGCTGCGAGGTGGTGACCTTCACCGCCGATATCGGCCAGGGCGAGGAGGTGGAGCCGGCCCGCGCCAAGGCCAAGGAACTCGGCGTGAGCGAGATCCACATCGAGGACCTGCGCGAGGAGTTCGCCCGCGACTACGTCTTCCCCATGATGCGGGGCAATACCGTCTACGAGGGCGAGTACATGCTCGGCACCTCCATCGCGCGGCCGCTCATCGCCCGCCGCCTGGTGGAGATCGCCCGCGCCACGGGCGCTGACGCCATCGCCCACGGCGCCACCGGCAAGGGTAACGATCAGGTCCGCTTCGAGCTGGGCGCCTATGCCCTGGAGCCGGACATCCGCGTCATCGCCCCCTGGCGGGAGTGGGACCTGAACTCCCGGGAGAAGCTGCTCGCCTACGCCGAGGCCCACGGCATCCCGGTGGAGGGCAAGCAGCACGGCGGCGGCTCGCCCTACTCCATGGACGCCAACCTGCTGCACATCTCCTACGAGGGCGGCGTCCTGGAGGATCCCTGGGCGGAGCCGGAGGAGGGGATGTGGCGCTGGACCACGGCCCCCGAGCAGGCCCCGGATCAGCCCCTCTACATGGATATCGCCTTCGAGGGTGGTGACCCGGTGGCGGTGGATGGCGAACGCCTGCCGCCGGCGGAGCTGATGGAGCACCTCAATCGGGTCGCCGGGGCCCACGGCGTGGGCCGGGACGACCTGGTGGAGAACCGCTACGTCGGCATGAAGTCCCGGGGCTGTTACGAGACGCCGGCCGGGACCGTCCTGCTCAAGGCGCATCGCGCCATGGAGTCCCTGACCCTCGACCGCGAGGTGACCCATCTCAAGGACGAGCTCATGCCGCGCTATGCCACGGTCATCTACAACGGCTACTGGTGGTCTCCGGAGCGGCACATGCTCCAGGCCGCCATCGATGCCTCCCAGACGACCGTGAACGGCACCGTCCGCCTCAAGCTCTTCAAGGGCTCCCTCAGCGTGGTCGGCCGCTCCTCGGAGACCGACAGCCTCTTCGACGAGGCCGTGGCCACCTTCGAGGACGATGCCGGCGCCTACGACCAGAAGGATGCCGAGGGCTTCATCCGCCTGAACGCGCTGCGCCTGCGGACGGCCGCCCGGCGCCACCGGCCCTAGCCCCGGCCGCCGGGGCCGGTCGGGGTCATGGGAGGGCGCCTCAACCTGCCGGGGCCGCGGATCACGGCGGTACTGGCCGCGGTGGTCCTGCTGCCCCTGGTCCTGGCAGCGGGAGGCGAGGGACGCTGGGGGGCCGTGACCCTGACCCTGGCACTGGGGCTCGCGGTGATCGGGCTGGCCGGGCAGGCGGCCCGTCGTCGCCAGGTCGAGGCCGACCATGCCGAGCTGGCCGCCTACCACGCCCGTACCCAGAGCGAGGCCGCGCGCAACCAGGGTGAACTCCGCCAGGAGATGGCGCGGCGGGAGGCCATGGAGGCGGAGCTGCGGACCAGCCGGGAGCAGATGCGCCTCATCCTGGCCAATGCCCCGCTGCTCATCGTCACGCTGGACCGGGCCGGCCGGGTCACCCTCCTGGAGGGCCGGGGCCTGGAGCGGCTTGGCGTCGAGACCCCGCGGCTGGTGGGGCAGCCGGTACGCTCGCTCATCGGGGATCACGCGGTCCTCAATGATGCCGTCCAGCGCGCCCTGGCGGGCGAGGCCCTGTGGGTTACCACCGAGTTCAACGGCATCCCCTTCGAGTTCCACCATCGCCCGCTGGTGGATGCCGACGGCCGGATTACCGGTGTCGTCGAGGTGGCGCTGGACATCAGCGAACGCCACCAGGTAGAGCAGCTCAAGCGCGAGTTCATGGCCTCCGTCACGCACGAGCTGCGAACGCCGCTGACCTCCATCCTCGGTGCCCTGGGTCTGCTCTCCGGTGGGGCCATGGGGGAACTCGCACCCAGCGCCCAGCGGCTTCTGGACATCGCCCGGACCAACAGTGAACGGCTGCTGGGACTGGTCAACGACATCCTCGATCTGGAAAAGGTCGATCGCGGCGAACTGGCCTTCCACTTCCGCGATGTCGACCTCAACATCCTCCTGGAGCAGGCCGTGGACGCCCACGAGCCCTACGCCTCGCAGTACCGTGCCCGCCTGGAGCTGGTCCCGGCACCGGGACAGCCCTTTGTCCAGGCGGACCCGGACCGCATCCTCCAGGTTCTGGCCAATCTCCTCTCCAACGCGGCCAAGCACTCCCCGGCGGGAGGGGCCATCCGGGTAACGGCCGAGCCTCGAGGGAAACGGGTCCAGATCCGGGTGACCGATGAAGGGCCGGGTATCCCCGAGTCGGCGCGGGAGCAGTTGTTCCAGCGATTCACGCCCGCGGCAGCCAGCGGGCGCGGGGGTGGCTCCGGCCTCGGCCTGGCCATCGCCCGGGCGCTGGTGGAGCGCCACGGCGGCCATCTCGACTACGTGAACCGGCCCGAGGGCGGGGCCTGTTTCTTTTTTGACCTGTCACTGACCGGAACCCCCGAAACCCGGTTGTAGCTCCAGTGGCCTTGTGCCTACTGTGGCGAGGGGTAGTGGTGCCCGGCGCAGGGGAGCAGGGATGGAGTCGGCAACCTTCGAGCGGCGGCTGTCACGCTGGATGGCGCTGGCCGTCGCGATCCCGCTCCTCGGGCTCATCGCCTTCTGGACCATGGAGTTCGGTCGGACCCTGGAGGCGGTCGGCGAGGCGGAGGAGCTTCGGGCCGGCAGTGGCGAACTGCGGGCCCTCCACGGTGCGCTGCACGCCCTCCAGCAGGAGCGCAGCACGGTGGTCATCTGGCTGGCCAGTGGGCGCGAGTCCTTTCGTGACCGGCTGATGCCCGCCTTCCGGGCCACGGACGAGGCCTACCGGGTGGCCCTCTCAGCGTCCGATAACGGGGTCTCGCCCCCGCCCGCCCTGTTACGGACGGCCATCGCCCAGCGGCGGCTCGGCCTGCAGGATGCCCTGGCGGCCTACGACGAACGCCTCCAGAGCCTGCTGGGGCGGCTGCGCCAGCGGCGGTTGGCGGCCGCCAGCCGCGTCACCTCGGAATACCTCCTGGCCAGCGAGGCCCTCCTGCAGCTGCGCGCCCATGCCGGCCTGGAACGGGCCCTGGGCGCGGCGGTCGGTGGCCGCCGGGATCCGGACCTGGAGTGGTTCGCGGACCTGCACTACCACCAGCGGATCCAGGAGGACTACCGGGTCGCCTTTCTCCGCAATGCCCCGGGGCCGCTGGCGGAGCGGCTGGAGGCCGTGGAGCGGGCCCATGAGCGGGCGCTTGAGTCCCGCCGGGTGGGCATGGCCGGGGCCGCCCCGGCCCCCGGGCTGGCCGGCTGGTTCGACCTCAAGGGGCAGCGCCTGTCGGCGCTGCGGCGGCTGGAAGAGGGGCTGCTCGCCGAACTGGAGCGGGCCGCCGCAGCCCGCGTGGACCGGGCTCACGCAAGGCAGTGGCAACTGGCTCTCAGCGGCGGCGGCCTGCTGCTGGTAACCGGTCTGGCGGGCGCCGGGGTGGTCCGGCGCCTGCTGGGGGGCGTGCATCAACGGGAGGCGGATGCCCGACGGATCGAGCATCTGGCGACCCACAACCCGATCACCGACCTGCCCGACCGGCGGACCTTCAACGCGCGGCTCGACGCCTGCCTGCAGGCGGAGCCCGACCGCCAGTGGCGGGTCCTCCTCATCGACCTCGTCCGCTTCACCGACATCAACCGGACCTTCGGCGAAGCCTTCGGGGACGAACTCCTGGCCGCGGTAGGCAGTGTCTTCCGCGGGCGAATACCGGCCCCCGGGATCGTGGGCCAGCTCTACGGCGACGAGTTTGCCCTGGCACTGCCGGCGGAGGCGGCCGCGATCGAGACGCTGCTGGCGCTCTTCGATACGCCCTTCCACGTCCACGGCCGCCACATCACGCTGGCGGTGCGGGCCGGCTCGGCCGAGTCACCGGAGGCGGGTCGCTCGGCCCAGGAGCTGGTGCAGTCCGCCGGCCTGGCCCTGGCCTCGGCGCGGTCCATCCCGCGCGGCTATCGCTATCGGCCCTACACTATGGCCATGGGGGAGGCCCACACCCGCCAGCGGGAACTCGAGGCGGACCTGGAACGGGCGGTGCAGCGGGAGGAGTTCGAGCTCTGGTATCAGCCCCAGGTCGACCTGCGCAGCGGGCGGACCGTGGGCCTGGAGGCCCTGCTACGCTGGCGCCATCCGGAACGCGGCATCGTGGGGCCGGGGGAGTTCATCCCGTGTGCCGAGGCCAACGGCCTCATCGTGACCATCGGTGACCACGTTCTGGCCGGGGCCGCCCAGCAGATCCGGCGGTGGCGGGGCGGTCCCCTGGGCGGGATCCCGGTGGCGGTGAACCTCTCCGGGGTGCAGTTCCACCAGGCCGATTTCATCGACCACCTCCAGGCCCATATCTCGGGCGGGAGCGGGCAGCTCAAGCTGGAGATCACTGAGAGTGTCCTGATGACCGATCTCGGCGGTTCCGCCCAGCGCCTGGGCGACCTGCGCGAGATGGGAATGCATCTGAGTGTGGATGATTTCGGAACGGGCTACTCCTCCCTGGCCTATCTGCGCCGGTTCCCGGTGGATGAGCTCAAGCTGGATCGCTCCTTCGTCTCCGATCTCGGCCACAGTGAGGAGGCGGGAGCCATCGTCGAGGCGGTGGTGGCCCTGGGGCATACCCTCGGGATCCGGATCCTGGCCGAGGGGATCGAGACCGAGAACCAGGCGCGACGGCTGGGTCGACTGGGATGCGATGTCGGGCAGGGTTTCCTCTGGGCCCGCCCCATGCCGGCCGCGCAACTCGAGGAGTGGCTCGCCAGCAGGACGGCATGACCCCCTGACGCCTCGATCGATGGACGTCATCCCTGTCAGGCGGGATACTGGACCCCGTTACTCGGAAAAGGAGGGCCAGGCATGAGTGAGGGAGAGGGCGAAACGGCCCGTTTTGCCGCCGGGTGCTTCTGGGGGATCGAGGTGGCCTTCCGCCGGGTTCCCGGGGTTCTGGATGCTCGGGTCGGGTATACCGGCGGCCATGTCGAGCAGCCGACCTATGAGCAGGTCTGCCGCGGGGATACGGGCCACGCCGAGGCGGTGGAGGTCCTGTTCGACCCGGCACGGGTCGGGTATGGCGAACTCCTGCGGGTCTTCTGGGCCGTTCACGACCCGACTCAAGTGAACCGGCAGGGGCCGGATGTGGGGTCCCAGTACCGTTCGGTGTTGTTCCCCCTGAACGAGGAGCAGGCGCGACTGGCCGGGGAGGGACGGGCGGCCGAGGAGGCCAGCGGCCGGCATGCCGCCCCCATTGCGACCACCATCGAGCCCGCCGGTCCCTTCTGGCCCGCCGAGGACTATCATCAGCGCTACCTGGAACGGCGCGGCCTGGGAGGCTGAGACATGACACTGGACGGCCTGGTGGCGGAATACGGCTATCTCGCCGTCGCCGTGGGGGTCTTCATCGAGGGGGAGGTGGTGGTGGCCACCGGCGGGGTCTTCGCGGCCCGCGGTGTTCTGGGACTGCCCCTGGTCATGTTGAGCGCCTTCCTCGGTTCGGTGGGGACCTACCAGATCTTCTTCCTCCTCGGCCGCAGCCCGGCGGCACGATGGTTGGCCAGCCGGCCCCGCTGGCAGCACCGGGTAGTGGGGCTGCGCCAGCGCCTCGTGCACCACCACGTGGGCCTCATCCTCACCTACCGGCTCCTGTTCGGCCTGCGCAATGCGACCCCCTTCGTCCTCGGCCTCTCGGGGGTGCCCTGGTGGCGCTTTACCCTCCTGGATCTGGTGCCGGCGGCCATCTGGTCGGTGACCCTGAGCCTGGTCGGGTACGTCGTGGGCCACGAACTCCTGCGCTGGGCGGCCGAGGGCTGGCGCGCCGAACTCGCGGTGACCGGAGTGGCGGTGGTCCTGCTCGCTGCACTAGCCTGGTGGCTTCGGCACCGTCTGCATCGGCGGGACCGGGGTGGCGAGAGCTGCTAGAATCCACCCTTCTTACCGAACGGTCGGGACGGAGGAGCCCGTTTGTATCGATTGCTGGAGAAGCGCCTGGCGCGGCTGGAAGAGCTCGGTGAGGCCGGTCGCCCCGATGGTCGCCTGGTGGGGCTGGAGAAGGAGGGGCTGCGGGTGGACCGGCAGGGCCGGATCGCCTCCACGCCCCACCCGGAGGCCCTGGGCTCCGCGCTCACCAATGCCTGGGTGACCACGGACTATTCCGAGGCGCTGCTGGAGTTCGTGACCCCGCCGGCCGATTCCGCCGCCGAGGCGCTGGACTACCTCTGCGACCTCCAGACCTTCGTCCACGAGGTCCTGGGGGACGATGAATTCCTCTGGGCCACCAGCATGCCGTGCGCGCTGGCCGGCCCCGAATCCATCCCCATCGCCGATTACGGCCCCTCCAATGCGGGGATGATGAAGACCGTCTACCGGCGCGGCCTGGGCCACCGCTACGGCCGCCTGATGCAGGTCATCGCCGGGGTTCACTTCAACTTCTCTCTGCCCGACCAGTTCTGGCGTGCCTATCAGGCGCAGGAGGGAGACGATGGCCCCCTGCGCGACTTCCGCGATGCGGGCTACTTCGCCATGATCCGCAACCTCCAGCGGGTGGGCTGGCTCATCCCCTATCTCTTCGGCGCCTCGCCGGCGGTCTGCAAGTCGTTCCTCGCCGGGCGCGGGGCGAGCCTGGAGCCCTTCGACGACCACACTGCCTGGGAGCCCTATGCCACCTCCCTGCGCATGGGGGATATCGGCTACACCAACACCCGCGAGGATCAGACCGGGGTGAAGGCGTGCTACGACGACCTGGACTGCTACGTGGACAGCCTCCAGTGCGCCATTACCACCCCCTTCCCCGAGTATGAGCGCATGGGCGTGGAGGTGGGCGGGCGCTGGGAGCAGCTCAACGCCAACATCCTCCAGATCGAGAACGAGTACTACTCCACCGTCCGTCCCAAGCAGCCTACCGAGGGGCTGGAGATGCCCTCCCTGGCGCTGCGCGAGCGCGGCGTGGCCTACGTGGAGTTGCGCTCCATGGACGTCAACGCCTGGCATCCGCTGGGCGTGGAGGAGGGGCAGCTGCGCTTCGTGGAGGTCCTCATGTGCTTCTGTCTGCTCCACGAGAGCCCGCCCGTGGGGCCGGTGGAGCGCCGCGCCATCGATGCCAACCAGCTGGCCACGGCCCATCGCGGTCGGGAGCCCGGTCTGGCGCTCCAGCGCGGCGGGGGGACCGTCGGTCTGCGCGAGTGGGCCACGGAGGTGCTCGACGCCATGGAGGGGGTGGCGGCCTGGCTGGACGGGGCCGAGAGCGGGACCCCGTATGCCGATGCCGTGGCCGCCCAGCGGGGACCGGTGGCCGATCCCGAGGCCACTCCCTCGGCCTGCATGGTCCGGGAGATGCGTGAGCAGGGCGAGGGCTTCTTCGAGTTCGCCTTGCGCCGCTCGCGCGCCTTCCACGAGGCCTACCGCGAGCGGCCGCTGACGGCGGAACGCCGTGCGCTGTTCGAGGACGAGGCGCGCCGTTCCCGGGAGGCCCGGGCAGCCGTGGAGGCGGCGGACGAGGGCACCTTCGAGGAATTCCTGGCGCGCTATTTCAGCCAGGCCGGGTAGCTTGGAATCCCGGCAGTGCTGGTCCATAGTGACCGGATGAGCCCCATGCAGCAGGAGGCGTGATGCGCGCAGCCGTGATTATCCTGGCCATCGTCGCGGTGGCCCTGGGAGGGACCGCCTGGAAGTTCCATACCGATGCGCGGAACGCCCGGGAGCAGGTGGTCGAGCTGCGGGACGTCAATCGCGAGATCGGGGCGCGCGCCCGGGAGCTGGCGGAGCACCAGGAGGCGATGGTGGCCGAGGTGGAGAAGCGTCTGGCCGCCGAGGACGAGAACTTCGCCGAACTCGACCGCATCCGCGATCTCTACGAGGAGCTGGTGGCGGAGCTGGAGGAGGAGATCCGACGCCAGGAGGTGGAGGTGAACCGCCTGGCCGACCGGCTCTCCGTGCGCATGGTGGAGCGCGTCCTGTTCCGCTCCGGTTCGGCCGAACTCAGCGCGGCGGGCCGCGACCTCCTCTCCCGTGTGGGCCGGCGGCTGCAGGCCAACGGCAACCACGTGATCCGCGTGGAGGGCCATACCGATAACGTCCCCATCGGCGACAGGCTCGTCGATACCTATCCGACCAACTGGGAGCTCTCCGCGCGGCGGGCGGTGAACGTGGTCCGCCACCTGCAGGAGGAGGCCGGGGTCGATCCCGAGCGGCTCCAGGCGGTGGGGCGGTCGAAGTACCGTCCGGTGGCCGACAATGCCACCGCCGAGGGGCGGGCCCGTAACCGGCGCATGGAGATCCACCTGGTGCCGCCGAGCCCCGCTTCCGGCGTGATCACCGGCGAGGACTAGGGGTTACCGGCGAAGGCGACCGCGCAGCCAGTGATCCAGGGAGAGGCTCCCCGCCCCGAGCAGGATCAGCGGCAGCAGCATCACCGAGTAGATGAGCGCCAGCTTGAAGCCGTTGTCGCAGACGTTGTAGCCGTGGCCGGCGTGGACGCTGTACCAGGCCACCAGGGTCAGGATGAGCAGGGCGACCCCCACGTAGCGCGTCGCCAGTCCGATGACCAGGGCGATCGCCCCCAGAAGCTCACTCCAGGTGGCCAGGAACCAGGAGATCTCCGGCGGCACCACGTTCAGCGGGAAGGGGAAGGCCCCCTGGATCTCGGCGAACCAGTTGCTGCCGGTGAACTTCATCCAGCCCGACTCCCAGTATTCCCACGCCAGCAGCAGGCGCAGGCCCAGCGGGGCCAGGGCCACGCCCACCCGATCCAGCTGATCGTGCAGCCCTTGTACGTGATGAATGGCGCTCATCGGGACTCCTCCTCGTCATGGTTAGCGGTGGCCGGTGTAATGCCGGCGATGATCCCCCGTTGCCGGAGGTCGGCGAGGATGTCGGCACCCGCGGCGATGATGGGGCCCGGGTCGGCGTGGCCCAGGGCGGCGGCCAGCTCGGCCAGCAGGGTTCGGCCCGGGGTCCCCGGGGCGGCGGCCAGCCCGTCCAGCAGGGCGAGGGTGGCCGGGGTCGCACTCAGGAAGCCCACCTCGCCCTGCCCATCCCGGTAGACCACGACGCCGGTGGGCTCCGCTGGCGGTTCGGTCGGCTGGTAGTCGGGAGCCAGGTGGGGCACCGGCCAGGTATAGCGCGCCCAGCGGGCGGCGGGGGAGAGGACCGGGGCGCCCTCCAGGAGGTCGCCTTCCACGGCGGGGGCCGGCTCCGCGGCCTCGTGGGCGACGGCGATCTCCAGCCACTCGTAGTGGGCCAGCTCGGTCAGAAAGGGGGGTTCGTCGGCCAGGTGGGGGCGACCAGTGCGTTCCAGCCAGGTCAGTAGCTCCCGCGGAAGCTCCGGGAAGAGCGGCGTGGTGGGCCGGTGTTCGCGGAACCAGTGGCGCACCAGCTCTGTCCAGCGTGCCTCCCCCAGGATGGCGTGGCAGACCGGGTAGGCCCCGGCGAGCAGCCCGCGCAGGTTGTTGAAGAAGAGGTCGCGATAGACCCCCATCCGCCGGTCCGGGATGCCGTCGGGGGCCGCGCATCCCTCGGGATCCCGGATATGGTCGGCGAAGGAGCGGAGCTGGCGGGCCAGTGGGTCAGGCGCCTGCGTGGACACGGCCAGCCTCCGGCTCGGGACGGTCGGCGGCGGTCTGGCGGCGGCGGATGGCGCCAACCTCGTCCAGCAGCTCCGGCAGTGGGGGGAGATTGAAATCCCGCTCCAGCAGGGTCGGGCGGGGGCCCAGGCGCCGATAGGCCTCCTCCAGCAGCGCCCAGACCGGGTCGATGACCGGGGCGCCGTGGGTATCGATCAGGAGGTCGGCCGCCTCGCGGTAATGACCGGCGACGTGGAGGTAGGCCACCCGCTCCGCCGGCAGGCCCTCCAGGAAGGCGCGGGCGTCGTAGCCGTGGTTGGTGGCATTGACCCAGATGTTGTTCACGTCCAGCAGCAGGTCGCAGTCGGCCTCTTCCAGGACCGCGTTGGTGAAGGCCAGCTCGCCCATCCCCGCCTCGTGCGTGGCGTAGTAGGAGACGTTCTCCAGGGCGATGCGCTGGCCCAGGATCTCCTGCACGGTGCGGACCCGGCCGGCTACGTGGTGGACCGCCTCCTCCGTGAAGGGCAGGGGCATGAGGTCATAGAGGTGGCCATCGGCGCTGCAGTAGGAGAGGTGTTCGCTGTAGCCGTGGAAGCCGTGGGCGCGCAGGAATTCGCCCACGCGAGCCACGAAGTCGGTATCCAGTGGCTCCGGCCCCCCGATGGAGAGTGACAGGCCGTGGGCGACAAAGGGATGGCGCTCGGTGAGCTGGCGGAAGGTGCGGCCGGGGCGGCCGCCCAGTCCCATCCAGTTCTCCGGCGCCACCTCCAGGAAATCGGGGCCGGGCGCGGGGGGCTCGAGCAGGGCGTCGGCGATGGCGCGACGCAGCCCGAGCCCCGCCCCGGTGATACCGTCGGGGCGGTTCATGGGAGATACCGGGAGGCTAGCGGCTACCGCCGCACTTGCCCTCGCTGCTGCTCTTGTTGCCGTTGGCTTCCTCGGCGGAGCCGCCGCAACGGCCCTCGCCCTCGTGTTTGCGTTCGCCCTCGGCCGAGCCGCCACAGCGACCCTCGGCATTCCGGTCACGCGACTGTTCGCCGGAGGCGCCGCACTTACCTTCGCCGCAGCGCCCCTCGGAAGGGGAACTCTGGGACTGGGCCACCTGATAGCCGCTGCCCAGGTCGGTAAGGCCGAAGGGATTGGCTCCCGTGTCCGCGCTGGCACTGCCGGCGGCAAGGCCGGCAGCGAAGGCCGTGCTCAGGGCCGCACTGACGGGCTTGATGGATCGACGATCGCTCATGGTTGCTCCTCCTTGGTGATGGGCGCGAGGCCCGGTCTTGTTGTCCTTGTAAGTCAAGCAGTCGCGGTCGGGGCCGTCGAGCGCGGCGGCAGCAGGCGGAGGAGTTCCGCCGCCAGGTCGCGCAGCGCCTCCGGCCCCGGTTGCCGGCGCTGGTAGACGCGCAGGCCGTAGACCGCGGCGATGAGCGTCCGTGCCAGACGGTTCGGATCGCGGTCGGCCTCCAGCTGGCCCGCCTCCCGGGCCCGCTCCAGGGCCGCCTCCAGGCGCCCCTCGATGCCGGTAAACATGGTATCCACGCGATGGCGCAGGTCATCGTCGTCCAGGGCATCCGCCTCCAGGACGGTGTTGACCATGAGGCAGCCCCGGGCGCGGTCATCGGCGATGGCGGCCTCGGCCACCCCCTCCAGGAAGCGGCGGACCCCCTCCAGGGGATCGGGGGCCGTGGTCAGCGCCTCCTCCACGGCTTCCCGGGTGCCGGCGTAGTAGCGCTCGAGCACCGCCAGGAAGAGGTCCCGCTTGCCGCCGAAGGAGGCGTAGAGGCTGCCGGGTCGGAGGTCGGTGGCGTCGCTGACATCGCGCATGGAGGTGGCGTGGAAGCCGTGGCTCCAGAAGAGTTCGGTGGCGCGGTCCAGGACCACCTCGGGGTTGTAGCTCTTGGGTCGACTCATGGAACAAGCGTAGCACCTTGAACGAGTGTTCAACAAGGTCCATGCTGGGATGGCGTAACAGTCGTTCAAGAATGGAGAGACCCATGACCCAGCACACGAAACCGACTCACTGGCCCGTCCACGACAGGGCCTCCGCCCCCGAGGCGGCCCGGCCCGCCCTGGAGGCCGTGCAGAAACAGTTCGGGGCGATCCCCAACATCTTCGGCGTCATGGCCGGGAGCCCCGCCCTGCTCAACGGCTACCTCGCCCTCACCGAGGCCTACGAGGGCGGGGAACTGACGCCGGCCCAGCGGGATGTCATCCTCATCGCGGCCAGCATGGTCAACGGCTGCGGCTACTGCGTGGCGGCTCACAGCACCATGAGCAGCCTCCCCCGGGAGGAGCTGGAGGCGCTGCGCGCCGGCAAGGCCCTCTCGGACCCGGCCCTGGAGGCGCTACGCCGGGTTACCCGGGCAGCGGTGGAGCGACAGGGCTGGGTGGATGAGGCCCTGCGCTCGGAGCTGGATGCCGCCGGGCTGCCGGCCTCGGCGGCCGGAGAGATCCTGGTGGGGGTGGCCCTGAAGACGATGTCCAACTACATGAACCACCAGGCAGAGACGCCCCTGGACAGCTTCCTGGCGAACTGGGCCTGGGAGCCGGCCGGGTAGCGCCTCAGAAGGTCGTCCCGGGCCCGAGGCCGCTGAAGCCGAGGAAGCCCAGGGCGATGATGCCGGTGGTCATGAGGGTCACCGGCGCTCCCCGGAAGGGGGCGGGGATATCGGCCCCCCGCAGCCGTTCCCGGATCCCCCCCAGCAGCACGATCACCAGGGTGAAGCCGAGCCCCGCCCCCAGCCCGTGGGCCACCGAGCCCATGAAGCCGAAGCCCGCCCGGGCATTGAGCAGTGCCGCTCCCAGTACGGCGCAGTTGGAGGTGATCAGGGGCAGATAGATCCCCAGGACGTGGTAGAGCAGGGGGCTCACCTTGCGGATCACCATCTCGGTGGCCGCCACGGCGGCGGCGATGACCAGGATGAAGGCGATGGTGCGCAGGAACTCGGCGCCCAGGGGGGCGAGGATGAAGGTCTCCAGCAGCCAGGCGGCCACCGTCGCCAGGGTGAGGACGAAGGTGGTAGCCATGCCCAGGCCCAGGGCCGTCTCCCGCTGCTGGGAGGCGCCGACGAACTGGCAGAGCCCCAGGAACTGGACCAGGACGTAGTTGTTGATGATGGCCGCCCCCGTGAAGATCCAGAGCCATTCGATCATGAGGCCTCCTCTCGGCTATCGGAACGGCTCGCGGGGGGCAGCCGGAAGCCCTCCAGCCGCTGGCGCAGCTCGGTGACGGCGCTGGCGGTATCGCGGGCCGCCTCGCGGGTGCGATCGCCGGCCTCGGCCGCACGATGGACCCCTTCGGCCGCATCCCCCAGCTGCCGGTCTACATCGGCGGCGATGGCCGACTGCTCCTCGGCGGCGGTGGCAACCCGTTGATTCTGATCGGAGATGGTGGCCACGGAGTCGTCGATGCCGGAGAGCGCCTCGCCGGACTGCCGGGCCCGTTCCTGGCCGGCGTCCGCCGCGTCGCCGCCTCGTTCCATGACCGAGACGGCCTCTGCCACCGTCTCCCGGAGGCGGGAGACCTCGCCCCGGATCTCGTCGGCCGAGCCGCGGGTCCGGCGTGCCAGCTCCTGAACCTCGTCGGCGACCACGGCAAAGCCGCGGCCGTGCTCACCGGCCCGGGCCGCCTCGATGGCCGCATTCAGGGCCAGCAGACCGGTGCGTTCGCTCACTTCGGTAATGACGTTGAGGATCCCGTCGACACCGGCCATGCCGCTGTCCAGGCGGCCGATGACCTCGCGCGCCCGGCCCACCTCGTCGGCCAGATGATCCATGGCTTCGGCGGTCTGCCGGCTCAGATCCCGGCCGGCGGCGGTCTCCTCGTGGACCTTCGCCGCGGCGTCGGCTGCCTCCTGGACGCTGCGGGCGGTTTCATCGGCCGCGGTGGTCGCCTCCCGCATGGCGCCGGAGACCGCATCCAGGGCGTCACGCTGGGAGCCGATCTCGCGGGCCACGGTGCCGGCGGCCCCGTCCACGTCGTCACTGCGTCGGGAGACGGTCGCGGCGGTTTCCCGGACCCGGGAGACCAGCTCTCCCAGCCCCGCCGCCACCTGATCGATACGGGCGGCGACGGCGCCGAGTTCATCTCCTTGATGGTCGGTGGTGCGGGCGCTGAGGTCCCCTTCGGCGAGCCGGGCCGCGGTGGCATCCAGATCCCGGACGGTGCGCCCTACGCCAGCGGAGAAGCCGGCGAACAGGTACAGGATGAGGGCCAGGGCGACGGTCAACAGGGTGGTCACGGCCCACTGCTCGTGCTGCGCCGCCTCCAGACGGTTGGCGAGGTGGGCCTCGAGGTCGGCGCGGACGGCAGCGGTCAGTTCCCCGGCCGCCTCTATCGTAGCGGCGGTGGCGGTTTCCACCTCCCGGGGCCCCATCGCCATGTTGTCCGGCTCCACCAGGCCCTGGCGGATGTCGCCGGTGAAGGTAGTCACCGCCTGCCGATAGGATGCCAGGGCGGAGGGGGTACGTTGAAGCCAGTCGGGGTCATGGTTACCGGCCCGCTGCGCCCGGCCCACCACCGGCGCCTGGCCATCGGCGGCGCCATCCAGGGCGCTGTCCACCGCCAGGAAGCGGTCGGGGCTCCAGTTGCCGGCGGCCGCCGCCTCCCGGGCCCGCTCCCCTAGATTGGCGACCTGCTGGAGATGGCGGGGCAGGGCCTCGGCCAGTAGATCCACGAGGTAGCGGACCGCAGGGTCGTCCGGGGTAATCAGGCCGCTGGCGTCGGTGGCATCGGCCAGTGCTTCGGGCAGGGCCTCGCGCAGCCCCTCCTCGCCTCCCTCTCGGCGTGCCTCCTCCAGAGAGGCGGGGAGGCCGGGGAGCTCCGCGGCGGTGCCGGGTCCGGCTACCTCTCGCTGGGTGGTGAGCAATCGCTCCAGCTCGGCGAGACCGGCGTGGCGCTCCTCCAGCTGGGCCATGCGTTCGGCCATACCGGCCAGCAGCAGGGCCGCCAGGACCGCCAGGGGGATGCCGAAGAGGGCGAGGATGACCAGGAACTTGTTGCGGTAGCGGAGCCTGCCCATGAGCGAGGTCGCGGGGGTGAGCCAGTCCATTCCGAATCTCCCTGGCGTTATTGTTGAACGAGCGTTCCGGATGTGCCAGTTTAGATAGTGAACGATCGTTCACTATCTAGGCAACCCATGGGGGTTGCCGCCACAAGGAGAGTTCGAAATGGAAAACATCGATTTCGCCATCATCATGACCAGCGGCCCGGATACCCCCAAGCGGCTGGCCTCGCCCTTCTTCCTGGCGGCGACGGCGGCCGCGGAGGAGATGAACGTGGTGGTCTACTTTACCGGGCAGGGGACGGTGCTGCTGCAGAATGGTCAGGCCGAGAATGCCTATCCCAAAGAGGGCGGCAAGCCCGTGAAGTACTTCATGGATCAGGCGCGGGACAATGGCGCCCAGTTCGTGGCCTGCAAGGCCTCGCTGGACCTCAATGCCATCGAGGCCTCGGAGCTGGTCTACGACGACTTGCCCATGGTGGGCGTGGCGGAGGCACTGCCCTATCTG
>Ga0102925_1000927_pt1 | contig 15954 bp, 13 predicted proteins | sample SalPonR1_A_D1_MG_FD_78216 | JGI IMG/M metagenome (GOLD analysis project Ga0102925, IMG submission 78216) | Salt pond soil microbial communities from South San Francisco under conditions of wetland restoration - Salt Pond MetaG R1_A_D1_MG | ecosystem: Environmental > Aquatic > Marine > Intertidal...
CCCTGTTTGACAGAAAGCCGCGAAGTATCGGGATAAAGAAAAGGCTTCAATACAGAATCCTTCACCATATAATCAACTCGTTTGATGCGATATGGTTTGTTGACCTCCAGAAGGTATTTAACCGTCACTTTCTTGTTATTGTAGAAAACTGTATCGGTGACATGGGCATTATAATAGCCTCTTTTATCCAGGTAATTTTTAATCTGCTGACGGGATTCCTCCATCATAAAGGGATCCCATACGACAGGCTCCTCGCCTTTTTCCCTCAACCATTTGTGAATACCTTGCTCTTTTTCAGGATTGGAAAGATTGTAAAGGAACAGGGGAAAACTTAGACCCAAAAAACGCTGGTTGGGTTTCTGGCGGATGTATTTTTTTATCTCACTTTTTTCAATATTTTTATTCTCGGTCTTGATCTTGAATTTTTTCAAAAGGTAGTCTCCTTCAGGGACATGTTTGGTCGGACTGCAGGAAAAAAAACCCATGGAGAGGATCAATAAAACAAAGGGAAAGATGGCTCTTTTATTGCGCATTCAGGTGCCTAATGTCAAATTTATAAATGGTTTTACGGACAACGAAAAAGCAAAATATGTTAAGCAAAAATAAAATTAAATTCATTCACACACTAAAAAAAAAGAAACACAGAAATGAAAAGGGACTTTTCATCGCTGAGGGAAACAAAGTGGTGACGGAATTATTGGACCAGGGTATGGAGGCCACTTCTCTTTGCGCCACCGCCTCCTGGCTCTCCAGCCATCGGGTATCCGGCCAGGCAAATATCATAGAACATATAGAGATCACAGACAACGAGCTTCAAAAAATCAGCAGCCTGGCAACGCCCCAGGATGTGTTGGCCATCTTCAGGATGCCGGAACACCGCATCACACGGGATACTCTTACCCGCGAACTTTCACTTGTGGTTGACCGGATCAATGATCCGGGGAACCTGGGAACGATTGTACGAATAGCCGACTGGTTCGGGATCCGCACGGTCCTGTGTTCTACAGACACGGTGGATGTTTATAATCCCAAAACCGTTCAATCCACTATGGGCTCCATCAGCAGGGTATCGGTGGCATACAGGGAGCTTGGCGAGTTGCTGGAAGAGGCCGGCGGGTGGCCCGGTTTCAACATTTACGGGTGCTTCCTGGAAGGAGAAAGCCTCTATCAGGCTCCCCTCGGGGATAAGGGGTTTATCGTCATGGGCAGTGAATCGCATGGCATCTCCCCAAGTCTTCACCCTTATATCAACCGCCATTTGTATATCCCCTCCTTCCCGGGGGTAGGAACCACCGGTGCCGAGTCGCTCAATGTTTCTGTGGCCACGGGCATCGTCTGCTCCGAATTCAGACGGCGCCAGCGTTAGCCCTGACCAGCTCACCGCATCATTCAAAGTGAAAGGACAGGCTTACTATGCGGCTTTTCAGCTTATCCAGGGAACCAACATAACCGGGATACTGATCATGCCGATCGGGATCAAGCACATTCAAGGTTCCCACAGACAATTTTAGTTCCACCGATAGTTTGAAATAAGGAAGATAAAAATCTGCTCCCATACCCCCTTCCAGATAAACATCAAAGGGTTCGAGCTTCACAAAAATATTCTCTTCCGCATTGAAATCCTTATTTCGAGCCATATCCCAGCGGAAATTGATCCCTCCTATAATGTAAGGCCTGAAGTTGTAATGCCGTTGGGCTTCATAACGCAGGACCACCGGAACATTGATGAAAGTGCTTCCTATATGCATCGGAGACTCCCCGGTCAATGCTGATGAATCGACAGCGCCAGTATTATCCTGCGTCCCATTAGATGGTTCTTGTGCCCCATCCCCTGAATGGATGTAGAAGTTCAGGTTGCGTTGGCCCAGGGATATACCAGGCAAAAGCCTAAGATCCAGGTATTCGGTTAATCGAAAATTTGTGACGATACCGATATCGATCCCGGGGGAAAGACGGTTGATCTCGGGAAAAGTATCGGTCCGGGTACGATCGGGACTAAGAGCTGCTTCAGATGGATAAATCCCAAAATCCATGGTATTGATGCCCAAGGTATAGCCAAAATGGAAGGGCTTGTGGTCAATCTTCTGATAGTTCAAAACCGGTTCATCCTGAGCATGTACCAGTGACATCGTTGCAAGAAAAAAGACAAGAAAAAGAATCTTTTTCAAAACAATAGCATTTATACAGCTATATTAACGATACAAGCATTCCATTATTATCAATCAGGGCGGATGGCGGCAAATTATTGGTCCATCAGTTCGCCCAGGGCCTGATCATAATGTTTTTTCATGTCGTGAATAAAGCCATAGGAGTCATCATCGATCCTCAACTCGGATTTAGACACATGACCCAGGGTGGAAAAGGGAACATCCTTTTCAAGCATGAAATCAACGAAGCGAGTCTCGTTGGAGGAGGTGACACTAACCACCACCCTGCCCTGTGCTTCCCCAAACAGGAAGGCGTCGGTACGGATGTCGGCGCTGGTGGTAATATCAAATCCCATGTTTCGTGCCATGGCGGATTCGAGCAAAGTAATAAAAAGTCCGCCCTCAGAGACATCGTGGGCCGATCGAATCAAGCCGTGATCGATCAGGTCTTTGACGGCTTGTTGAATCTTATACTCTTCTTCCATGTCAAAATAAGGGGCCGGTGACTGCTGTATGTTGTGGTACGAAGCCAGGTATTCCGAAGAGTTGATGTCTTCTTTCGAGCGTCCGATCAGGAAGATCATATCACCCTTATCCTTAAAGCCAATGGTTGTATGATGGTTCTTATTCGACAACAGGCCGATCATGCCAATGACGGGTGCCGGAAAGACAGGTTCTTCCTTTCCGTTGACGGTCGTTTGGTTATAGAAGCTGACGTTGCCGCCTGTAACCGGAGTATTAAACTTACGGCAGGCGTCGCCCATACCCTTGACAGCTTCTACGAACTGCCAGTAAGCCTCCGGGTTATATGGATTGCCAAAATTCAGGCAATTGGTGATGGCCAAAGGTTTACCCCCTGTACATACAATGTTTCGTGCAGCTTCAGCCACGGCAATCTGGGTGCCTGTATAGGGATCGGCGTTTACATACCGGGCATTGCAGTCCACCGTCATCGCCAATGCCTTGCCGGTCTCCTTCAGGTTAAACACCCCGGCGTCGCTGGGAAAATTGGTAGTCATATTGGCTGTGCCGACCATGGTATCATACTGTTCAATGACCCATTTCTTGGAGGCAATGTTGGGATAGCGGATCATCTTTAGGATGACCTCCCGGAGATCTTTAGGCTCGGGCACATCGCTGATGGAAAATTGCCTGTATTCATCGATGTATGCCGGCTTTCTGTATTCCCTGTCGTAGACGGGAGCTCCTCCTCCCAGCACCAGCGAAGAGGCCGGCACATCGGCTACCTGTTGACCGTTGGAATAGAAATAAAGCTTATCTTCCTCAATGACCTCTCCAATGACCTCCCGATTCAGATCCCACTTGTCGAAGATGCGTTCCACTTCCTGTTCGTGGCCTTTTTCCACTACCACCAGCATTCTTTCCTGCGATTCGGAAAGCAGAATCTCAAAAGGATCCATGTCTTGCTGGCGCAGGGGCACCTTATCCAGGTCAATCTTCATTCCGTGGCCGCCTTTCTCAGACATCTCGCTGGTAGAGCAGATGATGCCGGCAGCACCCATATCCTGCATGCCCACCACGGCTGCCGACTTGTTCAGCTCCAAGGTGGCTTCCAGCAGGAGCTTCTCCATGAAGGGGTCACCTACCTGTACCGAGGGCAGGTCTTCGGCCGACTTTTCAGTGAGATTAGCCGAAGCAAAGGTGGCTCCATGAATGCCATCCTTGCCCGTGGATGAGCCAACAATGTATACCGGATTACCCACTCCTCTGGCTACTGCCGATATCAGCCGGTCCTTCTTAACCAGGCCTACCGACATGGCGTTAACCAGGGGATTGGTATTGTAGGACTTATCAAAAAAAACTTCGCCCCCCAATACAGGGACGCCGAAAGAGTTGCCGTAGTCGCCAATGCCTTTGACCACTCCTCTTAAATGCCACTTGGTACGGGCATTCGAGGGATCCCCAAAGCGCAGGGAATTCAATTGCGCAACAGGCCGGGCTCCCACGGTAAATATATCGCGGTTGATACCCCCCACACCCGTGGCTGCACCCTGGTAAGGCTCGATGGCTGAGGGATGATTGTGGGATTCTATTTTGAATGCACAGCCATAGCCGTTGCCCAGATCCAGCAGACCGGCGTTCTCTTCACCAGCCTCCGCCATCAGCTGCTCTCCTTCCATGGGCAAGGTCTTCAACCATTTGATTGAATTCTTATAGGAAGCATGCTCCGACCACATGACCGCGTAAATGCTCAACTCGGTGAAGTTGGGTTGGCGTCCCAATATCGATTGTATCTTCTCATACTCCTCGGGGAGCAACCCCAGTTGCTTGGCTGTTTCTACCGTTACTTCCATTATTGATCCTTAATTTAATCCGTATCCTATACTAAGCAAATATACATAACTCATAAAACAATTCACGGGATACCTTCAGATTTTAAAACAAATCATACTGAAAGCCTCACCCAGGAACCTATACAACAAGGAATTGGTTAAGCATGGGGATTCCATATCTCCCTGATAAAGGAAAAGACCATCCTATGAAAAACAGGGGAGGCAAAAGGCATCATTCAATCAGACCCAGCCGTTTGGCTCTTCTCTCCCATATCTTCATAGCCTGTTGCTGCATATCTTCAATGTTATCCAACTCATCCATAATCTCGGCCCCCAGCAGGGTCTCGATGACATCCTCCATGGTGACGATCCCCGACATCTCACCGTATTCACCCACCACCATAGCAATATGCTCCTTTTCCTGGATAAGTTTGTAAAACAATCGTATTATCGGCATCTTTTCATTCACGACCATGATATTCCTTCCCAGCCTTTTGAGCTGTTTGTCCCACTTCTTCTCGATCATATTCTGCATCAGATCATCCTTCAAAACATACCCGGTGATGTTGTCTATATTCTCATTGTATATGGGAATCCTGGAGACCCTCACCTTCTCGCGGGTTTCAAAAAAATCCTTTATGGTGTCTTCCTCCGAAGCCGAAAGCACGACAGTTCGCGGGGTCATGATGCTCTTAACAACGATGTTGTTGAATTTCATAAGATTCATCAGAATCTGGGACTCCTCCTTCTTGAAGATCCCCTCCTGAACCCCAATCTCTGCCATGGCCTGGAACTCGGCACGGCTTAACACGGCACTGTCCTTATTTTTATTAAGTATTTTGGTGATAAATTTACTAAGGATGATAAAAGGATACAGAGGGCTATATATCAGGATAACCAAAGCACGGGCTGTAAAAGGGGCAAGTTTTTTCCACAGGCTGGCGCCCAGGGTCTTGGGAATGATCTCGGAGAATATGAGGATCAGAAGAGTCAGCACCGCCGAGGTAACCGAAAGGTATTCGTTGCCCCATATCTTTTGTGCCTGGGCACCTACACCAGCGGCGCCAATGGTATGGGCAAATGTGTTCAGGGTGAGGATGGCTGCCAGAGGCAAATCAATCTCCTCTTTGAACCGCTGGAGGGTAAGGGCATAACTCTTTTTTTCATTTACCCTGGCGGCAATATACGAAGGAGTAATGCTCAGCAAGGCCGCCTCGAGCAAAGAGCACAAAAACGAAAAAAACAGAGCAATAAAAAGGTAGAGCAATAAGGTTAACATATGGCTTTAAATCTAATAAAAGGATAACAAATATATCTATTTCTCATAAAAGTCCATCTCTTTGATGTACTGGTAGACGTTAGAAGGAAGAAAATAACGCATGTTCTTCCCTTCTCTTATGGAGTGGCGGATCATACTGGATGATATCTCTATGCGGGGGGCATTCACAAGATGAAAGGCATAGCGTTGTTTAAAATCCTGTGGATCGGTTCCGGGCCGGGGATATACATACAACTCAAACCGATCCACCAGCGTGTGGTAATTTTTCCATTCGTGCAGATGGACCAGGTTATCGGATCCTACAATCAGGCAAAACTGGTGGCCGGGGTGGTTTTGGCTCAGATAATCCAGGGTATCTACCGTATAGGAAGGCCTGGGAAGATTGAACTCAATGTCTGAAGGTCGAATCTGTATATCTTCCTCAAGAGCCATTTCCACCATCTTGTAGCGCTGATCTTCAGGCAACAGGTTCTCTTTCTTTTTAAAGGGGCTTTGCGGGCTCACCACCATCCATATCTGCCCAAGGTCAGTAAACTCAGCCAGATAATTGGCCATGGCCAAATGTCCGATGTGTATGGGATTAAAAGACCCAAAAAACAAACCTACCTTCATGCGACTATGGGTATTATGAACGGATAAAATCGACAACCATCTCTTCAGCTTCTTTAACTGCTTTCTCAAGATCGGTATTATAGATGATCCTGTCAAACAGCCTGGCATATTTAAGTTCGGATTCCGCTTTGCTTATGCGGAGCTTGATTTTTTGGGGATCATCGGTTGAGCGGTTGTTCAGCCGTCTCTCAAGCTCCTCCACCGAAGGGGGCATCACAAAGATGGCCAGGGCTTCCTGGCCATAGGTCTTTTTCAGGTTGAGCCCGCCCTGCACATCGATATCAAATATCACATGGTTGCCTTTGTTTCGGATGCGTTCGACCTCGCTTCGGAGAGTACCGTAAAAATGATCTTTGTATACCTCTTCCCATTCTACAAACTCCCCATTCTTTATCTTCTCCAGGAAAGTCTCCTGGGAGAGAAAATAATAATCCCTGCCGTGGACTTCATCTTTTCTTAGGGGTCTGCTGCAGGCCGATATGGAGAATTCCAGGTTCAGGGCAGGATTATCCAGCAAACGTCTGACGATTGTTGTCTTGCCCGATCCGGAAGGGGCTGAAAAAATCAGCAACTTGCCTTTCTTTCTGTACATGATATAAACACCGGCAGTTTACTATAACACATTCATAACCTGTTCGCGGATCTTTTCCAGCTCATCTTTCATTTGCACCACAATCCGCTGCATGTCAGAATCATTCGACTTAGAGCCTATGGTATTAACTTCCCGGCCTATTTCCTGGGTAAGGAAGTTAAGCTTCTTGCCCACGGGATTTTCCTCCTCGAGCAGCTCACGGAAGTAGGAAAAGTGGTTTTTTAACCGTACCTTTTCTTCTGTTATATCCAGTTTCTCCAGATAGTAAACCAGTTCCTGCTCAAAGCGGTTTTGATCGACCTCAAAATCATTGCGGTAGGACTTCAGCTTTTCCTGCAGTCGTTCCTTTATCCTTTCCACCCGTGCGTTCTCGTAGGGTTCTATTTGCTCAAGGTACTGTTCCAGCAAATCCATTCGCTCCTGAAAATCTCGCTCGATAGCGCTTCCCTCTTGCTTCCTGAACTCCATGGTTTCCTTCGCAGCCTCTGCCAGGGCTTGCATTACTGTCTGCCATTGCTGCTCATCCAGTTCCTCCTCTTCCGTTTCCAACACCTCAGGCATCTGCAAGGCCGTTTGCAACAAACGGGAATCAAAATCAATTCTGAGATCTTCGGAAATCCTTTTAATCTGCTTTATGTAGCTTTTTACCACGGCATTATTCAGGGTTGCGGCCTGATCCTGTCCGGTAATCTCGTAGGTTATCAGGCAACTGATCTTCCCCCGTTCCAACCGCTCACTGATTTGCTTGCGCAACTCCAGCTCCTTCTCCTTCAAGGCTGAAGGCAACTTGATGTTGACATCGCTTTGTTTGCTGTTCAGGGAGCGTATCTCTATGGTTATCGTCTTATTCTGGTACGACTTTTCAGCCTTACCGTAACCTGTCATGGACTGTAACATAAGTATAGGATCTGTTTTGCTGCAAAGGTACAATAATCCTTCTAATAACCAACTCTTAAGAAGGGTTGCTGCTTACCACCACTTTTTTCTTCCATGATCCGGTCAGATAATATCCATAGGCCATCAAAAGTCCCATGACCCATCCCAGGGGGATGGCCCACCAGATGCCTGTATATCCGATTTCACCCGACAGCAGGTAAGCTCCTGGCAGACGTATCACCCAAAGAGAAAGGATGGTAGTAATCATGGGCACTACCGTTGCCCCGGCCCCTCTTAAAACACCTGAAGTGACAAACATGGCAGAAAAAACGATATAAAAGGAACCCACAATAGTCAGATACTCATTCCCAATACGAACCACATCCGGATCGGTTGTAAACAGCTCCATGATAAAGTTTCCGAAAAAAATCACCAGCAGGGTAACCGACACCGATACAACCGATGCCATGACCAGGGTATAGCGGAATCCGCTTTTGACCCTTTCTTCCTTGCCTGCCCCCAGGTTTTGCCCCACGAAGGTAGCCAGGGCGCTGCCAAAGTTCATGGCCGGAAGGGTAGCCAAAGAATTTACCCGGGCTGCCACGGAATAAGCTGCAATGACATTGGTTCCAAATTTATTGACAATCCACACCAGGGCCATCATGCCCAGTGCCACGGCAGTCTGCTGAATGCCGGTAGGCAATCCGATGCGCATGCTTTTGCGAAAAAGATCCCGGTCGAAGATGAGATGAAACAAAGAAAAATGAATGATTTTATGGTACCGGTTCAGGTAGATGATGGCCGTCAGGAAGGCACCGGCCTGCGCAAGTACAGTTGCAATAGCTACACCGGCTATCCCCCAGCCAAAGACGACCACAAAAAGCAAGTCAAAAGCGATGTTGAAGACGGTCGAGACAATCAGGGAATACAAGGGCGTCTTTGAATCGCCCAGGCCACGGAGGGCAGCACTTGTTCCCATAAAGCCAAAAGAAGCAATCACCCCGCCAAAGAAGATCTTTAGGTACAATTCGGCCATCGGAATGACCTCTTCCGGCAACCTAAGCAGCATAAAAATCTCCCTGCTGAAAAGGATTCCCAACAGGCTGATCAGGATGGAGGCAAAGAAGAGAAAAATAAAAAGAGTGTCGATCGTTCGCTTGACCTTTTCCTGGTCACCGGCACCAAAATACTGGGCAATCACCACGGTAGAGCCCGAGGTAATGCCCAGCACCAGTGCATAAAACACAAATATAACGGGAAATGAAGCCCCCACAGCAGCCAATGCTTCCTTTCCAATGAAATTCCCAACAATCACACTGTCTACAACATTGTACAGCTGGTGAAAAACATTGCCCAAAAGCATTGGCAGGGCAAATCGAAGTATCAGCTTCCCCTCTTTTCCATTTGTTAAATCACTCATCCGTTGGTCCGTGGTTTACTATCTGACCACAATAAAACCAACTGTTTGTTTGATTCGATCATAGTTTACTAACCCCAAAAACAGTTAATCCAATCATTCAAACTTTCTCCAGCTCTACTGTAAAATGCCTCATGATGGGAGCTTCCTCTGTTATCCTCAGTCCGCTGGATATCTCTTTTCTCCTGTCATATACATTTTTCAGGGCTGCCGCTACCACATCCATGTGGTTGTTGGTGTAAACCCTGCGGGGAATAGTAAGCCTCAGCAGTTCCAGCTCGGGATATCGGTTTTCACGGGTCTCTGGATCCCGGTCTGCCAAAAGGGTTCCTATTTCTACAGCTCTGACGCCGGCTTCCAGGTAGAGTTCCACGGCCAGTGTCTGGGCCCGGAATTCTTCGCGTGGCAATTCAGGTAAAAAGCTATTGGCATCCACAAAGATGGCATGTCCGCCAAAAGGTTTCTGAATAGGGATGCCGTACTCCTCGAGTTTACCGCCCAAATATGCCACCTGCCGGATGCGGGAATCCAGGTAACTATAATCGGTTCCCTCATAAAGGCCCTGGGCCAGGGCATTCATGTCGCGGCCCGACATGCCTCCATAAGTGATGTATCCTTCGAACATGATGTTATACACACTCGCTTTTTTGAAGAGCTCTTCTTCCCTGAAGCCAATGAAGCCGCCGATATTGACAATGGCGTCCTTCTTGCTGCTCATGGTCATCATATCGGCGTACCCGAACATCTCCCCGACGATCTCCCGGATGCTCTTATCCCGATAGCCTGCTTCCCGGGTCTTGATGAAATAAGCATTTTCCGCAAAACGAGCAGAATCATACAACACACCCACCCCATATTTTCGGGCCAGGGCATGAACATCCTTCATATTCTGCATCGATACAGGTTGCCCCCCCGAGGAGTTGCAGGTGATAGTCACCACAATAAAAGGAATATCACTGGCCGGGTGTTGCTTCAACACTCCCTCCAGCTTCTCAAGATCAATGTTGCCCTTGAACGGGTGGTCAACCTGGGTATCGAAAGCTTCATCAATAGTGCAATCAATAGCTTTGGCCCTCCGGAACTCGATATGGCCCTTGGTGGTATCGAAATGCGAATTACCGGGTACTACATCGCCCTCCTTCACCAGTACCGAGAACAATACATTCTCAGCTGCACGCCCCTGGTGGGTGGGAAGAAAATAATCAAAACCAAGGATATCCTGAATGGCCGATTTCATTTTGAAATAAGAAGAAGCCCCTGCATAACTTTCATCTCCCTGCATCATAGCCGACCACTGTTGGTCACTCATGGCACCGGTGCCCGAATCGGTCAATAAATCAATGAACACCTGATCGCTGCGTAGATTAAAAAGATTATACCGGGCCTCCTCAATCCATTGCTCACGCTCTTCCCGTGAGCTCTTCCGGAGGTTTTCTACCATTTTAATTTTATAGGGTTCTGCAAAGGGTAATTTCATAATTGAATCCGTTTGAAAAAATGATTAAAAAAATGAATGATGAATGAAAAACGGGCAGTAAAAAACGGCTCAATATTTGGGGTAGTTATCCCTTCGCTTGATGTTCTGATATCTTGTACGGGCAATATAATCAAGAATGTAACGCCTTTTCATCACGCAATTTTTTTACAAAATTATTATTTTATTAAAAATTGAAATAACTTTTCAGCCAATTTTGTTCCAAAAATTTTTGCCCATGACGAAAAGATTATTTGCAGTTGGAATGCTTTTTATAGCTGGCATTTATTGTACGAATAGCGTGAATGGACAAATTACAGACACCCTCCAAACCGACACGCCCCGGAACAGCATCTTAGAAGACACCATACCACCGGTATCGGATACCACCCCACAGGATACCGTAGCTGTCGATGTGGATACCTTTGACCGGGCTATCGATATTTTAGAAACTTCCCGGGACACCTCCATCTTGCCTGAAGCCTCTGACACTCTTTTACCTGTTGATGAAGACACCACGGATATAGAAAAGGCCCTTACCGGCAGGGAAATTAGAGACACCGTGGAAGTGATCGTGCACGATACGGTCATTGTTACCCGGCTTGATACCGTAACGCAATATTTGCTTGATGCAGTGACTCCGGAGCCCCAAACACGCCTTGACAGTGCCATTGCCTATGTTCAGCGACATGCCGTAATGGATACATCCACCCGTATAACCGACACAACAAGAAGTATGTTCCAGCGCCTGCTTTTTTATGCCCGAAGCCAGCCGGTAGATTCCACCATGGATTTCATCGAGCAATATCTTCAGGCCGATGCAACCGACACAACCCGGTTTTTTGCTGATTCAACCAAACAGACTCTCAACGACTCGCTTTACAATTCCCTCGATTACATCTGGAAGCAAAGCCAAACCGATTCGATTCAGTTTACCATATATAACCAATCCAATGATTCTGTCAGACTCTGGCTTACGAAACACCCAGGCGACTCGGCGCGCTTCCTGCTATACGACAACAAAAATTACCCCGCAGGCGTATGGGTCAACCCCATGAATAAGAGGTCTGTACAACTATCCTTTGTGGAAGAAGTGAGAATTGAGGAGGTGGAAACTCAGCAGACTCTCCACGAATATCTGCCGGTGACTATAAAAGAACTAGGGTTGCAGAATCAGGAACAAATCAACATGATCTTCCCCCAATGGGATATTGATGGTATCGGAAGGGCTCATTTCAACCAGGGCTACCTTACCCCCAATTGGGCCAGAGGGGGCGAAAGCTCCCTGAGTACCCTGTGGACCATACGATACAGTGCAGATTACAAGAAAGGAAAGACCATCTGGGACAATGATCTGGAATACAAGGTGGGCTTATTAAAATCCGGCACGAAGAAACTGAGGAAGAACGAAGACAAGCTGGAAATCAACTCCAAATTTGGCACCAATGCCAAGAAAAATTGGTATTACAGTACTTTGCTTAACTTTCAGACTCAACTCTTACAGGGGTATAATTACCCCAATACAGATGAGCCCATCTCAGGATTCATGGCACCGGCTTACCTCGTTTTTTCGGTGGGTATGGACTACAAACCCACCGACAAGCTAACCCTTCTGTTATCCCCGATATCTTCAAAATTCACCTTCATGAGGGATACCAGTAAGTTTGACCACACCAATTTCGGCATTCCCCAGGCTAAAAAATCGAAAAAGGAACTTGGTGCTTATGTCAAATCAATCTTCAGCATCGATTTTACAGATAAAATATCAGTAGAAAACAAAGTAAACCTCTTCATCAATTACCTGGAAAGAAGAGAGTCGCTGGATGTCGACTATGAACTGACCCTGAACATGAAAATAAATGAACTGATCAATACCACTATCAACACTCACCTCGTTTATGACAGAGACATCAGTTCCCGGGTTCAATTCAAAGAAAATCTGAGCGTAGGGTTACAGTATAAGTTTTAAGAGCGGATGCGGAAAGACAAAAAAAAGCCAGAAACTGATGGTTTCTGGCTTTTAGTACCCACTTACTAACCCTAAGTGTGTTGAAAACTAAACCCAATTTACTAATACAGATTACGGGAATAAGTCTGTAGAAAAATAACGATTAATTTTATATTTTGTTGCCAAAAATAATTAATTTTTTTTATTTATTTTTTATGCATTCAACCACCTGACCATAAGCAAAGTAATCGAAAATCGTTCCTTTAGGGGAGGTGAGATATATCACCCGGTTGAATCGATAGATTTCATCTCAGTTTTGAGCAATTAAAACAAATTTATGTTGCAAAATATAGAGTGAGACCTCGCTTTTTACAGCTAAATTTCGTCAATTTGGCGGGGTTTTTCTTTTAAATGGAGTGTGAATCGTAACATCAAAGCAGAGCCAGAAAGTATGCAAAAGGAAATAAAATTCAGTCTGTTATACAGAGACATGTGGCAATCCAGCGGCAAGTATGTCCCGCGCGTGGATCAGCTCAAACGGATTGCTCCGGTGATCATCGACATGGGATGTTTTTCCCGGGTTGAGACCAATGGGGGTGCCTTCGAGCAGGTAAACCTGTTATATGGTGAAAATCCAAACAAAGCGGTTCGGGAGTGGACCCAGCCCTTCAACGAAGCCGGGATACAGACCCATATGTTGGAGCGTGCCCTCAATGGCATTCGCATGTTTCCTGTACCCAGGGATGTTAGGAGACTCATGTTCCAGGTAAAGAAAGCACAGGGAGTTGATATAGCCCGCTCTTTTTGCGGGTTAAATGATCACCGGAACCTGGAATTATCGATCAAGTATGCCAAGGAAGCGGGGATGATATCTCAGGTTGCCCTGAGTATCACCCATTCAGAGATACATACCGTCGACTACTACATGGGCGTAGTGGACAAGGCCGTTGAATACGGCACCGATGAGATATGCCTGAAGGATATGGCGGGTGTGGGCCGCCCTGTGACACTGGGCAATCTGGTTAAACGCATTAAGGAAAAACATCCTCACCTGGTGGTTCAGTACCACGGCCACTCGGGTCCCGGATTTTCGGTGGCCTCCATGTTGGAGGTAGCCAGGGCAGGTGCCGACTATATCGATGTGGCCATGGAGCCCCTCTCGTGGGGTATGGTGCATCCCGACATCATTACGATACAGGCCATGTTGAAAGATGCAGGCTTTAAGGTGCCGGAAATCAATATGAATGCATATATGAAAGCACGCGCCCTGAGCCAGGAGTTCATCGATGATTTTCTCGGTTATTTCATCAATCCCAGAAACCGCTACATGTCCTCCCTGCTTGTCCATTCGGGATTGCCCGGAGGCATGATGGGAAGCATGATGGCCGACCTGCAAAATGTGCAGCAGGGTCTGAACCAAACCCTGAAAGCCCAGGGGGAAAAGGAACTGACTGAGGATGAACTGATGGTTCGCCTTTTTGATGAAGTTCAGGAAATATGGCCAAAACTGGGGAATCCACCCCTGGTAACCCCCTTTAGTCAGTATGTGAAAAACATTGCCCTGTTGAATGTGATGGGAGAAATACAGGGTAAAGGCAAATTCCAGATGATCGATAACAATGCCTGGGACATGATCCTGGGCAGGGCCGGTAAGCTTCCCGGAAAACTGGCCCCCGAAATTGTGGAGCTGGCTCAACAGCAAGGCAAAGAGTTCTATAAGGGTGTGCCCCAGGACAACTACCCCGACGAACTGGACAAATACAAAAAAGAAATGGAGGAAAACGGATGGGAGTTTGGAGAAGATAACGAAGAACTTCTCGAATTTGCCATGCATGAGCGCCAATACCGTGATTACAAATCAGGGGCAGCCAAAAAAAGATTCCAGGATGAGCTTAATAAGCTGCGAAAAGAAAAACAAGAAGGCACAGCCCAAAAATCCCCGAAGGGTGATCCTTCAAAAAAAGATATCTCCGCGCCTTCCACTGGCCGGATCCTTTTCAACATCAACTACTATGTACAGGAAAAAGCCGTAGAACCAGGAATGCAGATAAAAAAAGGAGACCGGATCTGCTACATTGAATCCAACAATACCTTCAATGAAATCACTTCCGATTTTGAAGGGGAAATAGCCGACATCTATTGTGAACAAGGCGATTTCGTGTCAAAGGGCGATTTGCTTGTCAGGCTGAAATAACGATCACTTCAGGCATAAAAAAAGGATCCTCTCTCAGGATCCTTTTTTTATGCCGAAACGAATGACTGGTTGGGAAAAATATCCTAGAACTTATACTGCTTAATGATTTCTTCGGGGTTCATCAGGACATCCACATATTGCGCACGTTTATAGACAAACGGATCGGATATCCTGGCGCGTGAAAGCTTCCCGCGGAAATCATCAAGCGATTGGTATCCTTTCTTGTCCATCCATTTTTCCATGTCCTGAAGCATGGTTGTAACATGCCCCGTTTTATTGATGTAAATGCTGCTAACGGTTTGCACCACCGAGGCACCGGCAAGAACCATACGAATCACATCGGATCCGTTGAATATTCCGGTGCTGGCGCACACATCGCCCTGGATGTTATCATAGAGCAACCCGGCAAACCGCAGGGACATCTTGTAGTCACGTTCCCGGCTCAGGTTGAACGGGAAACTATGTTCTTCCTTGTCTGTATTGATATCGGGCTCAAAGAACCGGTTAAAAAGCACGAACCCATCCACTTTTCTTTGATCCATGTTACGGATCACATTCAGCGTGTTGGTATAGAATGGGCTGAGTTTTGCACTGACCGGAATGGATACGGTATTTTTTACTTCTTCCAGGATACGGAGCTGTTCCTCTTCAATGGTTGTGGCATCCTTTTCAAAACTATGCGGGATGCTGTAGAAATTAAGCTCCAGGGCATCCACTCCCGTATCCTCTATCTTTTTGGCATATTCTTTCCAGGTTTCTTTGTAGATAGCATTCAAACTGGCAATAACCGGTATGTTTAATGCCTCTTTGGTCTTTTTCAACTCGTTTAGATGTTCCTGAGGCCCGGCATGTTCAATGTCGGGATGGGTATTGATCATTTCCGGATGGCGCTCATCAAATTCGGTAAGCTCCTCATCCAGCTGCATTCTCTCCAGCTGGATCTGTTCTTCAAAAAGAGATTTGTATACAACTGCTGAGGCACCGGCCTCCTCCAGTTGTTTTAACTTGTCCGGGTCGGCCGACAGGTTGGAGGCGCCGGCGATGATCGGATTTTTTAGCGTAAGACCGAGGTATTTTGTGCTTAAATCTGCCATAATGAAGACTTTTTAGGATTATGTAAG
>Ga0102925_1000928_pt1 | contig 15947 bp, 13 predicted proteins | sample SalPonR1_A_D1_MG_FD_78216 | JGI IMG/M metagenome (GOLD analysis project Ga0102925, IMG submission 78216) | Salt pond soil microbial communities from South San Francisco under conditions of wetland restoration - Salt Pond MetaG R1_A_D1_MG | ecosystem: Environmental > Aquatic > Marine > Intertidal...
AGGGCAAACCCATCGACGACGACGTGCGCTGTGACGACTGTGGCAACACCGAAGCCTGGTACACCATCAAACAGACCGGCTCCGCCGACGAACCGCCGACGCGCTTCTTCAAGTGCAAGGAATGTGGGTATCGGTGGCGCGAATATAACTGAGTGAACCCGGACTGGCCACGGGACGGACGACGGGCGACGACGATCGACGCGACGCCGACTCCACACCTTCAAAACCGACCCCCTCGTTGTCCCGAGTAATCGATGAAGGTGAGCCACTACTTCGAGTGGGAGCGGGCCATCACGGGCGGACACGCCCAGTCGGTTCGCAACCAGCGGACGATCCTCGACCGGGCGGGGATCGAGTACACCACCGAGCCATCCCTCGACGTCGGCCTCCTCCACCTCAACAACATGGGGCCGCGGTCGGTCTACTACGCACTGCGGGCCCGCCGGAAGGGCGTCCCGGTCCTCGTCCACACCCACCAGACGGCGGAGGACTTCCGGGAGAGCTTCGCGTTCTCGAACCTCCTGGCGAAGCCCCTGAAGCCCTACCTCCGATTCGCCTACTCGCTGGCGGATCACGTCGTCTGTCCCTCCGAGTACAACCGCGAGGTGATCCGCGAGTATACGGACGCACCCGCCACGGTGATCAGCAACGGGTTCGATCCGTCCCGCCTAGAGGGCCGCGAATCACTGCGCGAGGAGTACCTGGATCGGTACGACCTCGACCCGCCGGTCGTATTCATGGTCGGCCACGTCATCGAGCGCAAGGGCCTGAAAGCGTTCGTCGAGACCGCCCGGTCGATGCCCGAACTCGACTTCGCCTGGTTCGGCTACCTCAACCCGACCGGCGGGTCCCTCGACCGGTTCCTCCAGAGTCGGCGCACCCGGGAACTCGTCGAGCAGTCACCCGACAACTGCACCTTCACGGGGTACGTCGAGGACATCCGCGGCGCGTTCGCGGCGGGGGATATCTTCTTCTTCCCGACGAAAAACGAGAACGAGGGCATGGCGCTCCTGGAGGCGATGGCTTGCGGGAAGCCGCCGGTCGTCCGGGACATCCCGACCTTCGAGTGGCTGGAGGACGGCGAGACTGCCCTGAAGGCCGCGACGGACTTCACCGAGCCACTGGACCGGCTCAAAGATCCGGACTTGCGGGAACGCATCGGCGCGAACGCCGCCGAACGGAGCGAGGATTTCACGCTGGAGGCCATCGAGGACGACCTCGTGGGACTGTACGAACGACTGGCGTGAGGCGCTCTCGATCGTTTCCCGCCGTTCTCCGCGACCCTTTTCCTCCCGCAACTCCGACGACCCCGTGTGTCGACCGAATCCGGTGCCCGCCGCGTCGAGGTCCATCCCGGCCGCGAGGTCGTTGTCGAGTTCGATCCCGACCGCACCTTCGAGTGCGTCGAGGAGTGCACGTGGTGCTGTCACCACGGCGTCCTGCTGTACGACGAGGACTTCCGGACCCTGGCCGATCGGGCGAACCTCCGCGACGCCACCACGACCGTCCGCGGCGAGCGGTTCGTCCGGAAGAAGCGCAAGGATCGCGAGTGCCACGTCGACGAGGCGGGCGAGGCCTGCTATTTCCTGCGCGAGGACGGCCTGTGTGCCCTCCAGGCCGAGGCCGACGACGGGTGGAAACCCACGCGGTGCTGGGTCTTCCCGCTGGAAGTCTGGCGCGAGGATGGCGACCTTCACGTGGACGTTCGCGACGAGGCGGAGGAACACTGCGAGGGAATGGACGTCACCGAACGGCGAATGATCGACCACCTGGCGGACTTCCTGCCGGAAGCGCTGTGGGAACTGGACGATCCGGACACGAAACGGCGGCTGTAGGCCGAGAGACGCGGGCGACCCCGCGGGTCGATCGAACGGTCACCCGATCACGAGCCACGCCGCGACGACCGCGGCCCCGCCGACGACCGTGCTGGCGACCGCGTGGATCCGGAGTTCGTCGAGGACGTGGTGTTCGTGCTCGTCGGGCGAAACCACCTCGTAGACGTCGCTGCCGACCTCACAGGAGGGAAGGAAGTCCATCGCGACGTGGAGGAAGATGCCCGCCGCGAACCCGAACACGAGGGCATCGAGCGGGGCGATTTGCGGGAAGCCAACGAGGCCGACCGGGATGGCCGCGATTCCCAGGCCGGCCGCCGGGATCAGGAGGATGGCGAGCGGTTTGTCGATCCGGCGGAACCGACGCGCTGCGGCGTACCCGGCGGGCCCCTTGTGCGAGACGATCGCCAGCCCGAGCAGCGGGCCGAGCGACGGCATCGTCCCGTAAATGAGGCCGATGATCGTCCCGGCGGCGAAGGCGTGGGCGGCGATCTCGACGGCGGTGTGATCGAACGGCAGGTCGGCGTGGGTCAGGCGGTGCCCGATCGTGTGCACCCCAAAGCCCGTCAGGAGTCCGAGCGCGACGCCGATACCGCCGATCTTCGGGTCGAGACCGATCGCCTGCGGGAGGAGAAAGAGGGCGGCGCTCGTGATCATGGCACCGCTGGCGAGGCCGTAGCCCCAGACCAGGGTCCGTGGATGTGGATCGTCCGCCGCCCGTGCACCGAACGGCACGGACCCGGCCATGGCGAGGAACGCGACCCAGGAAATCCCCAGCAGTTTCCACACCACGGGATCCCCGCGTGCGACCGTCACCGCGGCCCCCGAGAGCAAGAGGAGGACGACGACGGCGCCGACGCCGAGAGCAGTCGCTCCATCTCCCGGATTAATAAATTCGACGTCCTCGGTAATACCCATCCCCCGGGTGGAAGGAATCGAGACATATAATTCTGCGGTTCCGGCGCGAGCCGCGGACGAACCGCCGCGTCAGGGCGTCGCGTGCCGATTCAATTCGTTGCCGTTTGCCAGTCCTCGCGGTCGAGAACGCTCCCGTCCAGTTCCCCGGCCGGCGCTTCCGTGGCCGCCCACCGGAACAGCGGGGCGACGTCTTCGGGATCGCGGCCCTCCCCACCGGCCAGGTCGGTCGCCACGCGCCCGGGATCGACACAGCCCACGACCTGCTCGACGTCGGCCGCGAACGCCCGGACGACGCCCTCGGCGGCCGTCTTCGAGATGGCGTAGGCCCCGAACCCGGGGATGGCGTCGCTGGCGACGCTCCCCGTCGGGACGATCACGCGTCCGTCGCTCGCGAGGTGCGGAAGGGCTTCCCGGATCGTCGCGAAGACGCCGCGAGCGTTCGTCCGGAGCGTGTCGTCGAACGCCGCGTAGGACTCCTCGTCGGTCGGCGTCTCGCCCGGGTCGCCGTGATAGATCCCGGCTGCTGCCACGACGACGTCGATGCCCCGTGGTCCGAACGTCGAGGCGGTCTCCATCAGGCGTTCGAGGTCGAATTCGTCGCGCACGTCGGTCCGGACGCCCGTCGCGGCCGTGGACCCCTGGAGGTCCTCGACCAGCGTCGCCACGTCCTCGGCGTCCCTGGACCCGACGACAACGCGAGCGCCGGCGTCGGCGAACTCGCGAGCGACGGCGGCGCCGATGCCGCCCGTCCCGCCGGTTACGACGACGGTCGCCTGTTGCTCGGCCTCGGCTTCCCCGCTATCCTGGCTCATGGGACCCGCTTCGAGTGCCGAGACGTAAATGTACGGAACCGTGGGACGGAGTCGCACGAAAGTGGCGCGTCCGCGGCCGTCGAACCCCTCGATTGGGCAACCACTTTATCGTTGCCGAACGACAATCACTCTCCATGACAGCACTCGCCGGATCGGACGTCGTGATAATCGGCGGGGGATTCGGCGGCCTCTCGACTGCCGCCTACCTCGCCGAGGCCGGCGCCGACGTCACCGTCCTCGAGAAGAACGAACAACTGGGCGGGCGGGCGTCGGTCCTGGAGGAGGACGGCTTCCGCTTCGACATGGGGCCGTCGTGGTACCTGATGCCCGACGTGTTCGAGCGCTTCTTCGAGCACTTCGGCCGGTCGCCCGAGGAGTACTACGAACTGGAGCGACTCGACCCGCACTACCGGATCTTCTTCAAGGACGGCGACCGGGTGGACGTGCCCGCCGACCGCGAGGCCGCAAAGGACGTCTTCGAGGAGTACGAGGACGGCGCGGGGGAAACCCTGGAGGCATACCTCGACGAGGCCGAGTACACCTACGACGTCGGGATGGAGCACTTCGTCTACACCGACCGCTCTCGCCTGCGGGACTTCGTGGACGTCGACGTGCTCCGGTACGCCAACGGCCTCTCGCTGCTGGGATCGATGCAGGAACACGTCGAGGACTACTTCGAGCACCCGAAACTCCAGCAGATCATGCAGTACACGCTGGTTTTCCTCGGCGGGTCGCCCCGGAACACGCCGGCGCTGTACAACCTGATGAGCCACGTCGATTTCAACCTCGGCGTCTGGTACCCCGAGGGCGGCATCGGCGCGGTGGTCGACGCCATGGTGGAACTCGGCCGCGAACTCGGCGTCGAGTACCGGACGAACGCGCCCGTCACCGAGATCAAGGGACGGGCCGGCGGCTTCCGGGTGGAAATCGGCGGTCGAGACGGGGCGGACGACGGGAGCGACAGCGAGGGTATCGAGTGCGATTACGTCGTTAGCGACGCCGACTACCGCCACACAGAGCAGCAACTGCTCGACGAGCGCAAGCGCGGGTTCGACGCCGACTACTGGGAGTCCCGCACCTACGCCCCGTCGGCGTTCTTGCTGTACCTCGGCGTCGATGGCGACGTCCCGGAACTCGCCCACCACACCCTCGTCCTCCCGACGGACTGGGAGCAGCATTTCGGAGAAATCTTCGACGACCCGACCTGGCCGGACGACCCGGCCTACTACGTCTGCGTGCCCTCCGAGACCGACGACACCGTCGCCCCAGAGGGTCACAGCGCGCTGTTCGTTCTCGTGCCGATCGCGCCCGGCCTCGACGACTCGCCGACGATCCGCGAGTCCTACCGCGACCTCGTGCTGGAGGACATCGCGGAGAACACCGGGGCCGATCTCCGGGACCGGATCGTCTTCGAGGAGTCGTTCTCCGTCGGCGACTTCGCCGACCGGTACAACAGCACGAAAGGCACCGCCCTCGGGATGGCCCACACGCTCCGGCAGACGGCGGCGTTCCGGCCGCCACACCGGTCGAAGGCCGTCGACGGGCTTTACTTCACCGGCGCCTACACGAACCCAGGGATCGGCGTCCCGATGACGCTGATCGGCGGCGAGCACGCCGCGACGAAACTGATCGAGGACTACGGTGAATAAGAACGATCGAGCCATGGGACGGGAGAACCGAACCGGTCACGGAGCGAGCGCCGTCGCTGGGGACGTCGCCGAGCGGCTTCTCGGCGTCGTTCCGTCCGAAGACACCGCCCTCGGGTACCTCCTCCGACTCTCTCGACCGCGGTTCTGGCCGTACCTGGCCGGCCCCGCACTCGTCGGCGTCGTTTTCGCCGCCGACGGGACCGGCGAGCTGTTCTCGCCGCTGGCGGTCGCCCTGGTCGCGTACTTCCTGGTTCCCGCGAACGTTTTCCTCTACGGCGTCAACGACGCCTTCGACGCCGAGATCGACGCCGCGAACCCGAAGAAGGACGAGGGCGGCCCGGAAGTCCGGTATCGCGACCGGACCTCGATCCGCCTCGTGATCCTGGGCTCCGGCCTGCTGGGCCTGGGGCTGGTGCCCTGGCTTCCGGTCGTAGGGATGGCAGTGCTGGCGGCGTACTACTTCCTGGCCATCGAGTACAGCGCGCCGCCGCTCCGGTTCAAGACGACCCCGTTCCTCGACTCGCTGTCGAACGGGCTGTACGTCCTGCCCGGCGTCGTCGCCTACGCCGCGATCGAGGGCTCGCTCCCGCCGCTGCTTGCCATCGCCGGCGGCTGGTTCTGGACCATGGCGATGCACACCTTCTCGGCCATTCCCGACATCGAACCCGACCGGGCCGCGGGGGTTCGGACGACGGCGACCGTCCTCGGCGAACGCCGCACCCACGCCTACTGCGTGGCGGCCTGGCTGGCCGGCGCGGTCGTCTTCGGCCTGCTCGACGTGCGTCTCGGCCTCCTGCTCGGCGTCTACCCGGTCGTCGGCGCGGCCATCGCGCTCTCGAACGTGGACGTCGCCCGGGCGTACTGGTGGTTCCCGTCCCTGAACACCGTTGTCGGCGCGCTGCTCACCATGGGCGGCCTGTGGGTGATGCTCTATGCGTAAGTTCGGCGGGGTCGGCCCGTTCGATCGCATGGAACTCGAGCGCCGGTTCGACGAACTGGTGCTGGAAAACCGCTTCACCATCGCCGTCGTCTTCCCCACGGTCGGCGCGGCCATGCTCTACGGCAGCGCCGAGGGGTTGCTCCCCGCGTTCCTGACGTACAACGCCACCCTCATCATGATCGGCGTGATCGTGATGCGCCTGCCCCTCATCGCGGGCGTGCTCCCGCTCACCGACCGCCGCGCGGCGATCAGCATCGGCGTCCTCACGGCCTACGCCTACGGAATCGAACTCGTCGGCGTCCGCACGGGCTGGCCGTACGGCGACTTTACCTACGGGATCGACCTCGGCCCGATGCTGTTCGGCGAGGTCCCCATCGGCCTGCCGGTGTTCTTCTTCCCGCTGGTGCTCAACAGCTACCTGCTCGGGATCCTCCTGCTCGGCGAGCGCGCCCGGAGCCGGTGGATCCGCCTCCCGGCGGTGCTGGCGCTCGTGATGGTCGTCGACCTCGTGCTCGATCCGGGAGCCGTCGCCATCCAGTTCTGGCAGTACGAGACCGGCGACTTCTACGGCGTGCCGTGGTCGAACTACGCGGGGTGGCTCCTCTCGGGAACCGTCGCCGTCTTCCTGTTCGACGTGGCCTTCGCCCGCGAGGGACTGCTCCGCCGCCTGGAAGAGACCGAGTTCATGCTCGACGACCTCGTGAGCTTCGTCATCCTCTGGGGCGGCCTGAACGCGGCCTACGGCAACTGGATTCCCGTCCTTCTCGCGGCCGGCCTGGGTGCCGGCTTGCTGTGGACCGACCGGTTCGACTTCGACGTCTCGACGGCGCGGATTCCGCGATTCGTTCGCGGGAAGTGGCGAACGGATCGGCGTTAATCTAGCCGGGTCGAAATCGGGGGTCCGCACAGCGCCCGACGGAAGATCGATGCTGTGATCTATGGTATCGATTCGCACATGAATGCGACCTACCACCTCGGCCTGCTGCTCGTCGTTTTCGGCGGGTTCCTCGCCCTCAACAGCACGGGGAGCTTCGCCGATATCGGGATCGGCGCACTGTTTGTCGGGTTGTTGACCGGTGTGTTCGGCGTGATCCAGGCCGTCACGGCCGACTCGAGCTGAATCGGCGGTCTCGACGGATCGCCAACGCCGAAACGCAGAAAACAGAGAGCTATCGAACCGGGACGCCGTCGCCGTACTCGTGGTCCGTCCGGTGGGCGCTGCCCTCGCGGTTGGGAACGGCGCTAACTCGGCGGAAGACCGCCTCGGGATCCTTGTTCCAGAGCCAGTGCCAGCGGGCGCGGGCGAGCACGGACAGCGACCGTGCGAGGCCGAGGTCCGGTGTCTCGGAGATCACGTCGAAGTCGCGGTTCCGAATGAGGCGGTGGTGCTCGGCGTAGAGCGCCGCGGCCGCGAGCACGGCGAACTGGCAGTCCTCGGGAAGATAGCGGATGCCGGCAACGCCCTCGCGGTAGAGTCGCTCGGCGCGTTTCAGTTCGGCCTCGACGGCGTCGGCGATCTCCGGCGTGAACTCCAGAGTTTCGACGTCGGCAGGGTCGACGCCGTGTTCGCGCAGAACCTCCCGGGGGAGGTAGATCCGGTCGCGGTCGACGACGTCCTCGCGAACGTCCCGGACGAAGTTGGTCAACTGGAACGCCTTGCCCAGCGCGACAGCGTGGGGGAGCGCCTGCTCGTACGCTTCGTCGTCCAGCCCCATGATGTCGGTCATCATCACACCCACGGCGGACGCGGAGCCGCGCATGTACGCGTCGAGGTCGGCCGTGGTCTCGTAGCGATCGGTGTCGATGTCGGATTCCATCGCATCGACGAAGGCGTCCACCTCCTCGTCGGCGATACCGTGGTGGTCCTTCAGGTCCTGGAACGCCATCATGACGGGATCGTCCGGCTCGCGGTTGCCGAGGGCCTCGTCGCGGAGTTTCCCGAGGCGTCGGGCCTGTTCGTCGGGCGACGGCGTCTCGGCGGCGTCGACCACCTCGTCCGCGATGCGGAAGAACCCGTAGAGGACGTAGGTGGGATAGCGGATCCGTTTCGGGAGCAGACGGGTGGCGAGGTGGAACGTGCGACCGGTGCGGCGCTGGATCGCCTTCCCGCGTCTGATTTGGTTTTCGTTCATCGTTCGTTGTGTGCGGCTGGCGGACGCGTCCGGCGGTTCGCCCGACCCCCCAGTCGAGGCGAGGGAGCGTCCCTGGCGAGCGGTCACGTATTCGGTGCCTGACGTGTAGTGAGGTTTCAGCGTATATGAACGTTTGCCCCACTGGGTTGGGTATCGAATCGCGACCGTTCTCCGGGCCGTTTCCGGAACCTGACCGCGAAATGGAACGCCGAGGTCGTTCGGGACAATCGGGAATCGAACCCGCCTCGGCCGCGTACCGGTCGCCAGCACCCGGGCGTCGACCGTCGGCCGTCCGGTCCACCAGTACTGGCTGTAAATAAGAATAATGATACCACCAATCTAACTATAGATAATCGAAAATAAATAGATAGAGCAACTATAAGACCGGGTTTGAAGCCATCGGAAATTTTCTTGATCTGGAAATATTTACTAGGCATAACTTTACATAGTCTCAAAACGTCTAGACAGGCGTCATGAGTGGTGACGAGAGTGGGTGGCCAACGGACGGTACGGACGAATCGAATGCGGAAACGATCGGGGGACCGGGAACAGGTGCGAATCAGGTCGAGCGCCCACAGGCCGAGATCGTTCGGTGGGGCGAGTTCGGCACCGAAACGACCGGCGAGGAGCGAGCGAGTGACGACCTTCCGATCCGGTGGCGTCCCGAGGACGCCCCGGCATCGCCGACAGTGCGCGAACAGGTGCTCTCGGACGTGAAGGGGTTTTTCGCCGATCAGGACGAGGGCGACCTGTTCGTTCCCACACCGGACGAGGACTTCATCGAGGAACGGTGGTTCGACTTCGAGTACCTGGACCGCTACGAGGAGGTCGAACGCCAGTGGGTGTCGCTTCCCTTCGCCTACGTGACGGTCCTGTACGACGAACGCGAGAAGGAGTTTCGCTACCGCGTCGTCGAGGTGGAACTCGACGCCTTCGAGTCGTTCGTCCGGGAGGATCTCACGCGTATCCTCCGGAACGACCTCATGTACCAGCCGATCCCGGAAGCGACGACGAAAGAGGAGGTCTTCACCGAGCGTGCCCAGGAGGCGATGCTCGAACACGCGGCAACCGTCGAACACGGCTCGTTGCACAAACTGCTGTACTATCTCCTGCGCGATTTCATCGACCTCGGCGAGATCGAACCGCTGATGCGCGACGTCGCCATCGAAGACGTCTCCTGTGACGGCGTCGACGTCCCCGTCTTCGTCTACCATCGCCAGTATCGCGACCTGCGGACGAACGTGAGTTTCGGCCCCGAGCGGTTGAATTCCTTCACCGTCAGGCTGGCCCAGCGGGCGGGCAAGCACATCTCCATCTCCGACCCGCTGATCGACGCCAGCCTGCCGGACGGTTCCCGGATCCAGTTGACCCTCGGGAGCGACGTTTCCACGCGCGGTTCGAACTTCACCATCCGGAAGTTCTCGGACGTGCCCTACACCCCGGTCGACCTGATCGAGTGGAACACCTTCTCGGTCGAGGAGATGGCGTACTTCTGGCTGACCATCGAGAACAACCGCAGCCTGATCTTCGCCGGCGGGACCGGGTCTGGCAAGACGACCAGCATGAACGCGGTGTCGTTTTTCATCCCGCCCAACAGCAAGGTGGTCTCTATCGAGGACACCCGCGAGGTCACGCTGCCCCACGACAACTGGATCCAGAGCGTGACCCGGCCGCCCGTGACCGCGGAGGGCCGGGGCGAGGTCAGCATGTACCGACTCCTGCAGTCGGCCCTGCGCCAGCGGCCGGAATACCTGCTGGTCGGTGAGATCCGGACGGAACAGCGGGTTGCCTTCACCTTCTTCCAGGCGATCGCGACCGGCCACACGGCCTACACGACCGTCCACGCCGACTCGATCGAGGGGGCCATGAGTCGCCTCGAGAACGAACCGCTCGCCGTCCCGGCCCAGATGATCCAGGAGGTCGACGTCCTCTCGATCCAGCGCCAGATCTTCCACGAGGGGGATCGCGTCCGGCGAAACGAGGTCGTCGCCGAGGTGGTGTCGGGCGACGATCCGGGCGAAATCGCCACCCGCGAAGTCTTCAGGCGGGACACCCGGACCGACGACTACTCGCGAGTGAACGCCTCGCGCGTGCTGGCGGACATCCGCGACCAGCGGGGCTGGACCGACGAGGACGTCGAGTCGGCGCTGGCCGTCCGCGAGGAAGTGCTCCGGTATCTCGTCGACAACGAGTTCAGGAGCTACGAGGCGGTGACCGCGACCATCCACACCTTCGCGAAGGACCCGGCGTTCGTCCTTGAACGCATCCGCGACGGGACCTTCGACCCGGAAGAACTCGCCGCCCGTTCCGACCCGACGCGGTCGGACGACCCGACGCCTGCCGACGGGGACGACGATGACACGACGGGACCCGACCGGATAGCGAGGGACGAATCCGACCAGGCGGAGACGGGCGAAACCACCATGGTCGAAGGGACGGATTCGCACGGCAACGGCGAGGGCGAATCCGGAGCCAGAACCGTCGACCGGGACGCCGACGCGGACGCTGACGACTCGTCGGCCGGAGCCGACGCTGACGCGGAAATCGACGAGACGGCTGCCGACTCCGACGCCGATGATTCGAGACGGGTACCGATCTTCGGACCCCATCCACCGGAAACGGACATCGAGTGGGGAGCGTTCGACGATCGGTCGGCCGACGGTGACGGAGCGGGGCGATGAGCACCCGGCAGGTCGGGACCGAGGGGAAGACGTCGGTCCCGGAGTACGAAGTCAGCCAGTACTTCCCGAAACACCAGGAATTCCCGCCCGAACAGCGCGAACGGTTGCGCGAGGAGTACGGCTGGCTCCGAACCTACTACAAGGTTCGGCGCGATCGCTACGTCGACCTCCAGCGCTGGCTGAACCAGGCCCGGACGGGCGAAACGTTCGACGTCTACCTCGTCGACAGCGTCCGGTACGCCGGGATGGCCACGCTGGTCGGGATCGCACTGGGGGTGTTGCTCACGGGCGCACTGGTCTGGACTGGCACCATTGCCGATCTCCATTCCCCCATCACGCTGTCCGGGGGCGTGGCGTCGTTCGTCGAGACCTACCGGGTCGCGATCATCGGAACGATGCTCTCGCTGGCGAGCGCCGCCACGTTCGGCGTCGGGACGTACCTCGGCCGGTACTACTACCCGCGGCAGGTCGTCTCGGGCCGCCGTCGCAACGTGGACATCGTCCTGCCACACGCGATCACCTACATGTACGCCCAGTCCCACGGCGGGATGAACCTGGTCGAGGTGGTCCGCTCGATGGCGACGGCCACCGACACCTACGGCGAGGTGGCCAACGAGTTCGACATGATCGTCCGGGACATGGATCTGTTCGGCAACGACCTCCTGACGGCGATCCGCAACGCGCGCAACCTCACCCCGAGCGACAACCTCGAACAGTTCCTGGACGACCTGCTGGGCGTCATCGACGCCGGCGGCGACGTCACGAACTTCTTCGAGGACCAGAGTTCGAAGTACCTCGAGGAGGCCGCCGAGGAACAGGAGGACTTCCTGGAGACGCTGTCGATTCTCAGCGAGGTCTTCATCGTCGGGTTCATCGCGGCCCCACTGTTCCTGATCGTGACGCTGATGGTCATCAGTTTCCTCGGCGGGAGTTCGATCCCGCAACTGGCAGCGGTCATCTACGTCGGCCTCCCGCTGGGAATGGTCGGGTTCCTCGTCATCGTTGCAGTGCTCTCGGCTCCCTACATCCAGCCGCACGTCACCCTCGAGGTGGCGGACGGTCGAGAACCCGAGGCGTCGTCCGAAGTCGAGCGCGATCCGCGCTACGAGGGGTACCGGCGCGCCGTCAGGTTCGATCGGGCCCGAGAATTCCTGAACGACCCCCTGGAGGGCATCAAGGACCAGCCCCTGCTGTCGCTGGTCGTCACGGTCCCGATAGTAGTGGCCTTCGTCGTGACGCTGCTGGCCCAGGGCATCGACGTCTCGCCGGCGGGCTTCGCCGCCGCGCCGGTGAACACGACCCTCGCGGTCGTCGTGGTGCCGTTGCTCGTCCTGGCCGTCCCGCTGTCGCTGTTCCACGAACTCGAGCAACGACGGGCACGATCGATCGAGGAGCGCTTCCCGGACACGCTGAACACGCTCTCCAGCGCGAACTACATGGGCATCCCGATGACGGAGGCCCTCGAACTGGTCTCGCGCTGGACGACGGGTGCCCTGGCGACCGAACTCCGGCGGATCCGCAACGACATCGACTGGAACGAGGACATTAGCCGGGCGCTGACCGGGGCCGCGAATCGCCTGAACATCCCGCAGGTGTCCCGGTCGCTCAAACTCGTCGCCGACGCCGCACAGGCGACCGGCGACATGTCCCGGATCCTGTCGGTGGCCGCCGAGGACGCCCGCAACCGGTATCGTCTCGAACGGGCGCGTCGGCGGGCGATGAGTTCCTACCTCGGCATCGTGATCATCGGGTTCTTCGTGTACCTGATGGTCGTCGTCCTCATCGACACGAGCTACCTCGGCCCGATCGCCGAGCACTCGGCCGACGTCCCGGCGAACAGCGGAATGCCGATCAGTTTCACGCAGATTCCGGTCGATACCTACCGGGCGCTGTTCTTCCACTCGGCGCTCATCCAGGGGTTCGGTAGCGGACTCCTGGCCGGCAAACTCGCGGACAACGACGTCCTGAGCGGACTGAAATACGGCATCGGACTGGTGGCCATCTCCGCCATCGTCTTCGTGGTGATCTAGATGACCCGAACGATCCAAACGACAACCCAAACCCAAACCCAAACCACAATCCGACGCGGTGGGCGCGCGGCCTTCGGCCGCGACACCAGGGGCGTTTCCGTGGTCCTGGGCGGCATTTTGATGTTCGCCCTGGTCCTCATGTTGCTCGTCCTCTTCCAGGTGACGCTCGTCCCGTCGCTCAACGAGGCATCGGAATTCGACCACAGCGAGCGCGTCCAGAAGGACATGGAGGCCGTCCAGGCCGACCTCCTGAGTGCCAGCGCCACCGGCGCTCCCGAGGAGTTGACCGTCGAGACCGGCCTCCGGTACCCCGAGCGGGCGTTCCTCGTGAACCCGCCGCCGGTCGCCGGATCGATGACGACGGCGCCCGGGTCGGTGACGCTGGAGGGGTTCTTCAGTGACGACATCGAAGTCGACGACTTCTGGACCGGGACGAACTCGCGAACGTACGAAAGCCAGTTGCTCACCTACGCCCCGGCGTACAACGAGTTCGATAACGCGCCGACGATCCACTACGAACACTCGACGCTGTACAACGGGTTCGATACTGGGGCGATCGTCCCGATAGGAAACGGGAAACTGATCAGCGGTGACCGGATCAATCTCGTACTGCTGGAGGGGGATCTCTCGGAAGCGAGTACCCGGAGCATCACCACGCGGATCGATCCGGTGAGCGCGCCGGCCAGGACGACCCAACTTCAAGCACCGAACCAGGACGGCAACCCCACGATCACGTTTACGACGGGTCTGTCCACGGAACAGTGGCGGGAGATCCTCGAGAGTGAACTCGATGAGAACGGCGGGAACGTCGTGAGCGTGACTGCGGGTCCCGCCGGTTCGGATACGGTAACGATCGCTCTCAATAACACCGTGGTCTACGAGGTCCGAATGACGAAGATCGGCATCGGATCCGGATACGGCGCGACTCAGCGACCGGCATACGTCCGGACCGCGGTGGGGAACGGAACGGAACTCCGGACGAACGAAACCCAGGAAATCGTCTTCGAGGTCCTTGACGAGTTCAACAACCCCGTCTCTGGCGTCGACGTTACCGCAAGTGCGTCGACGGCCGACGGTTCGCTCGTCCCCGTGCAGCCCACCACCGACCTCCACGGCCGGGCGACCTTCGAGTACACTGCCGGCGGAACGCGGGACGTCGTCGACGTCACTGGCACGTACGATGCGGGAAGTACGAACACGGGAACGGCGACGGCGACCGTCGTCGTGGCGACCCCCGACGACGACCAGGAATCGGACGAAAACGTTATCAACCCCGTCGGTGATACGATCGTCCTGATCGACGCCGAGAGAGTGAAGGAGGATAGCGTACATAAAGTACGATTGGAGTTCGAAAACGCTCTCGGTTCAACCGTCTCCGTCGAGTCCGTTCGGGTAAATTTCTACTTCCAGGGCAAGCCGGGAACCGGAACCGAACCGCCCATCGGCTTCGACCTGACGGATAGCAACGGCGTGCCCATTGTAACGAACGGGGACATCGGCGGTGACTTCTCCCCCGTCGAGAACGCGCTCCAGTTCGAGGAGAGTCCGCCGACCACGACGCTCAAACTCACGTTCCTGACGTCGAAGGAACCGAAAGAAGCGTATTCGCCCCCGAACAGCGACGACGACTTCTTCGTCCTGACGCTCCGGTTCGACGACGGCTCCACGCGGGTATACTTCGTCCCATCCACGTCGTAATCCGTCGCCACCGACGAAATACCCGCTATCCGGAGCTATTTGGGCCGTGCGGTTCGAATCTGGTCCATGAGCGACCGACCAACCGTCCTGATTCCCCATCACGTTCCCCTGGATAGCGCCAGGGAGGTGTTCGAGGGGATCGAAACCCGACGGCCGGATCTCGACCTGCACCTGGCGACGACCCCCGAAGAGAGCCGCGAGGCCATCGACGAGGCGGAGATCGCCGTGACCTTCGGCCTCGACGAGGAACTGCTGGAGCGAGCGGAGCGCCTGGAGTGGATCCAGGCGCTCAGCGCGGGCGTGGACCGCTACGACTTCGAAACGCTCGAGGAACGGGGGATCGCCCTGACCAACGCCTCGGGCGTGCACGCCGAACCGATCGGCGAGCAGGTGCTGGGGTACATGCTGACCTTCGAGCGAAACCTCCACAAAGCCGCCCGCCAGCAGGAACGAGGGATCTGGGAGCGGTTCCGCGGCGGCGAACTCGCCGGCAAGACCGTCGGCGTCGTCGGCCTGGGCGCCATCGGCACCCGGGTCGCGGAACTCTCACAGGCGTTCGACATGACAGTGATCGGGACCAAGGGCAATCCCGACGACGCCCCCGACGCCGTCGACGAAGTCTTTGGCCCGGACGGCCTCCACGAGGTGTGCCAGCGGTCGGACTACCTGGTGGTGGCCGTCCCGCTGACCGACGAGACCCGCGGGATGATCGGACGCTGGGAGTTCCGGATGATGCAGAGCGACGCCGTCCTGATCAACGTCGCCCGCGGCGAGGTCGTCGACCAGGACGCGATGGTTCACGCCCTCCAGCAGGGCGCCATCGGGGGTGCCGGCCTCGACGTCTTCGAGACCGAACCCCTCCCGCAGGACTCGCCGCTGTGGGACCTCTCGAACGTCGTCGTGACGCCCCACATGTCCGGGTCGACGCCCGAGTACATGGACCGGTGTGCCGAGTTGTTCGTCGAGAACTACGACCGGCACCTCGCCGGCGAACCCCTCGAAAACCGGATCGTCTAGTTCTCAGCGGGTGGGAACGGCCTTCGATATTTAACAGTTACACTGCCGTGGGTGGGACAAACATGCCAGCAGGTGACGACAACGGGTCGAACGGGACGACCGCCGATGCGAGTCAGGTCGGGAAGGTCGAACGCACCTACTCCGCGCACCCGCCGAACATCCTCGTCATCGTCTACGCGACGCCCGACGGCGAGCAGTACCTCCAAAAGGAGTGGGCGTTCAACCGGTTCGGAAGTGG
>Ga0102925_1000939_pt1 | contig 15856 bp, 11 predicted proteins | sample SalPonR1_A_D1_MG_FD_78216 | JGI IMG/M metagenome (GOLD analysis project Ga0102925, IMG submission 78216) | Salt pond soil microbial communities from South San Francisco under conditions of wetland restoration - Salt Pond MetaG R1_A_D1_MG | ecosystem: Environmental > Aquatic > Marine > Intertidal...
CTAAAAATTACAAAGGATATAAAATTTGCAAACGAACAAATACAAAGAATTCAGAATCAGTTGAATAGTAAGCGAGCTGAAAGAAACGAACCAACTTCAGAAGTGGTTGCTCAGGTACAAGCCGCTAAATCGGGAAAAGCTATTTTTAATTTAAAGTATCTTACTTTTAATGCAGGATGGATTCCCGAGTACGATTTAAGAGCAATTGATATTACCCAACCTGTTGAGATGAGTTATAAAGCAAAAGTTTTTCAATCGAGTGGAGAGGATTGGAATAATATAAAACTAACGGTATCAACAGGAAATCCTCAATTAAATAATGAAAAACCCCAAATTAATCCTTGGTATCTAAGTTTTTTTACTCCCAAGTATTCTCTTTCACGTTCCCGACCACAAGCTGAAGCAAAAACAAATCAGTCGATGGAAGTATATAGTTATGATAAAGAAATGAATGTTGCATATGATGTCAGTTTTGAAACTTTTGAAAATCAAACCAACGTTTCATTTATGATTGATATTCCTTACTCCATACCATCCGATGGACAAAAATATTCGGTACAAGTAAATTCTTTTACGCTGAATGCCGATTATACTTATTTTACCGTACCCAAAATTGATGAAACAGCTTATTTGTTGGCAAAAATAACAGGATGGGAAGGGTATAATTTATTGCCAGGACAAGCCAATATATTTTTCGAAGGTGCTTTTGTGGGAACATCAACAATAAATCCTGCGGTTTCTGGAGATACCCTTGATTTATCCCTGGGAAGAGATGAATCTGTTGTGGTTACTAGAACAAAAATAAAAGATTTGGAAAGCAGAAGTTTTTTGGGATTAAATAAAAAAGAAACGTATGGATGGGAAATAAAGATTAAAAACACCAAAAGATCAGATATAGCTATAATCGTCGAAGATCTGTTTCCGGTTTCAACGCACGAGGATATTGAAGTAGAACATGTGGAAAAATCGGGGGCAAAAGTAAATACTACAAATGGTAAATTAACCTGGGATTTTAAAATAAAAGCATTAGAATCGAAAACTCTACAAATAAAATTTGCTGTTAAGTATCCGAAAGATAAAAAGGTAAATTTGTAAATATTAGGGAAAATGTAGAGACCAAAATTTTTTATCTCTACATTTTTTATTTCCCGCTGAACTCCATTAAATAAGCTTTTATAAAGTCGTTAAGATTTCCATCCAGTACATCCTGTACATTTCCTGTTTCGAGATTTGTGCGTACATCCTTAATTAATTTATAGGGGTGAAGAACATAATTTCGTATTTGAGAACCCCATTCAATTTTTTTCTTTTCGCCTTCAATTTTGGCTCTTTCTTCGGATTTTTTGCGTAATTCTATTTCGTAAAGTTGGGATTTCAGCATCCGCATAGCATTTTCTTTATTTTTTAACTGTGAGCGGGTTTCCTGATTTTCAATAACAATACCAGTTGGTGCATGACGTAAGCGTACGGCGGTTTCTACTTTATTAACATGTTGGCCTCCTGCACCACTGGATCTGTATGTTTCCCATGTTATATCTGCAGGGTTAATATTGATTTCAATGTTATCATCCACAACGGGTGAAACATAAACAGATGCAAACGATGTATGTCTTCGGTTGTTGGAATCAAATGGCGAGAGGCGCACTAAGCGGTGAACGCCATTCTCACTTTTTAGATATCCATATGCATATTCGCCGATAAATTCCAGGGTAACTGTATTTATTCCAGCTTCATCGCCAGGTTGATAATTTACTTCTTTAACTTTATAATTATTTCGTTCGCCCCAGCGAATGTACATTCTCATCAGCATTTCAGCCCAGTCGTGGCTTTCAGTTCCTCCAGCTCCCGGATTTATTTGTAAATAAGCACCTAAGGCATCTTCTTCGTTACGAAGCATATTTTTTAGCTCCAGATCTTCAATGAGCTTGAGGGTTTTTTCATATTGGTGATCAACTTCTGCTTCCTCCATTTCACCTTCTTTATAAAAATCGAGCGCAAGCTGAAGCTCATCAACCTGGGTTCTTATTTCGTTAAAAGCATTTGTCCATGCTTTTAATCCCGAGATTTGTTTTAGTTGCTTTTCTGCTTGTTGAGGATCGTCCCAGAAATCGGGAGCCTGTGTTTTTTCTTCCTCTTCTTCTATTCGAATGGTTTTTCCATCTATGTCAAAGATGCCTCCTCAACGCATCCGTACGTTTTTCAAGTTCTTTTAACTGTTCGTTACTAATCATAATTATTTAATGTTATACAAATTTTTACAAAAGTAACAAATCTTAAGTAATTTAACTGTTGAACCAATAAAAAAGGGAGCGAAGAGCTCCCTTTAAATTGTTGTTTAAATGGTATTAATAACCACCACTTTGTTCCAATTTTTCCATTTCTTTGTCGAAAGTTTCTTTGTATTTTTCGTAATCATAATCAACTTTTAAACGCTGATCTCTTGAAAGCCTGTTGTTAAGTGCTTCTTCTAAAGCATCAACTGACATTTCAATAGCCATGTAGCATTTATATGTTCCGGCTTTGGTTTGCGTAATTTTTTCGCAAATAGTTTTTACGTTGTTTAGTTGTTGATTGATTACTTCTCTTGAAAGAGACTCGAATCTTTCTTCTACTTCTTCAACATTGTTAAATTCACGTGAGTTAACATAGTTGTCGGTTGTTCCTTTAATGATAGTTTGGATCTGACCTGCCAGAGCAGCTTTACTGTTGCTGGTTGCTTTTTTACGGGCAATTTCCATATCTGTACTTTCGCCAGTAGCATTCGCTCTAAAATTATTTTTATCGCTTCTGTAATCTGGCCCTGAGCAGTAGACTTCAATTAAAGTTTCACCCTTAACATCGGTTACTTCTTTTTTTGATTTACAGCTGGTAAAGGTGCTGCCAAAAATAACAGCTCCTGCCAACAGTAATCCAAATGATTTGTAAATTCTCTTTTTCATAACATTGAATTTTAAAATTAATAATTGAGATTTTTGTTTTTATAGTTTAATTGTTCTTATTTCGGGTATCATTTCGCTACTAATTTTTTCTTTTGTTTTTTCAATTGCATTTTCGGCAGCATTGTTGTAGCTCCCAGATTTCATCCCTTTAACATTCGTAATATTTTGCGTAAAGACTTCCATCCCGGTTTTTAGATTTTTAATAGATATGCTACAATTTAAAAAAGCGGTATGTAAATTATATTGATCCAATTTTTCACCTTCATTAACTGATGATTTTATTTTAATTAATACATCTGCTTTTTTCCTATCTTCAGTAAAAGAGAAAAAATTTTCGGAAAGTTCTGATTTTAAAATATTGGTAACGGGTTTTCTTTTACTGGCTTGTCCAAAAATTAATTCTTCCGATTCAAGATATGCAAATAATTCATTAACTTCAACCATAATATTGCCGTAGGGAATTGTTCCTCTTTCTGAAAACATTTGCTTTAGAAAGTTATCCGGAGCATCCTTACCAAGATAATTATCAATATCAAATTGTACTCTGATTAGTTGATTTTTTCCTTTAGGAGCTTGATTCGCAATAGAGCATTTAATTATTCCAGCGCTTTTTGATAATACTTTTTCCTGAGTATTAATTTGTGAATTAGGAAAATAAAAAACGATTGGAATATTCTCCAGGTTTTGTGTTTCAAGTGATGTTTTGTATTTAACTTTGGCATAAACCGGCTCACTGTAAGCAGATAGAGCATTTATTTCAAAGATTTCTTTTTCAGGTTTTATAACAATATTTGAAAAAATTTCTTGTATCGATTGGAAAATTTCGTTATCAAGGTAGACCTTTCCCTCTTCTAGAAGAAATGTGGATAAATCTTCGTCTAAATGTTTTTTAATGGCATCAAACGCTTTAACATAAAAGATGATCGCGTTATTGATATCGTATTTTTTCTCTGAGGCTTGTGCTTTTTCAAAAAAATCTTTGGATAAATTTTTTGCTTTCTCCAGTTTTTCGCGTTTTTTTCGTGCATATTCGGCTTTTGAAAGACGATAATAAACCCAATACTCAGTTTTATCTTCGTAGGTATTGATTAATTCATACCCCTCAATTTCATTTTTGGCTTTTAAGTTAATGTAGGCTTCATAACTTTCTTTAAACCCTGAGTTATCCTCAAACTGATGAAGTAATGAGTGGGTAGAGATGTTGACTGAAATTTCTGAAATCAGATCGGCTAAAGCATTATTCTTTGCTGCTTGTAAATAATCGTTGTTTGTTTTATTTGATTTGCCAACACCAATATAATATTCATTATCAATGGGTTTTTGAGACACCCACTTGGGTTTCTTTTGTGAAGCGTTAATAACCGTACACGACTGAAAAGAAACAATCAATGCAGCCAATAAAATAAAAAATATTTTTAAATCTCTTAACATGTACTGTTTGATTTTATCTATACGTAAAAATAAGTAATATTCAGTTTAAACATTTGTTTAATGAATAAATTTTTATTTATCTTTTCGTTTATTTACCATTGAGTTTACCATATCAAATACCTTGCCATTTTCAAATCCTCTTGAAACAGCAAACCTTACAAGCTTAGATTTTATGGTGAATTCGTCAGTATCTTTCAATGATTTTAATTTTTTTATTAGTTCTTTTTCCAGCACTTGATGGTATTCGTACAAAGGAATTTCATTCAGGCCTTTTTGAATATAATCTTCAGGAATATTTTTTTGTTTTAATGTAAATTCAATTTTTACTTTTCCCCACTTATTAAACCGGAATTTTTCTTTAGCAAAGGCTTTTGCAAAACGCTCTTCGTCAATAAATTTATCTTCAATAAGATTTGTTATTAAAGGTTCAAAATCGTTTTTATTAATACCCCATTGATAGAATTTTTGTTTTATATCTTTAATACATTTTTCCTTTTGAGCACATAGGTTTTGGGCTTTTTCTAATGCCTGTTTTGTTGGTATCTTTTTGGGTTTTGCCATACATTTTATTTTAAAATCCCTCGTATCATTCTGTATTTGTCGTTGATATCTTTTTTTAACTGTATGTTTTGAAAATTTTTTTCTTCAAGGAGCAATGCGGTTTCTTTCCCAAGATTTTCATTAATTTCAAAATATACTTTTCCTCCTTTTTTTAAATGTTTAAGCGCAAAATCAATGATTACTCTGTAATAAAGTAGAGGATCATCGTTGGAAACAAATAGAGCTTCTTCGGGTTCATAATTTAGTACGTTAGGTTGCATAAATTGTTTTTCTTTTTCAGTTATATAAGGAGGGTTGCTTACAATTATATCAAAAGTTTCCTCAAGCTGATTGTTTTTATTTAAAATATCGAAGTAAGAGATATGAATTTCCGTTCGATTTAATTTGCTGTTACGGCGGGTAATTGATAGAGCATCAGCAGAATTATCAAATGCATATATAAATGATTTGGGTAGGTTTTTAGCCAATGAAATAGCAATGCAACCACTTCCCGTTCCGATATCGGCTATTTTTTGAAATTGATTTTTATTTTCAGCAAGAATCCAGTCTACTAACTCTTCTGTTTCCGGACGAGGAATTAAAACTCCCGGAACTACAATAAAAAGAAGATTATAAAATTCTGTTTGCCCTAGAATATATTGTATGGGCTTAAACGTTTTTAATTCTTTAATATTAGTTATTATTTGGGTAATTAGATTATCATTTATCTCTTCATCTTGTTTTAATTGTATTTGTACTTTTGAGTATTTGAAATAATAATGTAAAATAAGATATATAAAACTATTTATTTCCTGTAATGGGTAATAGTCGTTTAATTCTGATTTTATTAGCGAAATTATTTTCTTTATCGTATATTTTGACCTCATTTTTCAAATTTAAAAAAATTGTATGATCGATAATACAATAAAAGAAAAATATATGCAGCGGTGCATAGAATTAGCAAGGTTAGGTTTAGGAAATACTGCACCTAATCCAATGGTGGGCTCGTTAGTTGTATGCGATAATAAAATTATTGGAGAAGGTTATCATCGAAAATGTGGAGAAGCACATGCTGAGGTAAATGCAATAAATGCAGTAAAAAACAAAGAGTTATTACAAAAATCGACCCTTTATGTTAATCTTGAACCATGTTCACATTACGGAAAAACACCACCCTGTGCTAATTTAATTGCGCGGTTAAAAATTCCTGAGGTTGTTATTGGAACTACTGATACAGCCTCACATGTTTCAGGGAAAGGAATTGAAATATTAAAACATGCCGGATGTAAAGTTACGGTTGGTGTGCTTGAAAAAGAATCGAGGGTGGTAAATAAACGTTTTTTTACTTTTCATGAAAAAAAGCGTCCATACATTATTTTAAAATGGGCTGAAACATTGGATGGATTTATTGATGTTTTACGTACCAAAGATCATCCTATTAAGCCAACCTGGATTACGAATGAATTTTCGAAAATGCTTGTACATAAATGGCGGGACGAAGAACAAGCCATATTAATTGGAACTAACACAGCAAAAGCAGATAATCCTTCTTTAACAACACGTAACTGGCCGGGGAAAAATCCTTTTCGTATTGTTTTTGATCGAGATTTAAAGCTATCATCTTATTTAAATATTTTTAATAAAGATGCTGAAACGATTATAATTGCTGATAAATCAATAAAAAACAAATCAAAAAAAAATTTTTTTTCAAATATTGGTATCGAATTTGTAGATTATAATCAGGGATTTGATAAACAACTCTTTGAGCTTTTTTTAGAGCAGAATATACAATCAGTAATTATTGAAGGAGGCGCTAAAGTATTAAATTATTTTATTAATAATGATTTGTGGGACGAAGCCCGCGTTTTTGTTGGGAATAAAAAGTTTGTGAAAGGAGTACATGCTCCACAAATTAGTAGTAAATTTACTGAACAAGAAAAATTGGGCAAAAGTAAGCTTCTTTTAATCAAAAATAAAACTATATTTAATAATAATTAGTAAAGGGTTATCATAAAATTTTAAAATTATTAAAAGCTTTTGTAAATTTGATAAAACTAAATTATTAACAACTTAACCAAAAAACTAATTAAAGCGTAATAATATGAGAAGAAAATTTAACCGTACCATCATTCTTACTCCACTATTTATTGTATTAATTTCGTTTGTACAGTGTAGTCCGAAATTATACAGTACGGGTAAAGAATTTGCAGCTTCTGGAAATTACGAAGATGCAATCGCTCAATTTACAAAATTAATTGAGGAGAATCCTGAATATACAGATGCTTATGTTGCACGGGCTGAAGCTTACGAAAAAATTGGGAAAAAGACTGAAGCCGCCAGCGATTATAAAAGAGCTACTACTTTTGAAAGTAAAGACAAATCCATTTTCTATAATGTCGGTCGATTGTATTATGAATTAGAGCAATATGAAGAAGCCATTCCCATGCTATCAAAGGTTACCACATTAGATAAAAAGCATGTTGATGCATACCGGCTTAAAATGGAGTCTTATATTGCCCTTGAACAGTACGATAAAGCCTTGAAAGAAAGTAATGAGTTGTTAAAATTACAGGAAACAGCAAATAACTACTATCGCCGAGGTTTTATTAACGAGAGATTGACTAATTATAATCAAGCCGAAACTGATTTTAAAAAATCAATTGGAAAAGCTCCGGGTGTTATAGATGGTTATGTTGCTCTTGCCGATGTTTTGTTTAAGGCGAAAAAGCTAGACGAATCTCTTGCTAACTGTAATAAAGCATTACAAATTGACGATAAAAGCAAACAAGCATTGTGGATCAGAAGCAAGATTTATAAAGAAAAAGTTGATTACCCCAATGCGATCAATGATTTGTCAAAAATGATCATCTTTTCACCTGATGATGAAGAAGCATTCTTTTCAAGAGGCTTATATTATCAGGAGTTTAATCAACATCAGAGTGCGATAAACGATTTTAGTAAGGTGATATCGTTAGATCCTGAAAATGCGTTAGCTTATTTTCACCGGGCAAAATCAAATGAAGAAATTACCCAATATCAGAAAGCTGTGAGCGATTATAAAAAGTACCGTGAACTATCTGACGATAATAGCGAAGAGACTAAAGAACGATTGGAAAAGGTAAAAAACAGATTATATGAACTCAATCGTGAAGAGAATAAACCCGTTATTACCTTTTTAGATCCTGCAGAAAGTGAAGGTCAAAAAATTAATGTAATTGAGGATGCTGCTGAAGTTACCTTAAAAGGAGTTATAGCCGATGAAAGCGATTTAAAATATGCCAAAATTGAAGATCAAGATGTAACTTTTGATGAAGAGGCCGCAAACAATGAATTCACAGTTACAATAAATGTTAAAGATAAAGATGCTATGTCAGTTACTGTGGCCGATGTTTATAATAATGTGTTGGCCACTACATATAAACTAAACCGAACAGAAATTAATCCACCAGAGATTAGCTTAATAGCTCCTTATGCATCATCTACGGGAGAAATTTATTTGGATGTTGATAACCGAAAACTTTATGTTGAAGGACAAGTAAACGACGAAAGCAAGATTAAAAGTATTATTGTGGATGAAATGACTGCCAGCTATTCTGTAGATGCTATTAATCCTGAGTTTTTTGCCACTATCGATATAGCTAACAAAAATCGATTTGGAATTAAAGCTGAAGATATTTATGGAAATATTACCGAACAGGAATATACATTAAATCGTGAGGCGCTTGAGATTTCACAAGAAAATCCAATGGGGAAAACCTGGGTAGTATTTATTGAAAATTCGGATTATGAAACATTTGCCAGCCTTGATGGCCCTATAAAAGATGTTAGTATGATGAAAGCCGCATTGGCAAATTATAAAATCCATAATATTATTCATAAACAAGATATGCCCAAAGCAGAAATGGAACGATTTTTCTCCATTGAATTGCGTGATTTGGTAAGAAGTAATAATGTAAATTCTTTGTTGGTTTGGTATGCCGGTCATGGAAAATTTATTAATGATGTTGGTTATTGGGTACCTACAGATGCTAAACGTGATGATGAGTTTACTTATTTTAATATAAACGCTTTAAAAGCAGCATTGCAATCGTATTCAAAATTTATTACGCATACGCTTGTTATTACAGATGCTTGTGAGTCGGGGCCTACATTTTACCAGGCTATGAGATCGGGATTAAAAGAACGGGATTGTGGCGACTGGGAAGCAACTAAATTTAAATCATCGCAGGTATTTTCTTCAGCGGGCTATGAATTAGCTGTTGACCATTCTCAATTTACCAGGACTTTTGCTAATGCATTAAGAAATAATCCTAATGCATGTTTACCCATTGAAAATGTTGTATCTAAAGTAACTGTTGCAGTGGCTAAAGATGGAATGCAAAAGCCTCAGTTTGGAAAAATTGATGGTTTGGAAGATGAGGGAGGAACATTTTTCTTTATTGCAAAAGACAGATAAAAAAATATCCTATGATTTTTGAAAAAAAAACAATGAATAAAAAAGTTATTCGCACTTTTTTGCGGATAACTTTTTTTAATACAGCATTGTTGCTGTGGAGTTTTACCCTGTCAGCACAAACGTATTATTTCGATTATTATAGCGTAAAAGAAGGGTTGGCGCAATCGAAAGTATATGATTTGGTACAAGATCATCAAGGATATCTATGGATTGGCACCGAAAGTGGAATATCCCGGTTTGATGGCGTAAATTTTATCAATTATACTGCCGAAGACGGAATTGCTGAAGGGGGGATAAAAGCGTTGTATAAAGATTCCAATCAAAAAATTTGGATGGGCCATAAAACCGGAGCCATTACTTTGCTTGATGACGAAAAAATGATGATTCATCCTGTTAGTGAGTTTATTAATGCCGAAATCACCTCTTTTTTATACGATAAAGATGGTATATTGTGGATTTCAACTCTTGGCGATGGGTTAATAAAACTCGAAGATCCGTATAATTTAACCGATAGCTTAAAATTTGATCATTTTAAAGGAAGAACGTTAAGCGATCAGGTTTTCTCGGGAATTATTGCTAAAGATTCCATATTTTTTATTACAGATGCAGGAATCCGAAAATATGATTCATCACAAAACTCTTTTGAACGACACATGCCTGAAGGGTTAACCACCTATTTTCAGATAACTTCCATGTTAGAAGATAAAAACGGAGATTTATGGTTTGGTACTTATCATGGCGGGTTATATAGATATATTCAGGAAAAACAGAAATTTAAAATTTATGATTCGAGGGAAAAATTAGCCAATAATTGGATTAGTACTATTGCTGAAGATCGTAACGGCAATATATGGGTAGGAACGTGGGGAGGAGGAATTACAAAAATCTCTGAAGATGGATTAAAAACCTTTGATAAAAGCAATGGACTGGATGATCATAAAATTTGGAAAATTCTTCAGGATGTTGAAGGTAATATATTAATCGGAACCAATGAGCATGGACTGGCCATTTTTAAGGGTGAAAAATTTGTTACATTCGGTGTTGACGATGGATTAATTGATCAGCAAGTATGGGCTATTACCCAGGATAAAGATGGGAAATACTGGTTTGGCACCAACAATGGAATTTCTGTTTACTCTCCTCAGGTTTCGGGCAAGAAATTTTTACACTATAGCGATAAGTCTCATTCCATAGGAAGTCAAATAAGATTTTTAAAAAATGATAATAATGGAAACATCTGGTTAGGAACCAATGATAATCGCGTGAGTATGTTTAACTATAAGACCGGACGGTTTGAATATAATCCGGTGATCAATCGCTATATCCGAACTGATCAGGTTACGGCGATGGATATCGATAAAAATAATCAGCTATGGGTAGGAACCATGGAAGGGTTAATATATTATGATATTGATGAGAATAAAAGTCAGCTACTCACTCAGATGCATGGATTAAATTCATCTGATATTACTGCCCTTTATGCCGATTCACAAGGAAGAATATGGGTCGGCTTAAATTATGGTAAAGGTTTAAATGTAATTAAAGATACCTCCTTTAAAAAAATTGATATGGAGGGTTTATTTACACCTAAATGTATAACTGAAGATAAGGATGGGAATATATGGATTGGAACCAATACCAAAGGTGTTTTTGTTTGTGACGGAGAGAAAATCATTAAACATTATACTCAGAATGATGGCTTGTTATCTAATTTAATTACCTTGTTAAATGTAGATAACAATAACAATATTTATATTGGAACAAGTAGTGGTTTAAATAAAATCGACCACGAAGGGAAAATACATACCTATACTGCCAAAAGTGGTTTTACAGGCATTGAAGCAAAAGATAATGCAACCTTTTTGGATACAGATGGAAATTTATGGTTTGGTACTGTTGAAGGAGTTATTAAATATCAACCTGCTTTAGATGTAGAGTTATCCCATGAACCACTAACGCATATTTCTCGACTTAGAGTAAACCTAAATGACCGAGAAATGATTCCTGGGCAGAAATTTAATTTTACCGAGAACTCATTTATTTTCGATTATAATAGTGTTTGCCTAACCAATCCCGATGCGGTTAGGTATCAAATAATGTTAGAGCCCGCTGATAAAGAGTGGAGGCCTGTTACCACTCAAACGGTGACAAACTATTCATCCTTGCCTCCAGGAAATTATACGTTTAAAGTGAAAGCCAGAAATAGTGATGGTGTATGGAATGAAGAACCAATAACATATTCTTTTATCATTAAACCTCCTTTTTATAAAACCTGGTGGTTTATTGTATCGGTAATAATATTGGGACTAATTATCATTGTAGCCTATATAAAAGTGCGTGAAAAAAATCTTATTAAGGAAAAGAAAATCCTTGAAGAAAAAGTACATGAAAGAACCGCTGAAGTTGTACAAAAAAGTGAGGAGCTGGAAAAGAAAAATAAAGATATTACCGATAGTATTCGATATGCACAAAGAATACAAGTTGCAGTATTGCCTCCTGAAGTTCCTTTTGAAAAAACATTTGTGTTTTTTAAACCTAAGGATATTGTAAGTGGTGATTTTTACTGGTTCGAAACTTTTGACGATAAAGAAATGATTGCCGCAGTGGATTGTACAGGACATGGTGTGCCTGGTGCTTTCCTCTCTATTTTAGGCCATAGTATGCTTACGAAAATTGTACGTGAATATGGCATTTTAAAACCTTCGGAAATTTTGGATCAACTCGATGTGGAAATTATCAATGCCCTACACCAAAAAAATGTAGAGGGAGAACGAGTGGTTAATGATGGAATGGATCTGGCTTTAATCAGTTATGACCGCAAGAAAAATGTTTTGGAGTATTCCGGAGCTTACAATCCTTTAGTGATTATCAGAGATGGAGAACTTACAGAAATCAAAGCCAACCGATTTCCAATCGGAATGACAAGTGTTCATCAGTCCAAAAAGTTTGCTAATCATGAAATAAAGGTAGAAAAAGGAGATACATATTATGTTTTCTCTGATGGATATGCTGACCAGTTTGGAGGAGAAGACGGCCGTAAGTTTAGGAAAAAGAATATGAAAGACCTTTTACTATCCATACAGGATAAGTCAATGGAAGAACAAAGGCAAGAATTGGATCGTTTTATTAAGGAATGGATGAGAAACCATGAGCAGGTGGATGATATGGTGTTTATAGGCCGACGATTTTAAATAATACAAAAAAACCTCGCTAATGTTAGCGAGGTTTTTGTTTTTTATTTTGTAAATTTAATGGTTACAGATTATTTACATAAAATGTTAAGCTGGATTTTAAGTTAGCAGCTTTATTTTTATGAATAATATTTTTCTTGGCTAATTTATCTAGCATTGAAGTAACTTTGGGTAACATCTTTGTTGCTTCTTCTTTATCGGTAGTTGCACGTATGTTTTTAATCATATTACGTGTTGTTCGTCCATAATATTTATTATGTAATCTTACTTTCTCGCTATGTCTTGCTCTTTTTGCTGCTGATTGATGATTTGCCATGATTTAATAATATTGTTTAATATTTGTAGTCCGTAGGGGAATCGAACCCCTGTTACCAGGATGAAAACCTGGCGTCCTAACCCCTAGACGAACGGACCATTTTAAAAATTTCAAACTTAGTGGGTGCAAAAGTAAATGATTTTTTCTTTTATGCAAATATTTTTTTTAATTTTCTAAAAAATATTTCGTTTCTTTCCTAAAAGGTATTATTAAAAAATTGGCACTAAAATGTTAAATGAACTTATCTCTAGCAAGGAGGTGTAAATAAAATAATTTTTTTATAATTAATTAATTTTTAGATCAATAAACTTTGAATTCATTAATCGGGCTACAGCCATGTAGTTTGGTTTAAATACAATTTTGTTTCCTACCTGATATTTGGTTTTTAAACGTGAATTTATATTTTGGCCAATATCAAATACTGTCATATCAGATGTTGTACCAAGAAAATTGACATTTTTATCTTTGGGTGTGATGTCATTAACATCCACATCAAGAATACCAAAATCAAGAATTGCCCGGTAACTTTTATAGGATGGTTTATCTTGGTCTGTTTCTGATGTGTGTCCGATATTGGCTTCGCTAATTACACCATCAGGTACATTCCATTTTTCTTCCAGTTCAATTACATTCGCATTAAAACTAAAGGTATCGGTCGATAGGTTTTGAAATTTCTTATTATAAAGAGGGCTTGATCCGAAAAATGCCGCTTCGCCAATTCTAAAATGGTTAACAGCCGGTGGCACTAACCTTTTTCTAATTAAAGGCAAAGTAATTGAGCTTCCTCCGGAAACTAGCGGGATCTTTTTATTAAACATTTCCTCAAGCAATTGTTTAAATAAACTTAACTGAAGAAGTTTGTCGTAAGTAGGTTCAATACCATACATACATCCAAGGTTTGAACCAATACCAATAATTTCGATGTTTGAAAGCCTGAAAATCTTTTTGTAGAACCCAACAATATTTTCTCTTACCACACCTTCTCTTAGTTCTCCCAGTTCAAGGAAAATAATCACTTTATGTATTTTATTGATTTTCCGAGCCTCTCGGTTAAGGGACTCAATCGTACTTAAAGAGGTGTTTACAGAAATGTCGGCATATTTTACCAGGCTTCTAATAATGTTTGCTGGTGGTGGTTTAATATAGATGGTGACAAGCTCTGGATTTATTTCTTTAATGGTTTTAAGGCTTGATAATCGGCTTTCTCCAACTGAGTGTAGGCGGCTTGCTACATCATCGGTTAATATTTTACGAATAAATTGTTTGTCGCCAGAAAGAACTTTACTAACCAAACTCCATTGGATATTTTGTTTCTTTAAATAAGCATCAATTTTTTGAATATTGCGGATTATATTATCCGTTTTTACTACTAGTTCGGCCATTGGATAGAAATTTTAAAAGGTTGTACGAAAGTGGTATAAAATATTATTTTTAATCAAATCCTTCGGTACAACCTTTTGAATTAAAGATTATTTTTTTAATCGCATTTCAGCGTATTTTGTTGTCATTCCCAGTCTTTCATATAATCTTTTAGCGGGATTATCATATTCTACGTGAAGTTTGATATCGCCATCAGCCATATCAAATGATTTTTTGATAATTTGAGCACCAATACCTTTTCCTCTTAAACTGGCATCTACGGCTACATAAACTAAAATATTGTCAGGGATGTATCCACTCATTCCTGTTTTATTCATTACTAATCCTCCAACCAATTTCCCGTCGTAGAATCCGGCTAAAAGAAAACCCCCTTTACCTTCTGTGGTTGAAAAAGCATAATCTATTGATTTTTTGATTTGATCTTTGGGATCTCCAAAACGATCCAGGTGTGTGTGCATAAAATCAATAAATTGTTCCTCAGTTAACTCAGGTTTAAAATCTTCTTCTTTACGAATTTCTTTGATCTCTAACATAATGTGTTTTTTTAGTTTATAATATTTAGAAATTTATGATAAAAAAATGAAAATTTTACAATATAATTTTCATTATGAATAATACAAGAGTTTAGTCTATTTGAATTTATAGCATAAAAAGCTGAATCTCAAAGATACAAAAAAAAAAGGACAAGTAAAAATGTGCTATCACTTCTGGTGCCTGTAATTCAGCAGCTCATGAGCAAAAGCATTAATGTTTATTCCTGAAAAATTACCACTGCTCATAAACAATAAAGAGGTGTTGGTAAGATCTATGTTTTTAATATATTTTACCAACTGGTCTTGTTTAGTAAAGGCAGTCAGGTCATTGTTTGCAAATGATTCAACTACTTTTTCTTTTGATAGTGGTTCAAGTTTTTTATGCCGTATTACTTCTTGATTATAATAAACAACAGGAATATCGGCTTTGTTCATTGATCCGTTATACTCCTGCAAAAAACGGCTATTTAAACTACTAAATGTGTGAAGTTCCATAACAGCAACAAGTTTTTTCTCAGGGTACTGATTTTTTACGGCATTTATCGTGGCTTTTAATTTGGAAGGCGAATGAGCAAAATCCTTAAAAATAATGGTAGATTCGTTTTGTGCAATTTTTTCAAGCCGCTTTGAGGCTCCCTTAAAGGTTGAAATCGCTTCGTAAAATTCATGATCACTAACTGAAAGCTGATTGCAAACCAACTTAGCAGCGCTAATGTTTTGTAAATTATGTTCTCCAAATATTTTTACAGGTATGGCTTTGTTTTTTTGCACTAAAAATGTTTGTCCGTTTTTTATTTTATAGGGATGAATCGTATAAGATGATTTTTCTATTGATGGGGAAGATTTTTTAACCATATCATTGAGTACAGCATCATGCTCATAATATAAGAGTTTCCCTTTTGGTTCTATTAATTCAATAAATCGGACAAATTGTTTTTTATACGCATCGAATGTGGGAAATACGTTGATATGGTCCCAGGCAATTCCGCTAATTACAGCAATATGTGGTTTGTATAAATGAAATTTTGGCCGTGGGTCAATGGGTGATGAAAGATATTCGTCGCCCTCAA
>Ga0102925_1000941_pt1 | contig 15848 bp, 2 predicted proteins | sample SalPonR1_A_D1_MG_FD_78216 | JGI IMG/M metagenome (GOLD analysis project Ga0102925, IMG submission 78216) | Salt pond soil microbial communities from South San Francisco under conditions of wetland restoration - Salt Pond MetaG R1_A_D1_MG | ecosystem: Environmental > Aquatic > Marine > Intertidal...
CCATTATTTTTCTTACAGCAAACAGGACAATAAAATAAAATAATTATGCCAATAAGTCAATATACACAACCTGCTCAAGGAACTTATCAACCTAGTTATGTAGCTCCTCCTGTGCAACAGTTAGGTCAAATTGGGGAGCGTATACAGCAGGAACAACAAGCACAGAGACAGGCTGCTCAACAATTTGCTACACAGTTAGAAGGTATGCAAGTTGGTGCTGATGCACCTAAAGCTCAGGAGAAGATACAAGAAATGAAAAAACAAATAAATAAAGCAGCTAAAAATGTAGGTTATAATCTGCGGAGTCCAGAGTTTAGGTCTAGGTTTCAGAATATTAAATCTCAAATATCTTCTGATCCTTTTTGGACTACAGCCCCACAAAAAGCTAAAGAAGCCCAACAAATAAAACAGAAGTTACAAGAGAACAGGTATAATCTACCTTCATATGTTGTAAACAGGACTGAAGACCAATTAGCTAGATATCAAAGATATGGTAGTATAGATCCTGAGACTGGTACACCTATCCAATTTACTGGTGTACCTGAAGAAGTACCTGATGTTGTGGATTATATTAATGAGAGCCTCCTTGGTGATGTTACAGAGGAAGATATGAAAGGTTTTAGACAGGGTATACCTCAAAATAAAGTAGCTAGAGCCTTGGGTATTTCTATAGGTGAAGATGAAGAAGGTAATGCTGAATATAAAGTAAATAGGATACCTTTAGACGGCCCTGAAGATAGGGCTCTTAGTGAAGAAGCTGAATACATGGCTAGGCAATATGCACGTCGGACAGGTGAAGATCTCACCAGAGAAGATGTGATGGATGTTAAAAAACAGCTTTGGTTAAACAAATCAATGAGTTCATTAGTAACTAAACCTGGTGGTACTACTGATTGGGGTGCAAGAGCTGCATTTGCTCGTAACCGTATAGAAGCTATGAAGAATATGCAAGGAGCTGGAATGGGTGATCCTGTTAGAGCTGAAGCTCTTGATTTTGCTTCATTAATTTATGGTTCACCTGAAGAATCTGAAAAAGGCGAACAAAGAGGCACTGCTAGTATTAACTCTAGAGCTATTTATAATTGGATGGGTATTGGTGAAAATGAAGAATTAAATATAGGTGATTTTAATAGGAGATTAGGCGAATCTCGTGAAGATGATATACTTATAAATGATCCATCTGCTATAGGAGCTGAAGACTTTCAAAATAAAGTAGATCAAATAGCCGATATTAATAGATATCAAGCTAATAGTCGTAATTTTACCCGTATATCAGATATGGATATTACAGACTTTGCCAGCGCTTCTACTGCTGGAGAAGGTCAGTTTGGTACTAATCAGAAACTTAATACTGATTATGATAAATTAGCTCAAACATATGCTTATGCTACTGGTAACACATTAGAAGAAGATTATGACAATATAAGCGAAAGAATAGTAGAAGGTAAGAATGCTGTACTTAATAATAAAGGAGTTCCTTCAGATCTTAAAAATGATATTAGGGATATTAAAAATAAGATAAGTGAAAGTCTTATGGATAAGAGAGGTGAACTTCCTGATGATATGAAAGATAAAGAAAAGAGCTTTGAGCTGTTTAAAGCGTTAGGTTTAGGCCTTAAGGGTGTTGGTGGTCGTCATAAATTTAAACCAAAACAAGGTGAAAACTTAATTAGGACTAGGCATGGTATATATGTTGGTGGTGATTTAAGGATGACCAAAAAACAAGCTGAGAATATGTTAGAAAGGGCTAATGAGTTCACAGATGCTGATGTTCCTAATTATAGAACACTGACTACAGATGATGCATATAAGAATATAGTTTCTGTAGATACAGATGAAGAAGGGGAAAAAGAATATATAGAAATAGATACTTGGCTTAAAGCTCCTACAGATGCGCAATCTACAACTGAAGCCTTTATGGGTCAAATGTCTCCTGTGTTGAGTGGTCAATTGGACTTTGAGAAGATTAGGAAAATTAAGACTACAATGCAAGATTATGCTAATAATCAGAATGCTCTTATTCAACAAGTTAGAGAAAATACAAAGAAACAACAAAATCAAGAAGAAGAATAAACTGAAACCTAATAATATTTAATCTATGCCTAATACTGATTCTAACATTTCGGCAGATATTAATACGGATTTAATTACAACTGATTCGTATTTGAAAGGTTCTGATAGAGAAATAGTTATAGAAGGTAAAAAGAAAAAAGATGCTGAACTTGCTAATGAACGTAAGACTATTACTGATTTAGGTGATTTTAAACCTGGGTCTGAACCTGCTTCTATTAAAACTCCTAAGGCAGAAGAGATTTCAGATCCTTATAGCACTTTAGAGTATCAAGTTGCACAACAGCAAGAACAAGCTAATAAGGAAGCTGTAAAGGATTTTTATAAAGTTCAGCTTTCTAGGCAAGTTCCCTTTTTACCTAAAAAAGGAAATCTTTCTAAATATTCTGTTGACCCACGTGTTATCCAATCTGATTTTAAGAGTGGTGTTGAAAACATGTGGAATGCTTTTAGGAAGCAGATGGAAGAGATACGCCAATCTCGTAACTATAGTGATTTAGCAGATGCTCAAAATGAAATAGATATAATAGACGAACAGCTAGAGCATCCTAATTTAATTCAAGAAAAAAGGCAAGAATTGAACTATAGGCGTAATGCTGCTCTTCTTGAACTTGATGAAGTTAACAATGAAATTGAAGAACAGACATCAGATGTTGATAAGTTTGACACTTCTCTTACTTACAATATTAAGAATATTTTAGCTCAATCTGATGAAGGCACTGGTAACCCGTTTATACCTAGTGACTATGGTATTGGTACTTTCCTTAAATATGAAATGCCTCAAGACTTTGGTGGTTCTTATTTTAATTGGAAAGCCCAATATGGTACTATTATAGGTGCTAAAGGAGCTCAAATGCTTGCATCTAAAGCTTTGGGTGCACTAGGTCTTGGTGGTCCTTGGGGCTTAGCAGCAGGTATTATAGGAGCCGGTGTAGGTATGCTTGGTGGTCATATAATGAGGGAACAAGAAAGTGAAGCTGAAGCTGGTGAAGCATACAAAAATAAGATAAGGGAACTTAATCAACAATTTGTAGATCAAAACGGTAGACAGCCTACTGCTGAAGAAAGACGTAAAATTAGGCTTAAAGCTCATGATGGTTTAGAAGCGTTAAGGCAAGCTAACATGAGTTTGTTGGTTGAGGACTATGCTCAGACAGCATTACTTGCTTTACCGTGGATGGGTAAATTAAGGTCTGTTCTATCTACTAATACTGCTTTAAAATTAGGTGCATTAGGTGCTGGTTCAACTGCTGTCCAATCTTTCTTTGAAGGTATAGAGGAAAGTAATCAGTATATATGGCAACAACAATATAAAGCAGGTACATTAGAAGAGACAGCTGGTTTAATTGATTCTACTAAAACATATATGGATACTTCATTAAGAAGTACCAAAGCATTATTAGGTATAGGCGAAAAAGACTTAGTTAATAGTAAAGAGTGGGGTAATGTTACCCGTGCAGGTATTTTCATGGGTGGTGGTATGCAAGCAATGAACTCTGTAGCCGCTAATGTCCGTGACATGTTTGTAAACAATAAGAACAGGAAAGAAGTTAGAGAGCTTATTGATTTAGAAATTGGCTACGAAAAAGATATGTACCGCCATCAGATGATTAAGAAGTTCATGGGTAAAGGTACTACCACTGATAAAGTTAGTAATCTTATATTTGGGCGTGATAGAACTAGGGAGTTCCTTAATATAATGGAAGATCTTAAAGGTTCTAAATATGCTGCTAATAATAATATTACTGATAGAGATATAGATAATGAAATTGCTTCTTTTAAATCTGCAGTTAGGATTATTAACTCAGCTCAACAAGATAAAAATTCAAGCCAACTTAATGATGAAGAGCTAGTACAAGCAGGTAGTATTCTTGCTAATTCAGATATAAGATCTAGAGAGGCTAATGAATATATAAAACAACGTGAACGAGAATTATCTGATTTATTGTCAGAATTATCAGATTCTCCTGAAGATCTTGGTCAGAATTTTGTTGATATTATTAAGACTAAAACCAAACTTGATGCATTAAATACTAAGAAGAAAAATATTAAGCGTTTAAAAGATGCTAATATACCTGCTGGTGAAGATAATTATGCATCTTATTTGAAAATGCTTGATGATGAAATACAATCTGCTGAAAAACAATTAGAATCTAGTTTAGAGGCTTCTACTTTTAATGCTAAAGATCTTAAAACTTCTATGGACGAGCAGCTAAGAACTGCTCAAGGTTATTTATTTGATGCTCAAGCTGAACGTGCTATCCATGCTAATGAATATATTAAACTTAGCAGGAATACAAAAGAATTAGCGGATAGAGCTAGAGCCCATATAAGGGCTGATGAAAATGCCAAACGTGAAGCTGATAGGCAGGCTAGTGAGTTCTATGAAGAATATCAAGCTGGTACTACTGAACCTACTTCTATGCCTGGCGGCTTTACTGTAATGCAAGACGATCAAGGTAATACTTATACTTTTGAAGGTAAAAGATCTGGTGATAGGTATGAGTTTACTAATAAAACAGATGGTTCTAAAGTATCTCTTACTCAAGAACAGATAGAGGAAAGAGGTATGACTCCTGTAGATGGTTTAACTGAAAAAGCTATACCTACAACGGAAGTATTAGGGTTCGATGAACAAGCTGAAACTGCTGAAGAGTCCCAAGCTTATATGACTGAGTATAAGAATGATCTCAGAGAAACAATGTTTGGTACTCAAGATGAAAGTGGTGAAGTAATGTCAGGTGAAGCTACTACAGGTGAGACTACTCAAGTTACACAACCAACTGAATCTGAATCTGTAGAAAGGACAATTAATAGATATACTAATACTACACTTAGCGAATCTACCCCCTCTATAGTATTTGATGACCGTAAAATTGATGAAGTTCCTGCAGCATTTGATGGTAAGGTTGGTACTGTTTCTATAGATCCTGAAACAAACCAGTTAAAGTTTAAAGATGTAGAAGGGAATGAAAGTAATCTTGGTAATATATATACTCTAAATAACACTAAGATGAAGGATATGGGTATTACTGTATTAGATTCATTCCTGTTAGATATTCAAATTGTTAGGGAAGGCCGTGGATTTGATATTCATGGTACTCGTTATAACAATACACAACCTAATCCTTATGATGCAGTTAGAGAAAAGAATGGCGTACCTGTAGCTGTAACATTACGTGATGAAAACAATGAAGATGTAACCTTTACAAACCCTGTTATAGTTAAGGAACTAGCTTATGCAATTTCACTTAATGAAGCTGCTGAGAATAAGTTGGTAGAGACTATTAAATCTGATGCAAATGAGGATTTTGTTGTATTTACTGATCCTGATACTAACGAGCAATTTGCTATATATAAGAAAAGAGGTAGAACTATAGTTAAAGGTAAATCTGCTAATGGTAGGTTTAATAAGTATGTTAAGAAAAATCGCAGGGAAGAAATAAAAGATAAGTACACAAGAGAAATGAGGCGTGCTCTTGAAGCAGCAGTAGCGCTTCAGCAACAACAACAAATTGGTTCACAACTAAATAAAGAGGACTTACAAAATGCGCTTAGAGAACTTGATATCGCTATTCGACAAGCAACTCCGAGAGAAATTAACATCTCAGACTCCGCTGCAGAATTATCAGCTACTGAAGAGGAAGCACCAGCAGAGAGTCAAGAAACAGATGAATCTAAGACCAGAGGACAAAATAGACAGCAACAGATAATTGAGGATAAATCTCAAGAAAGAGCTGATGATGAAATTACCAGTCAACAAAATGAAGGAACCCAAGATAAAGATAAGGTAGGTAGAGTGTCTGTTGAAATGTCTAATGATACACCTACTAGATATAGAGGACAGAAACGTAGAGGTAAAGATGATGTATCTTCTTCATTGAGTTTCTACGGTGTAAACGATCAGACTACAAAAGAAAAGTATTATAATAAAACTGATGAATATGTATCTACACATGACTTAAAAGATCACAGTGTTGAGTTTTCTGTAGATACTGAATTTAATGAGTTTTGGGATGCTAATCCTGGATTAAAAGAAATATTCAGTCGTACTAATATGACTGAACAGGAAGTTAACGAAGTATTAGATAAGTATCTAACAGATGACAATATATTCCAAAATATTATTGATACACTGCCTATAAAAGGTGATATAAAAGATTCTAATAATAATACTGTAGGAAAAGTTAACCTACATAGATCTGATTATGACAGTATAAAATACCCTAGGGAAATAGAGAATATGCCTTCTGGTCAAGAAAAGACCAAAGCAGCTATAAACTATAAGATTAAAGAGAAGAAGCGTACTAGGCAGAAACGTGTTCAAGTACTTAAACACATTCTCCAAGGAAATAGGCCTAGGATATATGGTATTAAGAGGACTAAAGGTATAGAGATGTCCTCTGATAATAAAGGCGCTAGTAGGAATGAAAATATTTCTAAAGTATTTAATATTAGTTCTAAAGAAGCTGTACTTGGTATAGCTGATGGTCAAGGTATTATACGAATGGCTAACGGTAAAGACATGCCTGGGTTAGGTAGTCCTGGTAATGTTTTTCTAGAAACTAGTCAGACTGTTAATGGGGCTAAAACTAATATTAAACTTAACCCTTCTAAACTATCAGAGAAACATGCTAGAATTTTATTCCAATCTATAATTACTGGTTATAACAAAGGTTATAGGGTAGAATATCCTGGTAATGAGGTTAAAGGACTTTCAGTTGGTGAGACAGTTAATCTACTTGCTCTTGAAGGTAAAGAAATGACCAAAGTAGAGAAGCCTATTGAAAATGAGCATTTGTTAGATAAACAATTGTATATAGAAGATAATACGCTTTACTACGGTAGGAATTCTATGGATTTGACTAGTAAAAATAGTCTTAATGATTTCACCAAACAAGAGATTGATAGTTTCTTAAATTGGGCTACTACACATAAAAACTATGTAGCTATATTACCTAAACTAGGAAAGACTTTTAAGACTAGTTTCAAGATAGGTAACATGGAAGCCGTGGCTGATAAGACTAAATATGAGGACTTTTTGATTAACAATAACCTCATAATGACTGACATGCGTCAGCCTCTATTCCATGCTCCTGTATTAGTTTTTGATATTAACAGTTTACAAACTGATCAAAAAGTAGCTGAAGGAGTTATGGGTAATGATATACCTACTAAGCCAGGTAAAGACGAAAAACCATCTAAAGAGAACACTGAGGATAAAGCTAACGAACCTCAATCTCAGACTGGTAAAGAAGGTAGGAAGAAAATGTTTGGTAAGGTTAAAACTGTTGAAGACTTAACCAAACTAGAAGATGGTACTGAAATTATACTTAAGTCAATATACAGTGACGATAAAGGTAATAGGAAAAAATCCTTTACTCTATTTGGTAGTATTTCTACTAAACAAGGTAAGAAAATATTTAATTTAGAAGTAGATCCTAATAATGTACCTGAAGCTGTTAAAGCTGCTGATGGTATGCCGTTAGAAGAAAATGGGCAAGCTATTATAGATACCTATGTAATGGGTGGAGTTAGTAGGATTGGGTACTTCTATTATTCTGAACCTACAGATAGTCATCAGAATAACATGAAAAATCCTAAGAAGGGTAATGATGATCCAGAAGGTTCTTCACCATTCAGATTGAAAGATAAATCTAAGGAAAGATATAAGCGTATAAACTTAGAGAAAGAACTCAAGTGGCTCAGATCTAAGCTACCTAATGAAAATGTTCATGTTATTGATAGTCTTATTAATATAATGTCGTCTGGTCAGGAAGCTTTTGGTCAGACCAGAGAAGATATGATTATACTTTCCCATGCTGCTGAATTTGGTACTGCTTATCATGAAGCATTTCATAGAGTATCATTATCATTATTAACCGCAGAACAAAGACAAGAAATATACAATAAGGCTAGGAAGCGTTATGGTATGGAAAATGCTTCTGACTTAGCTGTAGAGGAAGCACTTGCTGAACACTTTAGAAACTTTGTTATTGCACAAGAAAACAATAAACAAGTAAGTGAACCTAATGCTATAAAGAGATTTTTCCAACGTCTATGGGATATTATATATAGCCTATTTACTGGTGGTAATATAAGACTCGGTACTATTGATATAGATAGCTTATTTACTGCAATACAACAAGGTAGATTTAAATCTGCTAAACCTAAAGTAGACAAACAATCCCCTTTACTTAGAGGTCCTCGTGCATATTTGACAGCTGAAGGTTATAGTTCTGATATGCAACGTACTATTACTAAGAATTTAGTATTTATCGCTCTAGATAAAAATGGAGTACGTAGAGTAGAGGATATAGAATCGAAATTAAGCTTTGAACCAGTTAAATCTGAAATAAGGCGTAAGTCAACTAGAATGGCTTACAATGCTGAGTATTTTGAAAAAGCTGCTGAGAATGCAACAACTGATAAAGAAAGGGAATTTAATCAGTCTGAAGCCTCTGATGCCAGAGAACTTGAGGAACTGTATGATAATATTCTAGATAATTTTGAAGAATTCCAATCACTTGCTGAAGACTATCTCATTTCTCTTAATATTATAAGAAATAAAGAAGATTATATTGAGTATGAGTATGAAAGTGGCATGGGGCAATCTGAATTTGAAAAATACAATAAAGCTCCATTCCAATTTGATGGTAGGGATAATATTCGATCTGATATCAAGATGTTAATAATGACACTACCTGAAAGCTATGAACAAGATTCTAGAACAGGTATGTATCAGTTTGTTGATTTTACCACTACTTGGAATAAAGTTCTCCATGACTTTCATAATGTCAGTACTGTTGAAGAATTAATGCAGAGACTTGAAGCTAAAAGTGAAAATTATATACCATACCAAGTATTGCTTAAACGTTTGTCTCAAGATAATGGTGAAAACCTAAAAACTCAATTCTTGTCTAGTGTTAAAATGCATAAGAACCAATTTGTTAATATGTATTATACTGATAGGAAAGGATATAGATTCTGGTTTGGTGATGCGGAGATACAATCAGCAGCTAGGCGATATACTCAAGAATGGGGTGAACGGTTTGCTACAAGCGGTATGGTTGATAAAGATAACAACGTTAAGTTAGATAAGATGAAAGATCTTAACAATCGTTATCAGAATCTTGTTAGGGATGTTAAATCTTATGACAGACGTGGTGAAATTAAAAACTTCGATCAAGCAGTTAGTAACACTATAAAATTGCTTACAGATATAAGCATCCCGATGGATAAGAATACTTTATTCCATTTGCTTGATCAAAATGAAACAGCTGCTAATAGAGAAGAAGCTCTTAAAGAATTTGTAGTTGGTACTGCTGATGAAACTAGAGGTATTTCTAATCTCTTTTCTGAAGAAAGTACTTTATATAGAGCTGCTTATTATAAACAAGATAACCCAAATTATCCTAAAAAGATTAATGATGATCCATATGAAGTAAGTGAATTATTCCTTAACGAAAGTGTTATAAGAAATACAATAGCTAATGCTTTTGCTACTTATAACCCTGAGATGTTGTCAGCTACTGTACTTGGGCCGGAAGGTAATCCTTATTATAAGTACATGAGTAACAGTTATATGACAGATATTATAAGAAATATTAATAAATCATCTGATCATCTAGAAAAGTTATCTCAGGTAGAGTTTAATAAAAACTCATATTTCCTAAGTAGACTACTTGCTGATTCAGAATTACGTAAAAATTTTACAGTTAATACGTTTTCTGCTTTTGTTAGAAATTATGGTGATCGTGGTAGATCTTATGAATCTGTAAATAAAATTGAAGACTTTTTAGCTAGGGTACATGCTATTAAAGATCGTAAGCTTCCTTTGCCTACTCTTGCTGATAGATCTAGTTTCTATTTTTATAGTGGTATAGAACCTATAGAATTTAAATTTAATATAAACAACGAAGGTAAATTAACTATACCTTATAATTCTGAAATAATTAGTATTATATCTGGTTATATAAGGGATGAGCAAAATAGGATTGAAGTAGCTAAGAGACAAATAGACAATGCTATCGAAACTGGTGATTCTAGCTATCTTGTTGAAAATTTCCATTATGAGTTTACAAACTCTTTACCTGACGAAATATTTGCTAGTGAAAAATCTAGATTTGAGAAGGTGGATAATAACAACTATAAGATATTTAAAGATGAAAATGGTAACTATGTAGGTAATGGTACTAAGTTTCAACACTTTGATGGTTTAAATGGTAAAAAGAATATAGACACTAGGAAAGAAGCCACAAATATTATTAAAGAATCTATAAAAGATACAATTAAACTTGCTTCAGAACTTGGTGCTATTAATACAACTATAACAAATAATACAATACAGATAGAAAACAACAAGTATTTAGACACAAATCTTGTTGAAGAAGTTGCAAAAGAATATAATAACAACGAGCAACATGCTATTAAAGATATTATAGCTAACTATGCTATAAATAATATTGTTTCTACAGTAGAGACTGATAAGATATTTTTACAAGACCCTGCATTTTATAAAGGTAGTGCAGATAAAGTAAAACGTTCTACTATACTTGGTGCTACTGGTAATAACCTTCGTATTGATTTCCCTGCTGGTCATGAATTACATGGTGAGACTAGTTACAATAGTATTACATTAGATTCCAGTGTATTAGAAAGTGTATATTACCCACAACTTAGGAATCTGTATATTGATAGTTATCAACGTGAAGGATACAGTGAGAAAAGGTCTATAGAGTTAGCAGAAGAAAGATTATCTGGTTATAAAGAAGTAGATCAAACAGATGCTCAGGTATTTATATCTCCTGAAATGCACAGATCTGTTAAGCTAAGAATGGGTGAATGGGATATTGAAGAACAAAGAACTTACGATGCTCTTCAGAATGAGGAAACTAATGCCTCTGAAATATCTATGGAGCCTATTAAACTAACCTATTTTGGCCCATCGTTTGAAAACAGTTTAGGTATACCTATATACGATAAGATGTCTATGGCAACACTTCATAGACAAGCAATCAAAGGCACTGAACTTGAAAAGCTTTTAGACAGGATGGAGCTTAGAGGTGATTATGCTCCTGGTGCTAAATTCAATAAAGACGGCAATCTGCAAAAGATTCATCAAGTTAAGTTTGATTCTGCTGTAAAAGTTGGTAATAGAGAAAGATTCCAGTTCTTTACTGACAATACACAGCAGGATATGAATGACCTTACTAAAGCTCCTGTATATGGTCAACAGTTTGAATATCTGAGGAGACAGTCATTAACTGAACCCCACGAAGAATCTGAAATAGCATTAGGTACTCAGGTTAAAAAAGTACCAATGTACAATGTACAGAAAGATGCTGAGTATACCCTTATGGGTGAAAAAGTAACTGGTAATAATGTATTAGATACTATTAATAGGGCTATTGGGGTACTCTCTGATTATGGTTATAACAACTTAATGAAAGAAGTTGGTATTAATCCAGAGACTATGCAAATGGAAGATGAGACTAAACTTGTGTTAGCATTAAGAGAAGATGCTATCAGATCTAATAGTCCTGATAATATTATTAACGCTCTTACACCAGATGAAAATGGTAATTTCCCAGAGTTTGATTCTCTGCCTAATACAGAATGGATAGAAAATAGGGTAGTATCTATGGTTAATAAACGTATTATTGACCTTATGATGCCTGGTAAATCTTTTATCCAGATGTCTAACTTCGGCATGCGTCAATTGACTGATAAGAATATGAGCGATTTTGCCGATAAGATTACATGGTTACAAGAAGCTAAGAAAGATCTTAAGTATTATCAAGCTAATGAAGATGGTAGTCTTGAACCAATGGAGACTATAGTTAGTGTTGATATGTATAGAAAGGTTATACCTAATTATGATCAAAAAACATTTGAAGAAAAGAAAGCATTCTTACAGCAAAATCCAGAGATAATGGGTTATCGTGTCCCAACTCAGGGGCCTAACTCAGTTGTACGGCTAAGAGTTGTAGGGTTCTTACCTGAAACATACGGCGATACAATTGTATTACCCGCCGAGTTTACAACACTGACTGGTTCTGACTTTGATATTGATAAGTTGTTTGCTGTGAGGTATAATTATGAAAAAGATTCTGAAGGTAATGCGGTAAAGACACCATTTTTAACTGATGGTACTACAAAGTTTGGTCAAACTAGTACTTTAGAACAAAGAGCTAGAAAGTATGCCAGGCACGATGCTCTTACTGATGAGATAGGTGAGATTAATAAATCTTATAATAGGGCTATACAAGAGATTGTAAACAACAGGGAAGTAAGTAAAGAAGAATTAGATTATATAAAAGAACAACTTCCTGAGCTTGAAGAAGCAGCATATGTCACACGTAATGAAACAATGTTAGAAGATGTTATTAATAAGCGTGAGACTATAGATGCTATACATACTAGTTTACAAAATCTTAGGGAAGGTATACAACAACTTAAAGAACAACGTGAGAATGATATAGAGCAATTAGTTGATGAGTGGGTTGACAATAATTTAGATGACTTTGCTGATAGGCCGCTCCTTAAACAGAACACATCTGCTGCCCTTGAGAATCTTGTACTTGATTCTTATAACAGTATATTATCTGATCCGAAACATTCAGTTCAAATATCTACACCTCTTGATGCATTTACTGGTCAGCTTAAAGATATAGCAAAAGAAGTCCGTAGTCGTGAAGAAGATATGCCAGCTTCTTATAGTTTGATGCCTAGATTCCAAACTGATATTAAAGATAGATATATCAGCGGTAAGCAAGGTATTGCACCATTTGCTCTTAACAATGTTCACCATGTTATTGGTCAAATTGCTAATCTGTATGTGAGTAAAGACTTGGGTTTACCTAAAATAGGCGAAACTGCTGAAAGGTCTAGAGTTAACCATGAAATGCCTATGAATTTTGCAGATAATGATGGTGGACGTACTATGAGGCCTGAGTTCCGAAGTAAGTCTACTATGGAACTTATAGAGAGTGGTGACAGGGTCGCTACTAGTAGAAGTCCTAGGGCCCAGAAAGGTGTTAAACGTGGTGATATAATTAAATTTACTGATAATTCAGGTAATGTAGTTTATGTTAAAGCTACTACAGATGAATATCCTGTAGATTCTATTCACCCTGAAAAGTGGTCAGAACTTGAAGGATGGTCTACACAAGTATATGAAGGTATACAAAATAAAGGTTATAAACAATTCCAGTTTAAGCGTTTGACAGAACAAGAAGTAGACAATATAGATAATATAACAGATTTGTCAATACATAAAGGTATAGATGGTGAATATATATCAGACTGGATGTCTGCTTTAATCAGTGCTCACGTTGACGTTGCTAAAGATCCTTATATATTTGATATAAATATTAATAAGTTTACTCAAAATATAGCTAACTTTTTAGTTAGGGCTGGTCTTGGTAAGAGTACTTTCTATTTCTTATCACAACCTATACTTAAAGATGTTGCTTATTACTACTCATTAAGGGATTCAGGTAATTCTGGTATAACAGGTATTGATGCTAGCCATTTTTCTATTGCACGTAGTAAATATAAAAAGGCTTTACAAACTAGTCTTGATAAAGAAAAGAAGATGAATGTTCAGCATGAATCTACTACCGGTGATCCATTTAATCAAGAGAGGTTAAGAAAAGATGCCAGTGGTGATTATAAGGTAAATTCTGAATACTTTAAACGTCAGCTAGAAATATTAGATAAATTCTCTGAAATTAAAGATTACGCTGATGGGTTAAATGAAGCTCTTATGGCATCACGTGTTGATACTAGAAGATATGGTAAGAACTTAGTAGAGATTAAGAATTTTGAAAATAGGTATATTAAAGTTTTAAAAGATAGTATTGTACATAATTTTAAAGAAAGCTTTGATAATACATTTGTTGGTGATCTAATGAATAATGCTTTACCTGCTGTAAGAGAGATATTATCTAATAGGACAATATCTGCTACAGAAGGATTTAATTATTTCCATAATCAAGGTGTTATGTATTCAGAATCTTTATATTCTATTGATCCTGATACTCAAAGAAATGTACACAATCTTTTAGCTAAAGAACTTCACGCATCTATTATAAGTCGCTTCTTTGCTGATGAAACTTATGGTATGGGTATTACTTCTGAGAAGTTAAGTACCATGTTAAAAGGCAAAAATAGTGTAGCAAGGAGAGTATATAATGTTAAATACAACAATAAAGGGGCTTACCCTGATCTTCAAGATAATAGGTTATTAAATTCACTTATACCTAAGCTTGCTCAAGATGAAAGTCAGTTTGATGGTTTATCAATGGCTACTGTAGATATTAAAGAGAAATGGGATCAAGACGAATTAACCAAGTCTTGGAAACAATTACTTAGCTATCACGATGATACTATTAGACAGCTAGGTGAAGATTTGATTGTGTATTCATTCTACACTTCAGGATTTAATAAGAATATTAATTCTTTCTTTGAATATATGCCGTTTGAATACCTAAAGGATAAAGGGTTTAGTGATTATGTGCGTGCCCAAATAAATGCTTTAAATCATCCTGATATGTATGGTGATTTAGCATCTCTTATAGACGATGTATATAAGAATAATTCTGACAACGATTACTTAGTACCAACAATAACATTTACTGATGTAGCTAGATCTGCTGTACTTAAAAAAGGCGATGTGCCTGCACTTATTAAAGTAAGTAAATCTGCAGAATTAAACAAAGGTAAAACTATGAAAGGTGATACAGCATTTGCTCCATTTATCAAAACCCAATTAGGTAATAATACATATCTATACGAATATATAGGATTTACTGCTAATGATAACCTCCCTATGTACAGAGTTACTGATAGTAAGGGTTATAAAAATAGGGGTTATGTTGTCAAAGAGTATGGTATAGAAGGTACTATATTTGATAATAATAAGCACAAAGCAGCTAATATGGAGAAGGCTGCTAAAGATCAAATAAACTTCAGGAAGGTTAATGAAGAGCATTTATTTGGTGATTTTATACCATCATATAATATGGATAATTTTATATATACCTATAAAGCTGATATTAAAGATATTGCTCAAGAGAAAATATCTGACAGTCAGTCCACTACAAAACAAAGGTTTGAGTTTAAGCGTATAAAAGGGAATAAGAACTTTACAGTAGAGGAAGTTATGAATTCCAATCGTGACCTCACTCGTGAACAAGCTGAAGTATTAAGAAATCTGATTAGAGAAGGTAAAATAAATAACAACTGCTAATATGATCTGTGTAGGTAAACAAAATTTTAAAGCACCTAATGGTAATCAATCTCAACTGTATGCAAGTCTTTATGACAATTTCGGTCATGATGTGGCTATGAAGGCTTATTTACAGGTTAGAACTGATGAGTTTAAACAATGGTTTGGTGATTGGGAAAATGATCCAGACAATGCATCACAAGTTGTAGATGAAAATGGTGAACCTTTAGTTCTATATCATGGTACTGCTGAAAGATATGAGCAAGAAAAGAACATGCCTGCTTTCTATGCTACACCTAATATAAATTATGCAACAAGGTACGGTAAGTCTAGTGCTGAAAGATTAGGTGTTGATGAAAGTAATATGTCCGTATACCCATTATTTCTAAATATCCGCAATCCTCAGAAATTTGATAGTAATGAAGTTGAATACGACACTGTTGCTAATTTAGATCCGGATGATGTGGCTAAATGGAAATCTCTAGGTAAAGATGGGCTTCAGTATATTGAACATCAAGCTATGACTTCTGATGGTATATATGAA
>Ga0102925_1000943_pt1 | contig 15847 bp, 10 predicted proteins | sample SalPonR1_A_D1_MG_FD_78216 | JGI IMG/M metagenome (GOLD analysis project Ga0102925, IMG submission 78216) | Salt pond soil microbial communities from South San Francisco under conditions of wetland restoration - Salt Pond MetaG R1_A_D1_MG | ecosystem: Environmental > Aquatic > Marine > Intertidal...
AGCAGGGCGCGCAGGGCGGCGGGGCGTACCGGCTTGAGCAGTAGCTGATAGCCGGCACGCTTGACCTCTTCGGCGACCTCCTCGGTGCGGTCGGCGGTGATCACGATGCCGGGCACTGCCCCTTCCAGCCGCTCGCCGAGGGCTTCCAGGGCCATCAGCCCGGTGACCTCGTTGTCCAGATGGTAGTCCGCCAGGATCGCGTCCGGGTCGCCGTCCAGGTGGCGCAGCACCGACTTGGCGCCGCCGATGGTGGTGGCCGTGAACACCTCGCAGCCCCACCCCGAAAGCATCGCCTTCATGCCCTCGAGGATCAGCGACTCATTGTCGATGCACAGTATTCGCGTGCCGGCGAGCTTGTTGCCGGCGCGCTTCGGCGAGGCATCCTTGGCCTGCTCGGTCGCGGTGCGTGGCGCCACCACCGGCACACTGACCGAGAACATGGTGCCGAAACCCTCCTTCGAACGTACCCGGATGGGGTGGTCGAGCACCCGGGCCATGCGGTCGGCGATGGAGAGCCCCAGGCCCAGGCCCTTCTCGCTCTCCTTGTGCCGCGTGGTCTGGTCGAGGCGCCGGAATTCCTGAAAGATCTCGAGCTGTTTGGCCTCGGGAATCCCCGGACCCGAGTCCCACACCTCGATGGTCATGCGTTCACCCTGGCGGCGGCAGCCGAGCAATACCCGGCCGGCCTGGGTATAGCGAATGGCATTGGAGAGAAAGTTCTGGATGATCCGGCGAAGCATCTGGGGGTCGCTGTCGACCCACTGGCGGGTTGCCACCACCACCAGGTCCAGGCCGCGTTCCTCGGCCATCACCTCGAACTCGGCGCGCAGCGGCTGAATGATATCGGCCAGCGCAAAGTGGCTGCGCCGTGGGGTCAGGGCGCCGGCATCCAGCTTGGAGATGTCGAGCAGGGTGCCGAGCAGTTCCTCGGCGGCCTGCAGGGAGTTGTCGATATGGCCAATGGTGCGCTTCATGTCGTCGGCCGCCATCTCCTGGGCAAGGGCCGAGGTGAACAGTCGTGCAGCATTGAGCGGTTGCAGCAGGTCGTGGCTGGCGGCGGCCAGGAAGCGCGTCTTGGAGGCATTGGCATCCTCCGCCAGCTGCTTGGCCTGGCGCAGGGCAAGCTCGGCCTCGGCGCGCACCCGGTTCTCCTGACGCAGGGCCGCATTGGCCTCGGAGAGCGCCTGGGTGCGCTCGCGCACCCGCTCCTCCAGGGTTTCGTTGGTCTCCTTGAGGGCGATCTCGGCCAGGCGTCGCTCGGTGATGTCCTGGTAGAGGGCAAAGAAGCCCAGGATCGCGCCGCTGTCGCCGAAGTGGGGGGTGTAGGTGACCAGCATGTAGCGACGTTCCTTGCCGATCGGCAGCGAGACCTCGAAGTTGACTCGCTCACCGGCCAGGGCGCGCTCGATCCAGGGTGCCCGCTCGCGCGCCATCGCCGGGTCCATCACTTCTTCCACCCGCTTGCCGATTACCGCGTTGCGATCGATGCCGAAGGCCTGCTCATAGGCACGGTTGGTGAAGAGGTAGCGGCACTCCTTGTCGAAGTAGGCGATCAGCGCCGGCACGTTGTCGGTATAGATGCGGATGTTGTTCTCGGAGCGGATCAGCGCTTCCTCGATACGCTTCTGCTGGGTGATGTCCTGGTAGGTATAGACGAAGCCGCCGCCCGGCATGGGGTTTCCCTGTACCTCCAGCACGCTGCCGTCCTGCCGGTAGCGCACATAGCGATGGGGGTGTCCCTCGCGGATATTGTCGATCAGCAGGCGGACGTGCTCCTCGGGATCACCGGGGCCATATTCACCGTTGTGGGCGTTGTAGCGGAAGATCTTGTCCATCGGGGCGCCGACGCGGATCAGGTGATCCGGAAAGCGGAACAGTTCCAGATAGCGCTGGTTCCACACCACCAGGCGCAGGTTCTGATCGACCACGCTGATGCCCTGGTTGATGTTTTCGATGGTGGCCTGCAGCAGGGCGCGGTTGAACTCCAGCACCTGAGAGGCTTCGTCGACGATGGAGATCACGTCCGAGATGCCGATACCGCGCCCCTGAAGGGCCGAGTTGACCACGATCCGCGCCGAGGAGGCGCCGAGTACCGATGCCAGGAAACGCTCGGTGAACTGGATGACGTCGATGGAGGCCCGCGTGTTGTTGTCCAGTGGCTTGCCGGTGCGCCGGGCGTAGTCCTCGAAGGCGCGGCTCACCTGGCCGGCGCCCAGGAAGCGCTCGCACAGCACCTTGAGGTCGCCCACGGTGGTGGCGCCGGTCCAGGGGCGGTTCACCGAGGTCTGGCGGGTCTCGACGCTGTCAACGAACAGCGAGGCCTGGATGCGCTCGACGACGCGCTGGGGCGTCATCTGGGAAACGAAGATGTAGCAGAAGAGGTTGACGCCCAGCGAGAGCATCACGCCATGGGTGAAGCTGTCGCCGACATTGAGGCCGAACAGCGAGGTGGGGGCCAGCCAGGCAATGCTCAGCGGGCCACCGTCGAGCCAGCTCGCCGGCAGCACGCCGGCGCCGATCAGGGTGGGCATCAGCAGGCTGTAGGCCCAGATGGCGAAGCCGGCGTTCATGCCGGCGATGACGCCGAGGCGGTTGCCTCGCTTCCAGTAGAGGCCGCCGATCAGCGCCGGGGCGAACTGGGCGGCGGCGGCGAAGGAGAGCATGCCGGTGTTGGCCAGCGAGCTGAACTCACCGATCAGCTGGTAGAAGCCATAGGCCATGGCCAGGATCGCGGCGATGGTGATGCGCCGCGCGCGCAGCACCAGGCGGCCATAATCGCGCGGCTTGGTATCGAACCAGCGCAGGCGGAAAAGGGCGGGGATGACGATCTCGTTGGAGATCATGATCGACACCGCTACCGCCGCGACGATCACCATGCCGGTGGCCGCCGAGAAGCCGCCGATGAAGGTCAACAGCGTCAACCATTCGTTGCCCGCGGCCATGGGCAGGGCCAGCACGTAGGTGTCGGGCTCGATACCGCTGTCGGCGAAGATGGTCAGGCCCGCGGCGGCGAGCGGGATGACGAAGAAGGCGAAGGCCAGCAGATAGAGCGGGAATAGCCAGCGGGCCTTGGTGGCGTCGTCGCGGTGGATGTTCTCGACCACCGCGACGTGGAACTGGCGCGGCAGGCAGAGGATCGCCAGCATGGCCAGCAGGGTCTGAGCCCAGAAGCTCTGACCGAAGTCCTGGTCGGCCAGCTGTCGCTCCAGCCCGAGCTGAAGCTCGGCGCGGCCCAGCAGGTCGCCCAAGCCGTCGAACATGCCCCAGGTGACGTAGGCCCCGAGGATCAGAAAGGCGAGCAGCTTGACCATCGACTCGAAGGCCACGGCATGGATCAGGCCCTCGTGATGCTCAGTGGCGTCGGTGTGGCGGGTGCCGAAGAGAATGGCGAAGGCCGCCATTACCATCGCCACATAGAAGGCCGTATCGCCGAAAAGCGGCGCCTGGGTGATGTCGGAGGCCGCGGTAATCACGCTGAAGGAGGTCGAGACCGCTTTCAGCTGGAGGGCGATATAGGGCAGGGTGCCGATCAGTGCCACCAGGCTCGCGAAGGCCGCCAGCGACTGGGTCTTGCCATAGCGTGAGGCGATGAAGTCGGCGATGGACGTGACATTCTGGTGCTTGGCGACGCGGATCATCTTGGCCAGCACCGGCCAGAACAGCAACAGCGTGAGGATCGGCCCGACGAAGATGCTGGCGAAGGACCAGCCGGCCGTGGCGGCCTGGCCTACGGCGCCATGGAAGGTCCATGAGGTGCAATAGATGGCCAGCGCCAGGCTGTAGATCACCGGGCGGCGACGGCTTGCGCCATGTTCCCGAGCATGCCGATCACCTCGCCAGGCGATGGCGAACAGCACGGCGATGTAGAGCAGTGAAACGACGATCAGCAGCCAGCCAGCGAACATGCACTCTTCTCCCTTCCCGATGCGCCCATTCTAGGGCAAGGCTGGCGGCGGGGCAGCCGCGGGTCGCGTGGCGTCGCGTCAGGCGTTCTCGCAGACGGCCTCATAGAGCGGACTGGCCGCGTCGACACGACGCATCTGCTCGGTGGCCGGGGTGCGCGATTCGCCTTCCAGCGGCAGCATCTCGCGGGTCGCGCAGTTCATCAGGTAGGCCTGATGACTGACTTGATCGACGTACTCCTTCTCGAAGCGGTAGAGGATGAACTCGATCAGCCGGTCCTGCTCTTCCCGGCTCACGGCCATACTGTCGCGGTCGACGATGGTGAAGGCCGTGGTCATGGGAAAGGCGAAGGTCCAGGGCCGCCAGAACATCTGGCCCTTCTCCATGGCGACCACCTCGGCCGAGGCGGGTAGCTGCGTCTTTTTCTGTTCGAACCAGCTGTATTCGTTATGAATCTGGTAGGCCAGCATGCCCAGGCCGCCGCAGGCGGGAATGATCCAACGCGGCAGTCGCTTGCCGCTGGCCAGCCGCAGGATCAGGCCGATCCCTGCCGCGCCGAGACCGGCAAAGAGCGCTGCTATCAGGTGCCATATCATGAGGGGTGCATCCTTAAAGCGATCGGGCTTCCCTTAGGAAGCCCGATCGGTAGTGGTTGGACTGGCCCGGCGAGCCGGGCCAGGGAGCCATTATGGCTTAGTGCCCTGTGGCGATACCAGCACCCTTGGGATAGCGCACGCTTTCCACCAGGTCCTGAATCTCCTGCGGAGGCTCCTCGGTCGCGCTGGAGACGGCGAAGGCCACGATGAAGTTGCAGATCGCGCCAACCGCACCGAAGGAGAGCGGCGAAACGCCCATGATCCAGTTCTCTGCGGTATTGGGCAGCATGTTGGTGCCGGGGATGAAGAACCAGCCCAGGTAGGTGAAGATGTACAGCAGGGTCAGCAGCAGGCCTGTCAGCATGCCGGCAACCGCGCCCTTGTTGTTCACCCGCTTGGAGAAGATGCCCATCATCAGCGCCGGGAACAGCGAGGCACCGGCGATACCGAAGGCCAGGGCCACCGTTTGCGCCGCGAAGCCCGGCGGATTCAGGCCCAAGTAGGTCGCCAGCAGAATGGCACCGGCCATGGAGAGGCGAGCCGCCAGCATTTCGCCCTTCTCGGTGATCTTCGGATTGATCATGGTCTTGATCAGGTCATGGCTGATCGCCGACGAGATGGCCAGCAGCAGGCCCGCAGCGGTGGAGAGTGCCGCGGCGATACCCCCGGCAGCGATCAGGCCGATCACCCAGCTGGGCAGGTTGGCGATCTCCGGGTTGGCGAGTACCAGGATGTCGTTGTTGACGTTCAGCTCGCTGCCTTCCCAGCCACGCGCTTCAGCGGTCTCGGCGAAGTCCTCGTTGCCTTCGTTGTAGAGCTGGATGCGCCCGTCGTCATTCTTGTCGGTGTAGGTGATCAGACCGGTCTCTTCCCAGGTCCGGATCCAGCCGGGTCGATCCTCGTAGGCCAGCGGGTCGGTCATGGCATCTTCATAGCTCTCTACCTGCCCTGCTGCCTCTGGATAGACCGTGGTCATCAGGTTCAGACGTGCCATGGACGCCACCGCAGGTGCGGTCAGATAGAGCAGTGCGATGAACACCAGCGCCCAGCCGGCGGACCAGCGAGCATCGGCGACCTTGGGCACGGTGAAGAAGCGGATGATGACGTGCGGCAGACCGGCGGTACCTACCATCAGCGACAGGGTGAACAGCACCATGTTCAGCTTGTTGTCGACATCGGCGGTGTAGTCCCGGAAGCCCAACTCGTTGAGCACTTCATTGAGCTTGACCAGCAGCGGCAGTCCCGACTCGCTGTGGGTGCTGAACATGCCCAGGCCGGGGATGGGATTACCGGTCAGCTGTATGGCGATGAATACGGCCGGAATGGTGTAGGCGATGATCAGCACGATGTACTGAGCCACCTGGGTGTAGGTGATGCCCTTCATGCCGCCGAATACCGCATACAGGAAGACGATGAAGGCCGCGATCCAGATGCCCCAGGTGTTGGAGACTTCCAGGAAGCGCGAGAAGGCAACGCCAGCACCGGTCATCTGGCCGATGACGTAGGTGATCGACGCAACGATCAGGCAGATGACGGCCACCAGGCGCGCCGTGTTGCTGTAGAAACGGTCACCGATGAAGTCGGGCACCGTGAACTTGCCGAACTTGCGCAGATAGGGCGCCAGCAGCATGGCCAGGATGACGTAGCCCCCGGTCCAGCCCATCAGGAAGGTGGAGTTGGCGTAGCCCCCGGAAGCCAGCAGGCCGGCCATGGAGATGAAGGAGGCGGCGGACATCCAGTCGGCGGCCGTGGCCATGCCGTTGGTGACCGGATGCACGCCGCCGCCGGCGACATAGAAGTCCTTGGTCGAGCCCGCTCGGGCCCAGATCGCGATGCCGATGTAGAGGGCGAAGGAGGCCCCTACGAACAGCAGGTTGATTGCAAACTGACTCATGCTGACTTACTCCCCGAGTCCGAACTGTTTGTCGAGACGGTTCATCTTCCACGCGTAGAAGAAGATGATGCCGATGAAGGTCAGGATCGAACCCTGCTGGGCGAACCAGAAGCCCAGGTCCGTCCCGCCGACGGGAATGCCAGCCAGCAGCGGGCGCAGAAGGATGGCGAAGCCGTAGGAGACCAGGGCCCAGACGATCAGGCACCCCGTGATCAGGCGTACGTTTGCCTTCCAGTAAGCAGCGGCATTGGCTTTGTCGTCTGCCATAGTGTTGCTCTCCACTTGTTGTTCAGGTTGGGAAGTTGCCCAGAGCGTTGAGGTCACTCATCAGGACAGTCGAATCGACGGAGCCAGCCTGACCTGAGCAGTCTGGATCAGTCTGTCATCAGGTTGCCCGCTCCTTGTCGAGGTGGCGTGTCGACGCGGGATTGTCCTGCATGGCTCGGGGGCAATAGTGGGCAGCAAACGCCTAAAATAAATCCCAGACTTTCGTATCATGAAAAGATACCGATGCAAGTCGTTTCTTTTTAATTCTTTATATTCAATGGTTTGCGGCGTTTTTGCGATCGGGTTGACGAGGCCCAGTAAGCAAGCATAGGACGATGGTATAGGCCTGAAATCCCGTGCAGTTAATAGCTCTGCCTGGAACGCCTTTGACGATGGTCTAAGAACGCCAGGATAGGACGATTGTCTAGGTTATTTACTGAAAGCTGACTTTGCTATCTTGGATGCTCGCGTGAACCGACGCACAAACTAGCCAGCGGAGTGATGATCACCGCGCAATGAGGACGGCCCCATGGTCGATATCGAACTCTCACAGCCGCCTTTCACTTTCCTCGACGAGGAGGGACGCGAGCGCGTACGTAGCGGCATCGACCTGGCCTATTTCGACCGTGACGAGATTATCCTCGATGCCGGCCAGCCCGGCGAGTATGTGTTCCTGATTCACAAGGGCGAAGTCGCTGAGCTCGACCCGACCCTGCCGGGCGCGCAGTCCCGCATCGGCCACTACACCGCCGGGGACCTTTTCGGGGCCATCAGTATCCTCAATGGCAAGAGTCGCTATCGCTTCCGCGCCGAGCAGGAGTGTCTCTGCTATCTGCTGCCCAAGGGCCTGTTCAAGCAGCTCTGTGAGGCGTACCCGGCCTTCTCCGAGTTCTTTCGCCAGCGCCTGGCCCACAAGACCCGGCTGCTTACCGAACGCCGCGCCGAGGGCGGGGTGACAATGGCCGGCTTCATGCTGGCGCGGGTCGACGAGTGCATGCGCGCGCCGTTGCTTGTCGATGGCAGCACGACCAGCATTGCCGAAGCGGTCCACACCCTTCATGACAGCCACGCTGACAGCCTGCTGGTTCAGGGGGATGACGGCCCGGGCATGGTCACCAAGACGGACCTGCTCAATGCCCTGGTGCTCGAGGGGCTGGCCCAGGATAGCCCGGTGCAGGCGATTGCCCACTTCACGCTCGTCGCGGCGACGCCGGGGCAGTACCTTTTCGAGGTGCTGGTGCAGATGACGCGCTTCAAGGTGGAGCGGGTCGTGGTGATGGAAGACGACGCCCCGGTCGGCGTCGTGGAACTGACCGACGTGCTGAGCTACTTCTCCAGCCGCAGCTACGTGGTCAGTCTGCAGGTGGAGCAGGCCAATAGCCTGGAGGCATTGGCCGCTGCCAGTCGGCGTACCCCTGAACTGGTGCGCGCGCTGATGGCCCAGGGCGTCAAGCTGCGTTTCGCCATGGAACTGCTGGCGGCTCTCAATGGGCGCATCATGAACAAGGCCTGGGGCTTTCTGATCGACGAGCGCTACCACGCCGACAGCTGTTTGATCGTGATGGGCAGCGAGGGACGTGGCGAGCAGATCCTCAAGACCGACCAGGACAATGGCCTGATCCTGACCGACGATCTCGAGTGGCCCGACTGCCATGAGCAGATGCAGCGCCTCACCGAGACGCTGATCGAGCTCGGCTATCCGCCTTGCCCGGGCAATATCATGGTCTCCGATCCGGAGTGGGTCGGTACCGAGACCCAGTGGCGAGGACGCATTGCGCAATGGGCAGAGAGTCGTGATGGCGAGAGCCTGATGCGGCTCGCCATCATGCTCGACTCCCACGCCGTGGCCGGCAACCCGGCGCTGCTCGAGCGGCTGCGCGAAGAGCTCTTCGAGCGCTGCAGCCGCGACGAGATCCTGCTCTCCTACTTCGCGCGCACGGCATTACGTTTCTCAACGCCGCTGACGCTCTTCGGGTCGCTGAAGAAGCCGCAGCACGGCGTCGATATCAAGAAGGGCGGTATCTTCCCCATCGTCCACGGAGTGCGCACCCTGGCACTGGAGCGCCGCATCACGGCGACATCGACCCATGAGCGGCTTGCGGCGCTGGTGGCCGACGGTCGTCTGGAGGAGCGCTTCGCCGAGGACCTGGGGGAGGCGCTGTCGTTGTTCACCGAACTGCGGCTGCGCCAGCAGCTCGAGCGCCTCGATGATCCTGAAGGCCGGGGTGAGGAGCCCGACCGGGTGGTGGTCCAGGAACTCTCTTCGCTGGAGCGCGATCTACTTCGTGAAGCGCTGCATATCGTCAAGGACTTCAAGCAGCGCCTGTCGCACCGCTTCCACCTCGAATACTCGTGAAACACGCTTGCGCCACGGGGAATGACAACAGGAGGTTTACCCATGTTCAAGGCGCTTCGGCGTGCCGCCGATCGTCGACGACAGGCTCATGGCGACTACGGCTGGCTCTTTTCTCCCTACACCGGGGACGAGATGGTGGCCATCGACTGCGAAACCACCGGCCTCGATACTCGCCACGCCGAACTGGTGTCGCTGGCGGCGGTACGTATTCGCGGCGACCGTGTGCTGATCAGTGATTCGCTGGACCTGCGGCTGGCCAGGCCGGCGAGTCTCTCCGGTGACTCGATTCGTATCCATGGCCTGCGCGGCATCGACTTGGCCGATGGCGCGGGGGTCGATGAGGCACTGGCGCAGTTTCTGGACTTCGTCGGCAACCGTCCACTGGTCGGCTGGTGCCTCGGTTTCAACCTGGCGATGCTCAACCGCTACCTGCGCCCCCTGTTCGGCTTCGACCTGCCCAATGCCGGCATCGACGTGGCACAGACCTATGCACGACAGCTGCGCCGCAGTCATCCCGAACTGGATATCCGGCCGCGCTTCGAGCATGTTGCCGAGCGCCTGGGTGTTCCGGTCATGGGGCGTCACACCGCGCTGGGCGATGCCGTCACGACGGCACTGATGCACCTGCGCCTGGCGCGAGAGCCCATGCTGGCGAAGCGCCTCTGCTGACCGGATCGCCTGTCGATGGCAAGGGTGGTAGCATACCGACCGTCATTTCCAGTCGCCCAGGCAGCGCCCGAGACCATGCAAGACGCCCTGATCTTCGATCCCCGTGACACCGACGCACCCGATGGCCCGTCTCCCGCCGCCTCTGCGTCGACCCTCGATGGCAGAGCCAAGCTCGAGTTCAACAAGTTGCAGAAGCGACTGCGCCGTCAGGTGGGCAACGCGATCATCGACTATGGCATGATCCATGAGGGGGACCGGGTCATGGTCTGCCTCTCCGGCGGCAAGGACAGCTACACCATGCTGGAGATCCTGCGCAACCTGCAGCGCAACGCCCCCGTGGCCTTCTCGCTGGTGGCAGTGAACCTCGACCAGAAACAGCCCGGCTTTCCGGAGCACGTGTTGCCCGAGTACCTCGAGGGCACTGGGGTCGAGTATCATATTCTCGAGCGTGACACCTATTCGGTGGTCAAGGAGAAGACCCCGGAGGGCAAGACCACCTGCGCGCTCTGTTCGCGACTGCGGCGGGGCTCGCTCTACGGCTTTGCCGAAGAGATCGGTGCCACCAAGGTGGCCCTGGGGCATCACCGCGAGGACATCCTCGAGACCCTGTTTCTCAACATGTTCTTCGGCGGCAGCCTCAAGGCGATGCCGCCCAAGCTGCTCTCCGACGACGGTCGCAACATGGTCATTCGTCCACTGGCCTACTGCCGGGAGGCGGATATTGCCGAGTTCGCCCGGCGGATGGACTTCCCGATCATTCCCTGCAACCTCTGCGGCTCTCAGCCCAACCTGCAGCGCCAGGTGGTCAAGGAAATGCTGGCCGACTGGGAAAAGCGTCACCCCGGCCGGCTCGAGAGCATGTTCAAGGCCGTGACCAACGTGGCGCCCTCGCAGTTGGCCGACCGCGAACTCTTCGACTTCGCCGGCCTTGAGGAGAAGCAGGCCCGCAGGCAGGCCGACCGGATCGCTATCCAGCAAGAGCTATAAGCTTGAAGAGCGGCGCTTCGCGCCTGGAAGCTGGAAGAAAAACCGCCCCCACGGCAAGGCCATGGGGGCGGTTTCATTTAGACTGCCGACCAGCTTCCAGCTTTAGTGCGCGCCTTCCTCGTCGGCCACCTCGATCAGTGCCTGCAGGTCGAGGATATTCACCTCGCGGCCGGAGACGGCCACCAGCCCCTGTGACTGGAAGCGCCCCAGGATGCGGCTGACGGTCTCGACGGCCAGCCCCAGATAGTTGCCGATGTCTGCCCGGGACATGGAGAGCCGAAAGCTGTACGGCGAATAGCCGCGACGGCGGAAGCGGTCGGAGAGGCTGGTAAAGAAGGTGGCCAGGCGCTGGTCGGCAGTCTTGCGCGAGAGCAGGCGCATCATGCGGCGGTCGTCGCGCATCTCCTTGCTCATGCTGCGGTAGAGCTGGCCGCGAAGCTCCGGCAGCGACTCGGAGAGGGCGTCGAGACGGTCGAAGGGGATCTCGCACACCGTGGTGGTCTCCAGGGCGACCACGGTCCCGGGATAGCGCTCCTCATCGATGCCGTCGAGCCCCACCAGTTCGCTGGGCAGGTAGAAGTTGGTGAGCTGGTCCTCGCCGCTGCCTTCTGTGGTGACTTGCTTGAGACTACCCGAGCGCACGGCGAAAACGCTCGTGAAGGGGCTGCCCTGGCGAAATAGCGCCTCGCCCTTCTTGAGCGGCGCCCGACGCCGGATGATGGCGTCGAACTGGTCCATGTCCTGGACCTCGAGCGCCAGTGGCAGGCACAGCGAACTCAGGCTGCAGGTCTGACAGCGGGCCTCGTTCAGCAGTGAGCGGCGCCTGCCGGTCGCGGTGTCGGGCATGCTCTCCTCCAGATAAAGTAGCTCTGGCCACAGTATGGAGGATTGTGGCCCACCGGCAAAGCATCCCTTAGGAGGTACTCCCCGGCGCGGCGACGGGTATCGTCGCCGCGCCGGTCAGCCGGCACGGGCATCGAAGGCGGCGGCCAGATGGTGGACCAGCAGTCGTCCCAACGGTGTGACCTCGAGACGCTGGTCGACCCGCCTCACCAGGCCATCCTGTTCGGCCGGGGCCAGCCGAGTCAGAGCATCGTGCAGGTGCGCGCTGGCATCCAGCTTGAACTCCTGCCCCAGCGCGCCAAGATCCAGCGACATGTCACACATCAAGCGCTCGATGGCGCACGCCCGCAGGCGATCGTCGTCGGTCAGTCGCAGCCCGCGTTCCACGGGCAGGTGGCCGGCGTCGAGCCGCCTTTCGTAGTCACCGAGGCTCATGGGGTTGCGGGTCGCGATGCCGCCCAGCCGACTGAGCGCGCCGACACCCAGTCCGAGTTCGTCGCAGGGGGCAAGCGCGCTGTAACCGTTCAGGCCGCGCGATAGTTGTCCCCGGGCCTGGGCCTTGGCCAGCGAGTCGTCCTGACGGGCGAAGGTCTCCATGCCGATGTGCACGTATCCGGCATTGGCCAGCATCGACAGGGCGGTCTCGAGCATGCCTGCCTGCTCGGTCGCCGAGGGCAGTTCATCGGCCCGGATCCCGCGCTGGGACACGAAACGCTCGGGACGGTGGGTATAGGGGGACAGTGATAGGCGGGCCGGGGCCATGGCGATTACCTGCTCGAGAGTCTCGGCAAGGCTCTCTTGCGTCTGGCCCGGCAGGCCATGCATCAGTTCCAGTCCCAGAGAGCGGAAGCCCAGCCGGTGAGCCTCATCGATCAGCTGTTCGGTGAGAACCCGGGGCTGGTAGCGGTTGATGGCGCGTTGGACGCGCGGGTCCAGATCCAGCACCGAGAGGCTCAGGCGGTTGAAGCCAAGGGCCTGGAGATGGCGCAAGGTGAAGACGTCCGCGTCGCGAGGGTCGACCTTGATGCTGTAGTCGCGGTCACGTGAGTTCGATAGCCCGAAACGGGCGTCGAGGCGGTCGAACAGGTCGCTCATCTGGTCGAGGGTCAGGAAGGTCGGGGTTCCACCCCCCCAATGCAGTTGCGAAACCTCTCGCGCGCGCTCTAGATGGCGCGAGGCGAGGACCATCTCCCGATCAAGCCGCGAGAGGTAGGGCTCGGCGCGCCGGGTCGTCTCCGTGGTCACCCGGGTACGGGCACAGTGGTGGCAGCGGTGGCGGCAGAAGGGCACATGCACGTAGAGCGATAGGTTCCGTCCGCTGGCGTTGCTGCGTTGCAGCGCCGCGGTGAGGTCTCGCTCAGAGACGTCCGTCGTGAGGTCATTCGCGGTGGGGTAGCTGGTGTAATGCGGTCCGCCGGCGCCATGACGACGCAGCACGCCTGCGTCCCGGATCAGGGCGGTGCCGCGGGGAATGACGTCGGCGACGGCTCGAGCGGTCATGGGTGGCACTCCGGAGATTGAACATGCCTTCATGCTAGCGTCGCGCGACAGGGGTTGCGTTGAGCTACGTCAACCGAGGGGAAATTGGTGTCGGCGTCAATGAGCGGCCGAGACCGGCAGCAGCGTCCACAGCTGCCAGAGGGCAAAGACGATGATCGAGAGTGCCGCGAGGCTGCGGGTAGCCGGATGACGGATCAGCGTATTGAGTTGTCGGGCGGCCAGGCCGGTGGCCACCAGGGCCGGCAGGGTGCCGAGTCCAAAGGCTCCCATCAGGGCGGCGCCGCGCCAGGGCTCGGCGATCGCCAGGCTCCAGGCCAGCATGGAGTAGACCAGCCCGCAGGGCAGCCAGCCCCAGATAGCCCCCAGTGCCACCGCCTGGGGTACCTGCACCACCGGCATCAGGCGCCGTCCCAGGGGTTCGAGGTGCTTCCACAGGCGGCGTCCCAGGGCCTCGATCCGCAGCAGTCCCTTCCACCAGTTGGCGATATACAGGGCCATCAGGATCAGCATCACGGCGGCCAGCACCTGGAGCGCCAGTCGCGTCTCGGGGGTGAGGGCGACGATAGTGCCGAGTCCCGCGACCAGGGCGCCGGCGACCATGTAGCTGGCGATCCGCCCCAGGTTGTAGCCCAGCAGTAGCCCGGAAAGGCGTATCGGGCTGCGCATGCTGGGCGGCACGGCGAAGGTCAGGGCACTCATGATGCCCCCACACATGCCGATGCAGTGGGCACCCCCGAGCAGGCCAAAGACGAAGGCGGCGACCAGTGGCGGCAGATCGAGACCGGTAGGGTCCATCAGTCGCGGCGTTCCTTGTCGTCAGCGGGGTCGTCGTGCTGCTGCTGGGGCCGTTCGTCCTTGGGGCGGTCGTTGTCGTCCTCGTCGAAGAGGATGCGGTAGGCGGGCCCCTCCAGGTCCTCGAACTGGTCGTGCTTGACGGCCCAGAAGAAGGCCCAGACGGCCAGTCCCAGCAGGATCAGCGAAAGGGGGATCAGCAGGTAGAGGATGCTCATGCATTCACCAAGCGGGCAGCGTCGTTACCGGCCCGAGGCGACGGCGTGTCGCGATTCAGGCGCAGGGCATTGCCGACGACGACCAGGGAACTGGCCGACATGCCGATGGCCGCCAGCCACGGCGGCACGAACCCCATGGCGGCCAACGGTAGAGCCGAGACGTTGTAGACCAGCGCCCAGACCAGGTTCTGGCGGATGATGCGCCCGGTAGCCCGGCTGGTCTCGACGGCGTCGACGATACGCCCCAGCCGCGGGCTGAGCAAGACGGCGTCGGCGCGGGTCCGGGCCAGATCGGTGGCACCGTTCATGGCAATGGCCACATCGGCGCCGGCCAGTACCGGCACATCGTTGATGCCGTCGCCGACCATGGCGACGCGTTCTCCGCTGTTCTGCAGCGTCTGGAGGCGGGCCAGTTTGTCCTCGGGGGTAGCAGACGCCTGCCAGCTATCAATGTCCAGGCGTCGCGCCATGTCGGCCACCGCCGACGCGGTATCACCGGAGAGCAGCTCCACGGCCAACCCGCGCGCCTTGAGGGCCTCGACCGTCTCTCTCGCATCCTCCCGAAGGCGGTCGTGGAGGGCAAACCAGGCGCGCGGCTGACCCTCCTCGGCCAGCAGCAGCCATTGTCCCTCGCCGGGCAGCGCCGGCGGGCATTCGGGGGCGGCGAACTCGGGCCTGCCCAGTCGCCAGCAGCGGTCGTCGATGCGGCCCTCCAGTCCCTGGCCAGGGCGGCTGAGCACCTCGTCGGCGGTGATCCACGCCTCGCGGAAGGGGCGGAAGGCCCGTGCGATGGGGTGTTCCGACTGGGCCTCCAGGGCCGCCGCCACACTGCGCGCGCATGCCGCGTCCAGCGCACCGTCCGGTGCACCGATCAGGCGGGTCTCGACCAGACTCATCTCGCCGCTGGTCAGGGTGCCGGTCTTGTCGAAGATCACCCGGTCGAGCTGGGACAGTGTCTCGAGGGCATCGGCGCGGGTGATCAGCACGCCGCGGCGATGCAGGCGGCCATGGCCGGCGGTCAAGGCCGTGGGCGTGGCCAGTGCCAGGGCGCACGGACAGGTGACCACCAGCACCGACAGCGTCACCCAGAGCATTCGGTCGGGGTTGATGAACCACCAGGCAACGGCCACCCCGACCGTGACCAGCAGCACCTGCAGCACGAAGTGGTGGGCCATGCGTGCCGCCAGTTGGGCGACGCGGGGGCGGCTGGCGAAGGCGCGGTCGGTAAGGTCGATGATGCCGGCCACCCGGGCATCGGCGCCGGCATGGGTAACACGCACCGTCAGTGGGCTCTCGATGTTCTGGCTGCCCCCGGTCACGCCGTCACCAACCCCGCGGGTCACCGGCAGGTACTCCCCGGTGAGCATGGACTCGTCGAGGCTCGACTCGCCGGACTCGATCACCCCGTCAGCCGGCACGCCATGGCCGGGCTTGACCAGCACCCGGTCCCCCGCAGCAAGCTCGCTGGCCGGCAGAATGCGCTCCTCGCCCGACTCGGTCAGGCGGGTCGCCGAGAGCGGCAGTGCCCCAGACAGGGCGTTGCCGCTGTGTCCGCTGCGGCGCCGGGCACGCGCCTCCACGTAACGGCCGAAGAGCAGGAAGAAGGTGAACATGGCCACTGAATCGAAATAGACGTCACCGTGACCGGCGATTACCGCATAGCCGCTGGCCAGGTAGGCGCCGCCAATGGCCAGCGATACCGTGACGTCCATGCCCAGCATGCGGGTCTGCAGGTCGCGCAGGGCATTGCGGAAGAAGGGTTGAGCCGAGAACAGCACCACCGGGGTGGCCAGCGCAAAGGAGAGCCAGTGGAAGAGAGCCA
>Ga0102925_1000954_pt1 | contig 15797 bp, 17 predicted proteins | sample SalPonR1_A_D1_MG_FD_78216 | JGI IMG/M metagenome (GOLD analysis project Ga0102925, IMG submission 78216) | Salt pond soil microbial communities from South San Francisco under conditions of wetland restoration - Salt Pond MetaG R1_A_D1_MG | ecosystem: Environmental > Aquatic > Marine > Intertidal...
AGCTGCAGCAACATCTCGAGGACGAAGGCCTGGCCCCCCGCCCGTGGCTCGGCGTGGGTCAGAGCACCGGGGCAGCGATTCTCGCCACCGACGCCCTGACCCGCGGCGAAGATGGCGCCTGGTCGGGCCTCGCGCTACTGGCACCGCTGGTGCGTCCCTGGGGGTGGAACCAGTCGAGCTGGCTGCACCGCCTGGTGGAGCCCTTCGTGGAATCGATTCCGCGCAAGTTCCGCGCCAACTCCACGGATGCCGACTTCGCCAACTTCCTGCGCGAGGGCGACCCCCTGCAGGCCGACCGCCTGGCGATGGACTGGGTGGGTGCCATGCGCCGCTGGATGCCGCAGCTGCTGGCGCTGCCCCCAAGCCCGATTCCTACCCTGATCCTGCAGGGCGAGCAGGACCTGACGGTGGACTGGGAGTGGAATCTGGAAGTCCTGGCACGCAAGTTCCCCGATGCCGAGATCCATCGCCACCCCGAGGCACGTCACCATCTGGTCAACGAGGCCGAGCCGATTCGCCGCGAGCTGTTCACGGTGCTCAACCGCTTCATCGCCGGACTGGAACCGGTCGACACACCGCCACGCGAGACGATCGCACCATGACATCACGCCTGATAGTGGTGCTGGCGATCCTTCTGCTCGCCGGTTGTGCCGCCGCGCCGGAGCAGCCGACCACACTGCGCCAGGCCCTGTTTGGCCTGGCCGAACGCGCCGCCGAAAAGCTCATGGCGTCACCGCCGATGCCCAGTCCGGCAGTCGACCAGGTCCTGTTGCTGGCCAGGCCAGAGGTCGACCATGCGCTGGGACTCAGCGACGAGCGCGTACTCGAAAGCCTGACCCGCGCCCTGCTGGCGGTTTCCGACGGCCCCCAGGTACTGGAGTGGCGTGATGCCATGGCCGAGGGCGGCAACGACAACCAGTGGCGCCTGGAGAGCCGACTCGCGGCGAACGGTCCTCGGCTAGCGCTCTCCGACCGCGAGCTGCTGCCCTATCGCCTCAGCCTCGAACTGCGACGCACCGGGAGCGACGCGCCGGATTGGCGCGGCGAGATCAGCGGGGCCCTGGACGCCACCGCCCTGTGAACGAGCAGGCCGTCACCCCTTGAGCAGGCGGTCGAGTTGCCGATAGCCGATTGCCTCGATCAGCTGATCGCGACCGGGATGTGCCTCGCCGGCCAGGTCGGCGAGCGTCAGCGCGACCCGCAGCACGCGATGGTAGGCCCGCGCCGAGAGCTTGAGACGCTCCAGCACGCCGGCTAGCCAGGCGCGATCCGCCGCCTGCAGCGCGCAGGCCTCTTCGAGGGCCTGGCCGGCCAGCCGGGCATTCAACTCGCCGCGGGCCGCCTGACGCGCCCGCGCCGCCATGACCCGCTCGCGGACCACCGCCGAGGACTCCCCCGCCTCGCGGGAGGTAAGCTGCTCCGGCGACAGCGCCGGGACTTCCACCTGCAGGTCGATGCGGTCGAGCAGGGGTCCCGAGAGGCGCGCCTGGTAACGCTGGATCTGGGCCGCCGTGCAGTGGCAGGCCTGGCGCGGGTCGCCCAGGTGGCCGCAGGGGCAGGGATTCATGGCCGCCACCAGCTGGAAGCCGGCCGGGTAACGACGCTCGTGGCTGGCCCGGGCGATATGGATCTGTCCCGACTCCATGGGCTCGCGCATTACCTCCAGCACGTGCCGCGAGAACTCCGGCAGTTCGTCGAGGAACAGCACCCCGCGGTGGGCCAGGGAAATCTCGCCGGGACGCGGCCGGGAACCGCCGCCCACCAGGGCCACGGCACTGGCGGTATGGTGCGGGGCACGGAACGGGCGCACGCCCCACTCCTCCGCATGCGAAAGCCCGCTGACCGAGCGGATCGCCGCCACTTCGAGGGCCTCCGACTCGGAGAGCGGCGGCAGGATCCCCGGCAAGCGGCTGGCCAACATGGTCTTGCCGGTCCCGGGCGGACCGGCGAACAGCAGGTTGTGTCCGCCGGCGGCGGCCACCTCCAGGGCGCGCCGTGCCTGATGCTGGCCACGCACCTCCGCCAGGTCGGGGCCCGCCTCGGGTAGCGGGGCGATGTTCGGGGGCCGATGCGGTGCGATGGGTGCCTGGCCCAGCAGGTGGGCCACGACCTCCAGCAGGTGATCCGCGGGCAGCACCTCGAGGTTACCGGCCAGGGCCGCCTCGTCGGCATTGGCCTGAGGGACGATCAATTGACGGCCGGCGCGATGCGTCGCCATGGCCAGCGGCAGAACGCCGGCCACCGGGCGCAGTCGGCCATCCAGGGCCAGCTCGCCGGCGCACTCGACGCCCGCCAGCGCCTCGGGCGGCACCTGGCCGGAGGCGACCAGCAGGCCGAGGGCAATGGGCAGATCGAAACGGCCCCCCTCCTTGGGCAGGTCGGCGGGCGCCAGATTGAGGGTGATGCGTTTCAGCGGGAAGTCGAAGCCGGCATTGACCAGGGCGCTGCGTACCCGTTCGCGACTCTCCTTGACGGCGGCTTCCGGCAAACCCACCAGGGTCATGCCGGGCAGTCCATTGGCCAGGTGCACCTCGACCAGCACCTCGGGGGCCTCAAGGCCGAGGCCAGCCCGGGTGTGGATGATTGCCAGCGTCATCGGCGCTCCCTCGCAGCCCGTCTGACCTCAGGCTAGCCCAGCCCGACGGGATGCGCCCGATGCCAAGCGGGGAATCAGCGGTCGGTCTCGCCAGCGCCGGCGTCTTCCTCGGGGCGCGGCACGTCCGGCAGCGCGGCCGGTGGCTCACTCGGCGTTGCGTCCTGCGAGGTATCGGTGTCCAGCGCCGCCTCGAGAGCCGCTACCTGTGTCTCCAGCGCCTCAACCCGCGCCCGGGTGCGCTGCAGGACATCCATGAGGATGTCGAAATCTTCCCGCGAGACCAGCTCCAGGCGATCGAAGGCGCCTTTCACTACCTGCTGAACGCCCTTCTGAACCTCCTCAGGCGCCTGGGAAGCGCCCTGCAGACGGTCGCCGATCTGCTGGGCCAGGCGGCTGATGCGATCATGGCTCACCATGGTGTCTCTCCTGAATCGTGATGGGATGCCTCCCCACAGGATACGCAAGGCACTGGCCCGGCGCATTCTCCACCACCGCCCTCTTGTGGAGCATGCGCACCACGACAGCGCACCATAACAGGGCGGTCACGACGACAGCACACTTCCCTGTACCGAAACGCCATCCCGTAATCCACCCCACCATACTGATATAAAAGCCATATTCCTGGAGTTGGCACGCTTTACGCTTGGGCAGGTCAGTCACTCATCGCGCGGCATCAAGCCGCCGACATCCAGTAGGGGAGATCCGGGATGAAGCTGATAACTGCCATCATCAAACCATTCAAGCTCGACGATGTGCGCGAGGCACTCGCCGACAATGGCGTCCAGGGCATCACTGTCACCGAGGTCAAGGGCTTCGGTCGCCAGAAGGGCCATACCGAGCTCTATCGCGGTGCTGAGTACGTCGTCGACTTCCTGCCCAAGGTGAAGGTCGAGGTCGCGGTGGACGACTCACGACTGGAGACGGTGCTCGATGCCATCTGCAGCTCGGCCAACAGCGGCAAGATCGGCGACGGCAAGGTCTTCATCACGCCGCTCGAGGACGTCATCCGAATTCGCACCGGTGAGCGCGGCGCCGATGCCGTCTGACCGACGCCCCCTTCCCATTCCTGACGTGGAGAGACCCCCATGGTCGAATTATCCGAGCTGAGCTACGCGCTCGATACCTTCTACTTCCTGATCTGCGGCGTCCTGGTGATGTGGATGGCTGCCGGCTTCTCGATGCTCGAGGCAGGCCTGGTGCGCTCCAAGAACACCGCCGAGATCCTGACCAAGAACATCGCGCTGTTCGCCATCGCCTGCACCATGTACCTGCTGGTGGGCTACTACCTGATGTACTCCAGCGGCGCAGGCGGTTTCCTGCCGAGCCTCGGCGTGCTGATCGGTGGAGAAAACGGCGTCGACGCGGTGTTGGCCGGCGGAGACGACGCCCCCTACTATTCGATGCGTTCGGACTTCTTCTTCCAGGTGGTATTCGTGGCGACCGCCATGTCCATCGTCTCCGGTGCCGTGGCCGAGCGCATGAAGCTGTGGGCCTTCCTGGCCTTCGCCGTGGTCATGACCGGCTTCATCTATCCGGTCTCGGGCTACTGGACCTGGGGCGGCGGCTGGCTGGCTGAAGTCGGCTACTCCGACTATGCCGGTTCCGGCATCGTCCACCTGGCCGGTGCCGCCGCAGCCCTTGCCGGCGTGCTGGTACTCGGACCCCGTAAGGGCAAGTACGGCAAGGACGGCAGCATCTTTGCCATCCCCGGCGCCAATCTGCCGCTGGCTACCCTGGGGACCTTTATCCTCTGGATGGGCTGGTTCGGCTTCAACGGCGGCTCCGAGCTGAAGATGTCCGACGTCGGCTCCGCCAACAACGTGGCCCAGGTGTTCGTCAACACCAATGCGGCCGCCGCCGGGGGCGTGATTGCCGCCCTGGTACTGGCCAAGCTGTGGTTCCGCAAGGCCGACCTGACCATGGCCCTCAACGGTGCCATCGCCGGCCTGGTCGCCATCACCGCCGATCCGCTGTCGCCCAGCGCGCTGGGCGCGGCAGTCATCGGTGCGCTGGGCGGGCTGCTGGTGGTCATCTCCATCGTCGTGCTCGACAAGCTCAAGCTGGACGACCCGGTGGGTGCCATCTCCGCCCACGGCGTGGTGGGTATCTGGGGCGTGCTGGCAGTGCCGTTCTCCAACGCCGAGGCAGGCTTCGGCCCGCAGATCATCGGTGTCCTGGGCATCTTCCTCTGGGTGTTCGTGGCCAGCCTCATCGTCTGGCTGATCCTCAAGGCCGTGATGGGTATCCGGGTCACCGAGGAGGAAGAGTACGAGGGCGTCGATCTGGCCGAATGCGGCATGGAAGCCTATCCCGAGTTCAGCGCCTCCAAGAAGTGAAGTAGGCTCCCAGCAAGCTGATGTGCTCTCACTGGCCCCCTTACGGGGGCCTTTTTTATTCCTCCCGCACCGGGTGTATGCTCTGGCACAATGAACACAGCAGGAGTGGCGGCCAGCGCCACCGACCAACGCACAGGACGAGGATCAAGACCATGAAACTGGTGACCGCCATCATCAAGCCGTTCAAGCTCGACGACGTACGGGAGTCGCTCTCCGAGATCGGCGTCCAGGGCATCACCGTTACCGAGGTCAAGGGCTTCGGTCGCCAGAAGGGCCACACCGAGCTCTATCGCGGCGCCGAGTACGTGGTCGACTTCCTGCCCAAGGTGAAGCTCGAGGTTGCGGTCGACGACGACATGGCCGAGAAGGTGATCGACGCCATCACCCAGGTCGCGAATACCGGCAAGATCGGCGACGGCAAGATCTTTATCACCCCGCTGGATGAGGTGATCCGCATTCGTACCGGCGAGACCGGCAAGGACGCGGTCTAAGCACCAAGCGGCCAAGCGGCCAAGCGGCCAAGCGGCCAAGCGGAGCCTAAAGCCAGGTAGCCAGTAGCAAGAAACCCCACCAGCGGTTAGCACGGTGGGGTTTCACGTTTCTGCCTCGCTACCTACCGCCCGTCACCGAACAGCTTGGCGGCTCGGTGCTTGAGGCTCGGCGCTTATTTCTCGACGAAGGCCCGCTCGATGACGTAGTCGCCCGGCTCGCCCATGCGCGGCGAGATATTGAAGCCAAGCTCGTCGAGCAGATGGCTGGTGTCGTCGAGCATCGCCGGGCTGCCACAGATCATGGCACGATCCTGCTTCGGATCGATGGCCGGCAGGCCGGTATCTTCGGCCAGCTTGCCGCTGCGGATATGGTCGGTCAGTCGCCCCATGGTGTGAAAGGTCTCGCGGGTCACGGTGGGGTAGTAGACCAGCTTCTCGCTGATCTCCTCGCCGAGATACTCGTGGGCAGGCAGGTCCTTCTGGATGAAGTCGGCATAGGCCAGTTCGCTGACGTTGCGCACGCCGTGCACCAGCACCACCTTTTCGAAGCGCTCGTAGACCTCGGGGTCCTGAATCAGGCTCATGAATGGCGCCAGGCCGGTGCCCGTGGAGAGCAGGTAGAGATTGCGTCCCGGCAGCAGGTCGTCGGTGACCAGGGTGCCGGTAGGCTTGCGGCTGACCATGATCTGGTCGCCGACCTGGAGGTGCTGGAGGCGCGAGGTCAGGGGCCCATCGGGCACCTTGATGCTGAAGAACTCCAGGTGGTCCTCGTAATTGGGGCTGGCAATGGAGTAGGCCCGCATCAGCGGCTTGCCGTTCACCTCGAGGCCGATCATCACGAACTGGCCGTTCTTGAAGCGCAGGCTGCGTTCTCGGGTGGTCCGGAAACTGAAAAGGGTATCGTTCCAGTGGTGCACACTCAGAACGTCCTCAAGCGCAAACTTGCTCATGCCGACTCCTTGATATTCCCTAAAAGAATAGATCGGATAGCCAATCTTTGAGGGCAATTCTAAGAGTCGGGGCAATATCTGTTAAATGAATTGTATGGATAACACTTATCTATACTGTGAATATCAAGTTCGCCGAGGCATGTCATGCGCTACACCCTGCGTCAGCTGGAGGTCTTCGTCGCCGTCGCCCAGCACGAGAGCGTCTCACGGGCCGCTCGCGCCCTGGCGCTTTCCCAGTCGGCGACCAGTACCGCGCTCGCCGAGCTGGAACGGCAGTTCGACTGCCGACTGCTCGACCGTCTCGGCAAGCGCCTGAAACTCAATGCCCTGGGCTTCCAGCTGCTGCCCAAGGCGGTCGCCCTGCTCGACCGTGCCGAGGAAGTGGAGGAACTGCTGCGCGGCCAGCAGGGCATCGGCACCCTGGACGTGGGCGCTACCCTGACCATCGGCAACTATCTGGCGACCCTGTTGATCAGCGACTTCATGCAGCGCCACCCGGGCAGCCGGGTACGCCTCTCGGTGCGTAATACCCGGACCATCATCGACAGTGTGCGCCAGCATGAGCTCGACCTGGGGCTGATCGAGGGGCAGTGCGAGGAGGAAGATGTGATTACCCAGCCGTGGGTAGAGGACGAGCTGGCGGTGTTCTGCTCACCTCGTCACCCGCTCGCCACGGCCGGGCCGGTGGAGCTGGACCGTCTGCTGCGCGAGGCCTGGATCATGCGCGAGCAGGGCTCCGGCACCCGCTTGACCCTGGAACAGGCCGCCCGGCACCGACGCGGACGCTTCAACATCCTGCTGGAACTGGAGCATACCGAGGGCATCAAGCGGGCGGTGGAGTCGGGGCTCGGCATCGGCTGCATCTCGAAGCTGGCCCTGCGCGATGCCTTCCGCCGCGGCAGCCTGGTACCCATTGCCACGCCCGACCTGGACCTGAGTCGCCAGTTCACCTTCATCTGGCACCGCCACAAGTACCTGGCCACCGGCATGCGCGAGTTCCTCAAGCTGTGCCGGCAGATGACGGAGGGCATTCGCCGCAGCGATCAGATCGATCTGCCCCAGGTGACCTGACGTAACGCGGCCCGCCACGAAGGCCGGGCCGCATGGAGGACGAGAGCGACTAGCGAAGGTCGCTGACGGCCTCCTGTATATCCGCCAGGGAGGCCTTGGTGAGGTCCTTGGCCAGGGTGTGAATCACCAGCTTGGCAGTGGGGCCATCGATCTTGTCACGCAGCTGGCCGAGGAAGCGCGGCGGAGCCACCAGGATCAGTTTCTCCATGGAGTTATCGACGCGGGCACGATAGAGCCGCTCGGCAACTTCTCGGGCGAAGATCTCCTCGTGGTGTTGGGTCGCGACGTTCTCTCCGCCGGCACTGCGCGACGTGGTCGCGGTCGACTCATGGACATCGCCACCGCGATCCGTCACCAGATCCCCCTCGTGCATGCGCCCCTCGGCGTGAACGAGGCTGTCTTTCTCGCTGACCTTGAGTCCATCGCGGGTGAAGAGTCGAGCCCGCGCCGCATCAGCCACCACGATATACGTTGTCATAGCCGCTCCTTGATGCTGGTGAATTGACGGAAGCCCTCCCCAGGGGGACAGCCGCTTCCGCCGCTAACTGCACATTGGCAAGACGGGTCGCATTGGTCAACCGGGAGATACGCGGCCGATGCCAGCCGCCCTCTGCGCCTCTAGAGGCGTGACACGCGCCGCGTCGGACGTCGCCGACAGATTCGACGCAGCGCATACAGTATCAGCGCTGCCACGGCGGCACCCAGGCCGTTGGCCAGGATATCCACCCAGTCACCGCCGACGCGCCCAGGCACCAGGGTCTGGGCAAACTCGAAGGCAATGCCCAGCAGCAGCGCGGCCAGGAAGGCTGACGGGAGGCGGATGCCGGCAAGACCGATCAGGCCCGCCAGGCCGCCATAGCCGATGAAGTGGCTGGCCTTGTCCCAGGGCAGCGTCTCCGGCAGTTCATGACTTGGCGTCAGACTGCCCCAGGCGATCACCAGCAACGCCAGACTGGCCAGCACCGCCCAGCGGCGGCGCCAGCGTCGGTCCTCGCCTGAGGCCAGCCGGTACAGCCAGTCAGCCATGCGCGATATTGCGGTGGTAGGCCGGACTGAGGTCGTGGAGGGCCTCCATGAAGGCCGTCACATGATCCGGGTCGGTGAACTGGTTGATACCGTGCCCCAGGTTGAAGATGTGGCCGGGCCCGTGGCCGAAGCTGTCGAGGGTACGTGCCACCTCGGCACGAATCGCCGAGGGACGGGCGAACAGCACGTGGGGGTCGAGGTTACCCTGCAGGGCAACCCGATTCCCGACGCGCGCCCGGGCGTCGGAGAGCTCGGTGGTCCAGTCCAGGCCGACGGCATCGGAGCCGGCCGCGGCGATATCCTCGAGCCACTGGCCGCCGTTCTTGGTGAACAGGATCACCGGCACTCGGCGCCCCTCGTGCTCGCGGATCAGGCCGGCGACGATCTGCTCCATGTAGCGCAGCGAGAACTCCAGGTAGGCCGGCGTGGAGAGCGCGCCACCCCAGGTATCGAAGATCTGTACCGCCTGGGCGCCGGCACGGATCTGGGCGTTGAGGTAGTCGGTGACGGCCTGGGCCAGGGTATCGAGCAGCCGATGCATGGTGTCCGGCGCATCGTAGAGCATCGTCTTGACGTGGCGGAAGTCCTTGCTCGAGGCCCCTTCGACCATGTAAGTGGCCAGCGTCCAGGGACTGCCGGAGAAACCGATCAGCGGTACCCGCCCGTTCAACTCGCGGCGGATGGTCGAGACCGCCCGCATCACATAGTCCAGGTCGCGTTCGGCATCCGGCGCCTCGAGCGCCTCTACCTCGGCCGCGGTGCGCACCGGCTTGCGGAATTTCGGGCCTTCGCCGGTCTCGAAGTAGAGCCCCAGCCCCATGGCATCGGGAATGGTCAGGATATCCGAGAAGAGAATGGCCGCATCCAGCGGGTAGCGCTCGAGCGGCTGCAGCGTCACCTCGCAGGCCAGCTCCTGATTGCGGCACAGGTCCATGAAGCTGCCGGCGTGCCCCCGCACCTCACGATATTCCGGCAGATAGCGGCCGGCCTGGCGCATCATCCATACCGGCGTGCGGTCGACGGGTTGACGCGCCAGGGCGCGCAGAAAGCGGTCGTTCTTGAGTTCCATGCGGGCAGCTCGTCCACGGAAAATGTGGGCGCCATTGTACCCCATCGAACGGCTCGAGGATGAGCCCCGTGACGCAACGGTGAGCCGACCGGGCCTTCCTGATAGAATGTCCCTTCACCCGTCGGCAACGCCGTGGTCTTCCACCGAGGTACATCGTGACGATTCGATTCATCGCCGCCTCGCGGCTGCCCACTCCCTGGGCCACCTTCACCATGCACGGCTTCGAGGACGACGCCACCGGCAAGGACCACATCGCCCTGACCCTGGGCGATGTGGCCGATGTCGCCCCGGTGCTGGGACGGGTCCACTCCGAGTGCCTGACCGGCGATGCGCTCTTTTCCATGCGCTGCGATTGCGGATTTCAGCTGCAGGAGGCGCTCAAGCGCATCGCCGAGGAGGGCCGCGGCGTGCTGCTCTACCTGCGCCAGGAGGGTCGCGGCATCGGCCTGCTCAACAAGATCCGCGCCTACCATCTTCAGGATGCCGGCGCCGATACCGTGGAAGCCAACGAACAGCTGGGCTTCGCCGCCGACCTGCGCCGCTACGACCTCTGCGTGCCGATGCTCGATCATCTGGGGGTCCAGGCGTTGCGCCTGATGACCAACAACCCGCGCAAGGTCGATGCCCTGACCCAGGCCGGCGTGGTGGTGATGGAACGCGTTCCGCTGACCACCGGTCTAAATGCCCACAATGAGCAATATCTCACCACCAAGGCCGGCAAGCTGGGCCACATGATGGCGCTGGACGACTTCACGCAGGCCAGCGACGTGGATATCGAACGCAAGCCCTGAGCCTCTCCCGACCCGACATCGGGCTGGCTCCCTGCAGAAGGCCCCGATGACGCATCACAGCTACCTAGACGAGACGCCTTTCAGTGTCCTGGAGGAACGCCTTCACAGCATCAGCCATGGGATCGGCGCAGCGCTCAGCCTCGCCGGCGTCGTGGTGCTGCTCGTGGTGGCCAGCCTGGCCGCCCGTGCCGACCCCTGGAAGCTCGCCGGCATCGGTCTTTACGGCATCAGCCTGGTGCTGCTCTACACGGCCTCCACCCTTTACCACGGCGTCCGCCACCCGCGCCTGAAGCGCCTGTTCCAGCTGCTCGACCACTGCGCAATCTACCTGCTGATCGCCGGCACCTATACGCCGTTCCTGCTGGTCAACCTGCGCGGCCCGACGGGCTGGACGCTGTTTGCCACCGTCTGGTCCCTGGCGCTGGCCGGCATTGCCTGCAAGCTGGCCTGGCCCCACCGCTTTGCCGCGCTGCGGGTCGCCATCTACCTGGTGATGGGCTGGCTGATCGTCTTCGCCGGCGACGAACTGGCGGCGCGGCTATCCGCGACCGGCCTGACCCTGCTGGTCGCCGGCGGCATCACCTATACCCTTGGCGTGGCCTTCTATGCCGTCAATGCCATTCCCTTCAACCACGTGATCTGGCACCTGTTCGTCATGGGCGGCAGTGCCTGCCACTACTTCGCGGTCTACACCGCAGTGCTGCCCTTCACGGCCTGAGCGCGTCTCATGCCGGCTCGGCGGGTCAGGCGCCACGGGCCTTGCGGATCCGCTCGTAGGCGCTGCCGATCTCGCTGGTGCGTTCCTTGGCGACCTCACGCATGCTCTCGGGCAGGCCCTTGGCGGCGAGCTTGTCGGGATGGTTCTCGCTCATCAGGCGCCGGTAGGCCTTCTTGATCTCGGCGTCGCTGGCATCCTGGTCGACCCCCAGCACCCGGTAGGCATCCTCCAGCGACAGGCCCTGCTCGTCCGCCCCCGACGGACCTGCGCGCAGCATGGCCTCGATCTGGGCAATCTCGGCTTCGGAGCAGCCCAGGCCCCGCACCACCCGCATCAGCATCTCGTGCTCGGCGGGGTGCAGCTGACCATCGGCGGCGACCGCCGCCAGCTGCACCTGCAGGAAGACCTGACGCAGCGCGGGCTGATGGGCCGCAATGTGGCGAATCTTGGCCAGCTCGGCGTCCAGATCGAAGTCCGAACCCTTGCCACGGGTAAAGTCCTCGCGGGCCTTGGCGCGCTGGGCCTCGTTCAGCCGCAGCCGATCCCACAGCTTGCGGGACGCTTCCAGCTCATCCTCGGAGACCTGGCCATCGGCCTTGCACAGGCATCCCATGACGGCGAAGGTCGATTCCAGGAACTGCGACTGGGCGCCGACCAGCTTGTCGACCAGGCGCTTGCGCAGACGCCTGCCCAGCCAGTAGCCCAGCGCCCCGCCCACCAGCAGGCCGATGGGCCCGCCAATGGCCAGCCCCAGCAGGGCACCGATCAGTATCAGAAACAGCATCGCAACCTCGTGAGAGAAACGTGACGTATCAGGACAGCCGGGCGCGGATCGAGGCCTCGATGCCGTCCGCGTCCAGGCCGCACTCGGTGAGCAGCTCGGCAGGCTTACCATGCTCGACGAAGGCATCGGGCAGCCCGAGATTGAGCACTTCCACCTGGACCCCCTCGGCCATCAGCAACTCGTTGACGGCACTGCCGGCACCGCCGGCGACCACGTTCTCCTCCAGGGTCACCAGCAGGTCGTGCTCGTCGGCGGCGGCCAGCACGGCATCACGATCCAGTGGCTTGACCGAGCGCATGTTGAGGTGGCTGGCCTCGAGGCGCTCGGCCACCTCGGCCGCCGGGCCATTGAGGCTACCGAAGGCCAGCAGGGCCAGCCGTGTCTCGCCCCCGGTGCCACGTCGACGCCACTCGGCACGGCCGATCTCGATCGGCTCGAGGTGATCAGGGGTGGGGACTCCCGGTCCGGTGCCACGCGGGTAGCGCACCGCGGCAGGGCCGGGATGGTGGTAGGCGGCGCTGAGCATCGCTCGACACTCGGCTTCATCGGCGGGGGCCATCACCACCAGGCCCGGCAGGCAGCGCAGGTAGGAGAGGTCCAGAGCACCGTGATGGGTGGGCCCATCCTCGCCCACCAGGCCGGCGCGATCGATGGCGAAGGTCACGTCCAACTCCTGCACGGCCACGTCGTGAATCAGCTGGTCATAGCCACGCTGCAGGAAGGTGGAGTAGATCGCCACCACCGGTTTCATGGCCTCGCAGGCCAGACCCGCGGCCAGGGTCACCGCATGCTGCTCGGCGATCGCCACGTCGAAGTAACGCTCGGGGTACTCCTGGGAGAAGCGCACCAGGTCTGATCCCTCGCGCATGGCCGGCGTGATGCCGACCAGACGCTCGTCTACCGCCGCCATGTCGCACAGCCAGTTGCCGAAGACACGGCAGTACTTCTGCTTGTGGCTGGCAGGCTTGAGCGGCGGAGGCGTCTTTGCACTCTTTTCCGCCTCGTTCTTTTCCAGCTTGGTAATGGCGTGATAGCCGATGGGGTCCGCCTCGGCGGGCAGGAAGCCCTTGCCCTTGCAGGTCTTCACGTGAAGGAACTGAGGGCCGTCCAGATCACGCATGTTGCGCAGCGTCTGCACCAGCAGCGGCAGGTCGTGGCCGTCGATGGGTCCGATGTAGTTGAAGCCCAGTTCCTCGAAGAGCGTGGCCGGGCTGATCATGCCCTTCATGTGCTCCTCGGTCCGCCGCGCCAACTCCAGGGCGCCGGGCAGGTGGGAGAGCACGCGCTTGCCGCTCTCGCGCATGCTGGTATAGGGCTTGCTGGTCAGGATGCGTGCCAGATAGCTGGCCATGCCGCCGACGTTCTCGGAGATCGACATCTCGTTGTCGTTGAGCACCACCAGCAGGTTGGCGTCCACATGGCCGGCATGCGCCAGGGCCTCGAAAGCCATTCCGGCGGTCAGCGCGCCATCGCCGATCACCGCGCAGACTCGGCGCTGCTCACCGCGGGTCCGGGCGGCCAGGGCCATGCCCAAGGCGGCCGAGAGCGAGGTGCTCGAGTGACCGACGCCGAAGGTGTCGTACTCCGACTCGGCGCGTCGCGGAAAGGCGGCGAGGCCGCCATACTGGCGGATGCCGGTCATCGCCTCGCGCCGCCCGGTCAGGATCTTGTGGGGATAGGCCTGGTGGCCCACGTCCCACACCAGGCGATCGAACGGCGTATCCAGCGCCTGATGCAGGGCAACGGTGAGCTCCACCACGCCCAGACCGGCGCCGAAATGACCGCCGGAAACGCCCACGCTGTAGAGCAGGTAGGCGCGCAACTCGTCGGCCACCTGAGCCAGCTGGCCGGCATTCATGGCGCGCAGTGCGGCCGGGGTATCCAGGGTATCGAGCAGCGGCGTGGCCGGACGCTCGACGGGGATGTCATCGAACAGCTTCATGTGGGCCCTGTAGTGTCAGTAATCTCGCTCGATCATGTAGTGGGCCAGGCCGGCCAACGGCGTGGCGTCCGCGCCCAGCGGCGCCAGGGCCGCCACGGCGGTCTCGACCAGCTCGTCGGCCCGCCGGCAAGCCCCCTCGAGGCCCAGCAGGCTCGGGTAAGTAGGCTTGGCTCGAGCCGCATCGGCGCCGGAGGTCTTGCCCAGGGTGGCGGTATCACCCGTCACGTCGAGGACATCGTCGTGAATCTGAAACGCCAGGCCGATGGCATCGGCATAGACGTCCAGGGCGGCTAGCCGAGGATCGGCCTCATCGACGGCGACCAGACCGCCGAGGCGGACCGCGGCGCGGATCAGCGCACCCGTCTTGTGACCGTGCATGGCCGCCAGCGCCGCTACATCGGGATGTCCGCCAACGGCAGCGAGGTCCAGCGCCTGGCCAGCCACCATTCCGTCGCGCCCGGCGGCATCGGCCAGCGTGGCCACCAGGGCGGCCAAGCGGGGATGGTTGGCCCGTGCCAGCACCTCGAAGGCCAAGGCTTGAAGGGCATCACCGGCGAGAATTGCGGTGGCCTCGTCATAGGCCCGATGCACCGTCGGCTGCCCGCGCCGCAGGTCGTCGTCGTCCATGGCCGGCAGGTCATCGTGGACCAGCGAATAGGCATGAATCAGCTCCAGCGCCATGGCCGGGGCATCCAGGTCGTCATCCGCAGCACCCAGGGCACGACCGGCCGCATAGACCAGCACCGGCCTCAGCCGCTTGCCGCCCACCAGCAGGCCGTGGCGCATGGCCGCCTCGAGCCGCGGCGCAGGCGCCAAGCGCTCGGCAAAGAGGGCCTCCAGGCGGGCATCGACCCGCGCACGATCCGAAGCCAGGCGGCTGACCAGGGAATCATCGCTCACCATCGTCCTCCGCGGCAGGCGCATCGAAGGGCTGCAGATCGACACCGCCGGCCTCGCCCTCGGTCAGGGTGCGTACCCTCAGCTCTGCCTCGTCGAGCCGTCGCTGGGCGTCGCGCGTCAGGCGAACCCCCTGCTCGAAGGCGGCCAGCGACCCCTCCAATGACAACTCGCCGGACTCCAGTCGCTCGACGAGCTGCTCGAGCCGCTCGACGGTGGCGGCAAAGTCGGCCGGTGCCGGTGGCTCGTCGTTACCTTGACCTTGCTGTTCCGCCATCGCCTCTCTCGCTGGTGACTGATCATTGGGCGACCAGTATACACGCTCTCCCCGGGGGGTCGTCTGCCCCGCCCGGTTCCCACGCAACTTGCACGCCATTCACCCAGGACGCTCAGCATTTTCATCTTCGTTCATGCCGGCTGTGGTAAGATATCGACCCTGTTTCGAGCCTGCTCTTGCCCCGCGCGAAGCGTCTCCGGCGGGCTCCAGGCTCATCACCATCTTCATGACACATGCATGCGGCTCGCGCCGACGAAGGGGTTGAATCGACCATGGCCAAAACGTCCCTGGACAAGAGCAAGATCAAGATCCTGCTGCTCGAGGGCGTCCACCAGAGCGCGGTGGACAACCTACTCAATGCCGGTTACACCAACATCGAGCACCTGCCGACCTCGCTGGACGAAGCGACGCTGATCGAGAAGATCCGCGACGTCCACTTCATCGGCATCCGCTCGCGCACCCAACTCAACGAACGCGTCTTCGACGCGGCCGAGAAGCTGGTGGCGGTCGGCTGTTTCTGCATCGGGACCAACCAGGTGGATCTCGATGCTGCCCTGGTACGCGGCATCCCGGTCTTCAACGCCCCCTTCTCCAATACCCGCTCGGTGGCCGAGCTGGTGCTGGCCGAGGCGATCATGCTGCTGCGCGGCATTCCCGAGAAGAGCGCCCGTGCCCACCAGGGCGGCTGGCTGAAGTCGGCGAAGAATGCCCATGAGGCGCGCGGCAAGACCCTCGGCATCATCGGCTACGGCAGCATCGGCTCGCAGCTCTCGGTGCTCGCCGAGTCACTGGGCTTCGACGTCATCTACTACGACGTGGTGACCAAGCTGGCGATGGGCAATGCCCGCC
>Ga0102925_1000957_pt1 | contig 15777 bp, 16 predicted proteins | sample SalPonR1_A_D1_MG_FD_78216 | JGI IMG/M metagenome (GOLD analysis project Ga0102925, IMG submission 78216) | Salt pond soil microbial communities from South San Francisco under conditions of wetland restoration - Salt Pond MetaG R1_A_D1_MG | ecosystem: Environmental > Aquatic > Marine > Intertidal...
GCCATTAGAGAGATAGATGGTGGTAAAGAAACCTTAACCGCTTCTCTCCCATTAGTAATTGGAGGACAAAAAGGTTTGGTTGAAGAGAGTGACCTTAAGATCCCAAATATGCGGGGAATTATGCAAGCGCGTAAAAAGCCGCTAAACGTAGTAGAGCCCGAAGAAGCCCCTACGCATACTGAAGCTGTGAAGTTTAAAAAACCAGCTCCAAAGGGAGATGTAAAGCTAATTGATCCTGAAAATCTTGACGAATTGATTGACTTACTTCACAACGAAGCCAAAGCAATATAGATTATAAAAGAGACCTCACAGGTTTTGGAAACCTATGAGGCCTGGAATGAATAAAAAATAGATTTCCACTTTTATTAAGAAAAATGTGGGAATGAATAAAAAATAAGATTTCCGCCTTCGCGGAAATGACAAAAAAAATATAAATATGTCAGTTTTAGTATATACAGAAACCGAAGATGGCAAGTTTAAAAAAGCCGCTTTTGAAGTTGCTTCTTATGCAAAAGAAGTAGCAGGTGGCGACGAAGTAGTTGCAGTAAGTTTTAACGCTACTGATACTTCTGAACTTGGAAAATATGGTGTTAGCAAAGTGCTGAACATCCAAAATGACAAATTGAGCAAATTCAACGCTGAAGCCTATGCTGACGCATTAGCGCAAGCTGCGGAAAAAGAAGGAAGCAAAATAGTGGTTGTTAGCCAAAGCGCGAACAGCAAATATGTAGCTCCGCTTTTAGCCGTGCATTTAAATGCCGGATACGCTTCAAATGTAATGGCAGCTCCAGAAAGCGCCGACCCGTTTACAGTAAAAAGAAGTGCTTTTACCAATAAAGCCTTCAATTTCACTAAGATCACAACAGATGTGAAAATTGTTGGATTATCTCAAAATGCCTTCGGCTTAAAAGAAAATGAAGGTGATGCTACTTCAGAAGATTTCTCTCCTGAATTGAAAGAGGGTGACTTCTCTGTAAATGTAGAATCTGTAGACAAAGCCAAAGACAAAGTAACCATTGCAGATGCAGAGGTAGTTGTTTCTGGTGGCCGCGGACTTAAGGGTCCTGAAAACTGGGGAATGATAGAAGAGATGGCCGATATTCTAGGTGCTGCTACAGCATGTTCTAAACCCGTTAGTGATATGGGTTGGAGACCGCACGGCGAACACGTGGGGCAAACAGGAAAACCTGTAGCTTCAAATTTATATATCGCTGTAGGTATTTCCGGAGCTATTCAACATTTGGCAGGAATCAACGCTGCCAAGACTAAAGTTGTAATTAATAATGATCCAGAAGCGCCCTTTTTTAAGGCCGCAGATTACGGTGTAGTTGGCGATGCTTTTGATATCGTACCCAGGTTAAACGAAAAACTAAAGGAATTTAAAGAGAAAAACGCATAATTTTTATAACTTGCACCCCTTTAAAGGGCTGTCTAAAACACGGTTAAAGTCCTGCTTTAGACAGCCCTTTTTAATTGATGATATATGAGTTTAGTGCGCCTTAATATAAAAGGAATTTCTTATAGTCAAACCCAAAACGGAGCTTATGCTTTGATCTTGAGCGAGGTAGATGGAGAACGCAAACTTCCCATAGTTATTGGAGCTTTTGAAGCGCAATCTATTGCCATTGCTTTAGAAAAAGAGATCAAACCTCCACGCCCATTAACCCATGACCTTTTTAAAAATTTCGCCGACAGGTTTGAGATAACTGTAAAACAAGTCATTATTCATAAACTGGTAGATGGAGTTTTTTATTCCAGTCTTATTTGTGAACGCGATAAGATAGAAGAGATTGTAGATGCTCGTACCAGTGATGCTATAGCCCTGGCTTTGAGATTTGACGCTCCTATTTTTACTTACAAGAACATTCTTGATAAAGCAGGTATTTTTCTCAAAGGAGATGAAGAGGAACAGGCACCAACAGAAAAAGAAGAAGAAATAATTTCAGAAGAATTACTTCCTGATGATATTGATATGAAGTCTGACGACACGAATTACAAAAAGCTGTCTTTAGATGAACTAAAAACTTTGCTCTCCCAGGCCGTAAATAATGAAGATTATGAGAAAGCGGCACGCATAAGGGACGAAATTTCCAAACGCAAATAATGCCCTCATTTATGAATAAAACCTGGTTTTGCCTGATTTTAGTTCTTTTAAGTGTCACCAGCACTTTTTCACAAAACATTTCAAAAACCTGGACCTTAGACGAAGAGGTAAGCTCTAATCAGGAAACTTTTGCTGAAGGGAATACCTTAAATTTAAACGAGGGCCTATTTAGTATTAGCAAGACTGAAGATACTCTGGCAAAAGGAAATTACATCTTTCAGAATAATCTTCTTGTACTCTTTTACAACAATCCTAAAGATAGTATCGTAAACTACAGGGTTTCTGCACTTACAGATTCCAGCATGACTGTAAGCCAGGCTAACCGGGAATTTAATTTTAAAGCTGAAGATTTTAACGATCCCAGAGAGGTAATCCCGGCTCCAATGGTAAAAGAAATGATACCCAGTGCTGGGATTTCTTTTAGCAGTATTTGGCGGGGAGCACTGGGAATGTTCACTTTACTCTTTATCGCCTTTTTATTTAGCAGTAATCGCAAAGCAATTAATTGGAAAACGATTGGGATAGGACTTAGTGCGCAGTTATTACTTGCCATAGGTGTGCTAAAGATCACTTTTATTCAGAAAATATTTGAATTTGTAGGGAACATATTTGTTTTAATCCTGGATTTTACCGCAGCGGGAAGTGAGTTTCTACTTGGCGGAATGATGGATGTAGAAAGTTTTGGCTTTATTTTCCTTTTCCAGGTTCTACCCACAATAATTTTCTTTTCAGCCCTCACTTCGGTTTTATTTTACCTCGGGGTGATACAAATCGTAGTGAAAGGATTGGCCTGGGTACTTACCAAATTACTAGGAATATCTGGTGCGGAAAGTTTAAGTGTTGCGGGAAATATTTTCCTTGGACAAACAGAAGCACCACTTATGATCAAAGCCTACCTGGAACGTATGACGCGCTCAGAGATTCTTTTGGTGATGATTGGTGGAATGGCTACGGTTGCCGGTGGGGTTCTGGCAGCATATATCGGATTCTTAGGAGGCGACGACCCCGAACTCAGGCTTCAATTTGCTAAACACTTGCTTGCGGCATCTGTAATGGCTGCACCCGGCGCAATTGTGGTTTCAAAAATATTGTATCCGCAACAAAATAAGATCAACGCGAATGTTGATGTTTCCTCAGATAAAATCGGTTCAAACATCCTTGATGCTATCGCAAATGGTACCACCGAAGGTTTAAAACTTGCTGCTAATGTAGCAGCGATGCTTTTGGTTTTTATCGCCTTTATAGCCATGATCAATTACGTGTTAAACTGGACAGGTTCCTGGACAGGGCTAAATGCTATTTTAGCCGAAAACACCCCTTATTCAGGTTTCTCCCTGGAATCTATTCTTGGGATTATTTTCGCACCGCTTATGTGGCTTATTGGTGTTGCCAAAGAAGATATGATGCTTATGGGACAACTGCTGGGTATTAAACTGGCAGCCAGTGAATTTGTAGGTTACGTGCAGCTTGCAGATCTTAAAAATACTGCAAACGCGCTTAGTCTTAATTACGAAAAATCGGTTATTATGGCTACTTATATGCTTTGCGGATTTGCGAATTTTGCGTCTATAGGAATCCAAATTGGAGGTATTGGTTCCCTTGCACCCGGCCAGAGAAAAACTTTATCTGAATTTGGAATGAAAGCTTTAATTGGTGGAACTATAGCTTCTTTGCTCTCTGCCACGCTTGCAGGAATGATTATAGGTTAAAGTCTCCGGCTAATTCGAATTCAGCAAGTTAAAATCTGTTTTTTCGATGGTTAATTAACTGGTGATAAGTTTTGCTTTTTCCGGCTTCAAAATGAATGTGGTTTTTTATTTTAGCTGAAATAATTTTCTTCCAATCAGCTATGAAACAATACCACGAACTTTTACAACATATTTTAGACAACGGAACGGATAAAGGCGATAGAACCGGCACAGGTACCAGAAGTATTTTTGGGCACCAATTACGCTTTGACCTTAGCGAAGGTTTTCCTATGGTTACCACCAAAAAACTACACCTCAAATCTATTATTTACGAGTTGCTATGGTTCTTAAAAGGGGATACCAATGTAAAATACCTTCAGGATAACGGAGTTCGAATTTGGAATGAATGGGCCGACGAAAATGGCGATTTAGGTCCTGTTTACGGGAAGCAATGGCGTAACTGGAATAACGAAGATATAGACCAGATAAAAGAGATTATAGAAACTCTTAAGAAGAACCGTAACAGCCGTAGAATGTTGGTTTCAGCCTGGAATCCTTCGGTATTACCTGATTCTTCTAAATCCTTTTCAGAGAATGTGGCGAATGGAAAAGCGGCACTTCCGCCCTGCCACGCGTTTTTTCAATTCTATGTAGCCGATGGTAAATTATCTCTTCAGCTTTATCAAAGAAGCGCCGATGTTTTCCTAGGCGTTCCTTTCAATATCGCTTCTTACGCATTATTGACGATGATGATGGCACAGGTTTGTGGCTACGAAGCGGGAGATTTCATCCACACATTTGGCGATGTTCATATTTATAGCAACCATATGGAGCAGGTAAAATTGCAACTTTCCAGGGAACCCAGAGATTTACCCAAAATGAAAATCAATCCTGATATAAAAAATATTTTTGATTTCGATTATAAAGATTTTACATTAGAAAATTATAATCCGCATCCGGGCATTAAAGCTAAGGTTGCAGTTTAACCCAAATAATTTAATTAAAATTTTAAAGTTTATGAAAAAGTTGATGCTTATCGCATGTTTTGTAGTTGGAGGTTTAACCAGTGCCCAGGCACAGCAAACCTCACCGGTTTGGCCAGGTTGTGAAGACGCCGAAGACGTAAAAGCCTGTTTTAACCAGAAACTATCACAACATGTAAGAGAGAATTATAAATACCCACAAACCGAAAATGGTGATTATATACGTGGAAAAGTAAAAATTTCTTTTACAATTACAGAAGAAGGAAAAACAGTTGTAGAATCGGTTGAAGGATCCGAACCAAAAGTAAATGCGGCAGCTAAGGAAATGATAGAGAAAATTCCTGATATGCAACCCGGAACATTACAGGGAGAGCCCGATGACCGCAATTTCACGGTTCCCTTTAATTTCTAAAGATCAAGTCTAAAAACCTAAACACCCCGAGCTATGAAAAAAATAATGTTATGCTTTTTCCTACTAACCGGCACTTTAACGTTCGCACAAGATGATGTAGAAGTTAAAGGAAATACGGTTACGGTAAGAGAAAAAGCACCGGTATGGCCGGGATGTGAATCCAGCAGTAATCAAAGAAACTGCTTCGATCAAAAATTGATGGAGCACGTTAAGAACAATTATAAATACCCTCGTAATGACAAGGGGGAGTTTATAAGAGGAAAGGTTGTAGTTAAAATGCATATAGACGAAGAGGGCAAAACCGTAGTGACTTCGGTAAAAGGAGATCAAAAACCGGTTATTGCTGCAGTAGAAAATATGCTGAAAAAAATGCCCGAAATGAAACCGGGCACCCTTGGTGGCAAACCCACTAAAATAAGTTACACAATTCCTTTAAACCTGTAGGAAGCAAGTTATACTTTAACTTGCCATTAACTACCTAAGGTTTCAGACCGAACGAAAAAATTGTAAATTTGAGTGGTACCCAAAAAAGTACCACTCTTTTTTTATGCAATCACAAGAACAATTACTCAACTTTTTTAATGAAACCAGGGCGCATTCTGAACTAATTTGTTCCTTTCTGGAAACTGAAGATTATGTGGTACAACCCATAGAAGATGTTTCTCCACCAAAATGGCATCTTGGCCATACTACCTGGTTTTTTGAAGAATTTGTTTTAAAACCGAATGCTAATAACTACCAGCTTTTTGATGAAAATTCGGCATACGTTTTCAATAGTTATTACGAAAGTGTAGGCGATAAAGTGATTAGAACCAATCGCGGTAATTTATCGCGCCCTACGGTTGCATGGGTCTACGAATACCGAAATTATGTAACTAAAGCAATGCAGCAATTTCTGAAAGAAGAAAAAATTTCAGAAGAATTATGCGGCGTGGTTGAGATTGGTTGTCATCACGAGAAACAACACCAGGAACTTCTATTAACCGATATTAAATATATCCTCGGGAATAATCCATTGTTTCCAGATTATAACGATCAATTTAAAGAAAATCCAATTCAGGATTTTGACCGGGAATGGGTTTCTATTTCTGAAGGCATTTACGAAGTTGGCCATAAATCTGATGAATTTTGTTACGACAACGAGCAGGGCGTCCATAAGGTTTACCTCAATGATTTCAAGATTTCAAATAAGCTGGTTACCAACGCCGAGTTTATAGAATTTATTGAAGCCGGTGGTTACAAAGATGTTTTGCTATGGCATGCTGAAGGCTGGGATTGGGTAAATTCTAATAATATAGAAGCGCCATTTTACTGGCACAAAATAGATGAAACATGGCACCAATACACTTTAAACGGACTTAAAAAACTAATTCCTGAAGCTCCGCTGAGCCACATTTCTTACTTCGAAGCTTTTGCTTTTGCACAATGGAAAGGTTTAAGATTACCCACCGAATTTGAATGGGAAACAGCACAGCAATATTTCGATTGGGGAGCCCGGTGGGAATGGACAGAAAGCGCTTATTCACCTTATCCAAATTATACAAAACCCGAAGGAGCACTTGGAGAATACAATGGCAAATTTATGGTAAGTCAAAAAGTATTACGAGGTGCCTCGGTGGCTACTTCTCAAAATCATACTCGCCCTACCTATCGCAATTTTTTTCATCCACATCTGCGCTGGCAATTCACAGGATTAAGATTAGCTAAATAACCAATAAACTTAAATGAAAACCACACCAACTACGTTTCAAACTGCCTTTGAGGAAGATGTCTATAAAGGCCTAACCAGCTTTCCCAAATATTTGCTTTCCAAATATATTTACGATCAAAAGGGCGATAAGCTTTTTCAGCAAATAATGGCAATGCCGGAGTATTATCTCACCAATTGTGAGTTAAACATCCTTAAACAACACAAAGCTTCAATTGCTGATATTATAAATAAAGAAGGAGGCTTTGACTTAATTGAACTCGGCGCGGGAGACGGAAAAAAAACCAAGATACTTTTACAGCATTTGGTGGACAAAAAATACGATTTTGATTATTTACCTATTGACATTAGCCAACACGTTTTGGAGGAGTTAGAAAGCTCTTTAAAAAATGAAATACCCGAAGTGAATGTAAAAATTCAACAGGGAACTTATTTTAAAACCCTGGAAAATCTGGCCGATTATAATAATCGCAGAAAGGTTATTTTAGTATTGGGATCTAACATAGGCAATCTTTTACATGAAAACGCTATTGAATTTCTAAGGCATATTCAGGAAGCTATGACCGCAGAAGACAAGCTTTTTATGGGCTTTGACCAGAAAAAAGATCCCCAAAAGATTTTGGACGCTTATAATGATGAAGCAGGGATTACAGAAGCTTTTAATAAAAATTTATTGACAAGAATAAACAGGGAATTAGATGCCAATTTTAATTTAGATAGTTTTAAACACTGGGAAACCTACGATCCGGAAAGTGGAACTGCAAAAAGCTACCTGGTAAGTAAAATTCAGCAGAAAGTAGCTATTAATAAGTTAGAGCTGGAAGTGCATTTTGACGCCTGGGAGAGCATACATACCGAAATTTCTCAGAAATACGACGATGCCGTAGTAGAATGGCTGGCTAAAGAAGCAGGCTTAGAAATTCAAACCAGTTTTCAGGATAATGAGACCTATTATAAAAATTATATTTTCAGGAAGAAAAATTAAGCTCCGAATTTCTTCAATTCCTTTAGTAGAAAATCCAATTCCTTTTCAGTATTAAAATAGTGAAAACTTACGCGTATTCCCTCGCCTCGCTGCGATGCAATAATTTGTTTACTTCTTAAATGTTGAAATAATTTTTCATCTCCTTTAATACTAAAGATCGAGGAATGTGTTTTACGCTTTACCACGCTTTCTTCCAGCAAATTCATTTTTGTGAATTCGGCTTTAGCTTTGACGCTTAAAGCTTCAATTTGTGAGGAAATCTCTTTAATGCCAGTTTTCTTGATCAAGTTTAAGGCTTCAGCCAAGCTTCCGTAGTTTAAGGTGTCCTGATGCCCGGGTTCAAATTTTCCAATAAAATTACCTTCATGGGCTTTGTATTTCCCCTGTAAAGAACCAAATCCTAAAGTTTTGGGAGCAAGCTTACCTTCCACTTCTTTTTTAAATAGTATAAAGGCATTTCCATAACCAGCATTTAACCATTTGTAAGTACTACAAATAACTACATCCAATCCACTTTCTTCAAAATTGAATTGCTGTGTCCCACAAAACTGGGTGCCATCGGCAAGAAAAAGTGTTTCAGGATATTTTTCTTTGAGTTTTTTTATAAAATCGAGATCTATTTTTATCCCATTGATATACTGAACAATACTAAAAGCAAAAAAATCGGGTTGTTGTTTTTCAAAAGCTTCGGTAATATTCTGTTCCAGGTTTTCGTCAATTTCAGCGTAGTCAACTTCAAAGTTCCTTGAGTTAACAGCCCAGTTTATCGAAGGATAGTCATTTTTTAGCAATAAAGCTTTTTGGGGCTTCTCAATCCCTTCTAATAAGGTATTAAATCCATAAGAAAAGTTAGGAACTAAAGCCACCTGCGCAGGCGTACAACCAAAAATTTCCCCGGTTAGTTCCCGTGTTTTTGTTAAGACTCCGGCCTGTTTTTCTTTAAAAACACTCCCGCCAAGAAGAAAATCAAGATCGTGATTTTGTCTAAACTCCCAAACCGATTCGGGTAACAGACCCGAAGCAGCAGTATTTAAGTAAATATATTGCTCTAAAACCGGGAAGCCTTTTCTTAAATTCTCCATAATCCTGTGCAAATTGTTAACGAAAACTGTAAATTTGGTATAGACACTAAAGTACTTCTAATTATGTTTTCTAAAAAGAAAAACACTTCCAAACTCGATGCTGAACAGCGTGAACTCTATGAAAATGCTCGTAAACGTACTCTTCAGAAAAAGAGGTTATTCCAGCATTTTATTATTTTTCTAATTGGCGCTGTCTTCTTTATCGTCTTAAATGTAGTAATTGGCTACCAGGAAAACTTTATGCCACTTGGTTATAACTGGTTTGTTTGGGCAATCTTAATCTGGGCTTTTATACTGTTGGCTCACGTTTTCAATGTTTTCGTTACCAATAAATTTATGGGTAAAGAATGGAAGGATAAGCAAATGGCCAAATTGGTACAACAGCAAAAAGAGAAGATCGCTAAAATGCAAACACAGGTAGAAAAAGACTTCCCGGCAAACCCTCCTCAACGAGAAACTATTCCGCAACCGGAAAGCAAGCCGGAACTGAAAGAAGAAAACGAGCGATTTAAACCTAAAAATAACGATCCAGAAAACCGGGATCAACCTTTCAATACTTAGAAATATGATTACAATGATTGCCGCTGCTGCGGAAAATAACGCCCTTGGAAAAGATCAGGATTTGGTTTGGCACCTCCCAGACGATTTCAAACGTTTTAAAAAACTTACCACAGGGCATCATATAATTATGGGTAGGAAAACCTTCGAAACCTTCCCAAAACCATTACCAAACCGCACACATATTGTGATTACCCGCAAGGATAATTACCTAAAAAAGGACGCTATAATTACATCTTCGCTTGAAAAAGCACTAGAGTTTGCTAAAAATGATGAGCAGCCTTTTATTATTGGTGGAGGTGAAATTTATGAACTAGGTATGGATGTAGCCGATAAGATAGAACTTACACGGGTGCACGGCACTTTTGAGGCCGATACCTTTTTCCCTGAAATAGATGAGGATAAATGGGAATTAGTAGCCGAAGACTTTCATCCAAAAGACGAAAAACACGATTACGCCTTTACTTATCTCACCTATGTTAGGAAATAACATTCTAAACAAAATAGCTGAAAAACATAACCTAAACAACGCGAAATTTAGCAGACTTACAGGTGGGGATATCAATGATGTTTTCCTAATCACTTCGGAAAACGAAAAACAGGTAGTAAAATTAAATGATGCTGAAAAGTTCCCGGGTATGTTTGCCGCTGAAAAAGCCGGCCTGGAAGCTCTTCAAGAACCGGCAGTAATTGACGTACCGAAGGTTTTGGATGTTGGCGAAATTGAAAATACCTCATATTTACTTTTGGAATACAAGGAAAGTGCCGGCAAATCCTCCACTTTCTGGGAGGATTTTGGAAAGCAAATGGCCGCTTTGCATAAAACTACTTCAGAAGAATTCGGCTTTCACCAGGATAATTATATTGGCAGCCTTCCTCAAAGCAACAATGCTTCAGCGACAGCAGCAGACTTTTATATTTCAGAACGACTGGAACCTCAGCTAAAAATGGCAAGGAACAGAGGCTATGATCTTGGAGTCACTAAATCTTTTTTTAAAAATATTTCCGCAATAATCCCAGATGAAAAACCGGCGCTAATTCACGGTGATCTTTGGGGCGGCAATTATTTAGTTAATGGACATGGCAATCCCTGCCTTATAGATCCTGCAACTGCATTTGCTCCACGCGAGATGGATCTTTCCATGATGCAACTTTTTGGCGGATTTGATAAGGAATTATTTAAAACCTATGAAGAGGAATTCCCTTTAGAATCTGGATTTGAAAAACGAATTCCGCTTTGGCAACTTTACTATTTGCTGGTTCATCTTAATCTTTTTGGTACTGGATATAAGGCTCAGGTCACCAGTATTATTAAGCAATTCAGCTAATTTCACAATTCTTAACAGGACACTTTATTCTTTTAGGAGTTTATTAGCGTAGATAGGCGCCGATACTCATTAAATTCAAACTTCCAACTTAAACTAAAAACAAATGAGTACTGAAAATTTGAATAAAGACGAGGCTTTAGATAAAATGAAGTCAATGGTAAAAAACATTAAAACCTGTATGTTCGTTACAGACTTTGGCAACAAACCCTTAAGTGCCGTACCTATGACCACTAAGGAGGTTGATAAAGAAGGAAATATCTGGTTCTTTAGCAGGCTAGATAGTGATCATAACGGCGATATCGCCAAAGATAACGATGTGCAGCTTTTATATAGCGACACCTCAGATATGGAATTTATAAGCGTTTATGGTAAAGCCAGTATTGAAACCAACAAGGCTGTTTTAGAAGAATTTTATGGAAAAATGGACGATGCCTGGTTTGACGGAGTAGATGATCCTAATTTAACCGCTATAAAAGTAGTTCCGAAAGAAGCTTATTTTTGGGATAACAAGCAGAACAAATTTGTGACCTTCTTAAAGATAGGAGCTTCTGCAGTAACCGGAGATAAAAAAGATATTGGCGAAAAAGGAAAACTAGACCTTTAAAAACTTTGTATTTGTCAATGAAAAGACCTCCTAACAATTCATTTGTTATGAGGTCTTTTTTATTATTTCTATTTTAGCCGAATCTAAATTGAAAAAATTATGAAAGCATACATATTTCCCGGTCAGGGAGCGCAGTTTTCAGGAATGGGGTTAGACCTTTTCGAAAAATCAGCAAAAGCACAGGAACTGTTTGAGAAAGCCAACGCAATTTTAGGCTTTTCTATTACCGATATTATGTTTGAAGGTTCTGCAGAAGATTTAAAACAAACCAGGGTAACCCAACCGGCAGTTTTTCTGCATTCCGTAATTTTAAGTAAAGTTATGGGCGAAGATTTCAAACCAGATATGGTCGCCGGGCATTCGCTGGGAGAGCTTTCAGCGCTAGTTGCCAATAACACCCTTTCTTTTGAAGATGGTTTAAAATTAGTTTACAAACGTGCTATGGCCATGCAGCATGCCTGCGAATTAGAGCCTTCTACAATGGCAGCCGTTTTAGGACTGGAAGATGAAATAGTAGAAGCCGTTTGCGCTGAAACCAAAGGAACTGTTGTAGCAGCAAATTATAACTGCCCCGGGCAATTGGTAATTTCGGGAGATGTAAAATCTGTAGAAGCTGCCTGCGAAAACCTCAAAGAACGCGGTGCAAAAAGAGCTATGATCTTGCCTGTAGGAGGCGCTTTCCATTCTCCTTTAATGGAGCCGGCCAGGAAAGAACTAGCTGCGGCTATAGAAAATACTACTTTCAATAAGCCTACCTGCCCTATTTATCAAAACGTAAGTACATTTGCGGTAACCGATCCCGAAGAAATAAAGAAAAATCTTGTTTTTCAATTAACAGCACCGGTAAAATGGACACAAAGTGTTCAAAATATGATGAACGATGGTGCTACCAGCTTTACCGAAGTAGGCCCCGGAAAGGTATTACAAGGTCTGGTAAAGAAAATAGACCGAAAAATGGAAACCGCTTCAGCTACTATATAGGACCAGTCGTCAAGCTGAACTTGTTTCAACATCTAATACATTAGATCCTGAAATAAATTCAGGATGATGGTATTTCAAGAGACCGAAGAAATTCTTAAAAATAAAAAATCCTGAAGCTCTAAACTTCAGGATTCTTTATTTTTATTTGTTTACAGATAAAACTTCTCGATTATGATCTAAGTGACTTAAGAATTTACTTTTTATATATCTCCCCTTCTTTCATCACGAATTTCACGTCTTTTAAAGTTTCGATATTTTCGGTTGGATCTTCATCTACTGCAATAATATCTGCATAAAAACCTTCAGCGATCTGGCCAATTTGGTTTTCCATCTTTAAGATCTTCGCAGCAGTAATCGTAGCACTCTGGATAGCTTCCATGGCCGGCATCCCGGCTTCAGTCATATATACAAATTCCCGTGCATTTTCTCCGTGTTTAAAAACACCGGCATCGGTACCAAACGCAATGCCTACGCCTCTTTTATAGGCGCGCTCAAACATACCCTGTATCTGCGGACCTATTTCCCTGGCTTTTGGCACCACAAGTTCGGGGTAATAGTTTTCAATTTCAGCATTCTGGGTCACTTCTTTCCCTGCTGTAATTGTAGGCACAAGATAAGCATCGTATTCCTTCATTAAATCCATTGTTTCTTCGCTCATTTTCGTGCCGTGCTCAATAGTTTTTACACCGGCTTTGATGGCGCGCTGCATCCCTTCGTCGCCATGAGCATGGGCAGCCACGTGAAAGCCATAATCATTAGCTGTTTTTACGATAGCTCTTATTTCTTCTTCGGTAAACTGTGGATTAGAGCTGCTTTTCGCTACACTTAAAACACCACCGGTCGCCGTAATCTTAATTAAATCGGCTCCATTTTTATAACGCTGGCGAACCGCTTTAGCCGCATCTTCCGGCCCGTTTACCACACCTTCTTTTGGTCCCGGATCTCCGGTTAATTTGCGATTCATTCCATTACTGGGGTCGGCGTGACCTCCGGTTGTAGCAAGGGATTTACCTGCAGTAAAAATTCTTGGACCGTTGATTTTGCCTTTATTAATCGCATCGCGAAGCGCTATATTTACTCCACTTCCGCCTAATTCTCTAACTGTGGTAAAACCTGCCATGAGAGTTTCCTTAGCAAAACCTACTGAATTGTATGCAGCGTCTGCCGGATCATTTATAAACCGCTCCATATATTTCTGAGGATTGGTTTCACTTTCCAGGTGAACATGCATATCTGTCAACCCGGGCAGCACTGTTTTATACCGAAGATCTATTACAGAATCTTTCTCGCTCTCTGGATTCACAAAACCATCCTCCACACTTTTAATCCTTTCTTCAGAAACGATAATTGTTTTTTCGGTTAAGACTTTTCCAGATTTGGTGTCTATCAACTTCCCGGCCTGTATGTATAAATCCTGTGCCTGAAGCCCCACAGATAATAAAATTCCGAAGCAAAAGATTAAAAATTTTTTCATTTTTAAAATTTATGAGTTTAAAAATTCTTTGATTGTTCCCGTAATATAGTCAATTTGTTCATCATCTAATTCGGTATGCATTGGAAGAGAAAGTACTTCCTGTACCAGTTGATTGGTAACCGGAAAATCAGCCTCGTTATACCTTGAATCCTCATAGGCTTTTTGGCGGTGTAATGGAATAGGGTAATAAATACCAAAAGGAATTCCCTTATCCTGTAAGTGTTTGGCCAGCGCATCGCGCTTACCATCTTTTATCTTTAAGGTGTACTGATGATATACATGCGTATCGCAGTCTCCTATTCTAAATGGAGTTTCTATAGAAGATTCATCTTTGAAAGCAGCATTGTAAAGATTGGCCGCTTTTTTACGAGCCTCGTTATACAAGTCTAATTTAGGAAGTTTTGCCCGTAAAACAGCTGCCTGCAAACTGTCTAAACGTGAATTAACACCCACCACATCATGATGATAACGCTCGTACATTCCGTGGTTTACTATTCCACGAATAGTATGCGCCAATTTATCATCGTTGGTAAAGATCGCACCGCCATCGCCGTAACAACCTAAATTTTTAGACGGAAAAAAGGAGGTTGCACCTATATGGCCAACAGCTCCCGTTTTATATGTTTTCCCATTTTTGGAATGATAATTTCCACCAATGGCCTGCGCATTATCTTCGATCACAAACAAGTTATGTTCCTCTGCAATCTCCATAATCTCATCCATATTGGCAGGCTGGCCAAAAAGGTGAACAGGAACAATAGCTTTAGTTTTAGATGTGATCGCCATTTTTATGGCATCAGGATCTATATTAAAAGTATCTGGATGAACGTCTACTAAAACCGGTGTTAGCTGAAGAAGCGCTATAACCTCAACAGTAGCGGCAAATGTAAAATCGGCAGTAATTACTTCGTCTCCCGGCTTTAATCCAAGGCCCATCATCGCTATTTGCAAGGCATCGGTACCATTTGCACAGGGAATAACATTTTTCACCTGAAGGTAATCTTCTAACTCTTTCTGAAATTGCTGAACTTCAGGCCCATTAATAAATGCTGCATTTTCTATCACTTCCTGAAAAGAAGTATTCACCTGATCTTTTATTCCCTCATATTGACCCTTAAGGTCAACCATTTGTATCTTTTTCATGAATTTTTTTTGAGTACTACGAAAATACGAAATAAGCATCCTATTGCCAATCAATTTTAATTAAAGGCCTATTTTCGCATTAGAAATAATTTATTTTGAAACCACTCTACAACTTAACGATAAATGTTGCCGAAAAAATGCTCCCGTTGGCCGGCAGATTTAGTGAGAAGCTCCAATTATTCACCGAAGGACGTAAATCTGTTTTTAGCTCACTGGAAGCGAAAATCAAGCCTAACGAGAAGTACCTTTGGTTTCACGCTGCTTCTTTAGGGGAGTTTGAACAGGCTCTACCTATTATCGAAGAAGTAAAAAAAGAATATCCAAAATACAAGATCCTGGTGACCTTCTTTTCACCTTCAGGCTACGAAAACAAGAAAAACCATCCCCTGGCTGATGTGATCACTTACCTCCCACTTGACACTAAAATGAATGCCAAGCGATTTTTAGATCTTGTAAAACCTAAAATTGCTTTTTTCATTAAATATGAAATCTGGCCAAATTTTATGGCAGAGATAAAAAAACGACAAATTAAAAGTTTATTGATCTCTGGTGCCTTTAGAGAAAACCAGATCTATTTTAAACCATATGGCGCTTTTATGCGAAAAGCGCTCCGGACCTTCGACCATTTTTTCGTTCAAAATGATGCCTCATTAGCCCTCCTTAAAAATATTGGATTCAACAATATCACTTTGAGTGGCGACACGCGCTTTGATCGTGTATCAAGGCA
>Ga0102925_1000959_pt1 | contig 15752 bp, 19 predicted proteins | sample SalPonR1_A_D1_MG_FD_78216 | JGI IMG/M metagenome (GOLD analysis project Ga0102925, IMG submission 78216) | Salt pond soil microbial communities from South San Francisco under conditions of wetland restoration - Salt Pond MetaG R1_A_D1_MG | ecosystem: Environmental > Aquatic > Marine > Intertidal...
AAGATGCGCGCAAGAACATGGTGCGGGTCCCCATGAACGGGGGAACGCTCCAGTACCCGATGACGGCCCGGCACGGGGCCGCGAAGGTCTTTATGCAGCCTGCCTCGGCGGGTACGGGGATTATCGCGGGCGGTGCCATGCGGGCTGTTTTCGACGTGGCTGGTGTCCATGACGTGCTGGCCAAGTGCATCGGTTCCAATAACCCGATCAACGTGCTGCAGGCGACCCTGAATGGACTGCGCGACATGCGTGGGCCGGAGGAGGTTGCTGCCAAGCGTGGCATCGCGGTCGAAGACCTGGTGGGTTAGTCATGAGCGATAAGACGATCAAGGTGACCCTCGTTCGCAGCGCGGCTCACCGCCGCGAGAACCACAAGGCCTGTGTCCGGGGCCTTGGGCTGCGGCGGTTGAATCACACCCGCGAAGTCCTCGATACCCCGGAGAATCGCGGGATGATCAACAAGGTCTCCTACATGCTGCGCGTCGAGGAGAACTGACTATGCGACTCAATGATCTGCGCCGCGCCAAGGGTGCGCGGAAAGAAGGCAAGCGAGTCGCCCGCGGGACCGGCAGCGGTCTGGGCAAGACCGCCGGACGGGGTCACAAGGGCCTGAAGTCGCGGTCCGGTGGTCGGGTCAACCCCGGTTTCGAGGGCGGCCAGATGCCGTTGCAGCGTCGGCTTCCGAAGGTTGGCTTCCGTTCCCGTATGGCCCGGAAGACGGCCGAAGTCCGGCTGGACCGGCTGGCCTCTGTGCAGGGCGATGCCGTAACCCTCGACGCCCTGAAGGCCGCTGGTGTCATCCCGAACCACATGGAGCGGGCCAAAGTGATCGCCAGTGGGGAACTCGCCGGCCCGGTTACCATTCGGGGTCTGCGGGTCACCAAGGGTGCCCGGGCAGCAATCGAAGCGGCCGGCGGCCGCGTCGAAGACTAAGGGGGCAAGGTGTCCACATCGCGGAGCGCCATGGCGAGTGCCCTGGGTGGCGGCAAGCTGACAGAGCTCAAGCAGCGTCTGCTCTTCGTGCTCGGGGCGATCATCGTCTTCCGGATCGGGGCGCATATCCCGGTTCCGGGCATCGATCCGGTCGCCCTCTCCGCGATGTTCGAGCAGCAGAAGGGCACCATCCTGGACATGTTCAACATGTTCTCGGGTGGGGCCCTCAAGCGCCTTACGGTGTTTGCCCTCGGCATCATGCCGTATATCTCGGCGTCGATTATCATGCAGCTGTTGACCAAGGTCTCTCCGAAGCTGGAGCAGATCAGCAAGGAAGGGGCCGCGGGCAAGCGCAAGATCACGCAGTATACCCGGTACGCGACGCTCGCACTGGCGACCTTCCAGGCCATTGGCGTTGCCATTGCCCTCGAGGCTCAGCAGGCCGGCGGCGTGCCCGTGGTGATCGACCCGGGTTGGGCGTTTCGCTTCGTCGCAGTGATCACTCTGGTCTCGGGAACGATGTTCCTCATGTGGCTCGGTGAGCAGATCACCGAGCGGGGAATCGGCAACGGGATCTCGCTGATCATCTTTGCCGGGATCGTCGCGGGGCTGCCGTCGGCGATCGGCGGCACACTGGAGCTCGCGCGGACCGGGGAGCTCTCGGTTGCGCTGCTGATCCTCCTCTTCATCCTGGCCCTGGCCGTGACGGCCTTCGTGGTCTTCATGGAGCGGGGGCAGCGCCGGATTACAGTGAACTATGCCAAGAGGCAACAGGGCCGGAAGGTCTATGCGGGACAGTCCAGCCACCTGCCCCTGAAGGTCAACATGGCCGGGGTCATTCCGCCGATCTTCGCGTCGAGCATCATCCTGTTCCCCGCGACGCTGGGGGGTTGGTTCGGCTCCACGGAAGGGATGGGGTGGCTCCAGGACCTCTCGAACACGCTGTCCCCCGGGCAGCCTCTGTACGTCCTGTTCTATGCGCTGGCGATCATCTTCTTCACGTTCTTCTATACCGCGCTGATGTTCAATCCGCGGGAGACGGCGGATAACCTGAAGAAGTCCGGAGCGTTCGTGCCGGGGATCCGGCCCGGGGAACAGACGGCCAAGTACGTGGACAAGGTGCTCTCCCGGCTGACGGTCGTGGGCGCCCTGTACATCACCGCGGTCTGCCTGCTGCCGGAGTTCCTGATCGTGGCCTGGAACGTGCCGTTCTACTTCGGTGGTACGTCGCTGCTCATTATCGTCATCGTGATCATGGACTTCATGGCGCAGGTCCAGGCGCACCTGATGTCGCACCAGTACGACGGCCTCATGAAGAAAGCCAATCTTACCCAGCGTTAGCGCGCCGGGTTCATCGAATCGGGAGTCAAGCAGATGAAGGTTCGTGCATCGGTCAAGAAGATCTGCCGCAACTGCAAGATCATCAAGCGTAACGGTACCGTTCGGGTCATCTGCTCGGACGGCCGTCACAAGCAGCGCCAGGGTTGAGCGGCGCTGCAGTAAACGATAGACTAGTGGGTTCCCTGGTGGCCGCCCGGCCGCCTCGACGAGTATTGCAGGAGTCTGGGTAAATGGCCCGTATAGCTGGTGTCAACATCCCGGTGAACAAGCACGCCGAGATCGCGCTTACCACCATCTACGGCATTGGCCGCACCACGGCGCAGGCCGTGTGCGATGCCGCCAATGTCCCGCGAAACACGCCGGTCCGCGAGCTTAGCGAGGATCAGGTCGACCGCCTCCGCGAGGAGGTCGGGAAGCTGTCGGTGGAGGGCGATCTCCGGCGCGAGATCTCCATGAATATCAAGCGGCTCATGGACCTCGGCTGTTATCGGGGGCTCCGGCACCGGCGGGGGCTGCCCGTCCACGGCCAGCGCACGCGTACCAATGCGCGTACTCGCAAGGGTCCGCCGCGCGCCATCCGCCGCTAAACGGAGTCCATCATGGCGAAGCAACAGCAGCAGAGCCGCGCCAAAAAGCGGGTCAAAAAGAATGTAGTGGACGGGGTGGCCCACGTGCACGCCTCGTTCAACAACACGATCATCACCATCACCGATCGGCAGGGGAACGCCCTGAGCTGGGCCACCGCCGGCGGGTCGGGTTTCCGTGGGTCGCGCAAGAGCACGCCCTTTGCCGCGCAGGTTGCGGCGGAGCGCGCCGGCGCGACCGCTCAGGAGATGGGGCTGAAGAACGTCGAGGTCTGGGTCAAAGGGCCCGGTCCGGGGCGTGAGTCCGCGGTTCGCGCACTCAACAATCTCGGCCTCAAGGTGACGAACATCGCGGACGTGACGCCCATCCCGCACAACGGGTGCCGTCCTCCCAAGAAACGCCGCGTCTGACACATCCGGAGGCTTGTCTTGGCAAGGTATATCGGTCCCAAATGCCGCCTTTGTCGCCGTGAGGGCGAGAAGCTCTACCTCAAGGGCGAAAAGTGCTACTCCAGCAAGTGCCCCATCGAGACGCGGGCATTCCCGCCGGGGCAGCATGGTCAGGCCCGCAAGGGCCGGATGTCCGACTATGCAACGCAGCTGCGTGAGAAGCAGAAGCTGCGGCGCAGTTACGGCGTCCTCGAGCACCAGTTCCGCCTCTATTACAAGGAGGCGGACCGTCGCAAGGGCTCCACGGGAGAGAATCTCCTGCAGATCCTGGAGTCCCGGCTGGATAACGTCGTCTACCGGATGGGGTTCGCCAGCTCGCGTGACGAGGCGCGTCAGCTCGTTCGTCACGACGGGATCCTGCTCAACGGGCGCAAGATGAACATCCCGTCGCACCAGGTTAAGGGGGGCGACCGGGTCGAGGTGGCCGAGGATTCCCGGAGCCAGCTGCGCGTCGAGCGCGCCCTGGAACTGGCCGCTGATCGGGGCTTCCCGGACTGGGTCGACGTGGACTCGAGCAAGCGCTCCGGTGTCTACAAGGCCGCTCCCGAGCGCGCGGAGCTCCCGGCGGAAACCAACGAACACCTGGTCGTCGAGCTCTACTCGAAGTAGGACGACGCCGGCGGCAAGACGCCGCCGGGGTTCAGATGCGAAGACAAGAGGGCATTCATGCAGGCACCCGTTTCGGATTTCCTCAAGCCCCGCATGGTCGGGGTCGAGCGCGTGGAGGCCAATACCTCCCGGGTGACGCTCGAGCCCCTGGAGCGTGGCTTCGGGCACACGCTGGGTAACGCCCTGCGCCGGATCCTCCTCTCCTCGCTTAGCGGTGCGGCCGTGGTGGAGGCAGAGATCGAGGGCGTTCTCCACGAGTACACCAGCATGGAAGGGGTGCAAGAAGATGTCATGGACATCCTTCTGAACCTCAAGGGGCTGGCGTTCCAGCTGCACGGCAGTAGCGGCAATGCCGAACTTCGGCTGAATGCGAAGGGGCCGGGCGCGGTCACCGGGGCCGACATCGAACTCGGACCGGACGTCGAACTTGCCAACCCGGACCACGTGATTGCCCATCTCACCGATGCGGGTGAGCTGAACATGACGCTGCGCGTGGCGGTGGGCCGGGGCTATCAGCCGGCGACCATCGGTGAGGGTGAAGAGGACGAGGAGCGGCCCATCGGCCGACTCGCGCTCGATGCCAGCTTCAGCCCCATCCGGCGGGTGACCTACGCGGTGGAACGGGCGCGTGTCGAACAGCGGACCGACCTCGACAAGCTCATCATCGATCTGGAGACCAATGGCACCGTGGATCCCGAGCAGGCGATCCGTACGGCGGCTACCATCCTCCAGGACCAGCTCGGCGCCTTCGTCGACCTTGAAGGGAGCGAAGGGGGTGGCGCGGCGGCCGAGCAGTCGGACGTCGATCCGATCCTGCTCCGGCCCATCGAGGATCTCGAGCTGACGGTGCGTTCGGCGAACTGCCTGAAGGCGGAACAGATCTACTACATCGGCGATCTCATCCAGCGGACCGAGGTCGAGCTGCTCAAGACGCCGAATCTTGGCAAGAAGTCGCTGACCGAGGTCAAGGACGTGCTGGCCAAGCACGGCCTGTCGCTCGGGATGAAGCTGGACAATTGGCCGCCGCCGAATCTCGGTAAGGGTGACGGCGACGAGCGCAGCTCGGCCTAGGCGGCTCAAGGGGGAAAACAGGTTATGCGTCATCGTAAGGATGGTCGAAATTTCCGGCGCGACGGGTCTCACCGGCGGGCGATGTTCAGCAACATGGCATCGTCGCTCTTCGAGCACGAGGTGATCCGGACGACACTGCCGAAGGCCAAAGAGCTCCGCCGCGTCGCGGAGCCGCTGGTCACGTTAGCCAAGGAAGATACGGTGGCGAACCGTCGCCGTGCCTTTGCGAAGCTGCGGGACAAGCAGATGGTCTCCAAGCTGTTCGATGAGCTGGGTCCGCGCTACGAGAGCCGCCCCGGTGGTTACCTGCGTATCCTCAAGTGCGGGTACCGGAACGGCGATGGGGCACCCATGGCCATCGTTGAACTCGTCGATCGGCCGGAGATCGATGAGGAAGGGACCGAGTCGGAGGCCGCGGCCACCGCCTGACGCTCGGGCAGATAGGGTCCATGCTGGTACTGGTCACCGACTTCGGGCTGGCTGGACCCTACACCGGCCAGATGAAGGCCGTACTCCATCAGCAGGCTCCGGGCGTTCCCCAGGTGGATCTCTTCGCCGACGCCCCCTCGTTTGATCCTCGCTCCACTGCCTATCTTCTCCCGGCCTATGCCGGCTCCTTCCCCTTGGATAGTGTTTTTCTGGTCGTCGTTGATCCCGGCGTGGGTACGGATCGGGGGGCCGTGGTACTGCGAGCGGATGGGCGGTGGTTCGTCGGTCCGGACAACGGGGTGCTCGCGATGGTGGCCCGCCGCGCCCGGACGAAGCGCTGGTGGCGGATCGCGTATCGACCCCCGGCGATGTCCAATACCTTCCACGGGCGGGACCTGTTCGCGCCGGTTGCCGCCTCCCTGGCGCAGGGCGATCCATCGGCGCTCGCCGACATTCCTGGGCCGGCCGTGCCGGGCAGCCAGTGGCCGGATGAGCTCGAGGCCATTGTCTACGTCGACCACTACGGTAATCTACTAACGGGGATGCGGGCCGAACGCTTGCCGCGGGCTGCTCGCCTGAGGGCAGGCAAAAGCCTCGTCGAGCCGGCGCGGACGTTCGGCGCGGTGGCGGTGGGTGTGCCCTTCTGGTACGAGAACAGCAATGGGCTTGCCGAGATCGCGGTGAATCAGGGTCGCGCGGATCGGGCGCTGGGATTGCGGGTCGGGGACGGCGTGGCCCCGGTTGCCGGGGAGCCCGGGCTGTCCTAGGGTATGGCGGGCGGTGGACCCGCCGGTTCAGGGGAGCAAGGGGAATAAGATGCACGGAAATACCCCCGAAGGGCAGACCAAGGGTGCGGATCGGGCCCTGGCAGAGCGTTTGCTGGCAGGGCTCGGGAGGCCGCCGTTGGCCATTGTCCTGTGGGACGGGAGTCGGATCGGTCCCGATGAAAGCGTAGCGAGTATCATCGTTACCGACCGGCGCGCACTCTGGGGGATCGCCCTTAACGCGGACCTCCATTTCGGGGACCTCTTCGCCGAGGGGCGGATCCGGATCGAGGGCGACCTCCTCGCCTTCCTCGAGACGGCCTATCGGGCGGCCGAGGGACAGCCGGTGCCCTGGCCGCTTCGGCTTCTCCATCGCTGGCAGAATCGCCCTCGGCGTAACTCGCTGAGCGGCTCGCGCGAGAATATCCACCACCACTACGACCTGGGGAATGACTTCTACCGGCTCTGGCTGGACCAGGAGGTGATGCAGTACACCTGCGCCTATTACCCCAACGAGTCGGCCAGTCTGGAAGAGGCCCAGGTCGCGAAGCTCCACCATGTCTGCCGCAAGCTCCGGCTCAAACCGGGTGATACGGTGGTCGAGGCCGGGTGTGGCTGGGGCGGGCTCGCCCGTTTCATGGCCAAGCACTACGGGGTCCGGGTCCGCGCCTACAATATTTCCCGGGAGCAGCTGCGCTTCGCCCGGGAAGAGGCCGAACGCCAGGGGCTCTCCGATCGGGTGGAGTACGTCGAGGACGACTACCGCAACATCCAGGGGACCTACGACGCCTTCGTCTCGGTGGGAATGCTCGAACACGTGGGGACGCGGCAGTACCCGGAACTGGGTGCCGTCATCGACCGCGTCCTCGCGCCCCACGGTCGAGGACTCATCCATACCATCGGCCGCAATCGGCCGGCGCTCATGAACCCCTGGATCGAGAAGCGCATCTTCCCGGGCGCCTATCCCCCGACCCTGAGCGAGATGGCGGCCATCTTCGAGCCCTATTCGTTTTCGGTGCTCGACGTGGAGAACCTCCGGCTGCACTACGCCCGGACGCTGCAACACTGGCTGGAGCGCTTTGAGGACCGGGTCGACGAGGTCCGTCAGCTGTTCGACGAACACTTTGTGCGGACCTGGCGCCTCTATCTGGCCGGTTCCGTGGCCTCGTTCACCACCGGCGAGCTGCAGCTTTTCCAGACCGTTTTCACCCGACCCGACTACAACGAACTCCCCTGGAGCCGGGCCTACCTGTACACCGCCGGAGAAGAGGCATGAGCGAACGCAGCGATGTGCTGATCGTCGGAGGCGGTCCGGGCGGCTCCACGCTGGGGCGCGCCCTCGCGCGGTCCGGGCTGGACGTCACCATCGTCGACAAGCAGGCCTTCCCGCGGGACAAGGTCTGCGCCGGGTGGGTGACGCCGGCGGTGATGGAATCCCTGGACCTGGATCCGGCCACTTATGCGCGGGACGGAGTCCTGCAACCCATTCATGCCTTTCGTACCGGGATGCTGGGGCAGCGGTCGGTGGTCTCCCGCTACTCCGGGGTGGCGAGCTACGGGATCCGCCGTTACGAGTTCGATGCCTGGTTGCTGGAGCGGGCCATCGCCGACGGTGTGCGCACCGCCCAGGGCCAGCCCATGAAGGAACTCCGCCGGGAGGCCGGGGAGTGGGTGCTCAATGATCACTTGCGCGCCCCGTTGCTGATCGGTGCCGGGGGCCACTTCTGTCCCGTGGCTCGACATCTGGGCGCGGCGAAGCCCGGTTCCTCGGAGACCGCGGTGCACGCCCAGGAGATCGAGTTCGAGATGACGCCGGAGCAGGCCGCCGCCTGCCCGGTGGAGGCCGATGTCCCGGAACTCTATTTCCTTCGTGACCTCTCCGGCTACGGCTGGATTGTCCGCAAGGGGGACTGGCTGAACATCGGCCTGGGGCGCGAAGGGGGGCAGAAGCTTGGTGAGCAGGTCACCGCCTTCGCGGAGGAACTCAAGGCCATGGGGCGGCTGCATATCGACCCGCCGAGCAAGTTCAAGGGCCACGCCTATCTGCTCCATGGCCACAGCCCCCGGCCCCCGGTGCACGAGGGGGCCCTGCTCATCGGGGACGCGGCAGGGCTCGCCTACCCCCAGAGCGGCGAGGGGATTCGGCCGGCGGTAGAGTCCGCGCTGATGGCGGCCGAGGTCATCCGGGCGGCGGACGGTGATTACAGCGCCGAGCGCCTGGCGGCCTACGGCGAGCGGTTGCAGCGCCGCTTCGGCAAGGGGGCTGCCCCGGGCGAGCCCGGGCCGGTCAAGCAGGCGCTGGCGCGACCGCTCATGGCCTCGAGCTGGTTCGCCCGCCACGTCATCCTCGACCGCTGGTTCCTCCACCGCCACCAGGCCCCGTTGGCCCCCGCGGCCTGAGCCGGACCGCGCCGCCTACTGGTCATCGCGCCAGCGATCCAGCTGGCGCCGTTCCCGCTTGGTGGGGCGCCCCGCGCCGGGCTCTCGCCGGGGAGGTCCCCCTGCCGCCGCGCGCTGGCGCTCTTCGCGGCCGGCCTCCCGGGCCCGACGGCTCTCCTCGGTCTCGGTGTAGAGGGTCTCGGCCTGGCTGGCCGAGCCGCGCCGGTCGGAAACGGCCTCGACGATCACCGTCCACGTCCCCGACTCCTTGCGTACGGTGAGCGTGTCCCCCAGCTGGAGCCCGCGCGCCGGCTTGGTCCGTTCCCCGTTGAGGTGGACCTTGCCGCCGTTGACCGCTTCGGTCGCCAGGCCCCGGGTCTTGTAGAACCGGGCGGCCCAGAGCCACTTGTCGATGCGCACCCGCTCAGCTGCCACGGCGGTTAACTCCCGACGACTCCCGCGCCGATGTCGTGGCGGCAGAAGGCCCCCTCGAAATGGATGGCATCGACCGCCGCATAGGCGTGGGCCCGAGCTGCCTCCAGATCGTCGCCGCGGGCGGTAACGCAGAGGACGCGACCGCCGGCGGTCGTTACCTCGCCCCCTTCCCTTTGTGCGGTGCCGGCGTGGAAGACCTTGCGGTCGGTATCCTCAAGACCGGGCAGGCCGGTAATCGTATCGCCCTTGCGGTAGCTCCCCGGATAGCCCCCGGCCGCCATGACCACGCCCAGGGCGGGGCGCGGGTCCCAGGCGATCCCGGCCGCCGGCAGGCCGCCCTCGGTCCCGGCCCGGCAGAGGGCGACCAGGTCGGACTCGAGTCGCAGCAGCAGCGGCTCCGTCTCGGGGTCGCCCAGACGGCAGTTGTACTCCAGAACCCGCGGGTTGCCCGCCGCGTCGAGCATGAGGCCGGCGTAGAGGAACCCGCGGTAGTGGATCCCGTCGGCGGCGAGCCCCTCCACCGTGGGTTCGATTACCTCGTCCAGGATGCGTTGGAAGAGGGCATTATCGACCTCCGGGGCCGGTGAATAGGCGCCCATGCCGCCGGTATTGGGGCCCTGGTCCCCGTCGTCCCGCGCCTTGTGATCGCGCGAGGTGGCCAGCGGGCGGACATCGGACCCGTCCACCAGCGCCATGAACGAGAGTTCACGACCGGGCAGGAACTCCTCCACTACCACCCGGCGCCCCGCCTCACCGAAGGCGTTGCCCGCGAGCATGTCCCGCGCGGCGGCCTCCGCCTCGGCCGCATCCCGGGCGACGACTACGCCCTTGCCGGCGGCCAGGCCGTCGGCCTTTACCACCAGGGCTGCGTTCTGTTCCCGGATCCACTCGACGGCTGCCTCGACGTCGGTAAAGGTGGCATGGGCTGCGGTGGGGATGGCGTGGCGCTCCATGAAGGCCTTGGCGAAGGCCTTGGAGCCCTCCAGCTGCGCCGCCTCCGCCCCCGGACCGAAGCAGGGGATGCCGACGGCGGCCAGGGCATCCGCCAGGCCGGCAACCAGGGGCGCCTCGGGGCCGGGGATGACCAGGCCAACGCCCAGGTCCCGCGCCCGTTCCACCAGGCCGGTGACGTCCTCGGCGGCCACGGCGAGGTTCTCGATGCCCGGCTCGGCGGCGGTGCCGGCGTTCCCGGGGGCGACATAGACGCGCCCCGCACCGGTCGATTGCGCGGCCTTCCAGGCCAGCGCGTGTTCGCGGCCGCCGCCGCCGACGATGAGTACGTCCATGGGGCCTCCTCAGTGGCGGAAGTGGCGAATACCGGTAAGGACCATGGCCAGGCCGTGTTCGTTGGCGGCGGCCAGGACCTCCTCGTCCCGGCGCGAGCCGCCGGGCTGGATCACGGCAGTGGCGCCGACCTCCGCGGCCTGGTCGATGCCGTCCCGGAAGGGGAAGAAGGCGTCCGAGGCCATGACCGAGCCGGTGACGCTCAGGCCGGCGTCCACGGCCTTCTCCGCCGCGATCCGGGTGCTGTAGACCCGGCTCATCTGCCCTGCGCCCACGCCGATGGTCTGGCCCTCGCTGCCGAAGACGATGGCGTTGGACTTCACGAACTTGGCCACCCGCCAGGTAAACAGCAGGTCACGCATCTCCTGCTCCGAGGGTGCGCGCTCACTCACAACCCGCAGGCCGGCATGGTCGACCATCCGGGTGTCCCGGTCCTGGACGAGCAGGCCGCCGCCGACGCGCTTGAGGTCCATGCCGCCGGCGAGGCCCGACCAGGGGCCGGTGGCCAGGACCCGCACGTTGGCTTTGGCCGCGAACTCCTCCCGGGCCTCGGCGCTGAAGCTCGGCGCCAGGACCACCTCCACGAACTGCCGGCTGGCGAGGGCGTGGGCGGTGTGGCTGTCCACCTCGCGGTTGAAGGCGATGATGCCGCCGAAGGCGGAGACCGGGTCGGTGGCGTAGGCGCGGTCATAGGCGGTGAGCAGGTCCTCGCCCTCGGCGACACCGCAGGGGTTGGCGTGCTTGACGATGACGCAGGCCGGCCGCTCGAACTGCTTGACGCACTCCAGCGCCGCATCGCTGTCGGCGATGTTGTTGAAGGAGAGTTCCTTGCCCTGGAGGACCTCCGCCGTGGCCACGGTGGCCGGCTCCGGCCGCCGGTCGGTGTAGAAGGCGGCGGCCTGGTGGGGGTTCTCGCCGTAGCGCAGCGGCCGGCGGTCGACGAACTGCTGGTTCCAGGTCCGCGGCAGGCCGGGCTCCCCGCCCTCGGCTCGCTGACCCAGCCAGCCGGCGATGGCGCCGTCGTAGGCGGCGGTGTGCTCGAAGGCCTTCACCGCCAGGTCGAAGCGCAGGGCATCGTCCACCGCGCCCCCGGAGGCCTCCATGGCCGCGAGGATCCGGGGGTAGTCGGCGGCATCCACCGCCACGGTCACCGCGCTGTGGTTCTTGGCCGCGGCGCGCAGGAGGGTGGGCCCACCGATGTCGATATTCTCCACGGCGGTGGCCAGGTCGCAGTCGGGGTCCGCCACCGTATCCTCGAAGGGGTAGAGGTTGGCCACCACCAGGTCGATGGGCGGGATGTCGTTCTCCGCCATCACCGCCTCGTCCTGGCCCCGGCGGCCCAGCAGTCCCCCGTGGATGCGCGGATGGAGGGTCTTTACCCGGCCGTCCATCATCTCCGGAAAGCCGGTGTGGTCGCTCACTTCCACCACCGGGACCCCGGCCTCGGCGATGAGCCGGGCCGTGCCGCCGGTGGAGAGGATCTCCACGCCGCGGTCGTGGAGTTCGCGGGCGAAGTCGGCCACGCCGCTCTTGTCGGAGACGCTGATCAGGGCGCGTTGGATGGCATTCATGGCGTCTGGCTCCCCTTAGGGTTGGCGGCCGGCGGCGGGTCCGCCGGAGGGTGAACGAGTGGACGAACTCTCCAGGAGTTCGTACTGACGGACCTTCTTGCGCAGCGTGGCGCGGTTGATCCCCAGGATCTCCGCGGCCCGGCGCTGGTTGCCCTCGGCGAGCTCCAGGACACGGCCCAGCAGGGTTCGCTCGGTCTGCTCGATGAGCAGGCGATGGAGGTCACCGGGCGGGAAGCCGTCCAGGGCCTCGAAATACTGGTCCAGCGCCTGGCGCAGGCAGTGGCCCAGGTCGCCCGGGGTCGGGTCGTTGGAGGGATCGGCACTCATGCGGCGAACTCCTGGGATTCGTCTGCGAGGGCGTTGGCGAGCAGGCGGCGTTGCTCGCCGGCATCGGTGGCGGCCATGAGCCGCCGGGTGTCAGGCTGTGCGGTGCCCCGGGCCTGCAGGTACCACTTGATGTGCTTGCGTGCGACCCGGACCCCCTGTTCGGGGCCGTAGAGCGCATGCAGCCCCTCGAGGTGCTCGTCGGCGACTGCGGCCACCTCCGCCGCGTCGGGCTCGGGCGCGCTCTGGCCCGCCAGGAAGGCGCGCACTCGCCGGAAGACCCAGGGGTCCCCCCGGGCCGCCCGTCCGATCATGACGGCATCGGCGCCGGTCTGCCGCAGGGCGTCGAGTGCCGAAGGGCCATCGACGATATCGCCGTTCGCCACCAGGGGCAGCGAGGTCGCCTCTCGCACCCGAGCCAGGGTATCGAACTCTGCCTGGCCGCTGTAGCCGTCGGCCCGGGTTCGTCCGTGGACGGTGAGCGCGGCGATCCCGGCGGTCTCCGCGATACGGGCGATGTCCGGGGCGTTGCGGTGGTCGCCATCCCAGCCGGTACGGATCTTCAGGGTTACCGGGACCGCCACGGCCGCCACGACGGTCTCCAGGATGCGGCCTACCAGAGCCTCGTCCCGCATGAGCGCGGAGCCGGCGGCCCGGCGACAGACCTTCTTGGCCGGGCAGCCCATGTTGAGGTCGATCAGATCGGCCCCGGCAGCGGCTACGGCCCGGGCCGCGGCCGCCAGTTCTTCCGGCTCGGTCCCGGCGAGCTGCACGGCCACCGGCCCGGCCTCCCCGGCCGGGGCAAGGCGCTGGCGGCTCTTGGGCGTCGCCCAGAGATGGCGGTCGGAGGTAAGCATCTCCGAGAAGGCCAGCCCTGCCCCCATGCGCCGGCAGAGGGCGCGGAAGGGCGCATCGGTGATCCCCGCCATCGGTGCGAGCAGGACGGGGGGATCGATGGCGTGGGGGCCGATCTGCATGGGGCACCGTCGCGCGAATGGGGAAGCGGGCATGATACCGGCCGGCTCGGGCGGGGAAAAGGCGACCGCTCGAGCCCGCCCGCCGACTCCCCGGGAGAGGGATCAGCGCAGCTGAAACCGGAAGTTCACCGCCTCCGGGCCGGGGTCGGGGATGTCCAGCTCCACCGAGGCCGCCTCACCGGGGGGCAGACGCTCCGGGGGTGCGGCGTGGTAATCCGCGGGTTCGAAGCGGCCGGCCGCCAGGGGCTGGTTGCTCTGGTCCGAGAGGATCAGGTGGAGGAAGGGCAGGGGCTGGGCGTACTCGGCGTTGTTGACCAGCTCCGCCGTCACCCGCAGGGCCCCCTCGCGCTCGGGATGGCCCCGGATCTCCCGCCCGGCGATGGTGTAGGCCGCCGGGTCCCGCTGGGGTTCCACGCGGCAGTCGGCCACTTCGCAGAGCCGTTCCAGGCTGGGGCGCAGTTCGGGGTAGCTGGCGGCCAGGGCGTTGCGCTCGAAGTAGAGGAACTGCACCGGGAAGAGGGCCAGCAGCAGGAGACTGCCGATCAGCCAGCCCGTGGTGGCAGCCACCCGGCGTCCCCGGCTCTGGCTGGCGGTGGGTTGTTTGCGCCCCTTGGGGGCGCTGGCGGACTGGCGCGGGCGACGGGGAACCGGTTCGCCCTCGGTAGCTATCTCCGGTTCCGGCTCGGGGCTCGGCGGCGGGGCCGCGGCGGCCTCGGGATCGGGCTCCGTGCGCGGCAGCGCCTCTTCCAGGTGTTCCAGGGCATCGAAGACGGTGTCACAGACGCCGCAGCGCACGCGACCATCGGCGGCGCGCAGCTGCTCGGCCGAGACCCGGAAGTAGCTGTGGCAATTGGGGCACTGGGTATACATGGGAGCCTCGAAACAGATAGGCCTCTGGACCGGACCTTGGGAGCGACGTTAACCCATCCGGCGGCGGCCGTCCAAGCGAACCCAGCCGTCCTGTTCCACCGGCGGGCCCATCTCGAACCAGGGGGCGTAGCTGGCGGCCACGGCCTCGGCCTGCTCCTCCAGGATTCCGCTGAGGACCAGGTCACCGCCAGGGGCGGTACGCGAGGCCAGGTAGGAGGCCAGCTCCTGCAGGGTGCCGGCGAGGATGTTCGCGATGACCAGGTCGGCGGTGCCGCCCGGGTCATCCTCCACGCCGTGGCTGCGGACCCGGTCGGATACCCCGTTGGCCCGGGCATTCTCCGGCGTCGCGGTGACCGCCTGCGGGTCGTTGTCCACCGCCAGGACGTCGCGGGCCCCCAGCAGGGCGGCAGCCACGGCAAGCACGCCGGAGCCGGCGCCGTAGTCGAGGACGGTCCGATCCTCGGGGGGATGGGCATCGAGCCACTGCAGGCACAGCGCGGTCGTGGCGTGGGTACCGCTACCGAAGGCGAGGCCGGGGTCCAGGCGCAGGTTCACGGCCTCGGGATCCGGGGCGTCGGCCCAGCTGGGGCAGATCCAGAGCCGCTGGCCGAAGCGCATGGGCTGGAAGTCGTCCATCCAGGCCCGCGTCCACTCCTGGTCGGGGACCTCGCTGGCGGAGGTGCCCTCCGGGATGCGACCGAGGCTCAGGGCCAGGGCCGCCCGGATCCCGGTCGGGTCCGCATCCCCCGGGAAGAGACCCACGACCTGGGCCTCCGCCCACAGCGGGGTTTCCCCGGGTCCGGGTTCGTACAGGGGCTGGTCGGCGGCGTCGCGGACGGTGACGGCACTGGCGCCAGCGGCCTCCAGGGCATCACTGGTCCGTTCGACTTCCGCGGCGGGGGCGGGGACGGTGATCTCGATCCAGCTCAAGATGGACTCCGGTTACGGGCGCCGCCCCCCGCGGGGAGGGCTGGCGTATGATTTTACAATTCGGCTGTTGCAATGCGCGAATAAAGTACCACAGTAGGAGGTGGTAAACCGTCGACGGTTGCCCCCTGTTTACCCATTAACCGAGGCTCCTGAACCGATCATGCAGATGAATGTCCACTCCCTGGGTTTCCGCGTTGTCGCCTTCGCCAGCGGCATCGCCGCCGTCCTGGTCGGCGTACTCTTCCTCCTGTACGCCCAGCAGGCCCACCAGGCGGCCATCGACAAGGAAGTGGAATCGGCCCGCTCCATCGTGCTCATGGCCGAATCGGTGCGCGAGCGCATGGCCCACAAGTGGGAGATCGGGATCTTCTCGCCGGAGAAGCTGCGCAGCTACCAGTGGGACTCCGAGGCGGAGAAGAAGGAGCTCATCATGGCCACCATCCCGGTGGTCACCGCGTGGGAGTCGGCGCAGCAGAAGGCCGAGCAGGGGGGCTACGAGTTCCTGACGCCGCGTGAGGGTGCCCGCAATCCGGAGAACGAGCCGCAGAACGCCATCCAGCGGGAGGCGCTGCGCCACTTCGAGCAGAACCCGGAGGCGAAGGAGTTCCACGTGGTGGACGAGGTCGACAACTCGGTCCACTACTTCCGCCCGGTGCGCCTGGGCGAGGTCTGCCTGAACTGCCACGGCGACCCGGCCAACGCCGAGGAGCTGTGGGGGCGGGATGACGGCAAGGACATCACCGGCCACCGCATGGAGAACAAGGAGGTCGGCGACCTCCACGGCGCCTTCGAGGTCATCGG